>WBZO01002634.1_pt1 | contig 22771 bp, 19 predicted proteins | sample 5204261 | NCBI WGS metagenome assembly WBZO01 (sample SAMN12412400, study PRJNA552823) | activated sludge metagenome | isolation source: activated sludge from anammox sidestream of wastewater treatment plant... | place: USA: North Carolina | collected 2017-09 | reverse complement strand
GACGCTGGTCGATGAGGACACGGACGAAGAAGCGACCTATCAGATCGTCGGCGAGATCGAGGCGGACGTGAAGAAGGGCCGCGTCTCCATCACCTCGCCCATCGCCCGCGCGCTCATCGGCAAGTCCGTCGGCGACAGCGTGGAAGTGAACACGCCCGGCGGCGGCAAGTCCTACGAGATCCTGAAGGTCGAGTACAAGTAAGGACTGTCTCCCTGCCACCCCGGTCTTGTTTTCGAGCCTGAAACGACAAGCTCGGAATGAGCCATACTGGATTCCGGGATCCCGACCTGCGCCGGCACAGGCAAGCCCGGGATGACAGATGAGATTTGCATCCGCACCCTGCAATTACGCTGTCACCCCGGCCTTGTGCCGGGGTCCAGGGGCGATAAGCTTCCGCCCATGGGGAAGATTACATCCTCGCAAATGGCCGGAATGGAACGCTCTATGTGGGCGTGACCAACGATCTCGTCCGGCGGGTCCATGAACACAAGGCCGGCACCGCCGAAGGCTTCACGAAACGCTATGGCGTCAATCGGCTCGTCTGGTACGGCGAGACGCCGGACATCGCCGCGGCCATCCAGCGCGAGAAAACGATGAAGCGCTGGCCGCGTGCCTACAAGCTCAATGTCATCGAGGAAATGAACCCGCAATGGCGAGATCTCTATGAGAATCTGATTTCGCCGACACTGGACGAAACGCCCCTGGACCCCGGCACAAGGCCGGGGTGACAGGCAGGAAGGTCACATCCTTCAAGCGTCATCCCGGACCTGCCTGTCCCGGGACAGGTCAAACCCTGATCCCTACCCCTCCACCGTCTCCAGCGCCTCGAGAGGCACACCGGCGAGATGCTTCGACTGGCGGATGGTGAGCGAGGTGCGCACGCTCGCGACATTGGGCGCGGGCGTGAGCTTCTCGGTGAGGAAGCTCTGGAACGTCGAGAGGTCGGGCGCGACGCATTTCAGGATGAAGTCGATATCGCCATTGAGCATGTGGCACTCGCGCACGAGCGGCCATGAAGCGACCAGCGCCTCGAATGCCTTGAGATCGGCCTCCGCCTGGCTGTGGAGCCCAACCATGGCGAAGACCGTGACCTCGAAACCAAGCGCCCTGCCATCGAGATCGGCATGGTAGCCTTGAATGAGCCCCGCCTTCTCGAGCGCACGGACCCGGCGCAGGCATGGCGGCGCGGAAATGCCCACCCGCTCGGCGAGTTCGACATTGGTGATGCGCCCGTCGCTCTGAAGCTCGGTCAGGATCCTGAGATCGATCGCATCGAGCTTGACCCGTTTCATGGCAATCCAGCGTGGTTTGAGGTTCGATGGGCTGTACTTACTCCGAAAATCAGGATATTTCAGCAATAAAATTGCTCAACGGCGCACGAATATGACCGAAACCACCTCGTCCGCCAGCGCCATGGAGTGCTGGATTCTGACGCATGACATTGCGGCCTTTGGCGGCATGACCGGCTTCGAGGTGCAGGCGCTCGGCGTGGCCGAGGCGCTGAACGTCACGCCGGTCGTCAAGCGGGTGAAGCCCTGCGCGCCCTATAGCTGGCTTGCGCCGTGGGGACCGGCCGCTCCCGCCGAGGGCATCGCGCCGCCATGGCCCGACCTCCTCATCGCCTCGGGCCGCCAGTCGATCCCCTATGCGCGCATGATCCGCCGGCGCTCGGGCGGCAGGACCTTCGTCGTCGTGCTTCAGGACCCGCGCGTCTCCCCGCGCCAGTTCGATCTCGTCTGGGCTCCGGCGCATGACCGACTTGAGGGCGCGAACGTGCTCTCGACGCTCACCTCGCCCCATCGCCTGACGCGCGAAAAGCTCGCGGCCGAAGCAAGGCGGATCGAACCGCTGGTCGGACACCTGCCCCGCCCCCGCGTCGCCGTTCTGCTCGGCGGAACGAACGCCGTCTACACATTCTCCGAAGATGCCGCCAGACGCATCGGCGCGCAGCTTGCGGGCCTCGTCGATCATCATCAGGCCGGGCTCATGGTCACGCCTTCGCGCCGCACCGGCGAGGCGCAGGCCCACATCATCGCTGAGCACCTCGCCGGCAAGTCCGCCTTCATCTGGGACGGTACGGGCGAGAACCCCTATTTCGGCATGCTCGGCCAGGCGGACGCCGTCGTCGTGACCTGCGATTCCGTCAACATGGTGGGCGAGGCCGCCTCGACGGGGAAGCCCGTCTATGTCATCGAGCTGGAGGGCGGCTCGCCGAAGTTCCGCCGCTTTCTCGACGCCATGTATGCTCATGGCGCGGCGCGACCCTTTGTCGGCCAGCTTGAAAGCTGGGAGTACGAGCCATTAAATGCTACCCATGAGATCGCGGACGCGATCCTGCGCGGCATGGCTGCGCGCCGCAAAAGGTAAACAGACCCGGACGGGACCATGAGCCTCATCGACATCGAAGCCCTTCGCGCCACGCCGCTGAAGCGGGACCCCTATGATTATTTCGTCGTGCCGGGTTTCGTTAAAGGCGAAGCGCTGGACAAGGTCATCGCGGACTTTCCGCGGATCGATTCCACCGGCTCCATCCCGCCGAGCGAACTCGACATCAAGGGCGCATTCGACCGTCTGCTGAAGGAAATGGACGGACCCGAATTCCGCAAGGCCATCGAGGAGAAGTTCGGTCTCGACCTTTCCTCGCGCCCGACCATGTTCACCGTTCGCGGCAATTGCGCGCGCACGAACGGCAAGATTCACACCGACACGGAATCGAAGATCATCACCGTGCTTCTCTATCTCAACCAGGATTGGGAAGCGAATGGCGGGCGGCTTCGCATCCTGCGTTCGGGGACAGACCTCAACGACGCGGCCGAGGAAGTCTCGCCCAATGGCGGCACGCTTCTCGTCTTCCGCCGCTCCGACAATTCCTGGCATGGCCACGAACCCTTCGAGGGGCCGCGGCGCGCCATCCAGATGAACTGGGTGCGCGACGAAGCGGTTGTCGAGCGCGAGCAGAAGCGCCACCGCTTCACCATGTTCCTGAAGCGGCTCAACCCGTTCGGCGGCGTCGCCGCGCGTGCATCCTGACGGAACCCGCCCATATGGCGCTCCAGATCGAAACCTTCAAGAATGCCGACCTCGCGCATGGCTGGCGGCCGGGCAACAATGCGGGCGGCGCAACGCTCTTCAAGGCGCTTGGCCATCCCCTCTCCGCTCCGCTCGGTCACGCGCTGATCGAGGGTCTCGCCAAGGCCGGGCCCGTCGCCATCTATGACCCGACGCAGGCGGTCGGCAATTTCCACGCCTATTACGATCTCTCGCGCCTCGATATCGAGGGCTATTACGTGCAGCGCGTCGAAGATCTCGGCGACACCTTCAACGGGCACGAAGCGCGGCCGGTGAGCCAACTCGCGCAGTCGAAGGCGAGCGCCGTGCTCGTCCTTCTCTTCGACGCCGACAAGGCGCTCACCTCCATGCGGCATCTCATGCCGAAGGGCGCGCGCATCGCCTCGCTCGACGAGATGCGTCTACCCGACGACATGCTCACCAATCGCGCCAACTATCTCGATCCTCTGAACTTCGCGACGAATTTCGCGCTCATGCGCGAGATCAATGGCGCGAACGGCGCAGACGGCATCCACACCCGCGTCGCGAGCGCGAATTACTGGTCGCTGCATGGCGCGGAGAACCCCGAGCTCTGGCTCTGCCTTTTCGGAGAAGACGGCTCGCAGCTTGCCGAATGGCGCGAGACGCTGCCGGCCCCAGGCGCACCCTTCGCCATCGACAGCGCCGAGGTGCGCCATCGCTTCGGTCTCGACGACTTCACGGGCTCGCTCTTCATCCATGCGATCCGCATCAAGGGCCATGACGTCGTCAAATATGCGCTCGACATGTATGGCGAGGATGGCCGCGCGCTCTCCTGCAGCCACGACGCCAATGCCTGGCCTGCCGACTACTATGCCGGCATGCCGGCGGGCGAGGAGGATGAGCGCGTCACGCTCTTCATCCAGAATTCGCATCCCATGCCCATTCCGCCGCGCTCCATCGGCCTCAACATCATGGGCGCACAGGATGTGTCCTGGTTCGAGGAGGAGATCGCGCCCTTCGCGACGCGGGCGATCGCGGTCAACGATCTTCTCCCCCAGGCCAGATGGCCGGATCAGGTGGAGATCGTCGCCGGCCGCTATTTCGTGCGCCCGCGCTATGAGGTCCGGCGCGAGGGCGGACAGCGCCGCATCGCGCATGCCAATGTCGAACGCACGGATCTGAAACCAAATCCCGAGATCCGCACGCTCGGTAAGGTGATGGGCAAGGGCTACATCATGCCGCTGCCCGTTCTGCCGCGCGGCGAGTTCTCGACCGTCATGCTGCCGACGCCCATGGCGACGGAGCAGCACGAACTGCCGATCCGCGCCGAACTCATCGACGCCTCGGGCAAGCCCGTCGCCTCGCGCTTCCTCGGCCGCATCCCGCGGCGCGAAAGCGTCGAACTCGACATCGAAAGCTGGATCGGCGAGGCGTCGCTCTCGCTCCCCTCCGGCTACGGCCATGTCGAGTTTCTCTACGACTTCCGCGATGGCGGCGACGGCGACGGCTGGCTTCATGCCCTTGGCCGCTTCGAGCAGAAGGCGAGCGGGCATCGCGCCGAGACGATCTTCGGCGCGCATATCTACAACACCGCCGTCATCTACAAGGACGAGCCGCAATCCTATACGAACAAGCCGCCGGGACTGACGACGCGCCTCTTCCTGCGCCTCGGTCAAGGCGGAACGACGAACGGCGCGGCGAACGGGCTCGACACAATGTGTCACCTGATCTACCCCGCCTCGACGCCCTGGCACGAGAAAAGCTCGACCCTCCTCATCCTGCACGATGCAGAGGGAAAGCCGGTGGCCGAAAAGCACATCGAAATCCCCTGTGGAGGCTCGCGTTTCTGGCGCCTGTCCGAAATGTTCGACAAGGACGAAATCGAAAGCATGGGCGGCGCGGGCTATGTGATCGTCCGCGACACGACCTGCCGCCTCTTCGGCTTTCATGGCCTTCTCAACGGCACGAAGAGCTTCTGCCTCGATCACATGTTCGGGTTCTGATGTTCCGCTGACACTTCCGACACAACCGGTTTCGCGGCGCTCCAACGGGCGGGCAGCGGCACCCAACCAGACAAACGACGAATGAAATCTCTCGCCAACAGCCTCGCGAAGCTCCTGCCCCCGAAACTCGCGGCGCGCATCGACCATCTCACCCATCACCGGAAGTTCTTCTATCCCTACAATGGCGGCGCCATGAACGGCCAGACGGCACGCGCCGAGATCGTTCGTGGGCTGCTCGAATATTGCGGCATAGAGCGCATCATCGAAACGGGGACCTATCGCGGCACCACGACCGAATGGTTCGGCCGCTTCGGCTTGCCCGTTCTTTCGGCCGAGGCCGTCGAGCGCTATGCGGAATTCTCGCGCCTGCGCGTCCGGAATCTGCCCAATGTGCAGATACACAGGAAGAATTCGGTCGATCTCCTGAAAGAGATCGTCGCGGCCAAGGACGGGCTCGAAAAGCCGACGCTCTTCTATCTCGATGCGCATTGGTACGATTATCTGCCGCTGCGCGACGAATATGAGATCATCTGCGAGCACTTCAGCCACCCGATCATGGTGGTGGACGATTTTCAGGTCCCCGACGATCCCGACTATGGCTTCGACGATTACGGCCCCGGCAAGGCGCTGACGCTCGACTATTTCACGGCGAATGGCGCAGCGATGCCCGCGCATATCTTCTTTCCGGTGACGAAGGCCCGCTGGGAGACCGGCGCGCGGCGCGGCTGCGTAGTGCTGACGAATGATGCGGCGCTCGCCGAAACGATCGAGCGGCGCGTGCCCCTTCTGCGCCGCTGGCGCTCGGCCTGACCACTCAGCCGCTCCCGCCGCCATCGGCGTCCGCGACATTCCGCCCCTTTTTTCGCGGTTGCAGCATTATTGCCCTTGAAATCTCTTTGTAATGCCTCTAACTAGCAACTTATAGTTTGGAGTCATTCCAAAGATAGTCACAAGTATCAGGAGCAAATGCAATGAGCGTTCTCGTCGGCAAACCCGCCCCGGACTTCACCGCCGCCGCCGTCCTCGCCGACGGCGAAATCGTCGAGGATTTCAACCTGAAGTCCCATCTCGCCGGCAGCTACGGGCTCATCTTCTTCTATCCGCTCGATTTCACCTTCGTCTGCCCGTCCGAGATCCTCGCCTATTCGAACCGCGTGCCCCAGTTCAAGGAGCGCAACGTGAAGGTCGTGGCGGTGAGCGTCGACAGCCAGTACACGCACAATGCCTGGCGCAACACGGCGCCCAAGGATGGCGGCCTCGGTCCGGTGCAGTTCCCCATGGTCGCCGACCTGACGAAGCAGATCGCGCGCGACTATGACGTGCTGATCGAAGCGGCCGGCGTGGCTCTGCGCGGCACTTTCCTCATCGACCGCGAGGGCATCGTCCGTCACCAGCTCGTGAACGACCTGCCGCTCGGCCGCAACGCCGACGAAGCGCTTCGCATGGTCGACGCGCTCCAGTTCCATGAGGAGAATGGCGAAGTCTGCCCCGCCGGCTGGCAGAAGGGCGCGGAGGGCATGAAGGCCGACCCGAAGGGCGTCGCCGAATATCTCGGCGCCCACGCGGAAGCGCTCTGAGCCGCGAGCCTGAAGCAACCTGTCACTTTTGGCCGGGCCGCCCTGCCCCTATATAGTGGGGCGGCCCTCCTCCGAAGCAACGGAACCATCATGTCCGAAACGAAGCACTCCAAGGTCCTCATCATCGGCGCCGGCGCGGCCGGCTACACGGCCGCGATCTATGCTGCGCGCGCCATGCTCGAACCGACGATCATTCAGGGCATCCAGCCGGGAGGCCAGCTCACCATCACGACCGATGTGGAGAACTATCCGGGCTTCGCCGAGGCCATCCAGGGCCCATGGCTCATGGAGCAGATGGAGGCGCAGGCGCGCCACATGGGCACCGACATCGTCGCCGATACGATCGTGAATGCGGACCTCTCGCGGCGTCCCTTCCGCCTCACCGGCGACAGCGGCACGGTCTATACGGCCGACGCCCTCATCATCGCCACCGGCGCGCAGGCGAAGTGGCTCGGCCTGCCCTCCGAGCAGAAGTTCCAGGGCTTCGGCGTCTCGGCCTGCGCCACCTGTGACGGCTTCTTCTATCGCGGCAAGGAAGTGATCGTCGTTGGCGGCGGCAACACCGCCGTCGAGGAAGCGATCTTCCTCACCAATTTCGCCTCCAAGGTGACGGTCATTCACCGCCGCGGCGATTTCCGCGCCGAGAAGATTATGCAGGAGCGCCTGTTCCGCAATCCGAAGATCGAGGTGATCTGGGATTCCGTCATCGACGAGATCGTCGGCACCGAAGACCCGCTCGGCGTCACCGGCGCGAAGATCACCAACGTCAAGACGGGCGAGACACGCATCGTTCCCGCTCACGGAGTCTTCGTCGCCATCGGCCATGCTCCGCAGACGGAGCTTTTCATCGGCCAGCTCGACATGAAGCCCGGCAACTACCTGAAGACGGTGCCCGGCACGGCGGCGACGAATGTTCCGGGCGTCTTCGCGGCGGGCGACGTGGCGGACGATGTCTACAGGCAGGCGGTGACGGCGGCCGGCATGGGCTGCATGGCTGCGCTCGAAGCCGAACGCTTCCTCGCCGCGCAAGAGTCCCGCGCCGAAGCGGCCGAATAGTTCCCGGCACCGGGCAAACAAAAACGCCGCGAAGTCACCTTCGCGGCGTTTTTCGTTCGGTATCGTTCCGCCCGTCAGGCGAGCATGGAGCGCAGCATCCATGCGGTCTTTTCGCTGGCTTCCATGCGCTGCGTGAGGAGATCGGCCGTCGGCTCGTCATTCGCAGCATCGGCAAGCGGGAAGATTTCGCGCGCCGTGCGCGTCACCGTTTCGTGGCCCTTCACGAGATTGCGGATCATATCCTCCGCAACGGGCACGCCCTCGTCTTCCTCGATCCTCGTCAGCTTCGCATAGGCCTTGTAGCCGCCGGGCGCCGGGAAGCCGAGCGAGCGGATGCGCTCGGCAACGAGATCGATCGCGAGCCACAGTTCGTTGTACTGCGTCTCGAACATGAGATGCAGCGTGTTGAACATCGGGCCGGTCACGTTCCAGTGATAGTAATGGGTCTTGTGATAGAGCGTGTAGGTGTCCGCGAGCAGCCGCGACAACCCGTCAGCGATCTTCGCCCTGTCCTTCTCCGGAATGCCGATATCGATCTGCATGGTCGAGCCTCCTTGATGTTGGACAACCAATTATAACGCGCGCACGCCGCATTACAATACGAGTTATAATCACTCTAAGTTATCGCCCTAATCTTTCCGTATGCGGCGGACAAAAAATCGCCCGCTCCCGAAGGAAGCCGGCGATGCCGTGTCTGTCGTGAGCCGAGCGTCAGCGCAGGCTGGCGCAGAAGCGCTGGATGCGCTCGCAAGCCTTGGTCAGCGCCTCGGTCGAGGTCGCATAGGAAATGCGGAAGAAAGGCGACAGGCCGAAAGCCTCGCCATGCACGACGGCGACGCCCTCTTCCTCCAGCAGCGCCTCGACGAAGTCCTGATCGGTCTTGATGACGCGGCCCTTCGGCGTCGTCTTGCCGATGCAGCCCTCACAGGAGGGATAGACATAGAACGCGCCTTCAGGCGTCGGGCATTTGATGCCCTTGGCCTGATTGAGCATGGACACGACGAGGTCGCGCCGCGCCTTGAAGCTCTCGGCCCGCTCGGGAATGAAGTGCTGCGTGCCGTTCAGCGCCTCAACCGCGGCCCACTGGCTGATCGAAGTCGGGTTCGAGGTCGACTGGCTCTGAATGGTCGTCATCGCCTTGATGAGTTCGATCGGACCCGCGCAATAGCCAATGCGCCAGCCAGTCATGGCATAAGCCTTCGACACGCCGTTCATCGTCAGTGTGCGGTCATAAAGCTTCGGCTCGACCTGCGCCGGCGTCACGAACTTGAAGCCGTCATAGGACAGGTGCTCATACATGTCGTCCGACAGGATCCAGACATGCGGATGACGAAGCAGAACATCAGTGAGCTTCTTCAGCTCGTCATGCGTATAGGCCGCGCCGGTCGGGTTCGACGGCGAGTTGAAGATGAACCACTTGGTCTTCGGCGTGATCGCCTTTTCCAGCGCCTCGGGCTGGAGCTTGAAATTCGTCTCCATGCCGGCCCTGACGAAAACGGGCTTGCCGCCGAGCAGTTCCACGATATCGGGATAGGAGACCCAATAGGGCGCGGGAATGACGACCTCGTCGCCCGGGTTCAGCGTCGCCGCCATGGCGTTGAAGATGATCGGCTTGCCGCCTGGCGCGACGAAGCACTGGGCCGGCGTGTAGTCGAGCCCGTTCTCGCGCTTGAACTTCGCGGCGATGGCCTGCTTCAGCTCCGGGATGCCGTCGACGGCGGTATACTTCGTTTCGCCGCGCTCGATCGCCGCGATGGCCGCCGCCTTGATGTTCTCCGGCGTGTCGAAATCGGGCTCGCCCGCGCCGAGGCCGATGACATCGACGCCCTGCGCTTTCAGATCGCGCGCTTTCTGGGTCGCGGCAATGGTTGCCGACGGCTTGATGCGCTTCAGCGAGTCCGAAAGGAAGGCCATGATCGTCACTCCGGGAGATTGGGCGCCGGGCGGGTTTCCGCGCCCCGCGCGCGACAAAACATGCCTTTCCGGGCTCCCCGGAAAAGCGGCGCAAACCTAAGCTGCCTTCCCTTGCGGCGCAACAGGGGGCGGCTGAAAAGATTCGGTTTTTCAGGCCCCGTGGCGCTCCGGCACATCGAGCGCGGGAGCGCGGATTGTCGCCACCGCCAGGTTCAGAGGACGCTCTCCTCGCGCCATTCGACGGGCTCGCCGAGCCGCGTCTCGACCGGCACGACGCCCGCCCAGACAGGCAGCGCCATGTCCTCGGGGTCGTCGTTGGGTCCGCCCTGCCTCACCTTGGCCACGACCTCGATAAGCGGAACGCGCAGCACCTCCGTCGCCTTCAGCTCCTGCGTGTTGGGCGGGCGCGCTTCCTTCGATCGGCCCGCAGCAATGCGCTCGACGAAACGATCGAGGGCTTCCGGCTTTTCCTGCGACGGAACGGGCTCTGCCCGTCCATGCACGATGACCGAGCGATAGTTCATGGAGTGATGGAAGGCGGAGCGCGCAAGCACCAGCCCGTCGAGCAGCGTGACCGTGAGGCAAAGCGGCGCGCCGGCCGCGAGCGTCCGCATGATCCGGCTTTTGCGGGAGCCGTGCAGCAGCACGCTGTCGCCCATGCGGACATAAGCCATCGGAATGACGACGGGCCCGGCCTCCACCGTGAAGGCCACATGCGCCACGTAACCGGCATCGAGAATGCGATGCACAGTCTCGCGGTCATAGGCGGCGCGCTGCGCCACCTGCTTCACCCTGTGGACTGCCGAAGTTTCGAACACGCTCACGATCGGAACCTTTCCTTGAGAGGGCGGATGCGCCCGTCCTCAGCGCGAAGTTGACCGCAAGAATGGCTCCCTTAAAAGGTCCATTTGATTTAGATTGCAAGAGCCAATTTGATGAGCGAAGGACATGCCGAATGCCGCGTCCCTCATTGCCTCTCGGCACCATCTCTCTCGACCCGGAGGCCGGCCCGCCGCTCTACCGGCAGCTTTATGAGACGCTGCGCGAAGCGATCCTCGATGGCCGGCTCGGCGCCGGAGCGCGCCTACCCTCATCGAGAGCGCTTGCGGCTGATCTCGCCATTGGCCGAAACACGGTGCTCGCGGCCTATGAACAACTGGCGGCGGAAGGCTATCTCGAAGGGCGCATCGGCTCGGGAACCCGGATCGCGTCTCTCCTTCCCGAGCGCCTGCTCGAAGCGGCCTCGCCTCCCCGAAGCGCGGACGCCGGAGAGGACGCCACGCCCATCTCCCTCTCCCGCCGCGGTCAGACGCTTTCCCTCATCCACCGCCCCGTGTCGCGCTATGAACGCGGTCAGGGCCGCGCCTTCCAGCACGGCCTCCCCTCGATCGAGCATTTTCCGTTCGCGCTCTGGGGCCGACTTCTCGCGCGCCGCGCCCGGGACAGGAATGGCAGCATCTTCGGATATGAAGCCGTCGAGGGCTTCCTGCCCCTGCGCGAGGCCATCGCCGCCCATGCCGGAGCGGCGCGCGGCGCGATCTGCACCCCCGATCACGTAATCGTGACCACGGGCGCGCAGGCGGCGCTCGATCTCGTGGCCCGCATGGCGCTCGATCCCGGCGACCGGGTATGGATCGAGGAACCCGGATATATCGGCGCGCGGGGCGCCTTTCTCGGAGCGGGGGCCGACCTCATCCCCGTACCGGTCGATCACGAAGGTCTCAACGTCGAGGCGGGCCTCGCCCTGGAACCGACCCCTCGCCTCATCTATGTCACGCCCTCGCATCAGTTCCCGCTCGGCGTCACGCTCACGCTGCAAAGGCGGCTTGCTCTTCTCGACGCCGCGAAACGCGCCGGCGCCTGGATCGTCGAGGACGATTACGATTCCGAATACCGCTATACCGGCCGCCCCATCGCGTGCCTGCAAGGCCTCGATCGCGCGCATCGCACCCTCTATATGGGGACCTTCGCCAAGACGCTCTTCCCCGCGCTGAAGCTCGGCTATCTCATCGTGCCCGACAGGCTCGTCGATCCCTTCCGGGCGGCCATCCGCTCAAGCGGCCATATACCGCCTGCCGCGATGCAGGCCGCGCTTGCCGATTTCATGAATGGCGGGCATTTCGGCACGCATGTAAGACGCATGCTCGGCATCTATGCAGAACGGCGCGCCTGCCTCGCCGCCAGACTGGAAGGCGAATTGTCAGGATTTTTGACAACGGCGCCGAGCGAAGGGGGCATGCAGGTCGCGGCCTGGCTGACCGGCGCAGGCAAAGACACCGCCGCCTCGGCCGCGGCGGCACATGCGGATGTCATCGCCACGCCGCTCTCGGCTTATTACATCGGCGCAAAAAAGCGGCAGGGTCTGCATCTCGGTTTCGCCGCCATACCGGAACCGATGATCAAGAAAGCGGCACAACGCCTAGAAAACGCGCTTTCCCTGCATGAAAAAGAGGCGAGGGACCAAGCTCCGCATACTGCCGAATCCTCGCGCGCCCAAAACTAGACGTCACAAAACCCAAGATTCCCATAGATTTTATCTCCGTACGGACGCAACAACTGACCGATAGTCAGTTAGTATTCTTTACAAATGCATCTTTTCCGCTCATTCTGATCACACACTGCAATCACTGCTTACATTCCGATCAGTATATTCACTTATCGTAGTAGCCCTTATTTATTTGCGGCAAATTACAAGTATCATCTGATCCAGGCGCCATACCCTTTCGTAAGTAAGCGACGTCGATTTTCGTGTCGGTGTGGAGGGGCGCAGTGAACGTGATGTTGGAAAACTATCGGCAGTCAGTCAGTGCCTCCAAAAGGGCGGCCATCCTCAAGGCCGGCCGGGAGAGTTTTCTCGCCAATGGCTATAGCGGCACCGCGGTCGCGGACATAGCGAGAAACGCCGACGTTTCCACGGCCACGCTCTACAAGCACTTCGCCTCCAAGGAAGACCTGTTCGCCGCCGTCGTAAGAGACGCCTATGGCTACCGGGACGGCGAATATGCCAACCTTCCCGAAGGCATCGATGTCGAGGATTTTCTCGTCGGCGTGATACGCCGCTATCTCGACACCCAGTTCGACCGAAAGATCAACGCTCTTTTACGTATCGTCATCGCGGAGGTGCCGCATGCGCCGGACCTCGCCCGCGATCTCTATGAGAACCTGATCACGATCCGCTACCGGGAACTTGAAAGCATCCTTGAAGGGCTCATCGCACAGGGCAGGCTGAAGCCCCATGATGCGAGATATGGCGTGCGCCTCATCGGCGGCGCCATCAAGGAGTATTTCATCTGGCCCGCGCTTTTCGACGCGAACTTCTCTCTTCCTCCCGAGACGGATGAAATCCTGCACCGTACCGTTCGCGACTTCCTCACTCTCTACGGCGCCGGAAGATAGAAAGTGCAGTTCGTGCTGCGATTACACGCGCCTTCCCCCTCCTGAAACGACAGGAAATCATCACATTGGGCCTCGAAGAATATCGAAGATCAGTCAGCGAATCGAAGCGCGCTTCCATCCTGAGGGCAGCCCGCGCCGCCTTCCTGAAAGATGGTTTCAGCCGCGCTGCCGTCGCCGAAATCGCGAACATGGCGGATGTGTCCACCGCCACGCTCTATAAACATTTCGATTCCAAGGAAGAACTCTTCGCCGCCGTGGCAAAGGATGCCGCCATGTCGGTCGGCGACTATTCCCACCTTCTCGACCCGGACACAGCACCGCGGGACGCTTTCCTCACCCTCTCACGCGCCTATCTCGCCACCCAGTTCGAGAACCATGTGAACGACCTCATGCGTATCATCATCGCCGAGGTGCCGTCGCATCCCGAGCTTGCGCGGGAGATGATGGATCTCATCGTCGGGCGGCGTCACCGCAGCCTCCAGAACGTCCTCGACAGGCTCGTCGCCCAGGGCATGCTCAGACCGCACGACACGACGCTTTCTGCAAAGCTCGCAAGCGGAATGATCAAGGAGCTGTTCGTCTGGCCGGCGCTTTTCAATGCCGACTTCAGACTGCCGGAGGATACCGAAGCGAAGATCGATATGGCCGCCAATGTGTTTCTTGCCCGCTACGGCATCGACACCACCGGACAAGGAATGACGGGATGACACTGGAACAAGCCTCGCAACGCTCCGTGACCGACATGAAGCATGACGACGTGCTGAAGGCCGCCCTCGCGCACTTCCTGAAGCATGGGTATACCGGCGCCGCCATGGCCGACATCGCCCGCGACGCCGATGTTTCGACCGCGACGCTCTACAAATATTTCCGTTCGAAGAAGGAGCTTTTCACCACCATTGCAATTAACGCGGCTCATGCGGTGCGGGAGCTCGACGAGCTGACGCTGGAAAAGGCGCCCCCGGAAGAGATTTTCAGCCACCTCCTCCTCATCTACTGGGAAGCCCAGCAGGAAGGCCATGTCAACGATCTCATGCGGATCGTGATCGCGGAATCCCGCTCCTCGCCCGATATCGCGCGCACAATCTTCAAGAGCGTCGTAGAGATGCGTTATCGGGGCATCAAGAAGCATCTCGACCTGATGGTGGAGCGAGGCGTTCTGAAGCCCCATGACACGAACCTGGGCGCGCGGCTTGCCATCGGCATGCTCCGGGAAGTCTTTGTCTGGCCGGCGATGTTCGATCCGGAATTCAGAATCCCGCCCGACGCGCTCGACCAGGCGCGCGAGGCCTTCAACGTCTATATGGCCTGTTTCGCGGCGGAAGAGGCGCAGGAAGCGAAACTGGCCTGACAGCCGCCACAGGCGCTCCGATCGTCAGCGAAGCCGGATTGTGCCGGGGTCGCCGCGCTTTTCCGGCTGTGGCCTCATAATCCTGATCGCATTCACAATGTCGTCGGGCGTATCGAGATCGGCGATCCAGAGCCGGTCGCCGGATACCATCTTCATGTCGAGCGCGCCGCCCCCAAAGAGACGCTGCGGAAACGAGCGGCGTACGCGCATGAAGGCGATCTCATTGGCGCCGACGCGCATCTCGTGCCGATGGATGAAGCCCTGGCGCAAAAGAAGTTCGCGGAGGCCGCCCGCCGGCCCCTCTCCCTCGCCGCGCGCCCTCACCTCGACCGAGAGAACCCGCGCCCGAATGGCGGCGAAGAGAAGAAGGAGCGGCACCGCCAGCACCTCGACCGCCAGCGCGAGCGCCCCGAGGCCCTTCAAGGGAGGCTCGTGCAACCTCGCCCAGCCATAGACGAGCGCCCAGACGATGGCGACGACCATCGTCGGCAGATAGATCGTCCAATGTGCCCGCGCCGTGGCGAGCGGCTGGCTAAGTCCGGCGTTCATGGCAAGTGAGGATCGCAGACAAGCGCGACGATGGGAAGTGCCGCCGGGCGGGCCCACGCGCGGCAAAAGCGATTTCACTTTCGCTATCTCCGCATTAGGCTCGGCCCAAAGAATTTCACCAGACCGAAGCAACCGAAGGACTGATTTGATGAGCGAACGGATTTCCCTCTCCATCGAGGGTGGCGTGGCGGATGTGCGCCTCACCCGCGCGGACAAGATGAACGCGCTCGACGACGCCATGTTCGAGGCGCTGATCTCGACGGGCGAGCGGCTTTCGCAGGAAAAGGGCGTGCGCGCCGTGGTCATTTCCGGCGAGGGCCGCGCCTTCTGCGCCGGCCTCGATATGGGCAATTTCGGCCGCATGGCCGCGCCCAAGGAGAAGGAGGAGAGCAAGAACGAAAGCAGCATGATCGGACGGCTCGAGAAGCGCACCCATGGCATCGCCAACCGTCCGCAGCACGCGGTCTGGGTCTGGCGCGAACTGCCCGTGCCCGTCATCGCGGCAGTTCACGGCACGGCCTTCGGCGGCGGCTTCCAGCTCATGCTCGGCGCCGACATGCGCTATGTCGCGCCGGATACCCGGCTCTCCATCATGGAGATCAAATGGGGTCTCGTTCCCGACATGGCGGGCACGCAGATCATGCGCCATCTCGTCCGCGAGGATATTGTCCGTGAGCTGACCTATACGGGCCGCATCTTCAGCGGCGAGGAAGCGGGACAGTATGGCTTTGCGACGCGCGTGACGGCGAACCCCCGCGAGGAGGCGCTGGCGACGGCGCGCGAAATCGCGGGCAAGAGCCCCGACGCGATCCGCGCTGCCAAGAGGCTTCTCAATCTCGCGCCCGTGGCCGAGCCCGTCGCGGGCCTCATCGCGGAATCCGTGGAGCAGGACCGCCTCATCGGCAGCCCCAACCAGATCGAGGCGATCATGTCGAACCTCGAAAAGCGCGCCGCGAATTACAAGGACTGAAGAAGCCGGGCTAGGGCGGGGTTTTTCAATGCCCCGCCCGTCTCACCTTGCGTTCTTCGTCTGATCGAGCGCCACGGTGCCCATGCGCTCGAGCTTGCCCCAGCCGACGAAGGGCCCTTTCAGCGCCGTCACGATCGAGCGCACCACCACCGAATACATGAGCTGGCGATAGCCGAAGCGTTGCAGCACGAGCCACCAGAGCAGGCTCCATTGTTCGCGCCGTTCGAGCATGAAGCCGAAGATCGCCGCCGCAAGATCGACCAGCACGAAGACGCAGTAGTAGATGGCGACGAGCTTGAGATCGGCATTGCGGAACTCCGCCCCATGCTGCGCCCAGGCGATCCACTGGCCGATGAGCTGCCAGACGAGCAGAAGATCGGCGAGCGGCGCCAGCGCCGTGAGCGCGATCTGAAAGAGCCAGACCTGCGGCAGCGCGACCATGCCGAGCGCGCCATAGCGCGGATTGAAGGTGAGAGAGCGGTACTTCCACAGGCATTGCAGCGTGCCGTAGGACCAGCGGAAACGCTGCTTGGCGAGATCGCCGAAAGTGGCGGGCGCCTCCGTCCATGCGATGGCGCTACTGTCGAAGACGACGCGGTGACCCGCCTTCTGGAGATGGATGGTGAGATCCTGATCTTCCGCCAGCGTGTCGCCGCGAAAGCCGCCAAGCTCCTCGAGCACCGACTTGCGCCAGGCGCCGACGGCGCCGGGCACGACGGTGAGCGTATCCAGCGCCGCCAGGGCACGACGCTCGAGGTTCTGCGCGGCGATATATTCGAGCGCCTGCCAGCGCGTGATCATGTTGATGCGGTTGCCGACCTTGGCATTGCCCGCGACCGCACCGATGCTCTTGTCGCCGAACCAGCGCACGAGGCGCGAAATCGTGTCGCGCTCGAATTGCGTATCGGCATCGAGCGCGACGATGACGGCGCCCGTCGCCTTGGCGATACCCACATTGAGCGCGTTCGCCTTGCCGCCATTCGGAATGTCGACGATCTCGACGCGAGGATCGCTTGCGAAATTTGAAGTGAGAACGCCGAGCGTGTCGTCCTTCGAGCCGTCATTGACGACGATGACCTCGAGGTTGCGATAGTCGCTGGTGAGAATGCCCTTCACCGTCGAGACGATGACATTTTCTTCGTTATAGGCAGGCACGATGACGGAGACGCGCTCGCCCGTCGCCGCCACGGGCGGCTCCGGCGTCCGCAGTTCTATCCAGCGCCGCCACAGGCTCAGGCCCACAAGCAGCAGAAGCCTGCCGATGCCGAGCCAGATGGCGATGAAGAAGCACCAGTAGAGAACGTGGCCGAGCGTCGAGAGCGTCATGAACACCGCACGATCGGTGAGCAGCGCCAGTGTCGGCGGCAGGGGCGGCATCGCTTCCTCACTGGTGAGCGGCACCAGCGCCGAAGCGGGCACGAACTCATATCCCCTGGCGCGAAGCTCGTCGATGATGAGGGGCAGCGCCTCTACCGTCTGCGAGCGGTCGCCGCCCGCATCATGCAGCAGCACGATATTGGTCGGCACATCGGGCTTGGCGGTTTCGATCTGATCGACCGTGCTCTGGACGATCTTTTCTGCGCCCGGCATCTCCCAGTCGAGCGGATCGACATGTTCGCCCACGGTCACATAGCCCATATCCTGCGCGATCTTGACCGGCACGATTTCCTCGTAATCCGTCGGCTCGGCATCGCCGAGATAGGGCGGGCGGAAAAGGCGCAGCGAACGGCCGGTCAGCGCTTCGAAGAGACGCTGGGTCGCGTTGAGTTCGAGCTTCACGGCCTGTTCGGGCGTGATGGAAAGATTCGGATGCGTGAAGGTGTGGCTTCCGACCTCATGGCCCTCGGCGAGAATGCGCTTCACGAGCCCGGGATTGGATTCCGCATTGCTGCCGATGATGAAGAAGGTCGCGGGGACGTGCTTCTCCTTCAATATGTCGAGGATCTGCGGGGTCCATTCGGGGTCGGGGCCGTCGTCGAATGTGAGCGCGACCTTCTTCGGCGCGCCGCCGAACTGCTTGATGACATAGGTCGTCGGCAGCCTCGTATAGACCTCGTCATTGATGTCGCCGGTCTTGGCGTCGATCTCGAATTTGCGCGCGCCGGTCGTGGGCTCGGCCGCCACGCTCAGAAACTCGCCCTGCCCTTCAAAATCGATGTCGTTGATGATGGGGATTTCGGCAAGCTCGGCCGGCGCGGCCGAGTTGTAGGGCCTGCCCATGACGGACCAGATCGTCGGGTCCTCCGCGCCGATGCGCCAGACGGCATAGCCCGCGGGCTCGTAGGGGTCGGCTGAATGGATCTGGTTGAAGGCCGTGACCGCATCGAGGAACCAGACATCGTGGCGGACGGAATTGTCCTCGATATAGGAGAAGTGCGGATTGTTGGTGGCGTCGTTGAATTCGACATTGGCACCGGAGTCATGCGCGGCGAGCACCGCGTCCTGAAATGAAAGACTGTCGACCGTGCCGCCGTTCCAGTCATAGGCATAGCTGCCGATAGCGATGATGGTGCGTTCGGGATCGAGCAGCTTCATGCGCTTGTCGATGACACCCTCGAACCAGCTCTGGCTCGCAATGCTTCCCGGCTCGCTCGTCACCCAATGTTCGTCATAGGCCATGAGCACGGTGTAATCGACGATCTTCGCGATCTCGGCGAAAGGCCAGGTGTCGTCGCCGACCGGCGTTGCGATGGCGACCACCCAGCCATGCGGCTCGAAGGCGGTTTCAAGCTCCTCCAGAAAGCGCAGAAGGTTCCGCCGCGCCGGCACGGGCAGGTCTTCGAAATCCACCACCACGCCCTGCAGCTTGTTGTCGCCGATGAAGCCTGCGACATCTTCGACGAGCGCCTGCCGCCGCGCGGGATCGGCAAGGAGGCGCGCAAGGCCGGGACCGTCCCACTTTCCCTGACTCGCGTTCTGAAGGGTCGGCAGAATGGCGACACCCGGCTTGTTGTCCCGGATGTAATTATCGACCTTGGCGTCGAACGCCTTGTTGAGCGCGAGATCGGGCCCCTGAAGATTGAGCCATGTGGGCATCACCCAGTCGAGATGCGGCAGCGCACGCTGAAGCGATGCGAAATTCGTCGAGCCCCAGCTCGGATAGAAGGCGATCGAAAGCGGGCGGCCTTCCTGCGGCTTCAGGATTCCGGCGATGAGATTTCTGTGCGGACCATGTTCGGCCCGGTGCTGCCGCTCGCGCGCGAGTTTCTCGCGCCGGGCGCGAGCTTCCTCGGCAAGCCTTGCCGCCGAGCGGAGAAGGCCGGGCGATGTGGCCTTGTTTTCAAGCTCGGCGGTCGGTACGGCGCTCAACTGGCCGGGGAGCTTCAGGCTCTCGAAATGCGGCACGGCAAGGAGGCTGGCGAGAAAGGCAATCCCGATGAGCGTGCTGGCGATCGCCACCGCCCATCCAATGAAGGAGACATGCGCCGCGCGGCGCCCCGTTGCGTCGAAAAAGATCGGCTTGTTCGCCATGATCACCCGGTCGACATCAGCAGCCCGTCCAGGAGCCCCGAACCGAACTCCGCTCCAATCTATCACGCCGGAGGTCGGGCGCCGCCCCCTTCCGCCGAAAAAGCGCGGCGGGAAGGCGCCACTCACGAAACCCCAGTGCTCGTGCGTCATGCGGAATCCGCGGGGCTTGTCGCCGCGTTTCCGTAATCTGGGACCCGATTTGAGCCTTATTGCGGCGGGCCTATGGCAAAACTGCGGTGGCCGGGCCATATTCGCCGCTCCCACCCCTCCCAGAAACGTCCATGACACGCGGCACGGCCGACATACTCCTTCTGCTTGCCGCCCTGATCTGGGGGCTCGCCTTTGTCGGCCAGGCAACCGCCATGGCGCATTTGGGGCCGTTCACCTTCATCGGCGCGCGCTTCCTGCTCGCCTCACTGACGGTTCTGCCCTTCGCACTCCGCGAGGCCGCCGCCGCGCCTGAAATTCCAGCCCGCCGCCGCCTCGGCCTTCTCGGCATCGGCGTCGTCTTCTTTCTGGCCGCCAGTCTTCAGCAGATCGCCCTTCTCAGCACGAGCGTCACCAATGCGGGTTTCCTGACGGCAATCTATGTCGTCCTCGTCCCGGCGATCGGTGCCCTCGCCCTTCGCCACCGGCTTCCGGGCGCGATCTGGCCGGCAGCGCTCCTGTCGCTCGCCGGAACATTCCTGCTCGGCGGTGGCAGGATCGACGGGCTCAATTCGGGCGACTGGCTCGTCATCGCCGGGGCCGTCTTCTGGGCGGTGCAGATCCTCGCCCTCGGTCGCCTCGCCTTCGATCTCCGCCGCCCCTTCGCGACGGCGCTCGGCCAATTCGCCATCGCCGCGCTGCTGGGGCTCACGCTCGGTCTCGCCTTTGAAAATCCGAGCCTTGCCGGGCTTGCCGCCGCCTGGCGCGAAATCGCCTATACGGGCATCGTCTCGGGCGGCCTCGCCTTCACCCTGCAATCCATCGCGCAAGGCCACACGCCGCCCGCCGACAGCGCCATTCTTCTCTCCATGGAGAGCCTTTTCGCCGCGCTTTTCGGCGCCCTGCTGCTCGGCGAACGTCTCGACCTGCTCGGCTGGATCGGGGGCGGCTTCGTGCTCGCCGCGGCGGTCATCGTGCAGGTGGGCCCGCTCCTCGCCGCCCGCTACCGGACAAATCCGCTCGGCAGCGGACCGAAGTGACCCTTTTCCTGATCGCGCGGTAAGGCCATATTGGCGGCATGGCACGCAAAACCATCAAATCATTCGGACGCGGCGCGGAAAGGCCGCTTTCGTCGCGGGACGTATCGGGCTTCTCCGAGGCGCCGGGCGCGAGCTTCGTGCCCGCGACAGGCATTGCCGATCGCGACCAATGGGCAGGCGCGCTCAAGGGCGACCCCGAGCACTGGCCGCTCTTTGCGCCGCACCGCCCGGAACGCCCGGAAAAATCGGAAGGCGGACAGCGCTTCAAACTCGTCTCTGAGTATCAGCCCGCCGGCGATCAGCCGACGGCCATCGCCGAGCTTGTCGAGGGCGTGGAAAAAGGCGAGCGCGATCAGGTGCTGCTCGGCGTCACCGGCTCCGGCAAGACCTACACCATGGCGCAGGTGATCGCGCGCACGCAGCGGCCCGCCCTCATCCTCGCGCCGAACAAGACACTCGCCGCCCAGCTCTATGGCGAGTTCAAGAGCTTCTTCCCGGAGAACGCGGTCGAGTATTTCGTCTCCTATTACGACTACTACCAGCCGGAAGCCTACGTCCCGCGCACCGACACCTATATCGAGAAGGAAAGCTCGATCAACGAGCAGATCGACCGCATGCGCCATTCGGCGACGCGCGCGCTGCTCGAGCGCGACGACGTCATCATCGTCGCCTCGGTTTCCTGCATCTACGGCATCGGCTCGGTCGAAACCTATTCGGCCATGACCTTCGCGGTGAAGACGGGCGAGCGGCTCGACCGCCGCCAGTTCCTCGCCGACCTCGTCGCGCTCCAGTACAAGCGCAACGACGCCGCCTTCGGCCGCGGCACCTTCCGCGTGCGCGGCGACACGATCGACCTCTTCCCGGCGCATTATGAAGACCGCGCCTGGCGCTTCACGCTTTTCGGCGACGAGGTGGAGGAGATCGCGGAATTCGATCCGCTGACCGGCGCCAAGACCGACCGCCTCGAAAGCGTGAAGCTCTACGCCAATTCGCACTATGTGACGCCGCGCCCCGCGCTCAGTCAGGCGATCGAGGAGATCCAGAAGGATCTTCAGGTGCGGCTTCAGGAACTCAAGGGCTTCGGCAAGCTTCTCGAAGCCCAACGTCTCGAGCAGCGCACGCAATTCGACATCGAGATGATGGAGGCGACGGGAAGCTGCGCCGGCATCGAGAATTATTCGCGCTACCTCACCGGCCGCAAGCCCGGCGAGCCGCCACCCACCCTGTTCGAGTATCTGCCGGACAACGCGCTCGTTTTCGCCGATGAGAGCCATGTCACCATTCCGCAGATCGGCGGCATGTTCCGCGGCGACTACCGGCGCAAATCGACGCTCGCGGAATATGGCTTCCGGCTGCCTTCCTGCGTTGACAACCGCCCGCTCCGCTTCGAGGAGTGGAACGCCATGCGGCCGCAATCGGTCTATGTCTCGGCGACGCCGGGCCCATGGGAACTCGAGCAATCGGGCGGCGTCTTCGTCGAGCAGGTCATCCGCCCGACGGGCCTCATCGATCCGCCGACCATCATCCGCCCGGTAGCGCAACAGGTTGACGACCTCGTCGCCGAATGCCGCGACGTGGCCGCGAAGGGCCAGCGCGTGCTCGTCACGACGCTGACAAAGCGCATGGCCGAGGATCTGACCGAATACATGCATGAGCAGGGCATCCGCGTGCGCTACATGCATTCCGACATCGACACGCTGGAGCGCATCGAGATCCTGCGCGACCTGCGCCTCGGCGCCTTCGACGTGCTCATCGGCATCAACCTTCTGCGCGAGGGTCTCGACATTCCCGAATGTGCGCTCGTCGCCATTCTCGACGCCGACAAGGAAGGCTTCCTGCGTTCGGAAACATCGCTCATCCAGACCATCGGCCGCGCGGCGCGCAACGTCGATGGCCGCGTCATCCTCTACGCCGACAACGTCACCGGCTCGATGGAGCGCGCCATGGCGGAGACGAACCGCCGCCGCGAAAAGCAGATGGCCTATAACGAGGCGAATGGCATCACGCCGGAAAGTGTGCGCAAGAATATCGGCGACATTCTCGAAAGCGTTTACGAGCGCGACCATGTGCGCGTCGATACGGGCGAGGCGGACGAGCCCTTCATCGGCCACAATCTGCGCGCCCATATCGCCGAACTCGAAAAGCGCATGAAGGAGGCCGCCGCCGACCTCGAATTCGAAACGGCCGCGCGGCTGCGCGACGAGATCAAGCGGCTGGAAGCGACCGAACTCGCCGTCGCCGACGATCCTCTCGCCCGCCAGTCCGCCAT
>WBZO01002632.1_pt1 | contig 22782 bp, 23 predicted proteins | sample 5204261 | NCBI WGS metagenome assembly WBZO01 (sample SAMN12412400, study PRJNA552823) | activated sludge metagenome | isolation source: activated sludge from anammox sidestream of wastewater treatment plant... | place: USA: North Carolina | collected 2017-09 | reverse complement strand
TCGATCGCGGGCCGTGCCCGTTCAGAAGTCGCTCCATCCGAGCAAAACGACCTGATCACCTCGATCGTCGCGGCACGCACCGACAATACCCCGGTGGCCGAGCACCGACCGCTTGCCATGCCGGCTTCTCGCGTGCTGGCTGGCGAAGACATCTTCGTCAAACAAACACCGTCGTTGACCTGGAGTAATGGTCCGGTGTCAGTCCAGCCAGCTACCGAGTTGGTGCAAGACCCGAAGGCGGCGATTCTGCGGGCCCGCGATCAGTTCCGCAAACGACGCAAGGAAGAAGGTCGCCTGGCCGATCGGCAACTGCCCTCCCCAGCGGCGCCGTTCATCGCTTCGGCCCGGGAAGCGCAAATGATCGACGATTTCGACCTGGTCGATCCCGAGCCGGCCGCCGGTTCGGTGGATCCGCGCTACGAGAACCGGCCGCTCCTTCGCCAACAGCCCATCGGCCACAGCGAAGACCGGCGCCCGGTCTCTCCGGTTTCCCTGGATGAGATGAATCGGCTCTTCCCGTCCATGACCGAATTCCCGGAGGACCGAACACGTTTCGAATCGGTTCCTGTCTTCGACTCAGACGGTGGCAACGATTCGCCGTTCGAATTCCATCAGGACGACACCTGGATCGAAACGCGCCAGCTCGACACCGTACCGCCCGAACCGTATGAAATGGATGAGCTCTTCGAAGAAGACGAACCGGGCATCTACATGGAGAGCGAACCATTCGAAGACGTGGAGCTCTCGGTCCATCATCGCGAATCGGTGCTCGATCGGTTCCTGCGCCAGCGGCGTGAACGCCGGCGAACTCATGATCTGGCAGCAGAACCAACGCCGGATGCATTGCCGGCGCGCCAACCCGGCTACCAGCAGATGGGGCAGCCCGAAGATCGCCCAGACGATGCGCCGGTTGCGCTCTCCCATCGATCGGCGACCGCGGAAACCAGCCCGATCGATGCCCCCGAACCGGTCCACGCCCAAGCCGCCCGGCATGATGCGTGGGACACCGGCGAACAGCGGTCCTACCGGGCAGCAATGCGACCACGACCTGAACCAGAACCGCGCAAGCGCCATGAGCCGGCCTTCGTGGTCGATGATGATTTCGCGTTGCCTCCGCCGCTACCCGCCTACGAACCGACCCCCCGCGACGAACAACGCGCGCGCACACGGGTGCAACAGCGCTACGAACCGGCGCCGGAGGCGCGGCACACCATCAGACCAGAACGCCCACTCCCGCCGGTCGCCGACGAGTTCGGAGATCAGCCCCTTTTTGCCGCGCAGCCGATGCCGCGAGACGATGACATCGCGATCGATCGCCCACGCACCGAGCGTCCGGCTGCTGCCTTGCCGGCCAACCGTGTCGAGCGGATTTGCCGGACCTGCCGCGATTTTCGCCCGGCGGAGAATGGAGACCGGGGTTGGTGCACCAACAAATGGGCCTTCAGTCACCGGCGAATGGTCGATGCAGACGATCTCGCCTGCCGCAATTCGCTTGGAAGCTGGTGGACACCCAAAGACGAGGTCTGGCGGCGTGACGGCGATATTTCCCGGCATGCACAGGAGACGCCCCGCGTCGACGAATGGCTCTTTGGATCGAACGCAAATTCCAACGAACGCCGCCGATCAGGTAGTTAGCCGAACAGCGGTTTGATAGACTAGGCGCGGCGCGGACACGCCCCCGCACATTGTGAACCGGCGCATCGATAGGACCACAGTTCGACCATGTCCGTCTTCGGCGATACCCTGCGACAAGCCCGGGCCCAAAAGGGCATCACGCTCCGTCAGGCTGAGCAGGAGATCCGGATCAACCGGCACTATCTGGCAGCGCTCGAAGACGAGACGTTCGATAACCTGCCGGCCCTGCCCTATCAGCGCGGTATCGTTCGCACCTATGCCGCCTACCTCGGCCTCGATCAAACCCGCCTCGTCGAGCTCTTCGATGAAGCGCGCGGCACCCGGCCCGACGATCCGCCCCGTATCGAGATGATCGAGCCGGTCGAGATGCCGAGCCATTGGGCGCCCAACTTCGCCATCATTGCGTTCACTCTGATCGCGGGCGCGATCATGTTTGCCTGGCTCTACAGCGCCTATTTCAAATCGCCGGCAATGTCGGATATCGGCACGCTCGATCTGCAGCCAACGGTCACTCGCGTGAGCGAAGACCAGATCTTTGTTCCGAGCCCTACACCCGATCTCCCGACTCCTACCACCACGCCGCTGCCGACTGTTCCTCCCATCGAAACACCGACACCGATCATGTCTGCGGCGGAGGAATCCGGGGCCGGAGCGATTCAGAGTACCGATCAACCGCAAGCGATCTCCGTCAGCACTGCTGCCGATGCAAACGGTGGCCAGCCCGGTATCTCCCGCACCGTTTCCGAACAACTGCCGGATGGCCTGGTTGCCATCAAGGTGACCGCGCAATCGGATATTTACGTCCAAATCGCCGCGGACGGAATGCAGTATTTCGCCGGTAATCTTCCTCAGGGCCAATCGACCGATTGGATCGTCGGCCATACCTTCTCGGTCTATACGACCTCGGGCGCCAATACGCTCTTCACCAACAATCAGGGAACGCAATTCTATATGGGTACCGAACCGGGAGAAGTCGTCTACTCCCTGTAACAACATCCCTTTGCATGCCACGAGCCCACGCGACCCTGTCGCATGGGCTCGTTTCAGATGGAGGAACAGGTCGCCTGCGTCAGCCGCGAATCAGTTCGATCGAGCGCGGCAACACCTCGATCTGGAGGGGCGTAACGCCAACGACTTCGCCGTCCAGCTCGGTTGGAACCGGCGGTTCGGCATCGATCGTGATCGAAGCACCCCGCAGGCGTATCACCTGGCCAGCCGCTTCCAGATACCCGGTCAGGGAAGCCAGACCCGCTCCAGCCAACTCCAGCGGATTTCTGGCAGTGTAGATGAGCACATCGAACTGCCCATCGCTGCGGCTGACCGAACCGACCAGATGGATTTTCGAATGCAGAAGCTGGGCGGAATTGGCCACCAGCACCAAACTGGACCGGGCATGGGTCACGACGCCATCCACGGTCACCGTGAAGTCCGACTGACCAGCGAACGCACCCGTTACCGCTGGCGGCACATAGGCTCCCCAGCGCAGGTACTTCTTGAGGGCCGGCTTCGCTCCGGTGAAGATGCGCGCGTCGATACCGGCCCCACCCAGATGGAGCATCAGGCGCTCGCCGCTCTTCCCGACATCGATGAGTTCTCGGCGGTGCTGGCCGAAGATCAGCCCAACGGCGCGTTCCGGATTGGATGGAATATCGCTGACCTTGGCCACCATGTTGGTCGACCCCGCCGGAATAATGCCCAGCGGAATCGGTCTCCCGAGGATGGCGGCAGCCACTTGCGAAACGGTTCCATCGCCACCCGACGCGATCGCCACGGTGGCGTGCTCCAGATACGCTTCGATGATTCCGTGGATAGGCGTATCCGGGCGCGTGTGCCGCACGACCACCGTCGAGCCCGGGGGCATGTATGCCCGCACCACGGTTTCGAGCCAATCGGGCGCCACCCGCCCCCGCGGATTGGCAACGACGACGATGCGCTGCGGCCCATTCAACCGCACCCGCGCGCCATCACTGCTGGTCGATCGTTGATCCAGGGTCAGGCCTCGATTTCGTCGGGTCCGAACACGCGGTCGACGATGTAGTTCGCCAGCCAAGTCGCGCCAGCCGTCAGCACAAGCACCAGCACTCCACGAACCGCGTTCTTCATCTGTTTGTTCATGCGACGAACCTCTCCCTTTCCTTCGAATCAATCACGCGGCCCACGGGCCAGCAGGAACAATGGAAATGCGACCACGGCGGCCAGCAGCGTCAGATCCGCCAGGGTCAGCCGGTTGACGAGACGAAAGTCACCGCCGGGAACGAGTTTCAAAATCGAGGCGACCGGGTCGGTGATCCCGTAGATGAAGCTTCCGACCCAGAGACTGCCAGAGATGCCAACACTGAGCAAAAGCGACCGAACGATGATCAATCCTGCCACGATCGCGTATCCGGTCAGAGCCAGCTCGATCGCAAGCTGTGAGCCGACCGGCTGCGATCGGGCGATCCGGCGCACCATCCTACCGCTCCAGCATCTCGCCGATGCGTTCGATCAGCATCTCGGCAACGATATCCTTCGGCAACAACGGCAATTCTTCGACGCGATCATCCGGCCAGACAAGGGTCACACGATTTTCGTGGCTACCGATCGCCTGCTCGGCATCATTGGCCACCACCATATCGAGCTTCTTTTCACGCAACTTCTTGCGCGCATGCGCGACGAGATTGGACGTCTCGGCTGCGAACCCGATCTTGAGCAGCCCGGGTCGATCGATACCGGCGATGATATCGGGATTGGCGACGAGGTCGAGTGAAAGACTCGCGCCGAGCTCGGTTTTCTTCATTTTCTCGCTGCGGACTTCTCTTGGACGATAGTCCGCCACGGCCGCGGCCATTACGATCGCGTGCGCGCCCTCGACTGCCCCGGTCACCGCATCGCGCATCTGGACCGCGGTCTGGACATCGATACGCTGTACGCCATAAGGCGTTGCAAGGGTCGTGGGCCCGGAAACAAGCCGGACCTCGGCTCCGGCATCGATGGCGGCCTGCGCCAGCGCATACCCCATCAGCCCACTCGAGCGGTTGCCAAGATAGCGCACCGGATCGAGCGCTTCTCGGGTACCACCGGCGGTCACCACCAGGCACTTGCCATGCAGCAATCCATATCGCCCGAGCACCTGACGCGCCGCTCCCAGAATGGTGATCGGCTCGGACATGCGGCCCATACCCGATTCGCCCGAGGCCAATCGCCCCTCTTCGGGACCAACCATGGTGACGCCGCGCTGCTTCAACGTCTCGATATTCTGCCGCGTTGCCGGGTGCCAGTACATGGTGTCTTCCATCGCCGGAGCCACCAGCATTGGTGCGGTCGATGCCAGCACTGCGGCGCCGAGCATGTCCAGAGCCAAACCGGCCGCCAATTCGGCGATCACATTGGCCGTTGCCGGAGCAATGATGATGAGGTCGCTTTCTTCGCCAAGCGTCACATGTCCGGCATAGGTCTCGGTCCACGATTCGAACACGGACCCGTGCACTGGACGGCGTGTGATCGCCTGCAATCCGGCCGGTCCAACGAACTGCCGGGCCGACTCGGTGAGCACCACATCGACCCGCGCACCCTGCTGCACCAATTTGCTGGCCAGATCGACGGCCTTATGAGCGGCCACGCCCCCGGTGATGCCGAGGAGCACGCGCGCTCCCTGCAAGATCGACACCCCATTCCTCCCGAAACCGCGAGTCTCGTCATTCGCCCCGCACATCATACCCGGCGATCCGATTGCCGGGCACGAAAAACGGGCGGCCGCAACCGCCCGGTATCCGAATCGAAATCGACTACTGAATGACGCTGGATACTGCCGCGAGCACCGCCCAGATCACTCCGAGGATGATGGTCGTATTGAAAACGGTCTTATCGAAGCCACGGCGGGTGCGGTAGATCGAATCGCTGCCACCGCCCATCCCGCCGCCGAACGAATCGGACTTGCCCTGCAGCAACGTCACAGCGATGAGCAGGATCGACAGGATGATCATAACGAAATAGAGCGCTGTTTCCATTGATCAGGTATCCATCTTTCGAACGAGCGATCACCGCTCACGACCGGAAAACGCTACCACTCCCGCCATCATCCCGCAAGCTCACCCGGCAATCGCCACGATCTCCAGGAAAGAATCGGATTTCAGGCAGGCGCCGCCCACCAGCAGTCCATCGACATCGGGCATATCGAGATACGCGCGCGCGTTGGCCGGTGTCGCGCTTCCACCGTAGAGAATCCGAACCGCCTCGGCGGCGCCAGGGTTCGATGTCTTCAATTGCTGGCGGATAGCGGCGCCGATCTCCTCCGCATCGTCCGGAGAGGCGGATCGGCCCGATCCGATGGCCCAGATCGGCTCGTAGGCGATTACCAGGCGGCCCAATCGTTCGGCTCCCACCCCCGCGACGATCGCGGCCACCTGCTCATCGACCCAGGACACCGCATTGCCGGCATTGCGCACGTCGATCGACTCACCGACACACGCGATCGGCACGAGACCGGCATCGATTGCAGCGGCGGCCTTGCGCCCGACCAGCTCGTTCGACTCGCAGCAATCTCGCCGGCGCTCCGAATGCCCGACGATCACATGACTGCACAACCCGTTCAGCATCGTGGCCGAGACCTGGCCCGTGAACGCGCCGGACGTTTCGGCGCTGCAATCCTGCGCGCCCAGCCGAACGCGGCTTCCCTGCAGCACCGCCGAAACCGGCACCAACCACGGAAACGGCGGGCAGATGACCACCTCGGCCGCCCCCTCGCCAAGTCCATCGGCGATCGATCCGGCAAGCTCGACTGCCGCCCATTCTTCGAGATTCATCTTCCAGTTGCCGGCGATAAGCCGCGCGCGTTCGTGCATCAGGAATGCTCCCCACCATCCTGGAGTACCGCGATCCCTGGCAGCGTTCGCCCCTCGATGAATTCGAGCGAGGCGCCACCGCCGGTAGATATATGCGAAATCTTGTCCGCCAGACCGGATTGTTCGATAGCCGACACCGAATCGCCGCCACCGATCACGGTGAAGGCTCCAGATTCGGCCACCGCCTTGGCGACCGCCAGCGTTCCATTCGCAAACGCGGACCGTTCGAAGACCCCCATGGGGCCATTCCAGAAGATCGTCCGGGCATTTCCAATGACCTCACCGAACCGATCGACCGTGCGCGGACCAATATCGTACGCCGCCCAACCATCGGGAATCGTATCGGCGTCGACCGTCACTACCTGACCATCCAGGCCCTGCGCGGCTACGACATCGACCGGTAAAACCAGATCGACGTCCTGTTCCCTCGCTTTGCGGATGATGGTACTCGCCAGCTCGACGAAATCGCTTTCGACCAGCGAATCTCCCACCGCCTTGCCCTCTGCCAGCAGGAACGTATTGGCCATTCCCCCGCCCAGCAGAATCGCATCCACCAGCGACAGCAGATTCTCGATCACCCCGATCTTGTCGGAAACCTTCGCCCCACCGAGGATTGCCACGAATGGACGTTCGGGAGAACCAGTCAGGGCGCCAAGCGCTTCCACCTCGCTGGTCATCAGATCGCCGGCAAAGGCAGGAAGATAGCCAGCGATACCGGCGGTGGATGCATGCGCCCGGTGCGCTGCTCCGAAGGCGTCGTTCACATACAAGTCGCCGAAGGCTGCCAGGGCACGTGCCAGCTCGTCGTCGTTCTTCTCTTCACCCGGTTCGAAACGGACGTTTTCGAGAAGGATGACATCTCCCGGCTTCGCCGCCGTCACCTTGACGCGTGCATCGTCCCCGATCACATCGCCGGCTATTGCAACCGGGCGATCCAGCAATTCCGACAGCCGTTGGGCTACGGGCCGGAGTGTGAACTCTGGGCGCACCTTGCCTTTGGGGCGACCCAGATGCGAGATGAGCACCAGCGCCGCTCCCCCATCCAGCAACCGGCGCAGGGTCGGCAATGCCGCGCGGATACGCGTATCGTCCTGAATCTGCCCATTCTCGATGGGAACATTGAAATCGACACGGACGATGACGCGCTTGCCAGCGACATCGACGCCGTCGAGCGTTTTCAAGGTCATCTGCGGGTACTCCATTCCATGAAGAGCGCTGCTATGCAGTATCTGGAACGCCCTCTTCGCACACGAGCGCCAGGGTATCGGCCAGCCGGCAGGCAGCAGCCCATTCGGCATCGTACCAACCAGTCACCGTCACAAATGTCTCATAGAGCAGGGTGGATGGCGCCCAATCGACGATGACCGATCGGGAATCGCGCAGGAGATCCGTCGAAGCATCCACCTGAGGCACTGTACCGATTAGCCCAACCAAATCGTCGCTCTGCTCGGCGGTGGTCACCATCTCGCGCAGACCCTCTTCGGTCACACGTCGCTCGAGCCAAACGCCGAGCGAAACCGAACCGACCGCGCGCGCGGGTGTTTCCAACTCGACTACGCTCAGACGGTTGCTGAGCTTGCCGAGCAACTGGTCGTAGATGCTCGCGTCCGGAGGCGCGGCGGGCCACAGACCGAGCCCACCCGGCGCGGATGGGGAATCGAGCAGTCGCCGCCGGCCACTGGCCGGCGCGATCACCGTCGCAATTCCGCAGCGAACCTTGGCAAGATCGTCGAAGAGACGATACAGAATGGCAATCGCGGCTGGAGCACCACCCGCCGACGCAACGATGGCGTGCTGTTCCACGTCATATGCGCTTTCATTGATGCCGATACCGAGATTCACATTGGCCAGCGATGAAGCCGCCGGCAGAAACACGCGCTTGGCGCCTTTCTTGAGATGCTGGTCGAGCGCCGCGGCGTCAGAAGCCGCTGTCCCATCGACGATCACCAGCGGGATATCGGTCTTGCCCCAGGTCGCGTTCTTGCCATCATCGTTGGCCGATAGCGCAATCTCGTGCTCGCCGATCTTCAGAGTTTCCCCCTCTAGCGTCATTTCCCGCGGAAATGGGCCGTAGACCGAATCGTTCTTTAGCGCGCGGTAGATGCCCTCGGGACCTGCCTTGTCATGAATTGCGGCGATCTCGAAAAGATCGGAGAAGCCACCCTCGTCGATTACTCGCACCAGTTGGGCGGACGTACGCCCCAGGCCGTTGATTGCCAGCCGTAATGCCACTCGTCGCTCCCTGTCGTTCCCACATTCGGACCCGGCACCGCCCATGCGGCGATCCCCGCCGAAGGAATTCTAGATTCTGAGGGGATGGGCGGTGCGCGATTCGATCCGGTCGACGGACAACGGCGTGACCGAGACAGGAGCGCTCGCCAGACTCACGAGGACCTTGGACAACTTGGCTGGATCGTGACGCAACGGGTTGATATCGCTGATGACATCCGCTCCAACGATCCTGACGCCATCGTAGACCGCAATCTGTCCGTCGTCCAGCACGGCCTGCACACCCAGCTCGGGGCGGATCGCCTCGGCCGTGGCGCGGTTGGAATTGACGACGGCATAATCCAGATTACCGCGGCCGAGATATTCGACCACTGCCGCGATATGGTCGACCGCGCTGAAGTGGTCGGTCTCGCCTTTTTGCGTGGCCACATTACATGCATAGACGGTCGTCCCTCGCGCCCATTTGATCGCGTCCAGCACACCGCTCACGAGCAGATTCGGAATCACGCTGGTATAGAGGCTTCCCGGACCGAGAACGATCAGATCGGCATTGACGATAGCGTCGAGCGCTGGCGCGTATGCCTTGGGATTTTCGGGCGACAAGAAGATCCGGCGCATCGGAGCCATATCATCGGAGATATTCGACTCGCCGCGAATGATCGAGCCATCCATCAGCTCGGCACAAAGATCAATATTTTCCAGGGTGGATGGCATTACCCGGCCGCGAATATTGACAACACGGCCGAATTCCAGCACCGCTTGCTCGAAGCTACCGGTCACCTGGGTCAGGGCGGTGATGAACAGATTTCCGAGGGAATGCCCCTTCAGATCCGATCCATCCCGATCGAACCGGTACTGGAAAAGCTGATTGACCAGCGATTCGTCATCGGCCAGCGCCACGATGCAGTTGCGAAGATCACCCGGCGCCGGAATGTCGTATTCCCGGCGGATCCGACCGGTGCTGCCGCCGTCATCGGCCACGGTCACGATCGCCGTGATATCGATATCGTGTTGCTTCAGACCGCGCAGGAGATGCGAAAGCCCAGTGCCTCCACCGATGGCCACCACATTGATATCGGGAAGATTTGGACCGAACCGGTGGTTCGCCACGATCTGCGAGATCGGTTGGTGCACGGACGTGAGCGCCAGAATTGGACCGATCACCGCGTGCCCCAGCTTCCAGAGCCCGAAACAGAGAAGCGCGACACCGGGAACGATCAGAACCAACTCCCGATACGGGTGCGGGATGAACTGAAGTGTCACAAAGCGGACGGCGCCAGAGGTCGAGGAAAGACGCCAGTAATAGCTGCGATAGGCCCAGGTTAGCCCCATTGCCAGCCCAAGGCTGATCACGATGATACCGATCATCGCCAGCAGAATCCAGCGTTTGATCAGCATGCCGGGACGCAGCCAGGTGCGCCAGCTTCGCAGCTCCATATCCCCTCCGCAAATCGCTCAGGGATTCCCTCGACCCTGAACGATCCCGAGTATAGCACCGCGATCGGCCATTTCTGGCAAGTTTCCCTTCGGTGAACGAACACCCAAGACGATAGCCAGCAGAACTCCCGCCCGATGGTTTCCAGACCCCGCTTCTGCTATCATATGGAAAGCGGAATCCAAGTGCGGTGAACGTGGGCCTCCGACCCACGTTTTTTATCGCCCGAAACACTATGTCTCATGCGATTTCGCGTCTTCGAGCTACCCCGGCTCAATCCAGCATTGGGCCACCCGAGCAAGGAGGTTCTCGGGATGAAAAGTGATTTGTATACCGCAATCGCGCAGATTGCCTCAGAACGTGGGATCCCCCGCGAGGCAGTATTGACCTCGGTCGAGCATGCGCTCAAGACGGTCTACAAGAAAATGACCGGCACCGAGGAAGAGGTCGACGTCGAGATCGACACCAGCACCGGCGAAATGCATGTCTGGAGCAACCGGCGCGTCGTGGCCGAGGTGACCGACCCGGAAACCGAAATCTCGCTGCCCGAGGCGCGTGGCTATGCAAACACGGCCATGGTCGGCGATGAAATCCGGATCGAAAAGACACCGGAAAACTTCGGCCGCATTGCCGCGCAGACTGCCAAGCAGGTCGTATTGCAGAAAATCCGCGACTACGAGCGCGATACCGTCTACGAGGAATATGCCGACCGGCAGGGCGAGATCATGAACGGGATCGTCCAGCGAGCCGATTCTCGTGCAGTCATCGTCGAGTTGAACAAAGCCGAAGCCGTGATGCCAGCGCGCGAGCAGGTACCTACCGAACGGTACCGGCCCGGACAGCGCATCAAGGTCTTCTTGCTGGAAGTCAACAAGGACCCGAAGGGTCCGCAATTGATCGTCTCCCGCTCGCACCCCAATCTGATCAAACGACTCTTCGAGATCGAAGTTCCCGAGATCTACAGCGGCGCCGTGGAAATCATGGAGGTTGCCCGCGAACCCGGGCTGCGTTCCAAGGTGGCCGTTGCCGCTCGCCAGGAAAAAGTCGATCCGGTCGGTTCGTGCGTCGGTGTGCGGGGTGTCCGTATCCAGAATATCGTGAACGAGCTCTACGGCGAAAAGATCGACGTGATCGAGTGGTCGCCGGATACCGCGACGTTCATTTCGAATTCGCTCAGCCCGGCCAAACCGTCGAGTGTCACGCTCAACGAAAGCGAAAAGGTGGCCACGGTCATCGTACCGACCGAGCAGATGTCACTGGCCATCGGCAAAGAGGGCCAGAATGCGCGGCTGGCGTTCAAGCTGACCGGATGGCGGATCGACATCAAGGATCCGGAAGCGATGCGCGATCAGGGTCTGGAAATGTTCCGCCAGGTGCAATCGCAGATCGCTCAGGCGCCGGAAGACTTTGGCTGGCATGGTCGCCAACCGCGCCTGGTGCGCGCCGACGGCATGATTTCGGTACGCGACCGGGAATACGGTCCGTTCGATAGCTCGCTGATCGGTATGAGCGTCGATGTCGAGGTGCGGGGCGAGGTCCTCGAGGTCTACTACAACCGCGAGCTGCGTGCCCGGTACAACCTGGCCGATGGCACGCTGCTGCCGCTGGACGAGGTCGCGCTCTCGGTCGACGAGTAGCGCGGCGTCCGGCAGTCTGGCGGGAAGGGAGGCGGCTCCATGACCGCAACAACGAACAAACCAGGCAAGCCGGGGGGCAAGGGACCTCGCCCCCGGCATGTCCCCCAGCGGACCTGCGTCGCGTGTCGCGACAAAACGAACAAGCGCGCGCTCTTTCGCATCGTACGAACCAATGACGGTCAGGCCGAAGTCGATCTGACCGGCCGTAAACCGGGCCGGGGCGCCTATATCTGTGACACGCCGGCTTGCTGGAACCGGGCGACGACAACGACCCTGCTCGACCACGCGCTCAAGACTGAATTGACGACGGAAACGAAACATGCGCTCCGCTCGTTCGCGTCAACGATTTTCGCGAACCGGCCCGCCGCGAACGAGACCTCGGAAGGAGAACTCACCTAATGGTTGTGAATTATGAAGAAGGAACCAAATCCCGGCAGGGGGGACGCCGCGGCGGTGGCCGCCGCGGCAAGAATCAGCGTGGCGGCGGTGCTCGCACCGTAGCACTTCGCCGCACCGCACCGCTGGTGCGCGAACCGGTCGGCCTGCCATCGGTCATGACCGTGGCCGAACTCGCCGATTCCCTCCAAACCACACCGATCGAGATCATCAAGGAATTGATGAAGCTCGAGGTGATGGCCAATATCAATCAGCAGATCGACTACACCACGGCCCACCGGGTAGCGACCAATCTCAATTGGGAAACCTTCGAGGAGGTCCCGGAAGCCATTCAGGCCGCCAATGCCGACTTCGAGTCCCGGCGCGCCGAGGGCCAGACCGATCCCGACGCCATCGCCCGGCCGCCGGTGGTGACCATTATGGGTCACGTCGACCACGGGAAGACCAAGCTGCTCGATGCAATCCGTTCGACCAATGTGGCAGAGGGCGAAGCCGGCGGCATCACGCAGCATATCGGCGCGTACCAGATCGAAAACCACGGCCGTAAGATCACCTTCCTCGATACACCCGGTCACGAGGCGTTCACGGCCATGCGCGCTCGCGGCGCCCAGGCGACCGATGTCGCCGTGTTGGTCGTAGCGGCCGACGACGGGGTCATGCCCACCACCCGGGAGGCAGTCGCGCATATTCGCTCGGCCAATGTTCCCATGGTGGTTGCCATCAACAAAATCGACCTGCCGACAGCCAATCCCGATCTGGTCAAGCAGCAGCTTTCCGAGCTGAACGTAATCCCGGAAGATTGGGGTGGCGATGTGCCGTTCGTCGAAGTCTCGGCGCGCGAACATCTTGGTCTCGACGATCTTCTGGAAGTGATCCTGCTGGTTGCCGATATCAACGAACTGAAAGCCAATCCGCACAAGCTCGCCAGCGGTGTCGTCATCGAAGCAAAAGTCGACCGGGGTCGCGGTCCAGTGGCAACCCTGCTGATCCAGAGCGGCACGCTGAACGTGCGTGACATCGTCGTCGCCGGAACCGCCATGGGGCGCGTCAAGGCGATGTTCGACGATCGTGGCAAGCGCGTCCGCCGGGCCGATCCCAGCTTCCCGGTGGAAATTCTCGGACTGGTGGAACTGCCAGACGCCGGCGACCCGGTGCAGGTCTTCGAGGACGAGCGCACCGCCCGGCAGATCGTCGAGCAGCGCCAGGCGCAGCGCCGGGCCGAATCGCTGGTCATGGAGCGCGGTGTCAAACTCACCGATCTCTACAACCAGATTCGTTCCGGCACCACGGCCGAGCTGCGCGTCGTGGTCAAAGCCGACGTACAGGGCACGCTGGAAGCGATCCAGTCGTCGCTGCTCAAGCTCAACGATGACGATCAGGGCGTACGCGTCAGCATTCCCTATGCGGGCACCGGTGCGATCTCGGAATCGGACGTCAGTCTCGCGTCCGCTACTCGCAGCATCATCATCGGATTCAATGTTCGGCCAGATGTCGCCGCCAAACGCGCCGCCGATGCGGCCGATATCGACATCCGCTACTACACGATCATCTACCACCTCATCGACGAGGTGAAAGCGGCCATGCAGGGTCTGCTGGCGCCGGTATACGAAGACGTTACCGACGGCTACGCGGAAGTCCGTGAAACCTTCAAACTGCCAGGTGGCGATATGGTCGCCGGTCTCTATGTTCTCGACGGCAAGGTGATGCGCAATTCGCGCGCACGTGTGTTGCGCGATGGCAAGGTGATCCACGAGGGCTCGATCAAGTCGCTGAAGCGCTTCAAGGAAGACACCCGTGAGGTCGCAGCAGGCTACGAATGCGGACTCGGGCTGGACAATTTCAACGACCTTCAGGTCCGCGATCAGATGGAATTCTTCCACCGGCAGGAAGTCGCGCGCAGTTAGCACGCGGCGTCTGCCGGCGATCATGCCAGCGCACAAACCGGCACAGGAGCCCATAGCATGACCCGTCGTACTCGCCAGGTTGGCGATCTTCTCAGAGAAGAGTTGACCGATATCATCCGCACCGAGGTGAAGGACCCGCGCGTCGGGTTCTTTACCATCACCCGGGTCGATATCGGACCCGATCTCCGCAATGCGACCGCGATGGTGAGCGTGCTCGGTTCCGAGGAGGAACGGGAAGACACACTGGCGGCACTGCAGTCGGCCTCCGGGTTCATCCGCCGCCAGCTCAAACCCCGTCTCCGCATGCGGCAGGTTCCCGAAATCGCCTTTGCGGGCGATCGTTCCATGGAACACGCGCAAGATATCGCCGTCGCGCTCCATGAGCTCGAACGCGAGCGCAAGGATCGGCCTGCTGCCAACGTGGCCATTGAGGATTCGAAGTGAGCACGGGCAGTTGGCAACTCGACCAAGGCGCCGCCGAGCAGGCGTTCGAGGTCCTTCGCTCGGCAAATTGCGTCTGCTTCCCGACCCATCAAAACGTCGATGCCGATGGTCTATCGTCGCCGCTGGCGATGCTGGAAGGACTCCGGCGGCGTGGCGGCAATGGCTTCGTACTCATCAGCGACGGCCGCTTTCCCAGGTACCTGAGTTTCCTCCCCGGCAGTGAAAATGTCGTGATTTACACGAAAGACGAACTACCGGCTTACGACATGCTTTGTCTGGTCGATTGCTCGGACCAGCGCCGGCTCGGCAAGTTCTATACCGACGACCCCAGCCGCATCGACGGTGACATGCCGATCGTCAATATCGACCACCATGTGACCAACGATCGCTACGGCGTTGTCAATATCGTCGAACCGCGCGCGGCCGCGGCTGCAGAAATCGTGACCGATATCCTGGATATCTGGAAGATCGATTTCGATATCCCGCTGGCGCAATTGCTGCTGGCGGGTATCTATGGCGATACATTGGGACTGCGCACCGACAACACCACCGCGCGCACCATGCGCACGGCGGCCGATCTGGTCGATGCCGGCGCCGATCCCGCCCGGATCGTCGATGCGCTCTTCCGGGTCAAACCAGCCACGGCGGTCTGTCTCTGGGCACGGGCGCTGGACGGCGTTTCCTGGCAGGGTTCGCTGATCTGGACCGAGGTCTCTCGTCGCTTGCTGGCCGACTGCAACGCGGACGCCTCCGAAGCCGAGAATCTCGTCAATTTCCTGACCGGCACGGAAGGCTCGACGATGGCAGCCATCCTCTATGAAAACGAAAGTGGTTGGCGTGTGAGCATGCGCACGCTTGCCCCCAGTATCGACGTCGCTGCCATAGCCGCCCACTTCGGCGGCGGTGGTCATCCGAAAGCCGCCGGCTGTCAGATCACCGGCGGCATTGCCGAGCGCGACGAGTTCTTGCGGCAGGCTGCCGAGTTGGCCGAGGCGCAGGCGGCGTCCTGAGGCACGGATGGCGGCCTCCGATCGGTTTCACGGGCTCCTCATCGTCGACAAGCCTGCCGGCTGGACCAGTCACGATGTCGTCGGACGCATTCGGCGACTCGCCGGGCAACGTTCCGTCGGACATGCCGGCACGCTCGATCCGGCGGCAACCGGTGTGCTCCCTGTCGCCCTCGGTTCGGCTCTGCGAGCACTCGAATACCTGGCCGGCGCCTCCAAGTCTTACCAGGCAGAAATTACGTTCGGTGTAACCACGGATACCCTGGACATCGACGGTCGCCTCACCCGAATGTGCGATCAGCCCACGTTCTCCATCGATGAGGTGGCCCGGTTGCTCGACACGTTTCTCGGTCCTTCCGAGCAAGTTCCACCCGTCTATTCCGCCATCAAAATCGATGGCGCGCCCCTCTACGAACGCGCCCGTCGAGGTGACACCGTGGAACCGCCCGCGCGGCCGGTGGTAATCCACCATCTCGCACCTGTCCAATGGGCGCCACCCGTGCTGACAGTCGATATCGACTGCTCGAAAGGGTTCTATGTTCGGTCGTTTGCCCGCGATCTGGGAGAGCGGGCCGGCAGCTGCGCCTATCTATCGAACCTGGTGCGCACCCGCACCGGTCCGTTCGATCTCTGCGATGCGTGGACCCTCGGCGAATTATCCAAGGCGCCACTGGCCGAGGAATGGGAACGAATTGCCATCGCGCCCGATGCCTGCGCCTTCGACCTCTCGGCGGTTATCCTCGAGACAGAGCGCGTTCCCGACTGGGAACACGGCAAGCGCCTGCTGCTCGATGCCGGCCCGGAACCGGGACCAGTTCGCGTTTATGATTGGGCAGGAGTCTGGCTCGGTATCGGCGAGCTCACACTCGATGACGATCGGCCGATCTTGCGCCCACGCAAAGTCATTCCAGCAGGCACATCGGAAGCACGGGAAAGCACTCGATGACAACTCAGGTCTCGTTTCAGGACATGGAGCCAGAGGCGCGCGTCGTTACTATCGGCACGTTCGACGGTGTCCATCGCGGACATCAGAAACTCATCGAACGCACCCGGGAACGCGCCGCAGCATTGGGCGCCCGTTCGACCGTGGTGACCTTCGAACCGGTGCCTGCCTCGGTGCTGCGGCCGGACAAATTCGCCGGGCGCATCTGCACGGCTGGACGCAAGCTGACGCTGCTGGAATCGCTCGGTCCGGATGAGATCGTCGTTATCGAATTCGATCGCGCGCTGGCCGCCAAGTCCCCCGAGGAGTTCCTTACCGAGCTGAAACAGCGCACCGGGTTGATCGAGCTTTGGGTCGGCGAGGGATTTGCTCTTGGGCGCAATCGGGCGGGCGATGTCGCCCGCATCCGTGAAATCGGCCAGCAGCTCGGTTTCGTGACGGTCGCGATGCCACGCGTGCTCGACGGAACTGAGATCATCAGCAGCTCCTCCATCCGGCGCGCCATCGAGGCGGGAAATGTCGCCTTCGCGGCCGAGTCGCTCGGGCGACCATTCCAGGTCTCCGGTGAAGTCATTCACGGAGCCCATCTTGGCCGGGAGATCGGCTTCCCCACGGCAAATTTCTTTCCGCCCGAGGGGCTGGTGCAGCTTGGCGACGGCATCTTCGTTTCGCTCGCCACCCTCGCCGGAGAAACCACCCCTCGCCCGGCGATGACCTATGTGGGCACCCGCCCCACCATCAACAGCGGCGTGCGCCAGATCGAAACCCATTTCCTCGATTTCGACGGCGATCTCTACGGGCAAACGATCGAGGTCGCCATGCTGGAAAAACTGCGGGACGACTGCCAGTTCCCGAACCTGGATGCCATGATCGACCAGCTGGCGATCGACGAGCAACACACCCGCGATTACCTGACCCGGTATGGGAGTGCCACCCAATGACGGCGGCAAAAAAGCGGTCCGTTTCGATTGATTCACTCACCAGACCGTGCTACCATTGACCGGTCACGCGGCTGACACGCTCGGCATTGGTGTCCGGGCGTTCGCTATTTTCGGGACACTTTATTTTTTCAGGAGGCTCCACAATTACACGACCGGTTCAAACGCGGGTCAACGAGCGGATTCGCATCCGCGAGGTTCGTCTGGTTGACGAGAATGGCCAGCAGGTTGGCGTCGTGCCGACCGCGCATGCGTTGGAAATGGCCCGGGATCGCGGGCTCGATCTCGTCGAAGTTGCTCCGAACGCTATTCCGCCCGTCTGTCGTCTGATGGACTATGGCAAATACCGGTACGAGCAGAGTCGCAAGGAGCGCGAGTCCCGTAAGCACCAGACGACCGTCGAGCTCAAGGAAGTTCGCATTCGGCCCAAGATCGACGACCATGACCTGGAGACGAAGGGCCGGCATGCAGCGAAGTTCCTCGATGCCGGAGACAAGGTCAAGGTGTCTGTGCTTTTCCGCGGACGCGAAATGGCGCATCCGGAGATCGGCAGGGGACTACTCGATCAGCTCATCGAACTTCTGCGCTCCCACGGCTCGGTCGAACAGATGCCGAAAATCGAGGGACGGACGATGACGATGATTCTCGCCCCCCTCAAGCAGAAGCAGGAAAAGGAAGGCAGCAGCAATCGTGGCGAAGCAAAAGCTGAAAACGCATAAGGGCGCGAAACGGCGATTTACCTTTACCGCAACCGGGCAGATCCGGTCGGCCAAGGGGATGAAATCGCACTTTCGGCGCCGTAAGGCCGCGCGCGTCAAGCGGCAGTTCGATCGCACGATCGAAGTAAGCGAAACGAACGTCAAGCGCATCAAGCGCATGCTCCCGTACGGCAGCTAGCCGGCGGGACCGATCAGGGGTACGGAGTAAGAGATGGCACGAGTCAAGCGAGGCGTTGCCGCCCACCGGCGGCATAAGCGTGTGCTCACGCAGGTGAAGGGTCACCGCGCGACCAATAATCGGCTCTACAAGCGCGCGCACGAATCGATGATGCGTTCGCTGATGTATGCATACCGAGACCGCCGGAACCGCAAGCGCGATTTCCGCCGGCTCTGGATCACGCGCATCAATGCTGCATCGCGGCTCAATGGCATCGCCTACTCCCGCCTGATCGAAGGGCTGCGCGTGGGCAATGTCGCCATCGACCGCAAGATGCTGGCCGATCTGGCCGTGCACGATGCCGCGGCATTCGCGGCGGTGGCGGAGATCGCCAAGCAGCACGCGGGCCCGAAAGCCTGACCGGACGCCCTTCTCATGCGGCCGGAGCCGGTCATTCGGAGCCGGCAGAATCCAGTCTACAAACAGATCCGCTCGCTCCTGCGCCGTGACCGGCGCCACCAGGAGCGAGCGTTTCTCGTCGAGGGTCCGCGCTTCATCGTCGATGCCGGTCGGTTCGGCGCCGAACCAACCCTCATCGCCCTGGAGGAATCCCGGGCGTCCCACGTCGACCTTCCAGGCGACTGGATGCAGACTGTCCGCATCATGGACGACGCGCTCTTCGCGACCGTCTCCGATACCGTGACCTCGCAGGGAGCCATCGGCGTCTTTCCCATCCCGGAGTTCGATACCGAGCTGAGTTCGGCGCCGCTGGTGCTGATCGTCGATGGTGTGCAAGATCCAGGAAATCTGGGAACCCTCATCCGGTCGGCGGCCGGGGCAGGCGCGGATCGCATATTCGTGCTGCCCGGGACAGCCGATCCCTGGTCTCCCAAAACGGTGCGGGCGGCAGCGGCCACGCATTTTGCGATACCGATCGAGGCGACCACTCTGGAAGCCCTCACTTCTCGGTTACCGGCGGGTACCCGCGTCGTCGGCGCCGACGCAGCCGGCACAGTCCGGTATGATCAACTCGATCTGACCGAGCCGACGGCGCTGGTCATCGGCGCCGAGGGACACGGCATCGCAGCATCGACCCGTACCCTGATCGACCAATTCACCACCATCCCGTTGCACAATGAGGTCGAGTCGCTCAATGCCGGAGTCGCCGGATCGATCCTGCTCTTCGAAGCAAGTCGCCAGCGGTCGCTTCTGACCGAATCTGGCAAAAGCTCAATACTTGGTTGATCTTTTCATTGGTCTATCCGATGATAGCGCGGGTTTTTCTGGGAAAAGCAGTCTGGCCGGCACGTTCCGCGCCCGCGGGAACTCCTGGCCGAATCGTACCGATCGATTCTCTGGAGGAAAGATGCGCAAACAGGATCTCGTCGAACATGTTGCAAAATCGACCGGCATGCCCGAGTCGAAAGTAGCCGAAGTCACCTCCGGTATCTTCGCTGCCATCGAGGATGCCTTGAAGAAAGGTGACGAGGTGGCGATCAGCGGATTCGGCACCTTCAAGGTAGTCGAGCGCCCGGGTCGCGAGGGCCGCAACCCTCAGACTGGCGACGCCATCAAGATCGCGCCGAAGAAGAGCCCGACCTTCAAGGCCGGCGCCAGTCTGAAGCGCGCTGTTCAATAGCAGTCACACCCGGCACACCAACGCAAACACCCCGGTCCGAACGGACCAGGGTGTTTTGTCGTAGAGCGTTCGATGCAATCGATCAAACGTCGAGATTGACCACGTCGCGCGCGTGCGTCTGAATGAACTTCTTGCGCGGCGGCACCGCGGCTCCCATCAGCATATCGAACGTTTCGTCCGCGGCCACAGCATCGTCGACGGTCACCTGTACGAGTGTACGCTTGGCTGGGTCCATGGTGGTTTCCCAGAGTTGATCCGGGTTCATCTCACCCAGACCTTTGTAGCGCTGCACCTCGGCCTTTTCACCGAATTCCGCCATCACCTTCTCGCGCTCGATCTCGTTGTAGACCCACGCCTCGTTCTTGCCCGCTTTCACGCGGTAGAGGGGCGGCTGCGCGATGTACAGATGCCCCGCATGGATGAGCGGTTCCAGGTGCCGATAGAAGAACGTTAGCAGCAGCGTGCGAATGTGCGACCCGTCGACATCGGCATCGGTCATGATGATGATGCGGTGATAGCGCAGCTTGCTGATATCGAACTGCTCGCCGACCGAGGTGCCCAGTGCCGTGATCATCGTCCGAATCTCATTGTTCTGGAGAATCTTGTCCAGCCGCGCTTTCTCCACGTTCAGGATCTTGCCCCGGAGTGGCAGAATCGCCTGAAAGCGGCGGTCGCGTCCTTGTTTGGCCGAACCGCCAGCCGAATCGCCCTCGACGATATAGAGCTCAGCATTCTCCGGATCGCGCTCGGAGCAGTCGGCCAGCTTCCCCGGCAAACTGAAACTCTCCAGCCCGCCCTTGCGCTGCACGAGTTCACGGGCCTTGCGGGCCGCTTCACGCGCTCGGGACGCGGTCAGACACTTCTCGATCACCCGTTTGGCAATCTGCGGATTTTCTTCGAGAAATGCTCCCAGCGCCTCATTCACCACGGTTTGTACCGCGCCGGCAATCTCCGCATTGCCAAGCTTGCCCTTGGTCTGTCCTTCGAACTGTGGATCGGCCAGCTTGACCGAAACGATCGCGGTTAACCCCTCGCGCACGTCCTCACCAGAAAGCGACTCATCCCCCTTGATGAAACCGTTCTTCTTGGCATAGTCGTTGATCGTGCGCGTAAGCGCCGATTTGAAACCAGAGAGGTGCGTGCCGCCATCGGCCGTATTGATGTTGTTGGCGAAGGTGTGCGTCGATTCACCGTAGCTATCGTTATATTGCAGCGCCACCTCGACCATTCCGGCCGGGGTTTCTCGTTGCACATAGAAGGGTTTGTCGTGCACGACGGTGCGGTTTCGGTTCAAGTGGCGTACGAACGAGACGATCCCGCCCTCGAAGTAGAACGAGGTCTCCCGATCGGTCCGCTCGTCGATCAGCGTGATCTTCAATCCACGCGTCAGATAAGCGGTTTCCCGGAACCATTGCGCCAGGCTTTCGAAGCTGTAGTCGAGACCATCGGTGAAGATCGTTCGATCGGCCATGAACGTCGTCGTGGTGCCATGTTCGTGCGGTTCGCACTTGCCGACCACCTCGACCTTGTTCAGCGGCACCCCGCGCTCATAGATCTGGCGATAGACTTTGCCATCGCGCCGGACCTCGACGCGGCACCATTCGGACAGCGCATTTACCACCGAGGCGCCGACCCCGTGCAGACCGCCGGAGACCTTGTAGCCGCCGCCGCCGAACTTCCCGCCGGCATGCAGAATGGTCATGATGACTTCGAGCGCCGACTTGTTCCCCTTGGCATGCTTGTCCACGGGAATACCGCGGCCATTGTCGACCACGGTCACCGCTCCATCGGGGTGAAGGGTGATGACAATCCGGTCGCAGTAACCAGCCAGCGCTTCGTCGACCGAGTTGTCGACGATCTCGCGCACCATGTGATGCAGACCGGTTTGACCGGTGCTGCCGATATACATACCAGGACGCTTACGGACCGCTTCCAGACCCTCGAGAATCTGAATCGAATTGGCGTCATATTTGGGTGGTTTGGTTGCAGTCGTAGCCAATTGGGAAAACTCCTTACTCGACCGGGCGCACCGCCGTGGCGACGGCCCGTTCGTTTGCGAGCAATGTCGAACGCTCGCTATAAAACAACAGTGAAGCGATCCAGAGTACGCAGCCCACAAAGGCGTTGGCAACGATCGCAATCGCCAAGCCCGGAGCGCCCGTGGCGATCCGGTCGAACAAATCGGCTACGCCGACGGAGATGATGACCGAGACGATGGCGAACCCCAGCGTAATCATCAGATTCCGGCGAACGACCGACGAGCTCGCCCGAAGCGCGTGCACCGGACCGGACAAATCGATCAACAGCGAATCCGGCGCAAAATAAAAGAGCACATAGAGCGCCAGCCCGACGAGCACGCTCACGGTCAAGACCAGACCCTCGAGTCCGATTCCCATCAGCGCGGCGACGAACATTGCACCGAAGAGCGGAATACAGAGCAGAAGCACCATCGCCATCATCAGCAGCAACATCAACATGAAACGACCACCGATCACGGGCCCGAGCCGCAATCTCTCGCTCCAGCTCCGCTCTCGCTTCAGACCGGTATCGGCCAGCCAGAGCCCGAAGATACCGAAGATCGTCATGCTCACAACGACCATTACGATAAACGCCAGCAGAAAGGTTCCCCAGTTGTCGAGGGCAATGCTGTTTCGTTCGATCGGCCGGTAGAGGTTCTTCGATGTTGCCCCTGCCAGGAACGATGGAATGACGAAGGAAACCAGACCGGTTAGATCCGATCTGGATGCGCTACCGATGAACTCGGCCAGCTGATCGCCCTCGGCCGTATGCAGATCGACCGCCGCTCCGCGCAGCCGATCGAAGGTCGCGCCGGGCATGATCTTCCACCCAGCCAGGTAATATGCATCGAGCACGACCGG
>WBZO01002631.1_pt1 | contig 22795 bp, 18 predicted proteins | sample 5204261 | NCBI WGS metagenome assembly WBZO01 (sample SAMN12412400, study PRJNA552823) | activated sludge metagenome | isolation source: activated sludge from anammox sidestream of wastewater treatment plant... | place: USA: North Carolina | collected 2017-09 | reverse complement strand
GCGCATCAGCACCACGTCGCCGCGCACGAGCGGGCAACCGGTCGCCTTCCCCGGAACCTTGCCGGGCTGGTACTCGTCGTGGCCGCGTCGATACGTGAAACTGTTGGGCGCGCCCGCCCCACCGCCGTGCACGCCGTAAGGCGGGATCACGCAGCGATCGGAGAGCACCGAGTACGTCGCGCGATCGGTCGCCACGCGCACGTCACGCTCGATGCCGAGTCCCCCGCGACTCGTTCCGGGGCCGCCTGAATCGACGCGCAACTCGGTGCGCTCGATCACGATCGGCAGTTCGTTCTCGATCGACTCCACCGGCTGAATCGACGAGAAGTCGCCTTCGTCGAACGAGCGGAACGCCGACGAGCCATCGGCCTCGCGGTAGCCGCCGGTGCCGCCCGCCGGATATTCGTAGAAGATGAAATGCGCGTTGGTGGCGGGATTGAGGCCCCCGACGTAGCAGTGATTGGCGGTCCCCTTCACGTCGCCGGCAATCGCATCGGGCAAGGCCCGCGACAGTGCACCCATCACCACCGACTGCGTGCGCCGGCGAATCTCGGCAAAGCCGCCGCACGCCGCGGGAAAGCGGGCGTTGAGGATCGTCCCCAGCGGCGCGGTCACCGTCACCGGTCGGAATGCGCCCTGGTTGACCGGCAGGTCCGGATCGAGCACGGTCTTCAGGATCGTGAACACGGCGGTCGTCGTCACCGCGAGCGAGGCGTTGATGGGGCCTGCCACCTGCGCCGCGGTGCCGCTGAAGTCGACGCTGATGTCGCTGCCGGCAACGTCGATGCGGGCCTTGAGCAGCACGGGATCGTGGCTCGTGCCCGAAGCGTCGAGATAGTCCTCGTAGACGTAGCTGCCGTCGGGAATGCGATCGACCAGCTCACGAATGTGCTCCTCGGTGCGATCGAGGATGACGTCGATCGACTCGAGCAGCGTCCCCATGCCGAACTTGCCGACCATTTCCACGATGCGCCGCTCGGCGGTGCGGCAGGTCTCGAGCATCGCCTGCAGGTCGCCGCGCCGCTCGGCCTCCACGCGCATGTTCGCGAACATGAGGTCGGCCACGCCGGACACGAGCTTGCCGCGCTCGTAGATCTTGATCGGCGGAATGCGCACGCCTTCCTGGAAGATCTCGGTCGACGTTCCGGACAGACTCCCTGGCGTCATGCCGCCGACGTCCGCCCAGTGCGCCCGGATCGCGGGGAAGAGAAGCAGCTTGCCGTCGACGAAGACTGGGCAGATCACCGCGACGTCGTTGAGGTGCGTTCCACCCGAATACGGATCGTTGATGAGGATCACGTCACCCGGGTGGATGTCGTCGCCGAAGCGCGAGATGGCGATGCGCACCGACCACGGCAGAGGGATGATGTGCCCCGGGTTGTCCTCGGATACCGCGACCGCGTCGCCGCGCGCATTCATGATGACGCACGAGAAATCGCGCGCCTCGTAGAGCACGGAGGAATACGCGACGCGCGCGAGCGTCGCCCGCATCTCACGCACGATCGAGATGAGGCGCTCCTGGATGACTTCGAGGGTGATCGGATCGACCATGTCAATTCCTTTCCTTGCCGATCGTCACGACGAGATTGTGCTGCGCGTCGATCGTGAATGTGTCAGTGGGTCCGACGACGGTCGTCGCGCCGAGTTCTTCGACGATCGCCGGTCCGTCGACGTGCCTGCCCGCAGTGAGGCGATAGCGGTCGTACACGGGGCAGTCGACCCAGCCCGTCTGCAGGAAGAACACTTGGCGCCGCTCGAGCACCCCGTCGGCGTCGGACTGCGGATTGGCCGACGGCGGCGAGAGCCGCGCGAGATCGGCCTTCTCGATCGCTCCGGTCGCCATCACCCGCACGTTGACGATCTCGGTGGGAGCCACGCGGCGCTCGTGCCCGTAGCGCTCCGCGTAGACGCGGAAGAAGGCCTCGTTCACGTTGTCGATCGTCAGCTGCGCGAGGTCGACGGGGACCACGAGTTCGGACTTCTGGCCCACGTAGCGCATGTCGGCCGTGCACGCGATCTGGATCGTATTGCGGGGCACGCCGTCGTCCACGAGCTCGGCAACGACCGTGTCGGCCAGGCGCTCGAAGCGTGCGGCGAGATCGGCAGGATCGACCGTCGAGGCTTGCGCGAGCAAGGTCTCCGAGCGTTCGGCGACGACGTCGGTCACGAGGAGTCCGAAGGCGCACAGGTTGCCCGGCGCGGGTGGCACCACGACGCGGGGGATGGAAAGATCACGCGCGAGGTCGCAGGCGTGCATGGGACCGGCACCGCCGAAGGCGATGAGCGCGAAGTCCCGTGGATCGTGGCCCCGCTGGATCGAGATCTCGCGGATCGCCGACGCCATCGTCACGTTGACGAGCTTCAGGATGCCATCGGCCATGACCTCCGGAGCAAGACCGAGCCGCTCGGCAATCTCGCCGACGACGGCGCGCGCACGGTCGGGGCGAATCTTGATCTCGCCACCGAGTGCGTAACTCGACGACAGCCGGCCCAGCATCAGGTTGGCATCGGTGACCGTCGGCTCCTCGCCCCCCTTGCCGTAGCAGGCCGGACCGGGATCGGCCCCGGCGCTGTGCGGACCCACCTTCAACGTGCGCCCGGCGAGGAGGCTCGCGATCGATCCGCCGCCGGCCCCGACGGTCTTGATGTCGATCATCTGCGTCTTGACCGGAAGATTGGAGATGCGCGTCTCGGCGGTACGCGTCACCTTGCCGTCGGCGATGAGCGCGACGTCGGTCGACGTGCCGCCCATGTCGTAGGTGATGAGATTGGGAAAGCCCGCGCGCTCGGCGATGTGGATCGCGCCCATGACTCCCGCCACCGGACCGGACAACAGCGTCTCGACCGGATAGCGCCGCGCCGTGCTGGCGCGCATGAGTCCGCCGGACGACTTCATCATCTCGATGGGCTCGTGGCATCCTGCCTCGGCCAGTCGCGCCTCGAGGCGCGACAGATAACGATCCATGACCGGCATCACGTAGGCGTTGAGGGCCGTGGTCGAAAAGCGTTCGTACTCCTTGTACTCGCGCACCACGTCGGCGGACGTCGTGACGTGGAGCGACGGCGCGACCTCACGCACGATCTCGGCCGCGCGTTGCTCATCCGCACCGTCGAGATACGAGTGCAGGAAGCAGATCGCGACCGCCTCGACGCCGGCGGCGACGCACGCGAGCGCTGCCGCGCGCACGTCGTCCTCGTGCAGCGCGACAGGCGCCTCGCCGTTGACGAAGCGCCGCTGCCGGATCTCGAAGCGCAACGGGCGCGCGACGAGCGGCGCCGGCTTCGCGAGCTTGATGTCGTACACCTTCGTCCGGTTCGTCCGGCCGATCTCGAGGAGATCGCGGAACCCGGCCGTGGTGAGGAGTGCGACGCTCGCGCCCTTGCGCTCGAGCACCGTATTGGTCGCGACGGTCGAGCCGTGCGCAAAGCGATCGATCTTTCCGGCGTCGATCGCAAGTCGCGACAGTCCGTTGACGATCCCGATCGACTGGTCCTTGGGCGTCGAGGCCGTCTTGGCCACCTCGACGCGCCCCGCCTCGCGGTCGAGCAGCACGACGTCGGTAAACGTGCCGCCCACATCGATTCCGATCTCAATCACCGATATCCCCTCACAGGTTCTGAAGTACGACGTCGAAGCGCTCGACGAGCGCGTCGACCGTTGCCGTGGTGTGCTGCAGGCTCACGAAGCCGCGCGCACCCGTGATGTGCACGCCTTGCGCAAGGAGCCCGTCCCACACGCGCTTGCGCATCGCCTTGTCCTCGCCCAGGGCGTCGCGCACGTTGGCGACGTCGGCGTCATCGAAGTGGAGATGGAACAAGGGTCCGACACCGAACACGCGACCCGGGACCCCGCGCCGCGCGAACACGCCGCGCAGACCCTCGCGGGCGCGCTCGCCGAGCGTGAACAGGTGTTCGTAGGCACCGGGGCGCCCGAGCAGTTCGACCGTCTTCGCCCCACCCGCCGCCGCGACCGCCTGGCCGGCAAACGTGCCCGCGAGATAGACCGGCGCGCGCGCGCTCTTGCCGAAGAGCGCCTTCATGATGGTGGCTGGACCGCCGATCGCGCCGTTGGGGTAGCCGGCGCCGATGATCTTGCCCAGCGTAGTCAAGTCGGGGCGCACCCCGTAGTGCTCCTGCGCGCCGCCCAGGCCGAAACGAAAGCCGGTGACGATCTCGTCGAAGACGAGCAGCGCACCGTGCTCGGTGGTGATGTCGCGCACCGCCTGCAGAAATCCGGGTTGCGGCGCGATGAAGCGCTGGAACGGCTCCATGATCACGCACGCGACACGGCTGCCATGCTCGGCCATGATGCGGCGAAGCGCGGTGGCATCGTTGAACGGTGCGACGAGGCAAAGATCCTGGATCGCCTGCGGGATTCCTACGCAATCGGGGATGGGGCGGGTATCCGGCGCACGGGTACGATCCGCGGGCCCCAGCGGTGCGAGCTTGTTGCTGAGCGAGACCATGTCGAGGTGCCCGTGGTATGCACCCTCGAAGCGGACGATGAGATCACGGCCCGTATACGCCCGCGCCATGCGAATGGCGTGCAACGTGGCCTCGGTTCCCGACACCACGAGCTTCACGCATTCGATCGACGGCACGGCTGCGACGATGCGTTCGGCGAGTTCGATCGCTGCCACGTTGAGCGCACCGAAGTTGCCTCCAGCCTCGACCTGCTGGCGCAGCGCCGCCTGCACCTCGGGATGCGCGTGCCCGGCGACGAGTGCACCTGACGACAGGTGGAAATCCAGGTACTCGCGTCCGTCGACGTCGAAGATTCGGTCGCCGGCGCCGCGCGCCATCACGAGCGGCATGGGCCGCGTATCGGCGGCGGTGAGGCGGGCGTCGGGAAAGACCGCGGCAGCGCGCTGCCCCAGCGCGCCTGCGCGCGGACCCGCGGCGGGAGTCGCCGGAGTCCTTTCGATTGCAGTGGTGACTGTCATGCCTGACCTCCGTGCGGCGAGGCGGCGTTGGCCGCCGGTCGTTAATGTATCGCAAATAGGACTTATATTGTTCTATCGAAGATACTAATTCACCGGCGCGGTCGTGTCAAGCGGGCTTCGACCCCGCTTGGCCACGCCTTGCCGCATGCGCGGTTGCGCGGCACCTGCGCACCGACGCACCCGTGCGAGAATCGCCACTGCACCCGAGCCGCGCGACGCCACCCGCATCGCGCGCCGAATCCACGCCCGATGACGAATCCGACCGCACGCGCGACCAAGGCACCACGAGCGCGCAGCCCGCGCCGCCAGGATGCGACGGCCGGCGCGCCGGCGGCATCGCGGGCGGGCACGGCGGGGCGAGCGCGACCGCAACTCGTCTCGGACGTCGTTCCGCGGTACTACCAGGTCTATTCGGTCCTGCGCCAGCGGCTACTGGCGGGCGCCTGGCCCCCCGATCGCCCGATGCCCACCGAGGAGGCGTTCGCTGCCGAATTTGCCGTGGCTCGGGTCACGATCCGCAATGCGCTGCGGCTCCTCGAGCAGGAGCACCTCATCACGCGCGAGCGCGGCCGGGGGACGTTTGCCGTGGCGCCGCACACACCGGAGCGACTGAACTTCGGCGGTTTGCTCGAAGCCTTCGCCGACGCGGAGCGCAAGACGCAGGTGCGGCTGCTGTCGTTCGAGCGGGTCGCCTTGCCGGCAGAGGCCGCGCAACTGCTCGAGTGCCCCGTGGGATCCGTCGGCCTCGCGATCGACCGCGTGCGCTCCGATCGCATCGGCCCCTTCTCGTACACGCGGTGCTATCTGCGCGAGCCGGAGGCGGCACTCGTCACGCGCGATCGCATCGGCAACCGCACGGTGCTCGCAACGCTGGTCGCCGCGGGCGTGGACGCCGGCGCCGCCGAACAGCGCGTGAGTGCGACGCTTGCCGACCTCGACGTGGCTCGTCTGCTGCACGTCGACGTTGGCGCGCCGCTCGTCAAGCTCACGCGCATCGTGCGTGACACCGGCGAGCGGCCGATCGAACTGATCCATGGCCTGTATCGGCCGGACCGCTACGAATACCGCGTCAAGGTATCGCGCAGCGCCGGCAGCGAGACGCCGCAGTGGGTGTTGAAGTAGCTGCGCCTGCGGCGCGCCCTGCGCGCACCGCTCAATGACTGCGACGCCAACTGTCGATCTCGCGCTCGATCGCCTCGGCGACGTACGCGCGCAGGAGATCGCCGACGTGCTGGTTGATCGTCGCGACCAGGTCGGCACTCGCCCGATCGACGATCGGTTGCAGGCGGACGGCGAGCTGCTCGCGCAGGCCCGTGTCGGTGAAGATGTCGATGCGCTGCAGGACCTGCATGCGCACGTCTTCCGCGACGCCCTGCCAGTAGGCGTCGTCGCGGCTCGCCGCGGCCGGCACCGTCTCCGGTGCGATCGGCGACCCGCTCGCGAATTCGACGACGGGGTCGCTGCGCGATGTGACCTCGGGCGTGATCGACGCCAACGCGGGCTCGAAGGTCGGCTCGATCGCCGGGACGACGATCGACTCGATCGGCGCCTCGATCATCGCATCGATCGCCGGCTCGAACGTCGGCTCGATCGGTGCCGCCGCGATCGGCGCCGCTTCGGGCACGACCTCGGCATCGAACGTGGCATCGTCCGCGAGCGCGGGTTCGTCGACCTCGGCCACGCCCAGCCACGTATCAGGCACGGGATCGCTCACCCCCACGTCATCGCTGGGCGCAAGCAACCCATCCGTGAAGTCGGCGTCGTCGATATCCACGACCTCCGGTGCAACGCCGGCGGGAAACGGTGCCACCACCTGCTCGGTCAACGTCGGGATCGAATCATCCGCGTCGGGCGTGACGATCGAATCGCCATCGGGCGCGACGATCGAATCATCCGCGTCGGGCGTGACGATCGAATCATCCGCATCGGGCGAGACGAGCGAGTCACCCTCGTCCGCTTCCCGCGGGAGAGCCGGTGCGGGTGCGCGCACCTGCGCCCCGCGGCCGCGCAGCACGCGGGCCTCCGGCACCGTGTGAGCCACGTCGGTCAGTACCGGAATGTCGTCGACCTGCGGCGTCCGATTGCGCCGCATCAGCGCATCGGCCTGATCGAGCAGTTCGCGTGCCGTGGGCACGTCAGGTCCACGTCCGCACGTCGTGGGTGCGCAATTCGTATCCACGCTCGCGGTAGTAGCGAAAGCGCTGCCGGCCGGCAATCACGTCGGCGTCGGCCGTGGTCACCACCTCGACCAGACGCTCGAAGCGACTGAAGAACGGCGGGGGCTCGTCGCACAGGTTCACGAGCACGACGGCAGGTCCGGCGTGGTCGAGCCGGTGGTCGATCCACACCGGGGTCGCCGGCGCGAGCGCCGAGTCCATCCGGCAATGCGGGAAGAAGCCGGTGGCGCGCGCGGTCCACAGGAGGTGGTCCAGGCGATCCGTCGTCGCGGCGTCGGGGGTGAGGACGCGTATCGGCGTACGCGCCTGCGCCTCGTCGGCCACCAACTGTGCCACGACGGCCAGGCGATCGCTGGCCGAGTGATAGAAGTCGACGACCGTCATGGGCCGCCCCGCGCGCTACGGCGCGGCGCTCTCCCGTCCGGCGAGCCACGTGGCGAGCAGCGGCACCGGACGTCCGGTCGCGCCCTTCTCCTTCCCCTCCTTCCACGCGGTCCCGGCGATGTCGAGGTGCGCCCAGTCGTACTTCTTGGTGAAGCGCGAGAGGAAGCAGGCCGCGGTGATGCTGCCGCCGGGGCGCCCTGCGACATTTGCGAAGTCGGCGAAATTGCTTGCGAGCCCCTCCTGATAGTCATCCCACAACGGCATCTGCCAGGCGCGATCGTGCGCGTCCTCGCCGGCGGCAAGCAGCGCCCGTGCCAGCGCCTCGTTGTTGCTGAACAGGCCACTGGCGACATGGCCGAGCGCAATGACCATGGCGCCGGTGAGCGTTGCGATGTCGACGACCGCCTCCGGCTCGTAGCGCTCGGCGTAGGTCAGCGCATCGGCAAGGATGAGGCGGCCTTCGGCGTCGGTGTTGAGCACTTCGATCGTCTGCCCGGACATGCTCGTGTAGATGTCACCCGGACGCGTCGCCCGACCCGACGGCATGTTCTCGCAGGCAGGGATGAGGCCCACCACATTCACCGCGGCGCGCATTCCTGCGATCGCCCGGAACGTCCCCAACACCGAGGCCGCGCCGCACATGTCGAACTTCATCTCGTCCATGCTGGCCGCCGGCTTGATCGAAATGCCGCCGGTATCGAAAGTGATGCCCTTGCCGACGAGCACGCAAGGCTTCGCCTGCTTGCGCTGCGCCTGCATGTACTCGAGCACGATGAAGCGCGGCGGCTCGTCGCTGCCGTTGGTGACCGAAAGGAACGAGCCCATCTTGAGTTCCTCGATCTCCTTGCGCTCGAGGACCTTGCACTGGATCGCCGGGAACTCGGATGCAAGCTGTTGCGCCCGCTCGCCCAAGTAGGTGGGCGTGCACACGTTGGCGGGCAGATTGCCCAAGTCGCGCGCGAGGTCGACGCCGGCGGCGATCGCCATTCCCTGCGCCGCCGCCTTCTCCCCGGCAGCGAGATCGGAGCGCTGCGGCACCGACAAGGTGAGCTTGCGCAGCGGCCGACGCACCTCGGTGGGCTGGCTCTTGAGCTGCTCGAACCGATACACGGTCTCCATCGCGACCACGACCGCGTGCTCGACACGCCAGACGACTTCGCGCCGCTTGACCTTCTCCTCGGTGAGATAGATCACCGCCTCGTAGGAACCCGTCTCGTTCAGCAGCTTGACCGTAGAGCGGATCGCGGTCCGGAACTCGCGATCACGAAAGTCGCGCTCCTTGCCGAGCCCGATGAGCAGCACACGGTCCGCGAGCGTGCCGCGGACGTTGTGCAGCAAGAGCGTGGCGCCCAGCTTGCCCTCCATGTCGCCACGACGGATGATTTCGCTGATGTAGCCGTTGCTCGCGCGATCGATGAGCTCGGCCGACAGCGACAACTTGCGGTTGTCGAACACGCCGACCACGACACAGGCACTTCGCTGCTTCTCGGGGCTCCCGCTTTTTATGGTAAATTCCATCGCGCTTCCTCGTCTCCCGCCGACCTTTTATTTGGGGTTACACATCGTGCCGCGCATTATCGGCAAAACCCCAAAAAAAAGTCAAAACTTTTCCCGGCGTCATGATCTTCCGCCGTAGCCTCGTCCGGGAGCTGACCGCGACCGCGATCGGACTCTTCGTCGTCCTCCTCGCGATCCTCTTCACGCAGTCGGTGATTCGCATCCTCGCCCGCGCCGCCGGGGGTGCGGTTGCCGCCAACGGCGTCCTCGCGTTGATCGGCTTCAACGCGATGTTCTACCTCAACATCCTCCTCGCGCTGGCGCTGTTCCTCACCGTGCTGCTCACGCTGTCGCGCTGGTATCGCGATAGCGAGATGGTGGTCTGGTTCACCTCGGGAGTATCGCTGACCGCGTGCTTGCGCCCGATCCTGTATTTCGCGGCGCCCTTTCTCGTCGCCATCGTGCTCCTGTCGCTGTTCCTCTCGCCGTGGGCCGAGCAGCGCAAGCTCGAGTACGAGCGCCAGCTCGAGCAGCGCGAGGAGCTGTCGATCCTCTCCCCCGGGCTCTTCCGCGAGTTCCGACGGGCGGGGATCGTCGTCTACATCGATAGCTTCAACCCGGTCGACGGTCGCATCCGCAACGTTTTCCTGCACTCGGTCGACGAGGGCAAGGACTCGACGACCGTTGCCCGCCTGGGTCATCTCGTCGAGGAGCCCAACGGTGACCGGTTCGTCGTGCTCGAGGGGGGTCGGCGCTACGAAGGCAAGGCCGGCACCGCCGACTTCCGTCTGATCGAGTTCGACAAGCTGGGACGACGGATCGAGCCCTCCGAGGTGCGCGCGCTCCCGACGTCGAACAAGGCGCTACCGACCGCCGCGCTGCTCGTGAGCGACGGCCGCGGCGAGCGCGCCGAACTCTTCTGGCGGATCTCGGTCCCGATCCTCGCGCTGGTGCTGACGCTGCTCGCGATCCCACTCGCCTACGTCAATCCACGCATGGGTCGCTCGTTCAACCTCATCGCCGCCGCATTCCTGTACATGCTCTACACGAACTGCATCAACATCGTGCAGAGCATGATCGCGCAGGGCACGCTCGGCCTGTGGGCGGGGCTCGCGATCCCGCACATCACCGCGCTCGTCGTCGTCCTACTCCTCTTCCGGCATCAGCTGTCGCTGCGCGGCCTCTTCGGTCACCTGCGCCTGCGTCAGGGCTGATCGTGCGCACGCTCACGCGTTACATCGGTCGCGAGGTTCTGCTGACGACGCTGTTGCTGTTCGTCGCGCTGATCGGGCTGTTCACGTTCTTCGATCTCATCAACGAGATGCGCGACGTCGGTCGCGGCGGCTACACGATCACCACCGCGCTCGTCTACGTCGCGCTGCACGTTCCGTCGCGCGTGTACGAGCTGTTTCCCGTCGCCGCGCTCATCGGGACGCTCTTCGCCATCTCGCAGCTCGTTGCGAACTCGGAGTTCACGGTCATGCGCGCCTCCGGCGCGTCGATCGTGCAGGTCGGGTGGGCCGTCGTGCGCGTGGGCATCCCGCTCGCGCTCGCCACGTTCCTCGCGGGCGAGTACATCGCGCCTCCCGCCGAGCGCCTCGCGCAGACCGTGCGGGCCGCGGCGATGGGCAACGCCACCGGCGTCGTCGCCCAGCAGTTCGAAAGCGGCTTCTGGTTCAAGCAGGATCTCACATTCGTCAACATCCGCACGGTCATGGCCGACATGACGCTCGTCGGGGTGCGAATGTACGAGTTCGACAAGAGCCTGCGGCTCACTGCGGTGCGCAGCGCCGAGTCCGGTCGGTACGCCGGTGACGGTCGCTGGCGGCTCGAGAAGGTGCGGGCCACCGAGTTCGGCCACGACGAGGCCAAGGCATCGACGCAGAACGAATGGCTATGGACCTCCGTGCTGCAGCCGTCGATTCTCACGGTCTACCAGGTCGCGCCGGAGCGGCTCGCGCTGTCGACACTGTGGGACAACATCCAGGTACTCGGGACGAGTGCGCAGAAGACGTCGCGCTTCGAGATCGCGCTCTGGTCGAAAATCCTCTACCCGGTCGCCGTGCTGGTGATGATGCTGCTCGCACTCCCCTTCGCGCAGTTCCAGCGGCGTCAGGGCGGTGTGGGCTTCCGCATCTTCGCCGGCACGATGCTGGGGCTCGCCTTTTGGCTCATCGAGCGCCTCTTTGCCTACCTCGGCGTGCTCAACGACTGGGCGCCGCTGTTTTCGGCCGCGTTCCCGGTCGTCGCCTTCGCGCTGCTCGCCGTCGGCATGCAGCGCTACATCGAGCGCCGCTGACGCGGCCGGACGGCCGCGGTGAGCGGGAGCGCCAACGGCGCATCGAAGTAATCCGGGTGCTGTCCGGCGAGGGCTCGGGCGATATCACGGTTGCGCCCGACATGGACGGCGAGGCGCTTCGCCGCGAGCTCGCCGCTGCCCGCACGGATGGCGCGCACGATGCCGCGATGGTCGGCAAGCGCGGTACGCGCGTTGAGCGCCTCGGGGGCCGCCAATGCCCGTACCCGATGGTGCATGTCGCGCGCCTTGCCGATGACATCCCAGAGTCCCGGTCGTCCGCTCGCGTCGACCAGCGCGTGATGGAACGCGGCGTCTGCCTCGAGCGTCGCCGCAGTGTCGCCACGCTCGACCGCGGCCGCGTGCGCTGCAACGGCTCGGCCCAGGGCATCGGCCAGTGCGGCGTGGTCATGGCGCGCCGCAAGCTCACGCAGGATCGCCCCCTCGACCGCGGCGCGCACGAACAACGCCTCCTCGAGCCGATCGAGCCGCATCCGGGACACGTACGTCCCGCGCTGGGGTCGGATCTCGATGAGACCTTCCTCCGCAAGGCGCAGCAGCGCCTCGCGTACCGGCGTGCGACTCGTCCCGAATCGCATCGCCACATCACTCTCGGGAAGGACGGCACCCGGAACGAGGGAGACGTCGAGGATGCTCTGCCGCAACCACGCGTACACGCGCGCGCTCTCCGATACGTCACGACGGCTGCGATCCGCTGCGTGAGGGATGGGCACGACGTGGCGCTCGGGCCGTCTTGGCATCACGACCGCCGCAGCCCACGCAGCATGGCAAGCTTGGCGTCCGACAGATAACCGTAGCGATTGACCCAAAGCGACAGGCCCGTCGATTGCGCGAGCGCGATGCGATGCTCGACGTCCGCAAGCGGACCGTAGCTGTGTGCAAAGGCGATCACGGGTACCGGACCTGCAGCCCGAGCGGCCGCCAGCAACTTGGCCACTTGCGCCTTGCTGCCTGCCGGATGAGCCTGGAGCGGGCCGGGATAGTGGAGCGTCGAGCCATCGACATCGGCGTCGACGAGGCCCAATCGCTGCGCGACCGCCGCGGCGAGCGCATCCTGCACGGGCGGCGGCGCGACACCGAGGAGATCCCGTGCCCAATAGCGCGCGATCATGGGCCAGTGCATCGTGTACAGCTTGATTCCGGTGCGATCCACGATCCCTTCGAGTTCACGCAGGGGAAAACCGGAGATGGCATCGAACGGCGGTGGAAAGGCCTGCGGCTCGAGACGCCGACGCGGTCCGGGTACGGCATCGAGCGCAGCACGCACCGTCGCAAGCAGCGTGCGTGCGCTGCGCCGCTTGGCCGCGAACAACGCGCCGAGTGGACCCTCGCCGCGGAACAGCGCACTCCATCCCGCAGCATCGAGCGCAGATCCGGCCGCGGCCGCACCGCCTGGCGCTGCGCTGCGCACCGCTGCCATGAGCTCGTCGCGCCATGCCGACACGTCACGGGCGATGGCGATCGGGTCGGCGCCCATCTCGCGCATCGTTGCGCAGGCGGCCGGATTGAAGTCGAACAACGCGCTCGTGAAGTCGTACGGTGGGTACTCTGGCCAGTCGAGCCGAACTCCGGCCGCGCCGGGATAACGCGCGGCAAGCTCGGCCACGAGCGTCGCGGTGTAGGTCGCAACCGACGGGCTCGCCAACGAGGCGTTGCGGTCGACACGCGCATCATGACGCGCGAGATCCGGGCCGAGACACTGGTCAGCCTCGATGGCCCCCGAGAACTGCACGCGGTAGCCGGGTGGGCTCGCTGCCATCACCTGCAAGTGGACTTCGATCCCCCGCGCCCGTGCCGCGTCGATGGCGCGATCGAGAAGATCGGGATACCGCGCGGTCAGCGCCGAGGGCGGCGACGGCTGGTAGCGTTGCCCACGATAGCGCGAGCGATCGTGCGCGAAGGCGGGCGCCGTCCGCACCCACAACTCGCGGCGACCGAACAGCGGCCGATCGAGCGGGCGCACCCTGCCCGCCTCACCGTCGGGCGGCGGCTCGCGCGCGCCTTCGCCCTCGGACACGGCCTCGAGCACGTACGGACTCGTCACGATCGCGGTGGCACCGGCGTGCGCGATGCGATCGAGCACGCGATCGATTCCCTCGCACTGGAACCATTCCGGCATCACGGTGATGCCAAGCGCGGGGGCAGCGGGTGCGGTCACGGGAACGACTCCGAGCGAGGGTCAGGACGCCACACCCGGACAAACCCACGAGCGCCGACAGGATGGGATGCCATTCGCGGCGTCGAGCCGGGAGCAAGGAAGCCGACTGCGGCGACCATCGGCGGGGCATTGCTGCGAGCGTGTCTTGTCGACTAGTATATAAGCTTCACAGGGAGGTGCCAATGTTCGGACTTTCGTTCTCGCTCGTGCGCCGCAGCGGTGGCGCAAGACTGGTCGCCATGTGCGCCTTCGTGGCATCGGGCGCCCTCGCGCAAGGCGTGTTTCCGTCGCAACCGGTGCGACTCGTCGTCCCGGTCGCGGCCGGTGGCGGCATCGACACCGCTTTCCGCGCCATCGCACCGGCGTGGGGGGAAGAACTCGGCCAACCGATCGTGGTGGAGAACAAGCCCGGCGGCGGCCAGATCCTCGGCAGCGACCTCGTCGCCAAGGCCAAGCCCGACGGTTACACGTTGCTTGCCCCGGGGGTACCGATTGCCTTCAATACCGCGCTGGGCCGCAAGCTTCCATACGACGCCGTCAAGGACTTCACGCCGATCTCCCTCGTCGTCACGCAGCCGCTGTTGGTCGTCGTGAACCCCAGCGTGCCCGTGAAGTCGATGCCTGAACTCGTCGCCTACGCGAAGGCGCAACCGCATCCACTGCAGTACACCTCCGGCGGGATCGGCAGCTACGGACACCTGTGGTGGGAGATGGTCCGATCGCAGCAGGGCATCCCGGGGGAGCACGTCGCCTACAACGGCATCGCGCCCGCGCTCAAGGACGTCATGGGGGGGCAGGTGCCGCTGCTCATCGATGCCATCGTGCCCACCGGTGCTCAGGTTCAGGCCGGCACGGTCCGCGGGATCGCCATCGTGTCGCAGCAGCGGGCAAAGTCGCTGCCGACGCTCGCCACGCTTTCGGAGCAAGGGTTCACGGGCCTCGACGCGGCACCGTTCTACGGGGTCCTCGGTCCCGCCGGGATGGATCCCGCCGTCGTGCAGAAGTTGAACGGCACGCTCGTCAAGGCGCTGACGCGCCCCGACGTGCGCGACAAGCTCAACGGCCTTGGCTTCGACGTCGTCGCGAGCTCGCCCGAGGCCTACGCCAAGCTCATCCGCGATGAGATCGTGCGCTGGTCGAAGGTCGTGAAGGATCAGAACATCAAGGTCGAATGAGCCTCGCCCAACGCCTCAAGCGCCGCTGCGATCGCCGCTCCACTACACTGTCGTCTCTGCCAACGACGACCGAGGGGTCCGCATGCACATCCAGAAATTGCCCGCCGAGCCACGCGTCCAGTCCGGCTTCCCCGTGGAGCAACTGTATGGCGTCGACGGCAAGACGCTGCGCGTGGACATCGAGTGGAAGGTGATCGAGATGTTCCTCGCCGGCGCGACCCCCACGATCGACGCGGTCCAGGCGGTCTTGCGCACGCACCAGCAGGAGATCGAGCGCGTCGTGCAGGCGCGCCTGTTCGCGCAGGGCTTCCCGCTGTCCAACGACCTCGTCCTCACCCCTGCCGACTTCGGCGCCGCAGCTGCACGATGAGCGACCCGCGCGGCCATCGCTTTGGGTCGCGCGCGATCACCGCCCGGAAAAGCGAAAGCCCGGCACGCAGCCGGGCTTTCTCGTGATGACGTGACTTGCGCCTCAAGCGGCGGCGGTCACTTCCACGACATTCGCGAACTTGTCCTGCTTCGGTCCGCGGACCCGGAACTCGACCTTGCCGTCGACGAGCGCGAACAGCGTGAAGTCCTTGCCCATTCCGACGTTCACGCCCGGATGGATCTGCGTTCCCCGCTGCCGCACGATGATGCCGCCCGCGCGGATCGCTTCGCCGCCGTACGCCTTCGTTCCAAGGCGCTTGGACTGCGAGTCGCGCCCGTTGCGCGAGCTGCCGCCTGCCTTCTTGTGTGCCATGACCGTGTATCCCTCGATTAACCGGCGATCGAATCGATCTTGAGCTCGGTGAAGTTCTGCCGATGCCCCTGATGCTTCTGGTAGTGCTTGCGCCGGCGCATCTTGAAGATCTTGACCTTCTCGCCGCGGCCGTGGGCCACCACCGTTGCCGTGACCGTCGCACCCGCGACGATCGGTTGACCAAGACGGACGCTTTCGCCTTCGCCGACCATGAGTACCTGATCGAGAACAACTTGTGCGCCCACGTCCGCCGGTATCTGTTCTACCTTGAGTTTTTCGCCAATGGCAACCTTGTACTGCTTGCCACCGGTTTTTATGACCGCGTACATGAGTGACTCCAATGTGGATCCGTTCGTAGCCGCGACACGCGAGGGTCCGACGCGTGCCGCGGGGAGGGGCGGGCGACGACCACCCTGACACCCCGCTCCCGACCGCAAAACTTCGGGAAAGCCTTGAATTGTAATGCGGATTTCCCCATCCTGTCAAAATCCGCGTGCGCTTGGCCGGACGGGGACCGTGGGAGCGCGCTATTCGTGCGCCTTGGCGACCTTCACCCTCCAGACGTCGGGGCCCGCCTCGAGGTAGTCCCAGGTGAACGGCTCGCGGCTCTCGGCCTCGAGCTGGTAGTACAGCGGCTTCGGATCGTGATCGTTGGTGAAGCGGAAGGCCTCCCCGGCTTGCAACTGGTCGAAAGCGCTGAATACCATCTCGTGCCGTTGCGCCGGCGCATGCGGACGCAGGTCGAAGTCAGCGACGATCCTCGCCTCGGCTGCGCGGGGCTTGCCTGCCGCCGCCTTCGTGATGTGCGCCACGTATTCGCCGGGATCGCGCTTCTTGTCGACCCAGTCGTACTGGCCGCCGAACTTCTCGTGGAGCAGCGCCTGCACGTGCTTCGGGTCCTCCGCGGCGATGATCTCCATCGTGTCGCCCTTGGCCATCATGCCGTAGCGATGCAGCACCACGTAGCGCCAGTCGGCCGCTGCCACCTTGCGCAGGTCCATGAGCGTCGCGATGTCCGAGAACTCGCGACCTTGCGAGTGCTCGGTTCGCGTCACCCTGACTTTCCAGTCGATGCCGCCGCGCTGCAGGTACTCCCAGCCGACCACGTCGCCGTGAATCGAGCGGAACTCGTAATAAAGCGGCAGCGGATCGTGATCGTTGATGAAAACGAAGCTTTCGCCAACCGGCAACTCCTTGAACATCCTGAGCAGAAGCGTGTGCCGATCGATCGGCACCAGCACGCGCACGTCGAGCGCCTCGACCTGCGCCGTTTCCCTTGTCATGGCTTTCTCCCGTCTCGAGCGCGGCGCAACGTCACGGCACCCGCGCCATCCCATCATACGACCGCTCGCCGGAGGGTCCCGCTCGCAGGCACATGCCCGCGCGGGGCCCGGGGTCTCCCGGCAGCACCGTCGTGCGCGGTGCGCACCTTTCCCGCTGCTGCGGGACTCGGCCATAATCGATGCTGGACACGACGGGCGCGAGCGTCGCCGCGCAACGAGGGTACGGACACGGCGACAGACCGGTCATGGCGATATCGATGTACGACGCGAGCGTTCCGCGCCTCGCGAATATCCTCGGCAATCCCTGATCGCGGGCCGTACGCCCGTTTCCCAACGCTTACCGAAGACCGCGGCCGGCGTCGCCCACCCGTCGCGTAGAATGGCGGCCAGCCGGCGCACGCGCGCTTGCCCTATTGCTTGCGCCGTCCGCTCTCTCGCTCCATGTCCACGCTCCTTCGGTGACCATCGACTTCCTCGCTCCGGTGATCGGCGCCGACATGGCGGCGGTCGATCGCGTACTGCATCGCTCACTCGACTCGGACGTCTTGCTCATCCGGCAGGTCGCCGACTACATCATCGGCGGCGGCGGCAAGCGACTGCGCCCGGCCTTGCTCCTGCTGACCGCCGGCGCCACCGGCTACCGCGGAACGGACCACCACACGCTCGCGGCCGTCGTGGAAATGATCCACACGGCGACCCTCCTCCACGACGACGTCGTCGACGAGTCCGCGCTGCGCCGCGGACACCCCACGGCAAACGCCGCGTTCGGCAACGCGGCGTCGGTGCTCGTCGGCGATTTCCTCTACTCGCGCGCCTTCCAGATGATGGTCGCCGTCGGACGCCCGCGGGTGCTCGAGATCCTGGCGGAGACCACCAACACCATCGCTCAGGGCGAAGTCCTCCAGCTCATGAATGCGGGGGACGCCGACCTGGACGAGGCCGCGTACGTCACCGTGATCCAGCGCAAGACCGCGCGACTGTTCGAGGCCTCGGCTCGCCTGGGCGCGGTTCTCGGCGCAAGCGACGCAACCACCGAAGACCATCTCGCCCGCTACGGCATGCACCTCGGCACGGCTTTCCAGCTCGTCGACGACGTGCTCGATTATTCGGGGAGCGCCGAGGTCATCGGCAAGAACCTGGGCGACGACCTCGCCGAAGGCAAGATGACGCTGCCGCTCATCCGTGCGCTCGCGGTGGGCAGCGCCGCCGACGCCGCGGTGATCCGTCACGCGATCGCCGGCGGTGGGCGCACCGACTTCATGCCGGTCGTGTCCGCCCTCGAGACAACCGGGGCGCTCGCGTACACGCGCGAACGCGCCATGGCCGAGGCGGACCGCGCCGGCGCGTGCCTTGCTGGCATCGCGGATTCTCCGCATCGGAGAATTTTGCTAGAATTGAGCGCTTTCGCTGCGCAAAGGACGTACTAGCGCGTCGTCACCCGACGCCTCGAACCCTACACGCAGCAGCGACGATCCGCGATCCGCCTGGCAGTTCGCAGGCGTTCCCGCCGCGGGGACAGCGTGGGGCCGACATTCCGGCCGCGCGGTGTGTTCGTCGCCGTCCACACCTCGGGGTGTAGCTTAGCCTGGTAGAGCGCTACGTTCGGGACGTAGAGGCCGGAGGTTCAAATCCTCTCACCCCGACCATTCCGCGCTGGACCCGTCCGTGTACCCCCCGCACCGCGCGAAGCCGCGGAGCACCTTCCCTTGACCACCCATGTCTCCCGCGGCGCGGACGCAGCGCCGCCGGCGAGCGGCTGGATCGAAGCCGCCGCGTACGTCTCCGTCATCGGCGTGCTGAGCCTCACGTACGCGGTCGGCCATTCGCTCGGCGCGCACGTCATCGCCTTCATCCTGTACGCGATGGTGACGTCGGCGGTGGCCATGCTCGCTTTCACGGGCATGGGGAGCGACGCCGTGGCGATCATGCGCCATCCGGCGAGCTTCATCGTGGGGCTCGCGATCATCCTGATCGAGGTGTGCTACTTCGTCGTCATCTCGCTCGTCTCCCCGGCGCACGGCACGGTGGTGACACGGATCAGCATTCCGCTTGCGATGCTCGGTGGTGCGGTGGCGCTCGGCCGCCGTCCTCCCGCGCTCGCCAGCGTGATGGCGCTCGTGATCGTCGCTGCAACAGCCTACGCGGTGATGATCAGCGCGCCGGAGGTGCGCGTGCCGGTTGCGGTCTGGGGTTTGCTCACCGGCATCTTCATGGTCGTGCGTGGCTTCGGCTCCGAATTCCACCCGTGGAATCGCGCCGCGAGCACGGTGCACGAGAAGATCCGCGTCACCGGGCTCGTGGTCCTCGTCACCTCGATCATCGGCCTCGTCCTCACGGCACTCGCCACGACCGCAACGGCCTTCGGACTCATGCCGCCGCTGCGCGTGGTGCCGACGGTGGCCGAGCTCGTCCACCTGCCGACCCTCCTTCTCGGCGCCGTCGTCGGCGGCGTGCTGCTCACTCTGATGGCCTACCTCAATTTCTCGGCGGTGGTGAAGATCACCACCGAGAACTTCATGGCGATGATGGCATTCACGCCGGTGACCGTGTGGATCGTGCAGAGCGTCGGGGTCGCGCTGGGTCTCATCACCGCGACCGCGGTCGACGTCCGCCTCGGCACGGCGATGGCCGTGTGCGTCGCTGCGGTGCTGGTGATCTTCTGGGCAGGCTACCGCGCGCGTGCCGCACGCCGCGCGTAGCGCGTCACCGCGTCACGCCATCTGTCCCAGGGTCCGGTTGAATCGTCGCAGGGACAGGGTGAAGAACGCCGTCCCGATCGCCGCGAGCCAGAGCACCTGCGGCCAGACGTAAGGCAGGCCGGCACCCCGATAGAGGATCGCCTGCGCGGCGGCGACGAAATGCGTGGTCGGCGCCGCGAGCATGAACTGCTGCACGAAGACCGGCATGCTCTCGCGCGGCGTCGAAGCGCCCGAGAGCATCTGCAGCGGCAAGAGGACGAGGATCAGGAGCATGGCGAACTGGGGCATCGTCCGGGTCATGGTCGCCATGAAGATCCCCATCGAGGTCGTCGCGAAAAGATGCAGCGCCGCGATGCCGAGGAAGAGCGCGATCGACCCTTCGATGCGCACGTCGAGCAGCCCCTGCACGACGAAGAAGAGCGAGAACGTCGCTGCCACCAGCACGACGAGTCCCATCGACCAGACCTTGGACAGCATGATCTGCATCGGCGTCACGGGCATCACGAGCAGATGCTCGATGGTTCCGTGCTCGCGCTCGCGAATGAGCGCGGCCCCGGTGAGGAGGATCGACAGCATCGTGACGTTGTTGATGATTGCCATCACCGATCCGAACCAGCGGTGATCGAGCGTCGGATTGAAACGCGCACGCAAGGCGAGTTCCACACCGGGTGCCGCGGTCGCGCGCTGCCGGGCCACGAAACCCGCCACCTCGCCCAGGATGATCTGTTGCGCGTAGCCGCTGCCCGAGAACGCCTGACTCATGCGCGTTGCATCGACGTTGAGCTGGACGGCAGGCTGCCGGCCGGCGAGCACGTCGCGCTGGAAGCCGGTCGGGATGACGAGCGCGAACGTGTACTCGCCGGCGTCGAGCCCGGCGTCGATCCCGGCGAGGGAGTCGAGCGACGAAGGCAGGAACTGCGGTGGATAGAACGCGGACACGATGCGCTCGGACAGGGGCGAGCGATCCTCGTCGACGATCGCGATCGGCGCCTTGTTGAGGATGTCGGGCATTGCGGTCGCTGAGGTATAGACCGAAACCGTGAAGAAGAAGGCGACCAGCACCAGCATGACCGGGTCGCGCCACAGGCCCCACAGCTCCTTGACGCCCAGTCGATACGTGTTGGCGATGCGCGCGTCCATGCGCCGTCAGGTCTCCTGCTTGCGCAGCAACAAGACCGCCGCGGCGAGGATCACGGGTGCGGCGAGCGCGAGAGGCCAAAACGAGGCGATGAGGTCGTCGAAGCCCAATCCCTTGCTGAACACGCCGCGGCTGATCGTCAGGAAATGGCTCGCCGGATAGATGCGCCCGATGAAGGCGCCGGCGCCTTCGAGCGAGCTCACCGGATCGATCATGCCGGAGAACTGCACCGCCGGGATCATCGTGCCGATCATGGTGGAGAAAAGCGCCGCGACCTGGCTGCGGGTGAAGGTCGAGGCGAGGAGCCCGATCCCGGTGGCACAGATCGTGTAGAGGAGGGCCGCCGCAAACAGGGTGGTGAAGCTGCCCTTGATCGGGACGCCGAAGATCGTGATCGCCATGAGCGTCATGAGCAGGAAATTGAGCAGCGCGAGCCCGACGTAGGGCAACTGCTTGCCGAACAGGAATTCGCTTCGCGTGACGGGCGTCACGTAGAGGTTGAGGATCGACCCCAGCTCCTTCTCGCGCACGACCGCGAGCGCCGTCAGCATCGCGGGGAACATGAGGAGCAGGATCGGAATCACCGCGGGGACCATGGCCGGGAGGCTCTCGACGCCGGGATTGTAGTGAAAGCGCGTCTCGACGACGGCAGGTGCGCCGGATCCGGCCGCGCCCGCATCGCGCGCCCGCGCGGCGAGCCACGCCTGGTGCATCCCCTGAACGTAGCCGGCGACGGTTTCCGCGCGCGACGGCATCGCGCCGTCGATGTAGGCGCCGATCGCGACGCCGTGCCCGCGCGCCACATCACGGGCGAAGCCCGGCGGGATCACGAGCGCGAGGCTGAGCTCGCCGCTGCGCATCCGCTGGTCGAGCTCGGCCTCGCTCGCAAGCGCCGGACGCTCGACGAAGGTGCGTGATCCGCCGAGATTGAGTGCGTAGTCGCGGCTTTGCGCCGTCTGGTCCAAGTCGAGGACGGCGAACGTCAAGTCCTGCACGTCCATGTTGATGCCGAAGCCCATGATGAACATGAGGATGAGACTGCCGACGAGCGCGAGCGTCGCGCGCACTGGATCGCGACGCAACTCCAGCGCCTCGCGCACGCTGTAGCTCCAGGCGCGCGCCAGACTGAAGACGTGGCGGTGTCGCGCCTCCGGAGTGGGCGGCGCGGTCGTCGCGCGGAGGTCGGCGGCAACGGGGCGGTCGGGCACGTCGCCCCGGGCGCCGGCGTCGACGAGGTAGGCGATGAAGGCTTCCTCCAGATCGCGCGCGGCGCGCTGTCGCACGATGGCCGCAGGCGGATCGCTCACGAGCACGCGTCCCGCATGCATGAGCGAGATCCGATCGCAGCGCTCGGCCTCGTTCATGAAATGCGTGGAGACGAAGATCGTCACGCCGCCGCGCCGCGACAGCGTGGCGAGGAGCTCCCAGAACTGATCGCGCGCGACGGGGTCCACGCCCGAAGTCGGTTCGTCGAGAATCAAGAGCTCAGGCTCGTGCACCATCGCCACGGCGAGCGACAGGCGCTGCCGCAGGCCGAGCGGCAACGCGTCCGGCAGCCGGTCCATGGACTCGGTCAGGCCGAAGCGCGCGGCCATGCGCGCGGCCCGCTCCGTCACTTCGCTCGCGGGCACGCCGAACAGGCGTGCATGCAACTCGAGATTCTGCGCAACGGTGAGCTCGCCGTAGAGGGAGAAGGCCTGCGACATGTAGCCGACGCGCCGTCGCGTCGCGATGTCCTTCGGATTCACGTCGTGTCCGAAGAGCCAGGCCCTGCCCGCGCTCGCCGGGAGCAAGCCGGTGAGCATCTTCATCGTCGTCGTCTTGCCGCAGCCGTTGGAGCCCAGGAAGCCGAAGATCTCGCCGCGCCGGATGCGAAAGCTCACGCGATCGACGGCGACGAAATCGCCGAAGCGCATGGTGAGATCGCGCGCCTCGATCGCGATGTTCGCCGCGCCCGGCGTCGCCGGCAAGGGCGGTATCACCAGGGCCCGGTGTCCGGCCCGCTTTTGTGGCGGCAGGAGCGCGACGAACGCTGCCTCCAGGTGCGTGGTCTGCGTGCGGGCGAGGAGCGCGTCCGGCGTGCCGGTCGCGAGGATGCGGCCGGCGTCCATCGCGACCAGTGAATCGAAGCGCTGCGCCTCGTCCATGTAGGCGGTGGCGACGATCACGCTCATCCCGGCACGCTCGGCGCGAATGCGTGCGATCAGGTCCCAGAACTGGCTGCGTGCGAGCGGATCGACGCCCGTGGTCGGCTCGTCGAGGATGAGCAGGTCCGGATCGTG
>WBZO01002630.1_pt1 | contig 22796 bp, 19 predicted proteins | sample 5204261 | NCBI WGS metagenome assembly WBZO01 (sample SAMN12412400, study PRJNA552823) | activated sludge metagenome | isolation source: activated sludge from anammox sidestream of wastewater treatment plant... | place: USA: North Carolina | collected 2017-09 | reverse complement strand
CATCGACGAGGAGTTGTCGACGACGACGAGCAGGTCGACCTTGTCGACCGCGGGCTGGGGCACGCGGGCCTCGAAGGAGATCTTGGTGGTGGGCTCGACGACCGAGACCTCGCGCGTGAGGCATGCAGTGGCGGTCGCTGCGGCGAGGAGAGCGCCGAGCGCGACGACGGACGTGAAGCGGGACATGGATCCTCCGCGTTGTCCTCGGCTCATGGCCCCGGCGGGCCGGATCCGTCAGGACGGCGGAGGGAACGCCTTGCGCAGCGCCTTCACGTGGCGCGCGGTGACGCCGGGCACCTTCAGGAGCGCGTCGTCGTCGGCCGCCTTGATCGCCTTGAGGCTGCCGAGATGCATGAGGAGCGCCTTCTTCGTCTTCGGGCCGATGCCGGGCACGTCGTCGAGGGGGGACTTGAACCGCTTCCTCTTGCCGAGCCGCTCGCGCGCGCGGTTCGAGAACCGGTGTGCCTCGTCACGGGCGCGTGCGAGGAAGAACATCGACGCGGAGTGGCTCTTCAGCGGGATGGGGTTCTTCTGCCCGGGGAGGTACACGCGATCGACGAGCGTCTCGCCCATCACGTTCTCCTTCTCCTTCGCGAGGGCGACGATGGGGAGCTCGTGCAGGCCGAGATCGCGCGCGGCGGCGAGCGCGACCGCGAGCTGCCCCTTGCCGCCGTCCACGACGAACAGGTCCGGGAGGTCCCACTCCTGCTTCGCTTCGTCGGAGTCGATCGGCGGCTCCTCGCCATCGCCCTCGGCGGCCCGCTCCTCCTGCCGCTTGAGGCCGCGACGGAAGCGCCGCGCGAGCACCTCGTACATGGCGCGGTAGTCGTCGCCGGCGAGCGCGACCTCCTCGTCGCCGCCTCCCGGTGAAGGCGCGGAGTCGGTGAGCGGACCGGACGCCGGGTCGGCGCCCGTGCTCCTCACGTGGAAGGTGCGGTAGCGCTTCTTGTCCGGCTCGCCGTCGAGCAGCGCGACGACCGCGCCCACCGTGTCCTTGCCGCCGAGATGCGAGATGTCGCAACACTCGATCCGGCGCGGGATGGTCGGCAGCCGCAGGCGCTCCTTCAGCTGCGTGAGGCGCTCCTGGACGTCGTCGGAGGCGCGGCGCTTCTCGTTGAAGGCGTGGCTCGCGTTGTCGATCGCGAGCCTGAGGAGATCGACGCGGTGGCCGCGTTGCGGCAAGAGGAGCCCGACCTTGTGCCCCGCGCGATCGGAGAGCCACTCGGCGATGCCGGTCGCGGCGTCGGGGACGACCGGCACGATGATCTCGTCGGGGACCGGCGCGGCCGCGACGTCGGCGTCGTCGCTCGCCACGACCGCGCCGCCGTAGTGCTGCGCGAGGAACGCGGCGACGACCTCCTCGTCGGGGACCTCGGCGCTCTTGACCGAGAACGTCGCGACGTCGGCGAGCTTGCCACGGCGGATGTGGAGGAGCGCGAGCTCGACGAGATCGCCCTCGCGATGCAGGCCGAGCACGTCGCGATCGACGTCGTCGACGCTGACGACGCGCTGCTCCTCGCGGACCTTCTCGATCGCGGCGAGCTGATCGCGATACACCGCGGCGAGCTCGAAGCGCATCGCCCGCGCCGCGTCGCGCATCCGGCTCTCGAGCTCGCGCGAGAGCTCGTCGTGCCGCCCGTCGAGGAACATGGCGACCGCGCGGACCTGCTCCTGGTACCAGACGGGGTCGACGTCGAGCACGCAGGGCGCGGGACACCGCTTGATCTGGTGCTGGAGGCACGGGCGCTTGCGGCTCCGCATCTCGAGATCGGTGCACGTGCGGAGCTGGAAGTGCTTGTTGACGAGGTGGAGCGTGCGCCGCGCGGCGGTCGCCGAGTGGTACGGACCGAAGTAGCGCGCCCCGTCCGGCTGGGGGCGCCGCACCACCCAGAGGCGCGGCCAGGCGTCCTTCGGATCGAGCCTCAGCGAGATGTAATCCTTGTCGTCGCGGAGCTTGACGTTGTAGCGGGGCCGATGCTCCTTGATGAGGTTGTTCTCGAGAATCGCCGCTTCCTTCTCGCTGCCGGTGACGATCGTGTCGAGATCGCCGATCGTCCGGAGCAGGAGCGGGATGAAGTAGCGGTTGTCCGAGCTCCCCTCCTGGAAGTAGCTGCGCACGCGGCTGCGGAGCGCCTTCGCCTTGCCGACGTAGACGACCGTCCCCTTCTTGTCCTTGAAGAGGTAGACGCCCGGGCTCAGGGGAAGAGCGTCGAGCTTCTCTTGAACCACGTCGGGGAGCACGACACGCGTACTCTAGTCACGCGCGCGGACCCGCGCGAAGAACTCCTGTGCTGCCCACTCGTGCAGCGGGAACGCGAGCCGGTCCGCGGCGGAGAGGACGACGCGCTCGACCGTCTCGCTCGTGGCGGTGAACGGCGGGAGGTCGCGGGACGAGAGGCGCGGGCCGAGGCCGAAGAGGAGCACCGGGCCGCCCTTGCCGGTGCTGCGCGCGGCGAAGTCGGAGACGTGCGCGCCGTCGATGACGATGCCGGTCTCCTCGAAGAGCTCGCGTGCCGCGGCGGCCTGCCAGGACTCGTCGGCGGCATCGACGAAGCCGCCGGGCAGCGCGAGCTGTCCCTTCCTGGGCTCGATGCCGCGGCGGATCCCGAGCAGCCCGTCGTCGACCGGCAGGAGCAGCACGGCGACCGGGATCGGGTTCCGGTACGTGATCGATCCGCAGCCGGCGCAGGTCCGCGGGAAGACAGCGTCGGCGGCGAACGCGACGCCGCAATACGAGCAGTGGCGATCCTTCTCCATCGAGCCCGAGCGTAACGCGAGCGCGCTTTGGTGCTAAGAGGACGACCATGCCGGACGCGAGCGCGATCACCGCGCTGCTCGGCCCGACGAACACGGGCAAGACGCATCGCGCGATCGAGCGCATGCTCGAGCACCCGACCGGCATGATCGGGCTCCCGCTCCGCCTGCTCGCCCGCGAGGTCTACGACAAGATCACCGCGCGCGTCGGCGAGGCGAAGGTCGCGCTCGTCACCGGTGAGGAGCGGCGCGTGCCCGCGAGGCCGGCGTACTGGGTGTGCACCGTGGAGGCGATGCCCGTCGAGCGAGACGTCGACTTCGTCGCGATCGACGAGGTGCAGCTCGCGGCGCACGATCAGCGCGGGCACGTGTTCACCTCGCGGATCCTCCGTGCGCGCGGGCGCGCCGAGACATGGCTCCTCGGATCGGACACCGTGCGAGGCGTTCTGCGCGAGCTCGTCCCGACGGCGCGGCACGTCGAGCACCCTCGCCTCTCGCGGCTCACCCACGCGGGGCCGACACCGCTCGCCCGCCTGCCGCCCCGGAGCGCGGTCGTCGCCTTTTCGATGCCCCACGTCTACGAGATCGCGGATCGGATCCGCGCACGCAAGGGCGGCGCAGCCGTCGTGCTCGGGGGGCTCTCGCCGCGCACGCGCAACGCGCAGGTCGCGATGTTCCAGGCCGGCGAGGTGGACTGGCTCGTCGCGACCGACGCGATCGGCATGGGGCTCAACCTCGACGTCGAGCACGTCGCCTTCGCCGCGCTCCGGAAGTTCGACGGCAAGGACGTCCGCGACGTCGACGATGCAGAGCTCGGACAGATCGCGGGCCGCGCGGGCCGGTGGATCCAGGACGGCACGTTCGGCACCGTGACGCCGCTCGACATCCCGGCAGGCGTCGTCCATGCGATCGAGTCGCACGCGTTCCCGCGCATCTCGCGCGTGCGCTGGCGAAACGACGCGCTCGACTTCTCGTCGATCGACGCGCTGAAGTCGTCGCTCGCCGAGGGGTCGCGCCGTCGCGTCTTCCGCCACGTGCGCGACGCCGACGACCACCAGGCGCTGCTCCGCCTCGCCGAGCGCGAGGCGATCGTGCAGCTCGCGACCACCGAGGAGCGCGTGCGGCTCCTCTGGGACGTGTGCACGGTGCCCGACTTCCGGAAGCTCCTCTTCGAGGCGCACGTCGACTTCCTCGAGGAGCTGTACCTCGAGCTCGTCCGCCACGGACGTGTCCCCGGCGAATGGATCGATCGGCGCGTGCGCGAGCTCGAGGACACGAGCGGCGACGTCGAGACGCTCGTCGCGCGCATCGCCACGACGCGCATCTGGACCTACGTCGCGAACCGCGATGCGTGGGTCGACGATCCCGCCGCGTGGCGCGAGCGCACCCGGATGCTGGAGGACGATCTCAGCGATGCGCTCCACGCGCGGCTCGTCCTTCGCTTCGTCGACGCGAAGAAGACGAAGCCCACCCCACGCGCGCGCCCGCGCCCTCCGGCATCGAGCACGCGCGCGATCGACGAGGCGCTCGACGCGGATGCGCCCGATGCCGGGCATCCGTTCGCGAAGCTCGCGGCGATGCGCGCGCGCCTCGCGCCGCCCGATCGCCCGGTCGTCACCGCCGGAACGTCGTGGATCGAGGCGGTCGTCGAGGCCCCACACGGCGATCTACGCCTCGAGTCGAGCGGGAGGATCGTGCACCTCCCCACCAAGCGGGCGATCGCTGCGATCGTCCGCGGCGCGTCGATCGGGCGGCCCGACGTGCGCCTCGTCGACGAAGGCGATCTCGGCGCCGGCGCGCGGAGCCGCCTCCACAGGCGCGTCCTCGCCTTCGCCCGCGACGTCGTCTCCGACCTGCTCGGCGATCTCCTCGTCCTCGCCGAAGATCGCTCGTCCTCGGCGAACGTCCGCGCGCTCGTCCACCGCCTCGAGCAGGGGCTCGGCACCGCGCTCGAGCGCGACGTCGCCGACGTCGTCGCGTCACTGTCCTCGCTCGAGCGTGCGTCCCTCGAGACCGCGGGGCTTCGGTTCGGCGCGGGCGTCGTCTACCTGCCGCGCGGGCTCGGCGCCGTCGCGATGGCCGCGCGCACCGCGCTCGCCACCGTCACCTTCGGCGCTTCGCGCGCGCTGCGCCCTCCCGGCGGGGGCGCGGTGTCGTTCGCCGCCGGACGCGGCGTCGACGCGCGCGCCTACGCGGCGATCGGCTTCCCCGTGATCGGCCCCCGCGCCGTCCGCGCCGACGTCGTCGATCGCGTGCTCGCGCGCGCCCGTGCGGGAGATCACGATCCCGCCGTCCTCGCGACGTGGATGGGCGCGCCGGTGCGGGACGTGGCGAGGGTCCTCGCCGCCGTGCGCTGAGCGAGGCACTCAGTCCTCGATGTCGACGACCGCGCCGTCGGGCACGAGCCTCGCGATCTGCACGATCTCGTCGTCCTCGACCGCGACGCAGCCGAGCGTCCAGTCGTACTCCTTCATCTCGGGCGGCGTCCCCCCGTGGATCCCGATGTCCCCGCCGATCGTCGCGCCGCGCGGGAGCTCTCCCGCCCGCTTGAGCCGCTCGAACCGCGCGCGGTCCTCGGCGTTCGGGTAGTCGAGGCGGAGGAAGATCTTGAACTGCGACGGCTGGTGCATGGTCACGTGGTAGCGGCCCACCGGGGTGACGCGGTCCCCCTCCCTCCTCTTGTGCCCGGGGCCTCCAGGCCCGATCGACACCGTGTAGGTGGCGAGCACCTCGTCGTCCTTCCCGAGCAGCTGCATCGTGTGCTCGGACTTCTTCACCAGGATCCGCGCGGCCTTCTTCGGCGGTGCGGCCTCCGCGGCGGTGGTGAGAGCAGTGGTGACACCGAGGGCGAGCACGAGAGCGAACGAGACCACACGACGGAGCGCGATCATGGCTTCGAACCGTCGTCGGCCGAAGGCGTGGATCCGTGACGTCGTCCGAACGGGCTACGGCGTGATGCTCTGGGTGCGGAAGCGCAGCGTCCGGTCGGCGGTCCCCATCTGCTTCACGAACAGGCCGACGAAGGAGCCGAAGAGCGCGTCGCCCGGGCCGATGCCCGTCGATCCGGCCGGGCGGGAGACCCACTTCCGCATCTGCTCGAGCATCTGCGGGCTCACCGGATTCACCTCCACGATGACGCCGAGGAAGTGGGGCTTGCCCGCCGTCAACAGCGCGCGCTCCGCCACCGGGAGATCGCGTGCCTCGGCGCACTGGCGGAGGACGCCGTCGAGGTTCAGCGCCGCCGTGTCTCGCTCGCCGCCCGGCCCCGAGATCTTGAGGCGGTAGACCTCGTCCCAGAGATCGAACACGACGCGGCACGTCCGCACCGCGAGCGCGACGGGGTTCGCCTCGCCCTCGCGCAGCACGTACGCACGCATCGCGATGACCGTCGGCAGGCCGCTCGCGAGCTTCTCCGCCATCGGCTTGTCGATGACGTCGCGGAACGAGAAGCTCGCACGGAGCAGGAGCGGGCTCTTCTCGTTCTTCGGCTCCGCGCGGTCCCACGCGAAGTTCGCCTGACGCCGCGGCAGCTCCTCCTGCTTCGGCGGATCCTCCGCGCGCGCGTCGCTCGGCGCCGCGGCCATGGCGGCGCCGACGAGCAGCGAGAAGAGGAGCGCGCGCAGACGCATCATTGCGCGCTCTCCCGGATCGGGATGAATCCGATGAGGTTGGCGATGCCGATGAAGAAGCCGCCCGCGGCGGTGTCCGCACGAAGGCCGAGGTTGAACGTGAGGTCGACGGGGAACGTCGCCAGACCGGTGTAGCCGCGCGCCGGATTCGTCACGTCACGCCCGTTGGCCACCGCGTAGAGGCCGACGGAGGAGAAGAAGTCGACCCCGTAGATGCTCGCGCGTCCCCGATAGAGCGGGATGCGGTACTCGGTGTTCAGCCGGGCTGCGTAGTCGCCGTAGCGGACCTCTGCGATCGTGGTGCCGAAGAAGTTGGGCGCGGCCCGGCGATCGAACGCGAGGTCGAGCGCACGATGCGGCCGGAGGTCGGTGTAGTCGCCCACGTAGAACTTCTCGAAGAGCGGCGCATCGCCGAACACGCCGCCGAGGATCCCTTCGATCCGTAAGACGTGGTCCCAGGGCAGCGGCATCCAACGCGAGCCCCTAAGGACGAGCTTGGTATACGGATAGTCGCTGCCCAGCGGCGTGAGCGACGCCTCGGCGAGCCCGAGCACGTGCCAGCCGCGGCTGGGGAGGTACGGCTCGTCGCGCGTGTCGTGCACCAAGGTCGCGCTCACCGTGGAGAGCAAGCTCGAGCCTCGCTGCAGGTCGAAGTCGATCGGCTCGATGTCGAGGCCGCGCTTGTGGCTCGCCGCGAGAGGAAGGCTCGCGTCGATGCTCTCGAGCCGGTAGTCGAAGAAGACCCGCGTGGCGACGCTGCCGACCTCGTGACCTGCGCCGATCTTCCCGCCGAAGCGGTGGTAGGCGACGACCGCGTAGTCCTGCGCGACCTTCTGCGTCGGATCGTCGACGAGCACGTCGCGGTTGCCGAAGAAGTCCTTCGCGTTGTTGTAGAGGAGCTGGGCCTCCGCCGTCCAAGACGAGCGGAGGAAATGCGGATCGCTGAAGCGCGTGCGGAGCGCGAGCTGCCGATCCGCGAGCGCGATCGCACCGCCGAGCGCGACGCCGCTGCCGGCGAGGTTCTGCTCGGAGACGTCGATGCCGCCGTACGCGGTGAGCGGACGCGCGCCCCCGTCGGGCTCGGCGTCGGTCGCCAGCCCGAGCCACACGTCGTTGATCACGATCGTGTTCCGCTCGACGACGTCGATGACGAGCACGACGTAGCCGCGCTTGCTGCCGCGGCGGAGCGAGAGCTGCACGTCGCGGAAGAATCCGGTGCCGAGGAGCCGGAAGCGCGTGAGCTGAAGCTCCTTGTCGTCGACGTCGAGGACGTCGCCCGCGCGGAACGGGACGAAGCTCATGATCACACGCGCGAGCGTCGAGGTGTTGCCCTGCACCTGGACGCCCTCGAGGACGTAACGGAGGCCGACGCGCCCCGAGGCGCGCACCACGCCGGGCGGCGGCTCGCCGCCCGCCGTTCGTTCCTCCGGCGCCGCGGGCGTCTCGCCCACCGGAGTGCCGAGCGTGGGCTTCGGCGGCTCCGGCGGCGTCCCCGGCGGCGGGGGCGGCTCCTCGTTCGACGGCGTCTCCGGAGGCTCCGCGCCCCACGTCTTGATCGGACCGGCGTGCGCGGGTCGAGGCGCGAACGACGCGAGCGCCGCGAGCGCGGTCAGGGCCGCTACGAGCCTTCGCACGACCGCCGCAGCATACCGCTTATCGAGCGTTCGTCTCAGGGCTTCGCGTCGGGCTGCGCATCCGGATTCGCGGCCGCGACGAACGCCAGATCCTTGGCCGCGCTCGAAGCGCGCAAGATGCGCGGGAACGGGGTGAGATCGACGCCGTAGCGTTGCGCCGCGTAGAGCTGCGGGAGCAGCGCGCAGTCGGCCATGCCGAAGGTCGCACCGCCCGCGAACGGGCCCTTGGCGTCGGCCAGCTGCTCGAAGGCGGCGAGCCCGCGCGAGATGAAGAAGCGGAGCCACTCGAGCCGCTTCTCCTTGTCGTCGCCGAGCCGCTCGAGGACGATCAGGTTCTGCAGCGGCTGGATGCCGGAGTTGATGATCTGCACGAGCGCGCGCACGCGTGCCCGCGCCTCGGGCGAAGGCGGGAGGAGCGGAGGATCCGGCTGGAGCTCGTCGAGCAGCTCGATGATCGCGGTCGACTCGACGAAGCGCTCGCCGTCGATCTCGAGGCACGGCAGGTGGCCCATCGGGCTCTTCTCCGTGTATTCCGGCTTTCGCTGCTCGCCCTCGAGCAGGTTCACGAAGACCGGCTGGTACGGCAGGCCCTTGTACCCGAGCGCGAGGCGCACGCGATGCGAGGCCGACGAACGCCAGTACGTATGCAGAACGAGCTTCTTCGAGCCGAGCGTCATGCCGCGCAGCTTATACGATCGGCGGCGCTCGACGCGACCGGCGCCGAACAGGCGAGCGGCTCACCACGCGCCGGGGAACGTGCAGGCGATCGCGCGGGCGCGGTCGATGCGCCAGCCGTCCAGGCGCTCCCGCGCTCGGAGCACGCGCTCGGATCCCTCGTCGCCACCGAGCAGCGTGCCGAGCGCGTCGTCTGCGAGCATCCGCATCAGCGGCATCCCCGCCTCGTCGAGCGCCGGGATCGCACGCCGCAACGCCGCGACTGCGCCTTCGACATCGCCCGTGACCGACGCGAGCCCCGCGCGCAGACAGAGCGCGTGCGCACGTGTCCACGCGCTCGGCACCGACGCGAGCTCGTCGACGGCCCTCCACGCTCTCGCGATCTCGGCGTCCGTCGCGCGCCGCTCCCGCGCCAGCACGATCGCGGCGCGCACGAGGAAGGTCTGCGCCTCGAGCCGATGCATGAGCGTGGCGAAGATCCGCTCTTGGAACCTGCGTGCCTTGGGGAGCGACAGCTGCCACGCCGTGCGCCCGTCGCCGCGCCCGAGCGCGAGGTGGATCCGACCGATGTCGAGCCACCATCCCTGCAGCTCGCGCCCGCGTGAGGCCCAGCGGCGGCCGGCGCCCTCGAGCACCTCCGCGCCGGCGTCGAGCCCGTCTTGCATCGACACGAGCCACGCTCGATGCATCGTCGCGAGCATCCAGCCGAGGAGGTGATCGCGCTCCTCGAGCTCCGCGCAGAGCGCAGGGATCTTCGCGACGAGATGATCCACGTCGCCGAGGACCCACGCGCTCGAGCCCTGCACGGCCCGGCACAGGGCCTCCTCCGAGCTCTGCCCGAGCCCATGCTCGGCGCCGATCGTGACCGCGCGCCCGAGGGACGTCACGCTCTCGCGGAAAGCGAGCCCCGCGGATTCCACGATGCCCTTCGCCATGGCGTGCAGCTCGAGGACGCGCGGCTCGACATCGTCGGCGAGCTCGGCGGCGAGCAGCCCCAGCGCGCGCGGCAGGGCATCCGGCCCCCGCGGCGCGACGAGCGACATCGCGTCGATCATCGCGGCGCCCATGCGCGCATGCGCGTTCGCGCCCGGACGCGCCGCCTCGCGGACGAGCGTGGCGCCCAGCGCCAGCGCACGCACCGGCTCGACCAGGAGCGCGCCGCGCGTCGCGGACCACAACGCCGAGAGGCGCGCTTCGGACGTGGGAGCGGGTCTCCATCGATCGACGCGGCGACCGACCGTGTGGCGCACGACGCCGAGGAGCCGGCCGGGCGTGCTCGACGGCAGCGAGAGGCCGAGGCGCGCGAGCTGCTCGTCGAGGATGCGCTCGCCGCGCTCGATGTGTCCGGCGGAGAGGAGGTACTCGGCCGCGCGCACGCGCAGGGAGAGAGCCTCTCCGGACGACGCGAGCCGGCTCGCCGCGAGCAGGCTCTCGGCCGCCTCGACCGAGAGGCCAGCGCGCGCGCTCGCCTCGGCGCTCTCGATGCGGAGCGGGAGCTCGCGCCCGTCGTCGGCGCCTGCACGCTGCCTCGCGGAGAAGAGGCGGGCGTAGAGCGCTCGCGCCTGCGCGAAGGCGCGCGTCGCCGTCGCCTCGCGCGCGGCGCGGAGGAGCTGCGCCGCAGCGTCGGCGTATCGGCCGGCCTCCGCCAGGTGGAACGCGAGCGCCTCGGCACGCTCGGGGCTGGCCACGGAGAGCGCGCCGGCGAGACGTTCGTGGAGCGCGCGCGCTTCGTCGTCGCCGATGTCGGCGACGAGCACCTCGCGCACCCGGTCGTGCACGATCACGAGCTCGTCGCCGTCACGCGAGACGACGAGCCCGGCGGAGCCCACCTCCTCGATCGCGGACGACGAGAGGTCGGCGGCGCGCAGTGTCGCCGTGGACACCGGACGCCCTGCCACGGCGATGAGGCGTGCACACCGCCTCGCGTCCGGGGAGAGCGACGCCACGCGCGCGAGGAGGATGTCGCGCAGCGAGCGTCCTTCACCACCGCGCACGCGCTCGCGGACGAGCTCGACGAGGAACATCGGGTGTCCGCCCGACTCCGCGACGAGCCCGTCGAGCCCGTCGCGCGCCCCCGCCTGCCGTGCGAGATCGCGTGCCTCGTCGGCGTCGAGCGGCGCCACCTCGACGGTGCGCGCGTCGCGACCGATCGCGTCGAGCAGCGGCGAGCCGCTGCCCTCCGGGTGCACGACCACGATGCACAGCGGCAGGCGGCGATCTCTGAGCACCTCGCTCAGGACCGCGGCGCTGTCGGCGTCGCCCCATTGCGCGTCGTCGATGACGACGAGCCACCGAGCCCCCTCTCCCCACCTCTCGAGCAGCTCGGCGAGCGCCGTTCCGACGCCGCTGCGCGCTCCGCCCGACGGCAGACGCGCGTCGAAGCCGGGGATCGATCGAAGGACCGGGAAAGCCTGCGAGAGCACGCCGGCGTCCCGTGGCGCGAGCGCCCGGGCTCGCGCGGGAGGCATGCGGTCGAGCATCCGCGAGAGCTCGTCGACGACGCCGTCGATCGCGACGAACGGAGTGTGATCGCGCGGGTGACAGCGCGACGCCAGGACGTGGACGCCTCGTTCGCGCGCCGACGAGGAGAACCGCTCGACGAGCGCGCTCTTGCCGACGCCCGACGTGCCGACCACTCGGACGACCGAGGGCGCAGCGGCAAGCATCCGATCGAGCTCGGCGAGCTCCCTCCGGCGTCCGACGAGCGGCGGCCGAGGGTGCGCCGGCCGCGCCACGCGGCCCGGCACCGGTCGAGCCGAGGGGCGTGGATCGAGCAGGGCATCGCAGAGCGCGGCGAGATCCTCCGGGGCGCCGGGCGCGCGGCTTCGCACGGGCGGCGCGCGCTCGGTCTGCTTCTTCACCACCATCTCGTCGACCGCGCCGCCGAACGGCAGCTCGCCCGTGAGCGCCTCGAACAGCATCACGCCGACGGCATACCAATCCGCCGCCGGGCTCGGGCTCGCCCCTGCCGCGACCTCGGGCGCGAGGTACGCGGGCGTCCCGACCATGCTCGTGCTCCGCGCGTCGTCGTGCGCGAAGACGAGCCCGAAGTCGAGGAGCACGAGGCGCCCGCTCGGCTCCACGAGGACGTTCGACGGCTTGACGTCGCGATGGACCCAGCCGCGCGCGTGGAGGCTCGACAGCGCGCGAGAGAGCTCGTCGAGCGCCGCGCGGAGGCGGCTCGCCTCGCGCGCCCATTCGTCGAAGGGGACGCCGCGGACGCGCTCCATCGTGAAGTACCAGCGCTCGCCGTCGCCGTGGAGATCGTAGAGGCGCACCAGCCCGGGCTCGGAGAGCCCCGCGAGCTGCCGGAACTCCCGCTTGAATCGGAGGAGCGCATCGCTGCTCGCGCGCCTGAGGATCTTGAGCGCGACGTGCTCGCCGCGCTTGCGATCGAACGCTTCGTAGACGGCGCCGAAGCCTCCCTCGCCGATCCGCGCGCCGACCTCGTAGCGCTCGTCGACGAAGCCGGCGTCGAGCGGACGGGGCGGAGCCCGCCCGACCTTGCGCAGGAGCGAGTCGAGGTCCTCGTCACTCACGATGGCCCCCCGAGCAGGCCCTCGGCCTGCGCGAGCTCGCGCAGCTTGTCCTTCACGAGCTGGAAGCGCTTGCGGAGACGCGCGCTGGCCTTGGCCACGTCCCCCTCCTCTCCGAGGACGACGGCGATCTCGTCCCAGGCGAGATCGCGGTCGACCCGAAGGACGAGGAGCTCGCGCTCCTCTTCCGAGAGCGACGCGCGGAGGCGCGCGAACACGTCCTTGACCTCCGTGCGCAGCCAGGGCGCGGTCCCCGAGCGCGCACGCTCGGCCGCATCGAAGCTCGCGAGCTCGAGGCGCCGGTGCGGCCTTTCGTCCGCGCGCGTGCGGAAGCGGATCAGCGCGCGGCGCGCGAGCAGGTAGAGCCACGTCCGCGCGGAGCACTCCCAGCGGAAATCCGGGAGTCCTCTCCACAGGTCCTCGCAGGCCATGGCGAACGCCTCCTCGGCGGTCGTCGCGTCGTTGGTCGTGACGACGAGCCATCCGAGCACCTCGGGCCCGTAGCCCTCGATGGCGGCGGTGGCCGCGCCGGCCTGATCGCCGGCCTCCCACGCCGCGCGAACACGGTCTTCCACGGGGCTCATCTTACGGGGAGAGAGAGCGCTCGCGGCAAATGTGAATTCCTTCGTTCACGTTTCGGGTGAGCGCTCTCTACCCGGGCATGAACGGGAAAAAGGTACTCGTGACCGGGGCCTCCGGGCACATCGGGTCGATGCTCTGCCGCGCGCTCCTCGAGCGGGGGCGCGAGGTGGTCGCCTTCGTGCGTCCGACCTCGAGCCGCGTGGCGCTCGACGGCATGGACGTGGAGACCGCGGTGGGCGACGTGCTCGACCGCGCGCGCCTCGCGGAGGCGGCAAAGGGATGCGACGTCGTCTTCCACAACGCCGCCGTCTTCGAGCTCGCCGCGCGCGATCCAGAGGCGCTCCGACGCATCGCGATCGAGGGCTCGCGGAACGTGATCGCGGCCGCGGCGAGCGCCGGAGCGCGCGTGGTGCTCACCGGTAGCGTGGCCGCCGTGGGGTTCAGCGACGGCCCCGGCGATCTCCTGGACGAGCGCTCGTGGGCGAGCCACCTCACCGCGCCGTACTACGTCGCCAAGCAGGACGCCGAGCGTGCTGCGACGTCGGCCGCCGAAGAGCTCGGTGTCGAGCTCGTGTCCGTCCTGCCTACGATCGTCCTCGGCCCCGGCGACCATCGGATCACGCCTTCGTCACGCGTGCTCGTCGACATGCTCCTCGGTACCGGAGCGACGTTCGAAGGAGGAGGCAACGTCATCGACGTCCGGGACGCGGCCGATGCGATGATCGCGGCCGGCGAACGCGGTCGTCCCGGCGCTCGCTACATCCTCGGCGGCGAGAACGTGCTCATCCGCGATCTCGGCGCGATCGTCGCACGCATCACCGGACGCCCCGTGCGCCATCTCTCCCTCCCCCGCTGGGCGATGCACTGCATGGCGGGCGGCGCCGAGCTGGGAGCCGCGCTCACGGGGAAGACCCCGCCGGTCACTCGCGCGGTGGTCCGCGACGCCTACGGCCGCTACGCCTGGTACGACGTCACGTCGGCGCGGCGCGAGCTCGGACTGTCGACGCGGCCGGTGGAGGACACGCTGCTCGACGCCGCACGCTTCTTCCAGACGATCGGCGTCGTACCGAAGCACGCGACCCAGGCGGTCGATGCGCTCGCGGCGGGGCGCGCATGAAGGTCCCTCGCTTGCTTCTTGCGCCGGCGGCCCTCGTCTACGTCGCGCTCGTGCTCCTCGACCGACACCCCGGTTCGTGGCGCTGGGTGCTCGCGGGGGCGATCGCCGTGTTCGTCGCGGCCGCGGCCGTGCTCTTGCGCTGACGGCGGCGCACTACTTCATGATGACGCTGGAGATGTTGTCGTTGATCCCTTCGGTGCCCGTGAAGAGGACCCTGAGGACCCACCCCTGCATGTTCATCGCGAATGCTCCGCGGCTCAGCTCACGCAAAAGGGCTCTCTCGATCACGGCAACCGCACCGGAGCGAGGCAGGCGTCGCGTGCGCGTCTTAACTTCCGCCCATGCTCCGCGCAGCGGCCCGGGCCGTCTGGCTTCCCGTCGCGCTCTGCTTGCTGCTCACTGCGGCGGCCACGGCCTTCGTCCACGGAGCCGAAGCGCAGGCCGAGCGTGCACGGTTCCGGAACGACGTCATCGCAGCGCGTGCCCGCGTCCACGAGCGCATGGAGAGCTACGTCGCGATGCTGCGCGCCGGCGCCGGGATGGCATCGCAGACGGCGCCGGTCACGTCCGAGGAGTTCAGCCGCTTCGTCGACCGGCTCGAGCTCGAGCAGGCGTACCCGGGGACGCTGGGCGTCGGCTACTCGGCGCGGTTCGGCCCCGTCACCGCGGCCGAGGCCACCGCGGAGGCACATCGGATGGGCTGGACGAACATCGCCGTCTGGCCCGACACGCCACGCGAGGAGGTCGACGCGATCGTGCTGCTCGAGCCGCTCGATGCGCGCAACCGCGCCGCACTCGGCTTCGACATGGGGACGGAGGCGACGCGTCGCGACGCGATGGACCGCGCGCGCGACACCGGGGACGTCGCGCTCAGCGGCAAGGTCACGCTCGTGCAGGAGATCGAGCGGGAGAAGCAGCCCGGCTTCCTCCTCTACTCGCCCGTGTACGCCGGCGGCGCCGTCCCGTCGTCTCTCGAGGAGCGTCGCGCGAAGCTGAAGGGGTACGTCTACGCTCCGCTGCGAGCGGGCGACCTCTTCCAGGGCATCTTCGGCGACGAGCAGCCCGGCGTCGCGTTCGAGCTCTACGACGGCGAGACGATCGGCGAGGGGAGCTGGCTCTACGCCTCGGACGGCCGGGTGCGCGCGACGGCCGACGCCGGCGTGGAGAGGCTCCCCATCGCGGGTCGGGTGTGGACCGCGCGCTTCGTGCCCGCGACGAGAGCGTCGCCGGGCTTCTCGCTGACGGTCATCGTGGCGGCGCTCGGCCTGCTCCTCAGCGCGGTCGTCTTCCCCGTGACGCTCGCACGCGAGCGCGCGCGCGCCCGGGAGGTGCGTGCGACCGCGACGGCGATGGCGAGCGAGGAGATGCTCCGCCTCGAGGGAACGTTCGTCGGCGTCCTCGGCCACGATCTGCGCAGCCCGCTCAATGCCATCGCGCTCGGCACCACGTTCCTGCGCAGGAAGCACGCGGACGACGAGGAGACCGCCGCCATGCTCGACGGCATCCGCTCGAGCGTCGGCCGCATGACGCGCATGATCGAGCAGATCCTCGATCTCACGCGCGCGCGTCTGGGAGGCGGCATCCCGCTGGTGAAGAAGCCGACGCAGCTCGGCGGCCTCGTGAGCGAGGTGGTGGACGAGACCGTCCGCGGCACGCCGGGCGTCTCCATCGAGGTGGAGGCCGTCGGCGACCTCGGCGGGAGCTGGGACGTCGATCGGCTCGCGCAGGTGTTCTCGAACCTCCTCGCGAACGCCGTCCGCTACCACGGCGAGGAGCCAGTTCGCGTGACCGTCGACGGCACGGCGCCCGACCGTGTCGTCGCCGCCGTGCACAACGCGGGCGTCATCCCGCCGCCTTTGCTGCCGGTGGTGTTCGAGCCGTTCCGCGGGACCGCCGCGACCGCGCCGGGCAGCGGCGCGGGGCTGGGGCTCGGCCTCTACATCACGCGCTCGATCGTCGAGTCCCACGGCGGCACGATCTCGGTCACCTCCGCCGAGGGCTCGGGCACGACCTTCACCCTCGTGCTGCCCCGCGACAGCGAGCACCACCCGCGCGCGGTGCTCGCGCCGATGGTCACGGCATGACGTCGACGCCGTCGTCGCGCGCCTCCCGCGGCCCACGTCCGGGCGATGCGAGGTGGTTTCGTTCACCAGAGCTCGAGCGGCTGCACGAGGCGGCGCACGACGTCGCGTGGCTGCTCGACCGGGGCTACCCGCGCGAGAGCGCCGTGCGCTTCGTCGGAGATCACTACCAGCTCGCGACCCGACAGCGTCTCGCGCTCTCTCGCGGGGTCTGCTCCGAAGCCGAGCGACGAAGCCGCGCGGCACGCGAGGAAGGCATCGAGGACGTGCGAGGCCGTACGCTGCTGATCGACGGGCTGAACCTCGTCATCACGCTCGAGGTGGCGCTCGCAGGAGGCCCCTTGCTCGCGTGCGCGGACGGTGCGGTCCGCGATCTCGCCGGGTTGCACGGCAGCTACCGCCCCGCACGGCAGACCGAAGAAGCGGTGGAGCGCATCGGCCGTGCGCTGACGACGCTCCGCACGGCGGGAGCACAGGTCTACCTGGATGCGCCGGTCCCGAGCTCGGGCAAGGTGCGCGCGCTCTTCGTCGAGCACGCGTCCCGGTGGGACTGCCCCGTTCGGGTCGATCTCGTGAAGGACCCCGACGCGTGTCTTGCCGGCGCGCGACACGTCGTGTCCGCCGACGCCGGCGTCATCGACCGGAGCGCCGGCTGGTTCAACCTCGGCGAGCTGCTGGTCCGCGGGATCGCGGGCGCGTGGCTCGTTCCGCTGTGATTTGCGAGGAGTGGGCGTCCCTACGTGGACGAGTTTGGAACTGCGGTGCTGGCGACGAGGCTCGCCGCATGAGGCGCGGTCTTGGGCTGGTTCCGGCCACTTCTCTCGGCAACCCGGGCCATCTCTGCCCCGTTGTTTGCCCATGGTAGCTTGCACGTCCGTGAGATTCAGGGCGACGGAAGCGGGATTCGCCGATGGCCTCGGTGGAGCATCGAATCGGGACGGGTCGGGCGAAGAGCACTACGTCCTGTTCGGAATCCAGAACGACGACCAGCATCCCGACAACAGCGGCGTCTACTTCGAGTGGGACGACCAGGACAACGGCGCCGTCGACTGCGTGCGGTCCGTATCGGTCACACGCGAGAAAGCCGTCTTCACACTCACCAACGGCAGGACCATCCTCGTCGAGTCGGGCGTCTCTGCGGGAGATTGGGCGCGCTTTGTTGCGGGTATCGAGGAGGTCTTTGGTGCCCGGCCGGACCGCTGAGGGGCCGCATCAGAGGCCTCATGGATGATGAGAGCGGCCAATGGATGGCCCCCTCGCCGGACCAGACGAGGGGGCTCGGGACTTTGCGTCCCCGGCGGGATTCGAACCTGCGACCCCAGGTTTAGGAAACCTGTGCTCTATCCAGCTGAGCTACGGGGACGGGACGCCCCTGACGTAGCGGAACTCTCGCCCGCGCTCAACCTCGCAGATCGACGAACCGGTGCTCGTGCTCCGCGAGGCCCGGCGGCAAGGCGCCGAGGTCCTTCTTCGCCCGCGCGAAGATCGGGCCGTAGCCGAAGCCGCCGCGGATCTTCCCGTCGGGCATCTCGACCTGCCAGTCCTCGATGTCGTCGATCGATCGCTCCTGCTCGCGCGCCAGGTCCCCCGAGTGGGTGGCGGGCGCGGTGCGGATCCGCACGCGCATCGTCTTGTCGCCGAGCTCCAAGAGATCGGCCCAGAGGTGCTCGGTCGTACCGGAGTCGGTCGTGAACGCGAACTTCACCGACGCGTCCTTCGGCCGCTCGCGAAAGAGCTCGCGGAGCGTGGGCAGCGCCTCCTGGGCGCGGGCGACCGCGCGGATCATGTCGGGATCGTCGTCGCGCATCGCGGTGACGAGATCGCCGTCGCCGAGGTTCACGAACGCAGGAGCGTCGCCGGCGTCGGCGCCCGCGTCGAGGAGCGCCTTCGCCGCAGCCTCCTCGCCGAAGGCGCGGGCCATGTGGAGGGGCGTCGCGCCGATGGGGGTCTTCGCGTTCGGATCGGCGCCGAACGCGAGGAGGACGCGGATGGCCTCGACCTCGCCGTGCTTGGCGGCGTGGTGGAGCGGCGTCTCGCCGTCGGGGTTCTTCGCACTGGCACGGGCGCGGTCGTGCTCGAGGAGGGCGCGGAGGCGGTGGACGTGGCCCGCGCGGGCGAGCGCGAACGGGTCGTCGAGGGCCTTCACGAAGCGCGCGAGGAGCACGACCCCGACCACGGCCAGCGCGACGAGCACCCAGGTCATCGCCCGGCACCTTAGCCCGCAGGCCGGACCGCGCAACTTGCCGCATGGGCTCTCCGCGGGTATGAGGCGCTCGGCCCATGGGTCTCGGTTCCACGCGAAAAACGGTGCTCATCACGGGGGCCGCCGGATTCCTCGGCTCGCACCTCGCCGACCGCCTCCTGGCGGAGGGCTTCGAGGTCGTCGGGCTCGACAACCTCATGACCGGCGACCTCGGCAACCTGAGGTCGGCGGCCCGGGATCCGCACTTCCACCTGGAGATCGGCGACGTCCGCGAGACGCTCCACGTCTACGCCGAGCGCATCTACAACCTCGCCTGCCCGGCCTCCCCGGTGCACTACCAGTCGGACCCGTACGCGACGCTGACCTCGAGCGTGCTCGGCGCCATCCGCCTGGCCGAGCACGCGCGCCTCCGCCGCGTGCGCATCGTCCACGCGAGCACCTCCGAGGTCTACGGCGACCCGCTCGAGCATCCGCAGAAGGAGACGTACTGGGGCCACGTGAACCCGGTCGGCGAGCGCGCCTGCTACGACGAAGGCAAGCGCGCGGCCGAGACCGTCCTCATGGACGCGCGCCGGGCGCACAACGCCGACGTGCGCATCATGCGCATCTTCAACACGTACGGCCCGCGCATGGCGCTGAACGACGGCCGTGTGGTGTCGAACTTCATCGCGCAGGCGATCGCGGGCGAGCCGATCACCATCTACGGAGACGGCTCGCAGTCCCGGTCGTTCTGCTTCGTGAGCGATCTCATCGAAGGCATCGTCAGGCTCGGCGAGGCGGACGTCTCGAAGATGGACTACCCGATCATCAACCTCGGCAACCCGAGGGAGATGACGATGCACGAGCTCGCCGACGCGGTCATGAAGTGCGCCGGCAAAAAGGTCGACATCGTGAGGAAGCCGCTGCCCGCGGACGATCCCAAGCGCCGCTGCCCGGACATCACGCTCGCCAAGAAGCACCTCGGCTTCGAGCCGAAGGTGCCGCTCGAAGCGGGTATCGCCGCCACCTACGCTGATTTCTCGGAACGCCTCGGAGCCGCGAAATGAACGTCGTCACCGATCGCCACCTCGTGAAGGATTCCCAGCCCCGCGCAGAGACCACCAGGGACCCGCTCGTCTCGGTCGTCATGCCCTGCTTCAACGAGAAGCCGACCATCGTCGCGAGCGTCAAGCGCGTGCTCGACGCGCCGTTCAACAAGGAGATCGTCCTCGTCGACGACGGCTCGACCGACGGCACCCGCGCGGTCCTCGCCGCCGAGGTCGAGAAGATGCCGAACGTCCGCGTCTTCTACCAGGACAAGAACCGCGGCAAGGGCGCCGCGCTCCGCCGTGGCTTCCAGGAGGCGCAGGGCGAGATCATCATCGTCCAGGACTGCGACCTCGAGTACGACCCGCGCGAGATCCCGAAGGTGATCCAGCCGATCGTCGAGGGCGACGCCGACGTCGTCTACGGCTCGCGGTTCCTCGGCGGACCGCACCGCGTCCTCTACTACTGGCACTCGGTCGGCAACGCGATGCTGACCACCGTGTCGAACATGATCTCGGACCTCAACCTCACGGACATGGAGACCTGCTACAAGGCCTTCCGCGCCGAGATCCTGAAGAGCATCGAGCTCGAGGAAGACCGGTTCGGGTTCGAGCCGGAGGTCACCGTGAAGCTCTCGCGGCGCCCCGGCGTGCGCGTCTACGAGGTCCCGATCTCGTACAAGGGCCGCACCTACGCCGAGGGCAAGAAGATCGGCCTCAAGGACGCGTTCCGCGCGATGTACTGCCTCGCGCGCTACGGCATCTTCGACCGCACGTGATCGCGCGTGTGCGCGAGCGGCCCTCTGGCCTCCTCCCGCTGGTGCTCGTCGCGCTGATCCTCGGCGCGGTCCTCCGGCTCATGTGGCCGGACGACATCCACTACCTGGGCGACGAGGCGTGGACGTTCCAGCACGTCCAGGCGGCGAGGAACGGCGAGCGCTGGGAGATGCTCGGCATGCCGTCGTCGCGCGGCGTGAAGAACGCGGGCATGAGCGTGTGGGCGTTCATCGTGCTCGGCATCCTCGGCGGGGCATCGACGCCGCCGGGGCTCACGCGATGCGTGGCGGTGCTCGCGCTCGTCGCGCACCTCGCGGTCCTCGCGATCCCGCTGTGGCTCGTCGAGGACGAGCGCGATCGCCGCGCGTGGACATGGGCCGCGGTCCTCGCGCTGACCAACCCGATCCTCGTCTTCCTCGAGCGGAAGATCTGGGCGCAGTCGGTGCTGCCGGTCTTCATGGTCGGGATGTTCGTCGCGTGGCTCCGCCGGGACCGCCGCGGCGGCGCGTTCGCATGGGGCGCGCTCGGGGCGATCGTCGGGCAGATCCACATGGCGGGCTTCTTCCTCGCGCCGACGCTCGCGCTCTGGACGGCGCTCTTCTCGAGGGAGCGCCGCCCGCGCTGGATCGCCTGGCTCGTCGGGAGCGCGATCGGGTCCGCACCCGCGATCCCGTGGCTGCTCTACCTCGCGCGCGACCGTCCGCCGCCGAGCGGGTCTCCGTGGTGGCTGCGCTTCCGGCTCGAGTTCTACCAGTACTTCTTCTCCGATCCGTTCGCGCTCTCGGGCGAGTACGTCCTCGGCAGCAAGGACCTCCTCGCCGCGATGAGGTGGCCGCTCGCGTTCGGGCACGCGACGTATCTCGTGCTCGTCGCGCACGTCGTGCTCGCGATCGCCGCGCTCGCGCTGGCGAGGCGCGCGCTCGTCGCGGTCTGGGAGGAGCGACGGAACCTCGGCGCGCTGGTGAAGGGCGGCTCGAGCGACACCACGCTGCTCCTCGCCGCCATCCTCGCCGGCATGGGCGTCCTCATGACGCTCCCGTCGATCTCGATCCACCGCCACTACATGCTGGCGACGTTCCCGCTGCAGTACGTGCTCGTGTCGCGCATCGCGCTGCGCAAGCCGGGCGGCGAGCGCTGGCTCCGTGCGCTGTTCGCGGGCGGCGCCATCGTGACGTTCGGCTTCCTCTCGTTCGTGCACGACGTCGGTGAGAACGCGGAGATGGGCAAGACGTACGCGACGCAGCAGCGGCTCGGCATCACGCCGGAGCAGGCGAAGCCCGAGGGCCATCCGTGATCGCCCGCGCGCGGCGCCTCGCCCGTCTCCTTGGCCTCGTCGCCGCGCTCCCGCTCGCGCTGCGGATCGTGCTGTTCGTGGTGGCCGTCCTCCACACCATCGGCATCTCGTGGGGCCTCCCCGCGTCGGACACCTGGGACAACGACGGCGTCGCGCCCCGCGACTTCCTCCCCGGCCTCGCCTCGACGTACACGCCCGGCGACTTCTACACCTATCCGCCGCTGCATCTCGCGCTGCTCGCGGTGCTCACCGCGCCGGTGACCGCGATCGCGGTGGTGCGCGCGGGCTCCACGCGGATCCCGGACGTCCTCCACGAGATCATCCAGCCGCCGTACATGACGGCGATGGCGCTGACCGCGCGGATCGCTTCCGTCCTCATGTCGCTCGGCATCGTGCTCGCGGTCGCGAAGATCGCCGAGGAGATCGCGCCGGACGAGCGGAAGAAGCTCGCGCCGACGTTCGCCGCCGCCACCGTCGGGCTCGGCATCTCCTTCACCTACTACGCGCACGTCTCGAACCTCGACGTGCCGTACCTCTTCTGGGCCTCGCTCGCGGCGCTGATGCTCGTGCGCGCCGTCGCGCGTGGCGAGCCGCGCCGCCTCCGGGCCTTCGCCGTGCTCGCCGCGCTCGCGATCGCGACCAAGGATCAGGCGTACGCGATGTTCCTCGGAGCCGCGCCGGTCGTCGTCGGGCTCTGGATGCTCCGCGATCGCGACGGCGCGCGGCGCATCCTGCGCGAGGGCGCGATCGGCACCGCGCTCGCGCTCGCGCTCCTCCTCTTCATCGACGGGGCGGTCACCAACCCGAGCGGCTTCCGCGCACGCCTCGCGTTCCTCGGCGGCTCGGCGAGCCAGGACTTCGCCACGTACGTGAAGGGCCCCGCCGGCTGGGCCAACGTGATCGTCGACACGGGCAAGGAGCTCCGCTCCCACTACGCCGCGCCGCTCTTCTTCGGCGGCCTCTACCTGCTCGGCGCGAGCGACGCGCTCCGCCGGCGGAGGGCGGGCACGATGACGATCGGGGCGCTCGTGCCGCTCGCGCTCGCGATCTCGTTCACCCTGCTGTTCAACCTGACCGCTCGCCGCGTGGAGGAGCGCTTCACGCTCCCGCAGGTCGTCTTCCTCGGCGCCTACGCCGGCATCGCGCTCGCGCGTCTCGCCGAGGCGCGCGCGCTCCGCGTGCTGGTGCGCGGGGCGATCGCCGCCGCGCTCGGCCTGGCCGTGTACACGTGCATCGAGCTCGACGCGAACCTCCTCGGCGAGCCCCGCTACGCGACCGAGGCGTACCTCGCGTCGCACGCAGCGCCCGGCGACGTCGTCGAGCTGCACGGCCTCAACGTGTATCTTCCACGCATTCTCCCGGGGCCGAGGTTCGTGCGCGTCGGACCGACCCCGCCCGCGAGGCGTGGGCCGATCCCCGGCCTCGAGGAGATCGAGGCCCCCTACTCCGCGATCATGACGCGCGCGCCGCGCTTCATCGTGATCAGCGA
>WBZO01002628.1_pt1 | contig 22813 bp, 23 predicted proteins | sample 5204261 | NCBI WGS metagenome assembly WBZO01 (sample SAMN12412400, study PRJNA552823) | activated sludge metagenome | isolation source: activated sludge from anammox sidestream of wastewater treatment plant... | place: USA: North Carolina | collected 2017-09 | reverse complement strand
CTCCCAGGGACGGTATCTCTATACCTACGGGCAGGCGACCGGACAGTTGACCCGGCTCGCCGCCCCGGGCGTCGATCTGAGCTACACCTGGGATGGTTTTCTGCCGCTGTCGGAGACGATGAGTGGCGAAGTAAGCGGCATCGTGAGCTATGCCTATGACAATAATTTCTGGTGGACAGGGATTGGGGTCAATAACGACATGATCGCTTACGGCTATGACGATGATGGCCTGATGATCCACGCCGGAGATCTCGCCATCGCCCGTGAGGCATCCAACGGGCTGTTGAGCGGGACCTCTCTGGCGAACCTGACGACCACGGAGACATACAATACCTTTGCCGAATCGGTGGGGCATACGGCGAGTGTCGGTGGTGACCCAATCGCCGGGTATGAGTATGAGCGCGATGCCCTGGGCCGGATCACGAGTAAGGTGGAAACCCTGAATGGCGTGAGCCTCTCCGAAAGCTACGCTTACAGCCAGGCCGGTCATCTCATAAGCGTGACCCGCAACGGGATTTCCACTGCCTGGGGCTATGACGCCAATGGCAACCGCACTCACCGGAACGGCGTTCTGATCGCGGTCTATGATGAGCAGGACAGGCTTTCGTCTTTCGGCGCCGCAAGTTACTCCTATACCGGAAATGGCGAACTCGCCAGCAAGACGGAGGCGGGGGTGACGACCGTCTATGGCTATGATGCGTTGGGAAATCTGCGCCATGTCGGTCTGCCGGGAGATATCGATATCGATTACGTCATCGATGGAAGAAACCGCAGGATCGGAAAGAAAGCGGGCGGCGTCCTGGTGCAGGGCTTTCTGTACCAGGATCAGTTGAATCCGGTCGCCGAGCTCGACGGCTCGGGCCGCGTGGTTTCCCGTTTCGTCTACGGCGAGAAACCCAATATCCCCAGCTACATGATCAAGAACGGCGTGACCTATCGCATCCTTTCCGATCACCTGGGGAGCCCGCGACTGGTGGTCAATGCGGATGACGGGTCGATCGCCCAGCGTATCGACTATGACGCCTGGGGCAGGGTCATCAACGACACCAACCCGGGCTTCCAGCCCTTCGGCTTCGCGGGTGGAATCCATGATCAACATACCGGTCTGGTCAGGTTTGGGGCGAGAGATTACGATCCCGAAACGGGAAGATGGACAGCGAAGGATCCGATAAGATTTCAGGGCGGGGATACGAATCTATATGGGTATGTACTGGATGATCCAATCAATCGGTTTGATCCAGATGGTAAGGTGATACAAGCAATTCCGGCTACAATTGGTGGATCGATAGTCGGTGGTATTGTGGGTGGCCTAACAAAGGCGGCGCAAACTGGTAGCATCTTTAGTAAAGATGTAGGTAAGGCAGTTGTTAGCGGCGCATTAGGTGGCGCTTCATTGGCGCTTACGGCATCAGGCGTCCCAGCATTGATAAAGATACTTTCTGGTACGCTATTTGATCTGGCTATTCAGTCTGGCTTGATAAGCTGGAGCATATCGGATGCAATGGCTGATGAATTCGGCTTAGAGGCCCAGTATTCATGTTTCTAACTTTCGGTCTCCCATTTCGGCATCCAATTGTAATTCTGGGCATTGTTAATGTTCTGCTTTTCTGGGTAATTCTATATGTATCCGCGAACGTTTTTAATGAGTCATCTGGGCGCTATCCTTATCCTGCTCTTGCAGTAGGATCAATGCTATGCGGGTGGGCGCCAATTTATCTTGTGGCACGTCCTGAAGAGATGAGTAAGGCGTTATTTGGCTTGCGCGGGAATTCATGGATTCCTAACCACAAGCCACGTGGTAGATTTTTTTTATTCTTTGGTTATCTATATGCAATAAGTTTGACGGTTTTGTGCGTAGGTACCCTTATTAAGGATATTTTCAATTTTCTGTAATTAATCTAGTTAAGTACAGATTAGTCTCTGCTGAGAAGCCAATCCTTGCTCTCGGGTATAGTTAAATAAAATCTCGTAATTTTTCCCGCCGATGGTAAATGCCAGGCACTGTTCAATGTTTCCCATCGTTTACCGGACATTGAATACAATAAGCCAGACTTGTGGAGCTTCGCAGTAGCCCTAGTCATAGCGCTCTCAATCGAGAACGATTATCATGATCTGGTGTCTATACCGGTGTGCGGCGGGAGGGTGAATATCATCGTCATCCCTCTTTCAGTGCCCTTCGATTAGGTATCCGCGTGAACAAATATCTGCCCATCCTGCTGGCCCTGATCGGCGTGGCGCCCGTCTGCGCCGATGCGCCTCTCGTGCCGGATGCGGCGGCCCTGGGGCAGATGCTCTATTTCGATGTGAATCTGTCCCGGAACCGTACCCAGGCCTGCGCCACCTGCCATGCGCCGGAGGCGGGGTTCGTCGACACGCGAGGCCGCGGTGCCCTGGCCGCGGCCTCGCTGGGCGATGACGGGCATTCGGTGGGGGACCGCAACGCGCCCACCGCCGCCTATGCGAAGTTCAGTCCCCGTTTTCACAGGGGCGTGGACGGAAAATACGTGGGCGGGCAGTTCTGGGACGGGCGTCGGCCGGACCTCGCGGGCCAGGCGGGGGATCCGCTGCTGAACCCGATCGAGATGGCGATGCCTAGCCAGGCCGCGGTGATCGAGCGGTTGAAAGAGAACCCGGTCTATGTCGGCGCGTTCAGGCAGTTCTACGGTGATGGTATCTGGGCGGATACCGAGGCGGCCTATGCCGCGATGAGGAAGAGCATCGCGGCCTTCGAGGAGACGGATTTCTTCGCGCCGTTCGATTCCAAATACGATCGCTATCTGCGCGGTGAATACGAGATGACCCCGCAGGAAAATCTGGGCATGACCCTGTTCTTCTCCCGCCAGTTCACCAACTGCAATCTGTGCCACCGGTTGCGGCAGAGCCAGGTGGATGAAAAGGAAACCTTCAGCAGCTACGAGTATCACAACATCGGCGTGCCGGCCAACACGGAGCTGAGGGCGCTCAACGGCAAGGGCGGGGGGTTCGTCGATCGTGGGTTGCAGGAGAATCCCGAGGTGCATGAGGCGGATGCAGCAGGGAAGTTCAAGGTGCCCACGCTGCGCAACGTCGCCGTCACCGGGCCGTATATGCACAACGGGGTGTTCAGGGATCTGCGCACCGTGGTCCTGTTTTACAACAAGTACAACAGCCACAACCCCAGGCGGCAGATCGATCCGGAAACCGGGAAGGAATGGGGGGCACCCGAGGTGCCCGAGAATATTTCCCTGAAGGAACTGGAGACCGGGCCGGCCCTCGACAGTCGGCGCATCAACGCACTGGTGGCGTTTCTGAAGACGCTGACCGACCGCCGCTACGAGCCCCTGCTGGAACAGAACGAAGCCCTCGATCACCCCCCTCACCAGTAGACGCGGCTTCGTGTTCGCGCGGAGACGGGGTCTCTTTTGCCACTATGGATCCCCGCGCGGGTTTTTTTCCGATTCTTGCCCCAGGTCAGTTTTTTGCACCGTAAGGGCTGGTTTAATTGGCCCCATAGCGGCGGTTTGCACCATTGTCTGGCGCGTCTTCAGTGCGCCCGGGTCTCCGTGAAAATATTCAATATATTGTTTTTATTGATTATGTCTCGTGATCCCGGCAATTGGCACGCCTGATGCAAAACATAGGGTGAGTCCGCACACGGGCAACGAACAGGAAATTCAGGAGGATTGAACATGGTACGCCACGTAAAGATCAACAAATCCGGCTCTCTGCGGGAAACGCTTACCGGCGGGCGGGAGGCCGGCCACCCGCGGTCCGCGGCATCGCCCAAAGTGGTCGTCCCGGCCATGTACATGCGGCCGCTGGGCGATCGCGAGTTTCAGGGATGCCTGAAATCGAGGGCCTGACAGAAATTCCGAGGTAAGGAGTCCTATGCCCACGGATGGGGCTTCAAGTTTCTCTCCTGGCAACATCCCCTCATTCGCCCCGCACCCCCTGCGGGGCTTTTTTTGAATGAATTTCATACACATAAAGGATTTCTGGATTTTCATGGAACCTTTTCCGGGGCCGCCGGTCTGAATTTGTAACAGTTTGTCTCCTACCTGATCCTTGGCCCCCGCGTTCCTCCACCGGGGGCTATTTTTTTGGCGGTTCCGGGCGCGCGCGGGCTGATGCCGTTAAGCCGGGGTTAAGCGCGATCCGTTTTACTGTGCAGGGTGGCGCAGGCGTGCTCGCCTGCCTCGACCGATCCTCTCTGGTCCTTTATGCCTCGGCGGCTCGATCCCCCCTCCTCCAAGGGTCGTCGGGGTACTTTTTCGTCGCATTCTTTGTCATCCTGATGCCGCGCGGACCCGCCGCCGGCGCGGCTGCGCGCGCGGAAGCGATGAATTCGGATGAGCCAGGCTTGAAGGGGGAAGGGCGATGAACGGGAGACGGGTCGTATTGTGTGGGGTGGGGGTGTTCGCGGTGATGTTGTCCGGGGCGTTGTGGTTCGGGCGCGAAGGCGTGGCCGCGGACGGTGCGTTCGATGAGCGCATACGGATCCTGCGCACCGCTCCGGTCGAGGGCGTCGTGTCGCAGGCGGAGCGGGAGCGTAATTACCGCGGCTGTCTGTTCAGCGTTCTGCCGCGGATCGGCAGCGACGCCGCAGCGGAGATGCTGCGCGACGCCTGCCGGGACGAATATCTGTCTCCGGATTCCCGCTAGAGGCGCGGAGAGAAGGCGGCGCGCCGGTGGTCAGCGGCCGCCGCTGTCGCCGGTGCGTTTGAACTGCTCGATCATTTCCTGGAGCACGCGCTCGCCGGCCTCCTTGGTGCCGAACGGGCCGTGTGTCTTGCCGCCGCGTACGGTGAAATACCAGCCCGCCTTGATCCCGGTCTGCGGCGAGGCCTGATAGAACACGCGTTCCGCGTCGTAGTGCGGGGGTTCCTCCGGGTTCTCCGCGCCTGCATCGGGAGGGTCCGGGTTCAGGTCCTCGAGGTCGAGCTCCTCCACATTGATGCCCGCATTCGCGGCGCCCGGGATGAAGGATGGCGCGTTGAACAGATCGTCGATCCGCGCGGGATCGAAGGCGAACTGGGGTTCTTCGACCGATACCTTTTCCTTGTGCGCGACCGCATGCGCCACGGCGCCGGCCGAGCGTGCGGTGGCCGGGTGTGCCGGCGTTGGCGGTGCGGCGGTCTTGTGCGCGGAAGCCGCCGGGCGGGGCGTATCGGTCGGCATTCGGGCGACCTGCGGTTTCATCGCGGGCACAGGTCGCGGCTGGCGCGCGGCGGATTGGACCACTTCCTTCAGTTCGTTGAGCACGGATTCGGGCAGGGCGAAGTCGTCCATCGATGCCGTGCCGCCGGCCGGCGCCGCTGCCGCTGTCGATATTGATATCGATGTCTCGGCGGGCGACGGGGATTCCGTCCCGGCGGTCTTCGCTTCGGCGGAGGCCTCGCGGCGGGCGCGGTCTTCGATCCCGGCGCGCAGTTGTTGCAGTTGCTGCTCGAGGTCCGTGTGCCGTGTCCTGAGGTCCTGCAATTCCTGTTGCAGCGCGAGGATCCGGTGGTCTTCCTTCCCGATTCTGCGATCGAGCTCTTCGTCGCGCATGACGTCTTCGCGATGGGTCTGGCCGAGCTTCACATCCAGCCGCGCGATGGCCTCGTGGATCTCGCCGATGGTCCGGTTGGTGCGCTCGACGAATTCTCCATGGATGGGCTCGGGCGGAAGGCCGGGCGCATGTCCCGGTCGGGCGGCGGGTGACTGCCCGACGTGGCGCGCGATGTCCATGACCGCCTGGAGGTCGTTCTGGTGCAGACGGCTCCGGCGCAGATGGAGGCCGGCCACGAGGCCGAGGGCGCTCAGCAGGAGAATGATCGTTCCGACCAGCAGGACAGTGAGTGAGGGCAGCAAGTTGTTCATCCCCTGTATCGATGTTGCGATGAGGCTGAAACGGCATCGGCCCCGATCCGGGGCCGGGACCTATCTCATTGAAACTCACATGGTTAACGGCCGGGCATGGGGAAAGTTGACCGGCCGGGGACGGGTCAGCGCCCGCCGGTGTCGCCGGCGCGCTTGAACTTCTCGATCAGCCCCGCCAGCATCCGCTCTGCGAAGTTCTGGGTTTCGAAGGGACCGTAGACCAGGCCGCCCCGTACCGTGAAGCACCAGCCGCTGGATGCGGTATCCAGGGTGTTGTGATAAAAGATGCGCTTGCTGCGGAAGAATGCCCTGCCTCCACCCGCCGCCTCGGCGCCGACCAGACTCGTTTCCATGCCTGCTTCCTCCCTGCGCTCGGAGTTGTGACGCCCGTCACACTCTTCTCTGTGCGGGTTAACGGCGCGCGGGCGGGGAAACCTTAGGTCGGGAGGGGGGCCGGTGGCGGGGCGTCGGCGCGCCTCGCCGGATGACCCTGTTTTTTTCAGGTATATCAGAATCTTAATCGTTGACAGGGCAGGGGTCGCGGATAAAATAGATGAAACCTGACGGTCGATTTCATAAAATTACCGGGCAGGACGCTATAAGGTGTGACTCTATAATATAGTGAGTGTGGCGGCAGGATGCCGGACGACGATATTCAGGCAGTGGTGAGAGAATGAGCTATCCGCAAACGAATGCCGAACTGATCCAGATGCTCCAGGAGCACGATATCAAGCCCACCCAGCAGCGCATGCAGATCGCGGCCGTGCTGTTCGCCAGGCCGCAGCACCTGTCCGCCGATCAGGTACTGGATCAGGTGAATAAGACCAACGGCGCCTATGTGTCCAAGGCCACGGTGTACAACACCCTCGGCCTGTTTACCCGCAAGGGACTGATTCGCGAGGTGATCATCAACTCGACGAAGGTGTTCTACGATTCGACCACCCATCCCCACTACCATATCTACAACGTGGATACCGGGATGCTGATGGATCTCGACGCCGACGAGCTCAGCATCGAGGGGCTGCCCACCCCACCGACGGGGACGCATATCGACGGCGTGGACGTCGTGATCCGGGTGCGGCCGTCGCACTGACCGGGAGGTCCGCGGTCGGCCGCCGTTTCGGTTCACGCGCGTCGCTTGTCGCTCGCGGGTCGATCTTTTATACTGCCCCCGCCCAAAAATGGTTTTGTCTTTCCCGCACGACCAGTCCCACCCATGCCGGTGTAGCTCAGTCGGTAGAGCAACTGATTCGTAATCAGTAGGTCGGAGGTTCGATTCCTCTCGCCGGCACCACGGAGGCCGCCGGACCCGACGTCGCATCCGGTCCCGGGTTTTTCCGCGGATTCAGGATTCCCGGGCCTGGAGTTCGGTCTTCTGTTCCTCGGGTTCCCCGTGGGCGAACCGCTTCGACAACATCATCAGGAACGCGCTGATCAGCACGATCAGCATCGCCGATCCGGTCAGGTATTGCGGCAGGGTGAAGGCCTCCTTGGCGTAGATGAACAGCAGCACCGTGATGAGGCCGCGCGGGGCGAACCACAGCAGGACCTTCACACGCTCGCGCCCGACGATCAGGCGCAACAATACGATGCGCACCGTGTAGATGATCGCGAGGGCGATGATCGCCGCGAGCCAGGCCTTGAGGGACAGAAAATCGCGCGGGTCCGTCCAGTAGCCGAGCAGAAAGAAGAAGAATCCGCGTACGACGAAGGTCAGCTCGAGGACGAGGGTGCGGAATTCGGACAGGATCAGGCCGTAATCGGCGGGCACCCAGCGGCTGAACGGCTTGAAGCGCGTGATGACCGTGGGTTTGTTGAGCAGCAGGCCGAGCATGAGCACCATGATCAGCGGCGAGAAGTGCAGCAGCTCGCCCAGCGCGTATAGGGCGAACAACCCGGCGAGCAGCGGGATGAAGCGGATGTGGCTGTCGGTGCGCAACAGCAGCAGTACCAGTACGATGGCGCTGACGATGGAAAGCAGGATGGATATCAGCCCGCCGCCGACGAGATTGAACAGGATCCCGCTCAGCGTGCCGTTCGATCCGAGCAGCGCGAAGAAAAACAGTACGCCGAGGATATCCGAGAGCGAGCTTTCATAGACCACGAATTCCTGGTCGTCCTTGTTCAGGATGGAACTGCCCGAGATGGCCACCGCGCTGCTGATGACCGCGAACGGCGTGGCGAGCAGCAGCGCCTGCACGGGGCTCAGCGAGAGCAGAGCGGTGGCGAGGGGATAGAGGCACAGGATGCACAGCACGATGCTCACCAGCGCCATGGAGCCCGTGGCCGTGAGCACGCGGGCATGGTCCTTGCGGAGATCGATGTCGAGCGCCCCCTCCAGCACGATGAGTACCAGCCCGACGGCGCCGATGATCGGGACCAGGGTGTCGACCCCGTTCAGTTCGAATCCGTAGTAATTGAGCACCGGCTTGGCGATCAGGCCGCTCAGTACGAGCACGATGACGGACGGGATCCCGCGATGGCGGCAGATCTGCTCGATGGCGAAGGCGAACAGGAGAAAGATCGAGGCGGCGAGGATGGTCTGGTAAGTCATGCGAGGTCCATGTCGGCGCGGTGATTGCGATGCGCCATTGTCGCATAGTCCGGTGTCCCGGGCTGCGGGCGGATGGCATTGTGAAATCAAGGGGAATCAGAAGCGGCACGGAGGCCGGCATGAGACCCGCGGCCGCGAAGGGCGGCCGGCATCGGTATCGTCAGTTGATGCAGCTTTTCCGCGTCCGCGCCTTGGCGTCGTTGCACTTGCCGGTGCTGGCGTCGTCGCCCGCGCAGTAGCGCGTGACGTCGTCGATCGCCGTCCGGCACCCGGGCAACTGGGCGCTGGCGGTGGAGTCTTCGCCCGACTGGGCCGCGGCGTCCCGTTTCTGTCCGGCGGAACCCGCGCAGCCGCCGATGAGGCCGAGGGCAACGGCCAGCGCGAGGGCCATGCCGGTGGACATGGCGGTGGAGGAAACGGCTTGTCGGGTTTTTTTCATGGTGGGCCTCTCCCGGGGTGTTTCGCTATTGTGCAAGATTTCCCCCGCGATGCAACCGGGCGCGACCGCGGCCGCGCCGCGGGTCCGCCGCGTGCCCCATCCGAAAACGGGCACCGATTTTGCAATGCAATGTCCGCCATGATGAGATTCATGTCCAATATGCTGGGGCAGGGCCGCGCGGCGCGGAGATCCGCCGAGTCGGAGCCCGCGCTCGATCCGGAGCGTCTGGTGGAACTGATGCGCTGTTTTCCCATTGGCAGCAAGTTCCGCTATTACCCGGAATATCACAAGGAAATCACCTTCGAATCCATCATCATCGCCTATGGCATCAACAGCCATCTCGTGTATACGCAACGCGATGTCCGTGTCGACACCGGGCGCGGCGCGCCGGTCTTTGTGCTGGAGGACGGGCGGAACGACCGGCCGATCGGCCAGATATGCCACTTCAGCCTGTTGATTCCGGACGTCTCCGTCGGCGACGCGCGGGATTACCGCCGCCAGTCGGATACTCCGCGGGGTGGGCGCTTCCGCCGCGGCGATATTTTGACGCTGATGTCGATTTTCAGCGAGAAGGGGATCCCTCACGTCAATACCACGGTGCGCAAGCGCATCCTGATGCGCGAGGGATATTACGCCAATCATGCCGTGATCCAGCTCGAGGTGCTGCTCGATACCCTGAATCACATCGATCAGCGTCAGCAGCGGCGGGTGAAGACCTCCATCCCCGCGAGCATGCAGTTCTCCGAGGATTCGCCGCACTATCCCTGTACCCTGGTCGATTTCACCGAGACCGCGCTGCGCGTACGTCTGGACGAGTCGGGCGAATCCGGCGCGGTGCCGCTGATCGAGCGGCGCAACATGATCGTCAGCCTGGACCTGCCGGCGCAGTCGCGCCGCTTCGTGCTGACCGGCAAGGTGCTGCGCCGCGATACCGGTCATTTCGTCATCGCGCTGAACGGCAAGATCCGGGACGGCCAGGTGCGCGATTTCGAGCTGATCGACGCCTTCGATCTCAAGGCCACCCTGCTGCAGCATCCCGCCACGCTGGCCTGATCCGGCGCCGACGGCCGCGCGGCCGTCACGATTTCCCCATGAATTTACGGTATCTTGATGGGCGGCATGCGGAATGAATGGCGGGTGCTGAATGGAGTATTCCCTGAGCGATGGCTGGCTGGTCCCCGTGCGGCGCGTCCCGTCTCCCAACCGGGACGACCGGCCGGCCGGCGGTCTGATCGATCTGCTGGTCGTGCATGGCATCAGCCTTCCGCCGCGCGAATACGGCGACGGCCGCTGGATCGATGCCCTGTTCACCAATACGCTGGATCCGCGGGCGCACCCGTATTTCGGGACGATCCATGACCAGCGCGTGTCGGCCCACGTACTGATCGGGCGCGACGGCTTCGTGACGCAGTACGTGCCGTTCGACCGGCGCGCCTGGCATGCGGGCCGATCGTCCTTCCACGGCCGGGAGGCATGCAACGATTTTTCCATCGGCATCGAACTCGAGGGATCGGACGACGATCCCTACGAAGCGGTCCAGTATGAGCAGCTTGCCGATATCGCGCGCGTATTGATGCAGCATTATCCGGGGATCGTGCGTGGACATATCGTCGGCCATTGCGACATCGCACCCGGCCGCAAGACCGACCCCGGACCCCATTTCGACTGGAATCGGTTGTATACTTTGCTCGATCGCGCGGACCGGAGACTTGTCTAGAGAGTCGTCATGAATCTGATTGCCATGCTCATCACCCTGGGTACGGAGGGCCTGTGGAAGTCGTTCCGCGCCGTGCTGCCGTATCAGTGGCTGATCGACTACACCGCCTGGCTGTGGCAGCGCACGGGCAAGGAACCCTGGTTCGGCGGCCCATACGGCGTGGCGCTCGCACTCGCCCCCGGCGTGCTGGTCGTCGGCCTGATCCAGCTCGTCCTGGCGAGCGGCGAGGGATTCATCGTCTGGCTGATCAAGCTGGTCTTCGCGGTGGCGGTGCTGATCGCCAGCATCGGCGTGCGCGGGCTGGCGCCGGAGCTGGAGGATTACCGGCGCGCGCTCGAACGCGACGACCCCGAGGCGGCCTATATGTACGTGCGCGAGCTGCTGCGCGAGGGTCCGCCGGCGAACTCCGACGAGATGAACCGCAAGCTGATCGAGGTCATGCTGATCCGCAACAACGAGCGCCTGCTCGCGATCCTGTTCTGGTTCGCGCTGATCGGGCCGGTCGGCGCCGTTCTCTACCGCTCGATCTGCCAGCTCAAGGGCGCGCGGCAGAGCGCGAATGTCATGAGCTCGGGCTTTCTGAACGCCGTGCTGCGGATCCACGCCCTGCTCGACTGGATCCCCGCGCGCATCACCGCCATTTGTTACGCCGTCATCGGCAGTTTCGTCGAGGCGATGCAGCAGTGGCGCGCTGGCGCGCGCGACCGGGGCGGCGACCTCTATACCGGCAACCGGCGGGTGCTGACCGACAGCGGACTGGGCGCGCTGCGCCTGTTCAATCTCGAAACCGGGCGCGGGAACGACGCCTTGCGCGATGACGTCACCGAGGCGGAGGCGTTGGTCAACCGCACGGTCATCGTCTGGCTGACCGCCTTCGCCCTGCTCACCATCGCCGGCTGGTTGAGTTGAGGCGGCGATGGCGATCATCGACCTGATCCGGCACGGCGAACCGGAAGGCGGGCGGCGCTATCGCGGTGCGACTGACGACCCGCTGACCGCGGAGGGCTGGCGCCAGATGGAGGCCGCGGTCGCGGGCGGGCCGTCCTGGCAGCGCATCCATACCTCGCCGCTGCGGCGCTGCGCGGCCTTCGCCCAGGCGCTCGGCGAGCGCCTGGGCGTGCCGGTGCACGAGGACGCGCGCCTGCAGGAACTCGGTTACGGCGTGTGGGAAGGGCTGACGCCGGAGGAGATCCACCTGCGGGATCCGGGCCAGTTGGCGCGCTTCTTCAACGACCCGCTCGCGCATCCGCCCGCCGGCGCCGAGCCGCTCGCGGATTTCCAGCGCCGCGTACTCGCGGGGTGGGGCGATATCCTGCGGCGGAGCGCCGGCGAGCGGGCGCTGCTCATCGCCCATGCCGGCACTCTGCGCGCCGTGCTCGGCCATGTCCTCGGCATGCCGCTGCCGAACATGTTCCGGATCAGCGTCGGTTACGCGGCGCGGATCCGCATCCGCAGCGAGGGCGATCGCCCGCCCACGCTGGTCATCGAAGGAGTTTCCTGATGAGAAGACTTTCCCTGATTCCGGCCCTGATGCTGGCGCTGGCCTGTGGCGTGGCCCAGGCCGTGACCGTGCCGGACGATCGTGGCCGCGAGCTGACCCTGGAACGGCCTGCCGCGCGCATCGTCAGCCTCGCGCCGAACCTGACCGAGCTGCTGTTCGAGGCGGGCGCGGGCGACCGGCTCATCGGCGCGGTGGCCTACAGCGATTTTCCGGATGCGGCGCAGCGCGTACCGCGCATCGGCGAGGCCTCGCGCCTGAACATCGAGCAGATCCTGGCGCTGAAGCCCGATCTGGTCGTCGCGTGGAAGACGGGCAACAACCGCGAGGACTACGAGAAGCTGGAGCGGCTGGGGCTCAAGGTCTATGTCCTCGAGCCGGAGCGGATCGCGCGCATCCCGAATATCATCGAGGACCTCGGCCGGCTGACCGGGACGGAGGAGGCCGCGGACGCCGCCGCCGACGCCTTTCGCGTGAAATACGCCGATCTGCAGCGGCGATACGCCGGGCGCACGCCCGTGCGGGTGTTCTACCAGATCTGGGAGCGACCGCTGATGACCATCAACGGCGCGCACTTCATCAGCGACGTGCTGCGCCAGTGCGGCGGCGAGAATGTCTTTGCCTCGCTACCGCTGCTCGCGCCCACCGTGGACATCGAGGCCGTCATCGCCAGCGACCCGCAGGCGATCCTGATCAACGCCTCCGCCGGCGATCCGGACAACTGGCGCCGCTGGCCGACCGTCACCGCGGCGCGCCTCGGCAATATCTTCACCATCCACGACGACCTGATCTCGCGCCCGACCTCGCGCCTGCTCGACGGCATGGAGCAGTTGTGCGACATCCTCAACACCGCCCGCACCCGCCTCGGCGCGGGCGCGCGTCCGTGAGTGGCGTGCGGTAAGGCTGGGGACGGATTTAAATCTGTCCCCTGCTCATCAGGAATCCGATTTGATGCGCGGCGAGCGCCAGTAGGTCTCGCGCCCGTTGCCCAGTCGCGTCAGCACGCGCGAGATGACGAACAGCAGGTCGGACAGCCGGTTCAGGTAGGCCAGGATGTGTTCATTCACCGGCTGGATGCGGCTGAGCGCGTAGACGTGCCGCTCCGCCCGGCGGCATACGGCGCGCGCGAGATGGCAGCGCGCCGAGGTCTCGTTGCCGCCCGGCAGGATGAACTCGCGCAGCGGGGTCAGGGTCGCGTTGTACATCTCGAGCTGTTTCTCCAGCCCGGTGACCGGTTTGGCCTTGAAGGTGCTGGTCCCCGGAAGGCTCAGCTCGGCGCCGATGTCGAACAGGGTCTGCTGGATCTCGGTCAGGCTGTGATGCAGGTCCTTGGGCAGCTCCTGACTGTTGAGCAGCAACCCCATCATGCTGTTCAGCTCGTCGATATCGCCGATGGCCTCGATGCGGGGGTGGTCCTTGCCGACCTGGGTGCCGTCGCCGAGGCCGGTGGTGCCCTTGTCGCCCTTGCGGGTGAAGATCCTGGAGAGACGGTGTCCCATGGAGCGCTGCCTTTCGTGAACGGATCGCTATTGTAACCGTTCGCCGCGTCGCTCCGATATGCCGGGACGCCCGGCCTCAGACGCGCGTGTCGAGCAGGCGGTAACGTACCGGCAGCACCATGTCCAGGCCCCCGTCCAGCGCGCCGCCCGGCAGCGGCAACGCGCGCGCGCGCGTCAGGCTGTCGACTGCGGCATTGTCGAGCGCCCGATGGCCGGAACTGCCGACCACGTGGATGCCGGTCAGGCGGCCGTCGATCTCCACCCGCAGGGCCAGCGTGACGTCGCCTTCCCAGCCCTGGCGGCGGGCGAGCATGGGGTAGTAGAAGTGGGCGGAAAAGGCCTGCTTGAGCGCGGCCATCACCTGGCCGCTGCTGTAGGCGGTGATGGAGGGTGCCGCTTCGGCCGGAGTCGATGGGGCCGCGCCGGTGTCCCGGGCGGGCCCCTCCGTCGAGGGGTCGGGGGCCCCATGGAGGGGGGCGGTATCTTGCGGGCGCCTGACCGCCATGGGTTCCACCGTGGCGGGGAGGGGGCCGGCCGTGCGCGCCGGTTGTGAATGCCCGGGGTGTCCGGCGGCCGTCGCTTTCGCCGCGTCAGGCGCGGTGTCGCCATCCTCCCCGGGGAAAGACGGGGCGGCGGCGGGCAGGGCCGGCGCCGGCGCGAGCAGGGTGACCTGCATCGGCGCCGGCGGCGCGGGCCGGGGCGGCAGCGATGGCCAGGCGAGCGCGAACACGCCCGCGTGCAGGGCGAGCGAGGCCGCGACGGCGAGCCAGCGATCGCCGCCGTTGCTCATTCGGTCGAACGCCAGGATAGTTGCAGCAGGTACGAGCGCTCGGCGGTGTTGTATCCGTCGGCGATCACGTATTCCTTGTCGAACAGGTTCTCCACCCGCCCGCGCAGCGTCCACTGCGCGCCGAGGCGCACGGCGGCCGTCAGGTTCATCAGTCCGTAACCGCCCATGACGGTGTCGGTGAAATCGGAGTCCTTGCGTTCGCCGGTCAGCAGCAGGTCGGCGCCGAGCCGGTAACGTCCGATGTCATAGCTGGCGGAAGAGGTGAGGCTGTGGCGCGCGCGCCGCGGCAGGGGATCGCCGGTGAGCGTGTTCTCCGGGTCCTGCGCGATCGCCTCGACCCGCGCCCGCCAGTGTTCGCCCGTGAAGCGATATCCGGCCTCCACGCCGCGGATGCGCGCCTCGCCGACGTTGATCATCTGCGAGGTGCCGAAGTCGAATTCGATCAGGTCGTCGATGTCGTTCTGGAACGCGCTCAGCGTCACGATCTGACGCGGCGTCAGCGTGTGGTGCAGGCCGAGTTCCAGATTGCGCGCCTCTTCCGGATCCAGATCGGGGTTGCCGCCGAAGCCGAACCGGTCGGTGCCGTCCGGGGCGCGGAAGGCGGTGCCGGCCGCCGCGGTCAGGCGCGTCGCGTCCGAAAGCTGATAGCCGTATTCCAGATCCCAGGTGGTGTTGCCGCCGAAGGTCTCGTGGTCGGTATGGCGCGCGGCGAGCAGCCAGCGGTGCGCGCCGTGTTCGATCGCATCCTGCAGGTAAAGCGCGTTGACGTCGGTGCTTTCGTCGAACAGCGTGCCGAAGCTGAGCGCGGCGACGTCCTCGCGCGAGAGCTGGAGGCCGGCGGTCAGCAACTGCGCCTCGCCGAGCTGGACGTCGTTCTGCCAGTCGAGCGTCAGGCGTTCGGTGTGCGCGTAGTCCGCGCTCTGGTTCTGGTCGATCTCGTCGATGGCCCGGCTCAGTTGCAGGTGGCTCGCCCAGCCGGCGGCGGGCTCGGCCCGCAGATCGAGCGCGGTGACGGCGTTTTCGTAGTCCTGGTCGATGGGCGTGAGGAAGAAGTCGAGATATTCCACCTTGCCGCCGGCCTGAAAGTGGCTGAGCTCGGCGTCGACCGCGCCCAGGCGCGCGCCGGCGAAGGCCTTGACGCTGGTGTTGTCGTATCCGCTCTCGAGGTCCGAATCGGAGCGCGGGGCGTAGCCGTCGGTGTCCTGCCCGGCGATCTCGAGCCCGATACGCCGGTCGCCGTCGCGGTAGGTGGCGGCGCCGCCCAGTTCGCGCGTGCCGAAGCTGCCCGTGCCCACCGTCGCCTCCAGCCGGGCGCCTTGCGGCGCGCCGCGGGTGATGATGTTGATGACGCCGCCGATGGCGTCCGAGCCGTACAGCGTCGAACGCGGTCCCTTCACGACCTCGATGCGTTCGATCAGGGCCGGATTCAGATTGTTGATCGCGGCGCCGCCGATGGTGCCGGGGTTCATGCGCACGCCATCGATCAGTACCAGCGTGTGGTTGCTGTCGGTTCCGCGCAGGAACAGGGAGGTAGGCTGTCCGGGGCCGCCGTTGCGGCCGATGTCCATCCCGGCGTGGAAGCGCAGCAGGTCGGCGACGTCGGTGGCCTGGCTGCGTTCGATCTCCTCGCGCGTGATGACGATCACCGGCGCGAGCGCTTCATCGGCGATCTGCGCCGTACGCGTGGCGGAGACGATCACCGGCGGCGCCTGCTCGGCGGCGGCGATGACGGAGGAAGACAGGCAGGCGAACAGCCCACCGCCCAGACAGAACAAGGATCTTTTCACGTGACGCTCCCGGATTTCGCGCACACCCGCGCGCGGATTCGTTGTTATGGGTCGGCGGTACGTGACGAGGGAAGGCAGGGGTTCTTTGACCCGACCATGCCGCCCGCCGCGACACCGCATCGCTTCGTCCGGGCCGGTCTCCGGGCTCGCAAGAGGATCTTCCGATCCGGGGCTGACGCCTTCCCGTGCCTGGGGCACAGTGGCCTGAGGTCAACCCTTGTCTTGCTTACCGTTGCGGGGGCAGCATCGGGATCGTCGCGGGACGTAATGACCCGGACTCACCGATTTCCCGTTTCATTCCTCGGGCGATCGCCGTCGGAACACCTGAACGAGCCCTCAAGATACAAGAGAACCCGCCCCGGGGCAATGGCAAAACCCGGGACAGATTTATTTTTGACAATAGATTCTCCAGGGGACGGATTTCAAATCCGTCCCCCCGGCTCACCGGATAAATAAATCTGTCCCGGGTTTTTCATCTTGTGCGACGAGGTTATGCATCACGGTTTTGGTGTCCGCACCGTCAACAGGCCATGATCGAACTAGAATTGATGCCGGATACAGGGCTGATCCGGGCAAGATGACGAGGGATGGCAGAATATCAGACAGGGAGCGTGTTGCGGTGGGAGTAGTGTGAAAGGGCGCTACCCTGTGGTGAACAGGGTAGCGCCCGATCCTGAAGAGGAGGCCGAGTTTCTGTCTGACTCGCTAGAATTTCTTGCTCAGTCCTATATTGAAGCCGGTGTAGTCATAATCCGACTCGCTCAAATAAAAGAGATACTCGCCGGAGACGAATAGGCCCTTTCCAAAACCTATCTCGGCGCCGATGCCGTATGAGAGTCCGCTGTCGTCTTCGGAGGCGGTGATTCCCAGTACCGATGCTTCAAGCTTTCCCTTCGTGACCCCGAGGAGCCCGTAAACGTTGGCGGCCTCGGACAACGGCAGGTCACCCTTTATAAATACAGATATCGCGTTTTTCAGCTTTACTTCCACCTCTGTGCCGAGAACATCGACCTTCTCCGAGCCGGCGCCGAAGAGCAGATGGCCTTCGAGGGCTATATTCTTTGTGAGGTACTTGCCTACTTCCAGTTTTACCGCATTGAGATCCATATTGGGGAACCCGGACTCGTCGTATGTTCCCAGGTGATAGCCGGCGCCGACATACACATTATTGACATCAGTGTCCGCGAATGCGGAGGGACTGCCGAAGGCGAGGCCAAGCAAGAACAGCTTCTGCGCTGTTGAATTTTTCATTTTTGTTCTCCATATGGATCGAATCACAGGAGTGGTGATGCGAAATCATCATTCCTGACGGTTGTCGTTTTTCGCTACCCGCGTGCCCTTCTGCGAAGGCTCTCCGTCGCTTTTTGACGTGTTTCGACCGCACCCCAGCGGGTCGAAGGATTGGCAGCGAAAGCCGTCCCGATAATACACACAGTTGTATGTAGACCACAATCCCCGCTGAGTGGATTCTTCCCCCATTCGGAGGGAAAATGTCGGTCACTCAGGCGTTTGGCGCGCTCGTCCGGGAGACGAGGATGAAGCTCGGCCTCTCACAGGAGGAGCTTGCCGAACGTTGTGGTATGCACAGGAATGCGATCGGTTTTATCGAGCGAGGGGAGCGTAGCCCGAGCATCGAGAGCGTTTTTGCTATTGCGACTGGGCTAGGGATTTCAGCCTCCAAACTTATAGGCAGGCTGGATCAGGCGCTATCGAAAAAGATATAAATGCCGGCGTGCGCCGGTTGGCCTAGGGTGACGCTTCTTGATCCTCTTCGATTGAGGGCAATCGGCTCAGAATTCGAAAAGAATGCTTGCCGATAGCAGATCGACGGCATTGTCATCGATTTTGAACCTTTCCCATTCCAGGCGGCCCTCGGTTTTCTCGCGCAGGGCGAGCGAGGCGCCGAGGCTGAAGGCGACATCGGTCCCCGTGGCATCTTCCGAAAAGGATTCGACCTGGTCCAGGTTCTCGAACTCGGACTCCCATCGGAGCAAGCCGATCCTCCCCAGCAGCGACAACCTGTCCGTGACGCCGACCGAGCCTACGATCGAAAAATCGAACCCCCTGGAGGAGGCCGTCATGCGGGATACGCCATAGAAACTGTCGACGCCAGAGAGGGAGGCCTTCCCGAAGTCGATATAACCGAGCTCCAGCGCCATGGAGACGGCGGATTCCGATGCGGTCGCTAGGTTAAGGCCGCCGAATATCCTGAAGGCCGTGTCCGTATCGTCCGCGCGGCAGCTCGTATCGAGAAATGCCGCCCGTGTCTCCGGAGCGCACTTGGCGAAGGCGGGTCTGGATTGTCCGAGGCCCGCCCCGGCATAGAGGCCCTGGGCGGCCGCATTGGCGGGGGAGATCCCCGGCCCGAACACGGCCAGCATGAGGGCTATGCCGGCGGGGATGGCGGGCGGGGCTGACTTCATTTTCTTGTTCTCCGTGAAATGGGCCCGAGCATAGACGATTTACGCCACCATCGATATCAGGCGGCCGGTTGCGCACGGGGCTTGACTTAGCGCTTTATTTGAGAATAATTATCATTTTTCCATCTCCGGCCCCGATAGGATTTTCCCATGAGCCTGCCAGCGGAACCGATGTCGCGGTTCGACCCGGAACTGCCCGATGCGGGCGCGGTGATGGCCTCGCTCTGCTGCGTGGCGACCCAGTACGCGAGCCGCCCCTCGGTGGAACTGGCCAGGACGGCGCTGAATCTCGCGCACAAGCTGACCACGGCGCCGTACGCGGAGACGGAACAGATGGCCGAGGTGGCGCAGCAGCTCGTACGGCAGTGGGATCAGTTGCTATGCCGCCACATGAATGCGTTCGGCGTGACCCTGTCCGGTTGCCGATCCGTCAATTGACCTGGAGGAATCATGTCACGTTTTACCGGACCCAGATTGAGGGTGATGCGCGCACTGGGGGTGGATCTGCCCGGGCTGTCGCGCAAGACCATCGAGAGCCGGCAGACCCCGCCCGGCCAGCACGGCGCCAAGGCGGGGCGGCGGCGCAAGACGGATTTCGGCATCAAGCTGCGCGAGAAGCAGAAGCTGCGCTTCAATTACGGCGTGTCCGAACGCCAGTTGCGCCGTTTGATGCTGGCCGCGCGCAGGAGCACCGGCCCCACCGGCGAGGCCCTGCTCCAGTTGCTGGAGCGCCGGCTCGATAATGTGGTGTTCCGCGCCGGGTTCGCGCCGACGATCCTGGCGGCGCGGCAACTGGTCTCGCACCGCCACATCCGCCTCAACGGCAAGACGGTCAACATCCCGTCCCTGCTGGTCAAGGTCGGCGACGAGGTCACCCTCAAGCCGGAAAGCATGAACCTGCCCATCGTGCTGGATTCCATCGACGAGCCCCCGCTGACCCGGCCCGAGTGGCTGTCCTGGGACGAGGACAGCAAGACGGGCAAGGTCGCGCACTTCCCCTCCGCGGAGGAGATCCCCTTCCCGATCGAGGTGCAGCAGGTCGTCGAGTATTACGCCAGCCGCATTTAAAAACCCGGGACAGATGTGTTTTTCGATCTTCCGACGGGGACGGATTTCAAATCCGTCCCCCTTTCCGCCGGAGAGATAAAGACTGGATAAATAAATCTGTCCCGGATTCCGGTCAGGCGGGTGGCTCGAGTCCGCGGCGTCCGGCCCAGTCGCGCGCGAATTGCCAGGCGACCCGGCCGCTGCGCGAGCCGCGCGCGAGGGCGTAGCGCAAGGCCTCGCGGCGGACGTCTTCAGGGTCGTCCAGCGGGACCCCGAGCCGTTGCAGCCAGCCGAGACAGATCTCCAGATAATGATCCTGGCTGAAGGGATAGAACGACAGCCACATCCCGAAGCGTTCGGACAGCGAGATCTTTTCCTCCACCGCCTCGCCATGATGGATCTCGCCGCCGCGCAGGCGCGCCTGCTCGTTTTCCCCCATGTATTCGGGCAGCAGATGGCGGCGGTTCGAGGTCGCGTAGACCAGCAGGTTGTCCGTCGCGCCGGCGAGTGAGCCGTCGAGGACGGCCTTGAGCGCCTTGTAGCTGGCGTCGTCCGCTTCGAAGGAGAGGTCGTCGCAGAACAGGAGGAAGCGTTCGGGCCGGTCGTGGATGATGTCGACGATGTCGGGCAGGTCGGCGAGGTGGCCGGCCTCCACCTCGATCACCCGCAGTCCGCGCCCGGCGTATTCCGTCAGCAGCGCCTTGATGAGCGACGATTTGCCGGTGCCGCGCGATCCCCACAGCAGGACATTGTTGGCCGGCAGGCCGGCGAGGAACTGGCGGGTGTTGCGGTCGATCTCGCCCTTCTGCTCATCGATATTGTGCAGATCGCCGAGCCGGATGCGGTGGGGGTGCCTGACGGCCTCCAGGTATCCGCGCCCATAGGCGCGCCGCCAGCGGAATGCCGTCGCGTTTTCCCAGCCGATCTCCCTGCCGCCGGCCGGCAGCAGGCGCTCGATCCGCTCCATCAGGCGCTCGGCGCGGGCCAGGACCTGTTCGGATTTTTCCATGCCGTCTCCCGGCGTCGTGTCGGTGGAAGATATGGTATCAGAGCGAAGCGGGCGGGACGCCGGGTGCAACGAGGGCGTGAGGCCGGAGCGTCGCGGCGGATAGGGGCCGTCGCGGTCCACGCCACCCCGAGCGGGACTGACCCGCTCGGGGTGGCGGAGGGGCGGAGGCGAGGGGGTCCGCCGGGGATCAGAACGAGAAGCGGAAGCCGATCGAGAGCGCGCTCGGATCGCCACCGGGCACGGTGTCGATCTCGTCGCCGTGATCGCCCGCGGCGGCCTTGTACTGGGCGCCGTCGTCGTTGCGGGTGAGCGAGAGGGCGGCGTAGATCTCCGTCTGCGCGTCGAGCTGGCGCCGGGCGCCGAGACCGACCTTGATCGCGCTGCCGTCGCCGGCGGCGTCGGAGTCGTCGGCGATCAGCACCTGCGCCTCGAAGGTGTTGTTGCCGGCGCGCAGGGCGCCGTTGATCCCGAACACGTTGCGCTCCAGGCCGGGGACGTCGTCGGAGCTGATGCGCTCGAAGATCAGGCCGAGCTTTCCGTCGCGCGTCACCGGGTGCGAGGCCGCGAGGCGCAGGCCCTTGGCGTCGCTGCCCGCCAGTTCCGACCAGCTCTCGTAACCGGCGGAGAGTTCGAGCGCGCCCAGCGTGTACCAGGCGGCGATGCTGAACAGATCGTTATCGTTGTCGTCGACGTCCTCCGCGTCGATGTCCTGGGCGTCCGTGGCGTACATGCCCTGCACCTCCAGCCCGCGGAAGGTGTTGATGTACAGCAGCGCGTTCTGGGCGCGCTGATTCATGTTCACGGCGCCGTCGGAGCTGGCGCCGAGCAGGGAGCGGCTTTCAGCCACGGTTCCGCCGAGGACGCTCCAGCGGGATTCCAGGGTCTTGAACGGGGTATCGTGATAGCCGAACAGCAGGGTGCCGTAATCCCGGCTGCGGAAACCGGCGAAGGTGTCGTGGGTGGCGAAGGCGCCCCCGCCCGAATCGGCGCGGTATTCCTGCGCCAGTTGCCAGACCAGGGAAAGGTTCGAATCGATGTCGTGCTGTCCCCTGAGCCCGAGCAGGCTGGCGTTGCTGGAGAGACTGAAGTTGCTCGACTCCCCGGGGATGTCGTTGTCGCTCAGGTCGAGCGACAGATCGATCGTGCCGTAGGCCTCCAGCGCCTGTCCGGCCAGGGGCACGGCCGCGCCGGCGGAGGGGGCTGCGATCAAGGCCGTGCCCGCGAACAGGGCCGGGATCAGGGTTTTTGCAAGCGTAGGATTCATCGGTGGGCGTCCTTTGCTGAAGAGTGCCGGCATTATAGCCATGGATGCGCGGGAACTGAAACACATCTTTCTGATTACATTCGCAATTCATTTAGAGACCCGGCCCGCGTGCGGACCCTCGCCCGGCCAGGGTGCAAACCCCGCGTCGCCGGTACGGATTCGCACCAGATAAGTGCGCTCTGTCTCCGGTCATGACCATTATGGTGCGTCATGACGTCGGTTCGCCGCGCCTGAATCTGTGTATATGAATGATTCAATTAGTTTTTATATATATGGTGCATTTTTTGCTCGATGCTCACCGTTTTGAGGCGATCCCCCACGGCAAAGGAGGCATGATGGAAAACCTGCAGGCGGGTAACGATGTGCTGTTCCTGTTGATGGGCGCGGTCATGGTGCTGGCCATGCACGCCGGCTTTGCCTTCCTCGAACTGGGGACGGTGCGCCGCAAGAACCAGGTCAACGCGCTGGTGAAGATCATCAGCGACTTCTCCGTCTCGACGCTCGCGTATTTCTTCATCGGTTACGGCATCGCCTATGGCATCGATTTCCTGACCGGCGCGCCGGCGCTGAGCGAGAAGAACGGCTATGAGCTGGTGAAATTCTTCTTCCTGCTGACGTTCGCGGCCGCCATTCCCGCCATCATCTCGGGCGGGATCGCCGAACGCGCGCGCTTCTATCCGCAGCTCGCCGCCAGTTTCCTGCTGGTGGCGCTGGTGTATCCCCTGTTCGAAGGCATCGCATGGAACGGGCTGTTCGGTCTGCAGGACTGGCTGGAGACGAGCTTCGGCGCCCGTTTCCACGACTTCGCCGGTTCCGTCGTGGTGCATGCGATGGGCGGCTGGCTGGGGCTCGCCGCCGTGCTGATGCTGGGCGCGCGGCGCGGGCGTTACGGCCGGGACGGCACGATGAGCGCGCACCCGCCGTCGAGCATCCCCTTCCTGGCGCTGG
>WBZO01000855.1_pt3 | contig 22818 bp, 29 predicted proteins | sample 5204261 | NCBI WGS metagenome assembly WBZO01 (sample SAMN12412400, study PRJNA552823) | activated sludge metagenome | isolation source: activated sludge from anammox sidestream of wastewater treatment plant... | place: USA: North Carolina | collected 2017-09 | reverse complement strand
TGCGCCTGGGTCCGATGGAGGCCAGGCAGCTCGAGGGCTCGTCGAAGGTGAAGGTCGCGGTGTCGTTATCGAAGAAATGTTGTATCTGCATATAGCCTCCTCAGCTTATGTTGAATAATGCGTGCAACTCCTCAGCCACAACCGCAATTGCGATTAGGAAAGTAAACACGCCGAATAGTTTCTTAAGTTTCTCCCCTTCTATGCGCTTACCGAGTGATGTGCCAAGCCACATACCAAGCAATGTCAGACCAAGGAATGTACCCAGTAATTGCCAGTCAAGCGGAATGCCTGCCGCAATATCGCCCTTGAACCCCACCAGTGAATTGATGGCAATAATGGCAAGTGATGTACCGATGGCTTCCTTCATAGGAAGGCCGAACAGTGCAATCAGTGTCGGGATAATCAGGAAGCCCCCACCTGCGCCCACCATACCTGTGAGCAGCCCCACACCCGCACTGCCAATAACCAGCTTAAATACACGGCCAGCATTCAGAGCCTGTGAGCGATTTGGCTTCATTTTGAGTGGATGCAGCATGAATGTTGCCGCTAGGATCATCAGTGCAGCAAACAGCAGCATAACAAAGATGTCTTTGGGGATACCTGCAATCGGATCGGGAACTGCGGGTACAATGAAGGTGCGTGTTGCCAGCACTGTAAGCATAGCGGGTGCCGCAAAAAGAAGCGCAACCTTGATATTTACCAAGTCGTTACGCCAATAGCGAATGGCTCCCGTGAGAGCTGCGCTACCAACAATCACCAGAGAATACCCCGTGGCCAATACTGGTTTTACGCTGAGCAGATACACCAGTATTGGCACAGTGAGAATAGAACCACCTGCGCCGATCAAACCCAGCGTAAGCCCCATGATAACCGCCAGCATGTAGCCCAGTATGACCATGGCTATCTCACGCTACAACTGGTTGCACCAGCAACATTCTGATTCCAAGGCGTTTTGGCCATTACCATGGCAAGGCCACAAAAACCTGTGAGGCCTGCAATGGTTAAACCAGCACCGATGAAGCCCGTGAGCAGAAACCATGCTGGGGAGAAAATCATGCCAAGCACGCTGCCCGTGATAAGCATCAAGCCAATGGTCAGTTGCACCTGCCGATCAAGTGGCAGGAAAAACTTCCCCGATGAAGCGACCGTATGCCCAGCCGCACTCCATGCAGAGATACCCCCTTCAAGGTTATAGACTTCAAGATTTGGGTCTTCCGCCAGCAGTTTTTCGCAGGCACTCGCGCTTCGCTTTCCTGAGCGGCAATGGATTACAAGTTTTTTGCCATCACAATATGGAACGGCTGATTTTGAAACCGTTCCAAGCGGCACTAATTTTGAGCCACTGATTTTCTCAGCAGCGTGTTCAGCTGGCTCACGCACGTCTACTACCAGCGCTTCGCCAGACTCCATCCAGCGCTTGAGTGTTGCGGCATCAACAGTCTTTATTGGCATACTCAATTCTCCTTTTATTTTAGAATATTCTAATATATTGGTTAAAAAAATTTCGCTACTTACAATAAATCAAATAAAGGGTGGATAAAATGGCTTCCACTTCAGGGTTGCTGATACGGTAATACACCATCTGCCCTTGCTTATCGGCCTCTACCATCTTCAAATCCCGCATTTTAGCCAGATGCTGAGAGAGTGCTGAGTGCGATAAATCAACCAAATCAGCTAATTGCCCAACGGATTTCTCGCCCTTGATCAAGTGGCAGAGAATCATTAGGCGCTTGGCGTTAGCCAACAGCTTCAACATCGCTTCCGCCTTAGCAGCGTTGCGCTGCATCACTTCCAGACTGGATCGGATATTTTTGTCTTTCATATTAACATTGTATTAGAATATTCTAAAATATTCAATAAGCATTTTAACAAATCAACAAATAAAGAATTAGAACCAAGCCAGAATTAGGGTCTACAATTGCTTTTTATTTTGGTAAGGCTAGTAACCTAAGATACCTCCTGCTCCAAAGAGGAAAAAGTACGATGAGCGCCATACCTCAATGCCCACATTGCAATTCTTCTTACGCCTATGAGGATAGGGAGATGTATATTTGTCCCGAATGCGGCCACGAATGGTCGGAAGCCGGCATAGCTGGCGAATTCAGTGAAAGCATCATCATCCGGGATGCCAATGGCACGGAACTTAAAGATGGCGATACCGTTACAGTCATTAAGGATTTGAAGGTGAAGGGCTCATCCTCGGTGGTTAAAGTCGGCACCAAGGTGAAGAATATCCGATTGGTTGGCGGCGACCACGATATTGACTGTAAAATCCCCGGCATTGGTGCCATGGGGTTGAAGTCAGAATTTGTCAAAAAAGCAACAGACTAATCCAATCGCACCCTAGCGCAAGAAGCGGCGGCGGATACCCGGAAACTGGGGCTTTCTCTATCACTCTGTCCGCGATCTCGCGGTTCGACGGAAAATGTTGGCTGTGGAAGAGAACGTGCAGCTTAGAAGCTCTCAGTATGCCTTAATTATCGATCTTACAGATTTGGCACTTCCGGGTCAGCCGATTGTACATATCATGTGTAATACCGCCTTTATGCACTGGAAAAATATGATTGCACACCATAATCCGATTACGCCGGTTATCCAAAATCTTGGCCTCATGAATCAGTACCTGATTCACCGCAGCATTGATTTCGGGTTGCTGCATGAAGCCAAGCAGTTGCAACACCTGGACATGCATCTTTCCTGGCTGCTGCACAAAGCGAGTAGCTTTGATTTCGTCACGGAAATTGCGGGTGGAAAAACGCTTCTGGTGGGGGAAGGCAATTTAAGCTTTGCGCTTAGCCTTGCTGAAATACCGAAAATTTTCCCATCGCAGCTGGTGGCAACAACATTCGAGGCGAAAAGCAATCTGTCCCGTGAAGCAGCCGCAAATGCGAAGGGACTGCAATCCCTGGGAGTGACCGTTTTACATGGCGTCAATGCTACCAAGCTTGCAGCGGCGCTGGGGTCCTGGAAATTTGATAACATTGTTTTCCAGTTTCCGCATGTAGGAAGCCGGGAGCCGGTGGAAGGTCGCAACCCCAATTTTATCCTTGTACGGGATTTTCTGAAAAGCGCCGCCCGCCAGCTGCAACCGAGTGGGAAAGTGTTAATCTCCGCTGTTGACAGTCCGCATTATCACGGCGCATTCCAATTCGATGAAGCGGCGGAAGCAGCCGGTTTCAAAACCCCTGCTTCTTATCCATTTGAGCTATCAGTGTTTTCGGGCTATGAACATACCATGACCAATGAAGATGAGAGCGCCATCGATCATCACCGCAAATTTAGAACCTGGGTTTTTAGACGCTGATATGAATTCAAACGCGCAGCCATCATTGTTTAATCAATCCGCTGAAAGCCAACCTGAAATTCCAGGACTGGTCTATATTCCAGACTTCATTGATGCCGACACTGAAGCCGCGTTGATTGCCACCATCGACCAGCAGCCTTGGCTTCATGATCTCAAACGCCGCGTGCAGCATTATGGTTGGCGCTATGACTACAAGGCGCGTGGCATTACCCAAGATTTACGGATTGGCCCAATACCCGATTGGCTTAACGGGCTATGCGAGCATCTGGCGGCTGATGGTATTTTCTCCCGCGTGCCGGATCAGGTCATTATTAATGAATACCAACCCGGCCAAGGCATCTCCGCGCATATCGATTGCGTGCCATGCTTCGGCGATACCATTGCATCCCTAAGCCTTGGCTCTGCTTGTGTGATAGATTTTACCAGTGCCAATACCGGCGAAAAGCAGTCCCGCCTGCTGGAGCCGTATAGCCTGCTCGCCCTATCCGGCGATGCGCGCTATCAATGGCAACATGCCATCCCCGCCCGTCAAAGTGACAAATGGCAAGGCCAGTCCAACCCGCGCTCAAGGCGCATCTCCCTGACATTTAGAACTGTCATTGTGTAGACGTGAAAGATCCTATCAAATCCAACCGTGGCAAGCTCGGCATTCTCTTATTTGTATTGACCCTGTAGTGTTCCCTGCCGAATCTCGGGAGTGGCTGTCTCAGAGTTTTCTCATTATCTTGCCCAATGGATATTAAAAAGTCCGAACATGAAGATGGCGGTAAGCCTTGGCAGATCCCTGGTATAACTCGGCCGTGGCGATCTCAGTATGCTTCTTGTATGCCTTGCCGCGCCAATATTGGAATAGTTCGAACATAGAGATGGCGGTAAGCCGGGAAAGTTATCGGTTCGAATGTGGGGATGGCGATCTCAGTATTTCCTGAGGGATCTCCGGGATGATGGTGAAAGGTGGAAAGTCACCTGCAGAATTTCTGGGGGCTCTTTTATCATTTCGCTTTATGTGTTGCCGCGCCTGAGCAATACCGCCAGAATGGAGCCTATTTCCGCATGAACGCCTGAAAGACTTACCAGCGTTTCTAATATCCAAATCTCAAATCCCCCCAATCCAGCCAAACATGCGGAGCAACTGAAGGCGCTGGGAAGAGAGGTTGAAATAGCTACGTCTAAAAGGCAGGGGACGCATGCCTAAGAATAAAGTTCTATATAGCGATACTTTTGTGCTTGACAATCGACATCCTTCACCCTATCCATAAGTTCGGAATAGCGATATTTATAATATCACAGAATTGGACTCAGAAAAAACCTTATGCCTCTAAGTAATGCACAACTCCGTTATTATGACAGCAATATTCTCCGGTTACCAGACGATAAACGTACGGAATACCACGCCCAAGTAAATCGTCTGATAGCCGAATTGAGTAAGAGCATCCGTGATAAAACGGAGATCAAAATCACCAAGGTCGTGAAGGCCGGATCATTCGCAAAATATACGATCCTTAGAAAAACATCTGTCGATCCAGTCGATGTGGACGTTGTGTTCTACATATCGGGGCGCAGTGTTGATCACGAAACGCTCGGGAGCTTAAGCGAGACTATTCATGCGCTTCTTGTAAAAATTTATCCCACCAAAGCTGTGGAGGACTTTGAAATTCAGCGAAAGGCAGCAACCGTTACCTTCGCAGGAAGCGGGCTAAGCGTTGATGTCGTTCCTGTGATTGAAGACCCCCATAAACCCGGATACGGCTGGCAGTTTGACATTCACGATGGCTCGACGATGCAGACCTGTGCGCCTTGCCAGATTCAATTTGTGCGAGATCGTAAGAATCAGGATGGTGATTTTCGTACATTGGTCAGGTTGGCAAAAAAATGGCGGAACCATGTCGAACTCAAACATTTAAAATCGTTCGTGATCGAATTAATCATGGCGCATGTTCTGGAAGTTCAGGGAACTAAGGGAACCATAGAACAACGCTTTAGAAATTTCCTTCTATACATCGCACAGTCCGGCTTGAAAGAAAAAATCCAATTTCCGGAAAACGGTCCTCCGTTTGGTAGTTTCTCTGATCCAGTGGTCATTCTTGATCCCGTCTATAGTCTTAATAACGTGGCTGGGCGGATTACCGAAGCCGAGCGGGAAGAAATTGTTCAGGCCGCCAATGATGCTTGGGAAGCAGCGAATTTTGCTTCGATAGAAAATGATAACGAAATCTGGAAGGAAATCTTCGGACCTCGTTTTAAGATAGAGGATTGACAATGAGCTATACAAGTACCGCAACAGAATCGGAAACATACACAACAGTAGACATAGAAACCGTCATACGCCGTGTGACAGCAGATTTAGTCATGATTGCGGCCAGTTCTGGCGCAATCACTGAGGCTAAGGCCCGCGAATATGGGCATGATATAGAGTTGCTGGCTAAAAATGGATACCTAAGAAAGGCCGATGTGACTTTATTCAGCGGGGAAACAGAGGTTAAAGCGACTTGCTTTGAAGTAAATACAGCCTCTGGAAATCTTGAAATGAGTCGTCCCGGCGGAGTTCGGTGGCCTCAAGTTGCCAACCCATATCTTCGGATCGTGTTAAGTTATAACGACAGCTATACTGATGAAGCGCGAGGAAAAATGGCAGAGAAACTTAATATAGCATGGACGCCGACTACCGCCGATACAAGCCATACAGGATTGAAGGCAGTCGGTGGCCGCGACTATGCCAGTAACGGTTATGGAATGCAGCGTAAGGATTTTGGAGCATGAATCAGATGACCATTTTTGATAGTGAAACGGTTTTGCCGGATGACGTTCTTGCCACGCGGCAAAAAACATTGCTCGGCTTTAATACCCGTTATTCTCGTGTTCATGACCAACTACGTCTCCTTCTTAATCTAGGAGAACTTGGAGCTTGGAATAATAAATACCATGGTGGGAAACTTGCTTTATGCTCCCTTGTGGCTGAGCAATATCCGTTGGTTATTTTTCATGGGGATGTAGGTACCGGAAAGACTGCAACGGCGGAATGTATAGCCAATCGCCTTATTGCCGAATCCCGAACAGAAGATTCTATTCTTTTCAAACTTAGCAATCGTGTACGTGGTAGCGGAAAAGTGGGTGAAATGGGTACGCTCATTACCGAAGCTTTTCAAAAAGTGATGCAATCCGCCGGTAAAGGACGGCGTGCCATTTTAATTATTGATGAAGGCGACTCCTTGGCCGCGGCGCGTTCACAGGAACATAGCCATCATGAAGATAAGGTGGCAGTGAATACTCTAATTCAATGCGTAGATGATTTGCGACGCTTTGGCGGCAGAGTAGTCGTTTTCTTATGCACCAATCGCCTTTCAGCTTTGGATGCCGCTTTGCGGCGACGAGCGGCAATCGTGGAAGAGTTTGCCCGACCAAGCGCGGACGAAAGACGGCAACTCTTTAACATGGATCTTGCTGGTCTTGCTTTATCTGAACCTCAGTTTGCACATCTTGTATCGGCAACAGGAGCGCATAACGGATTGCCGGAATGGACTTACTCCGATATCCGTACGCGCCTGTACCCAACTGCGCTTGCAATGGCTTATCCAGATAAGCCATTGCAATTTGATCATCTTAAAGCAGTTTTGGCGAGTATGCGTCCTTCCCCTGTGATGGAGGATCGGTAATGGTTAATTCTTTGCTTTTTGGCCGTCGAATTCATATTTCAGGCAGTATTTCCGAAGATATAAATATAGCATCGGGAAAGAACGTTAGGCAGGCCCGCGAATTGGTAGAAGGACTGGTACAGGAGCTTGTGGAGAAAGGTGCTACGTTCGTAGTGCCTGTAGATGCCGAAAAAATTCGTCCTAGTGACAATATGCCTATATGTTTTGACTGGCTTATTTGGGAGACAATTAAGAAGAACTTATCCCGCCGCCCCTCTAACGCGCCTAATCCTTTGGTTGTCGCCATACAGCACCACAAAAATGAAGAACAAATCCCCCCGCAATTTGAAGAATTATGGAACGATTTACGCTGTTCCGATCTTATAAAAATTGAGAACGCAGCGCATTGGAATATGGCCAGTAAGCGCATGGAGGCTCAAGCCCGCTGGGGTGATATACTTATTACTTTGGGAGGTGGCGAAGGCGTCTTATTTCTTGCCAACTTATATCACGATGCAGGAAAGCCGGTGATACCCCTAAATCTGCCACTCTGTTCTACAAACACTGGTGCTTTGCGATTGTTTAATTTTGGCCTTACCAGTAGTAACACTCAGCGATTATTCCAAGTCAGTGATAGCAGCATTGATTCACATAGCTGGCTTAATCGTATTAATTTTTCATCCAGAACTTCTCTTCCGGATAAGATAAAACAACTGGTCGGATTATTAGAAGGACTGGAACCTCCCAAAGCATTTGCAGTTCGTCTGTTGAATCCTGACCATTCCGATTTCCAAGATGTTCAGAATTTTTTCGATAGCGTTGTGCAGCCAGTCGTTGAGGGAGAATTAGGATATAAAATGATTGTGGTGGATGGTGAACAACCATTCGAGTATGCGTGGGTTGTAGATGAAATCTTTACAAAACTTCATAGGAGTAGTGTGGTTTTTACGGATATTACCGGAATGCGGCCAAATTGTTTTATTGAGCTAGGTTATGCTTTAGGACGTAGCCTTCCTACGATGTTAATGGCAAGAGAAGGAACTCAGCAGCCCTTCGACGTTACAGTTCTTTCAGGGCATCACTGGAAAACAAGTGGAACCGCCGCTGAGCGCCGACAAGCCTTTCGTAAACATTGGGATGCAATTAAAAACCGCCCTCCCTTGGTACCTATGGAGCCGTTGATCCCATGAGCAATAAGCATGAAGTATTTATTTCTGTCGATGTAGAAACAGCGGGTCCAATACCCGGAGAGTACAGCCTTTTATCTATAGGGGCATGTTTGGTTGATGATGAGAATAAGACCTTTGAATGCCAACTTCAGCCTGTAAATTATAACGCCGATCCGAAAGCTCTTGAGGTAACAGGATTATCACTGGAACTTCTTAGCAAAAATGGCCTTCCTCCTGAAAAAGCTATGCTACAATTTTCTGATTGGATTACCGGCTTATCTAATGGTGAGAGTGATTTCGTTTTTGTTGGTTTTAATGCAGCATTCGACTGGTCGTTTATCAATTATTACTTTCATAAATACCTAGGGAAAAATCCTTTTGGTTTTACCGCCCTTGATATTAAATCTTATTATATGGGGCTAGTGAACTGCGACTGGAAAGATACAAAGTCTAGTAAAGTTGCCAAAAAGATAAACCCACAGCGTCATGGCGATCACGACGCGCTACATGATGCTTTATATCAAGCTGAAATATTTAGAATGCTTCGCAAAGGAGACTTCCATGGCCAATAGCTTGGGAGATAAGATTCGTGTACTGCGGAAAGCTAAAGAGCTTACCCTTGAGCAACTGGCAGACCAAACTGGTTCAAGCAAAGGCTACATCTGGGAACTTGAAAACCGGGATACCCGAAAGCCGTCTGCTGAAAAGCTGCTGAAAATTGCTGAGGTACTGGGTGTAACCACAGAATTTTTGCTGGATGAGAGCAAGACGCAACCAGATGACGGCGTCCTGAAAACAGCTTTTTTTCGTAAGTTTGAGAAGCTGGATGAAAACGACCAAAAAAAATTCATGAAGATTATTGAAGATTGGGGGGATAAAAAATGAACCTTCCAACGAAACCGCCAGCTTGGGCAATCCGCATTTCCAGGCTGCTTCAGGAAGTTCAAAAAATTACTGGTGAGAGTATGTATCCTGTTCGGGTAAAAGATATTGCTACCGATATATCGCGGCAGTTTTTTCCGGATGCGCCAATCACTAGAATATCTGGCGAGGACTTCTCAGGTGGCTTTGAGGGAATGCTTCACCGAGTACCCCAAACAAAAGGCGAATGGGGAATCGTTTATAATACTGCAATCAAATCATCCGGCAGGATTAATTTCACGCTTGCTCACGAATTAGGTCATTATCTATTGCACCGTATGGATTTGGAGAATGGAAAAATCCAATGCAAGCGACAGGATATGTTTCGTTGGAATTCTGAATATGGTCAGCGCGAAGCAGAAGCAAACGAGTTTGCTTCTTACTTGCTTATGCCACGCAACCTGTTCGAGGATGCTATCAAGAATGAAGAAGTATCTCTGCACTTGTTGCAGCATGTTGCTAATTATTTTGATGTTTCCCTTACTGCAGCCATTCTAAGATGGCTGCAGTTCACCAATAAACGGGCAATGCTCGTGGTAGGTGACAATGGATTTGTAAAATGGGTTTGGTCTAGTGAGGGGCTCCGCAAATCCGGTGTCTATCTACAACCCAGGAAGGAATTAATCGAACTTCCGGCGCAGTCCTTGGCAGTACGAAATGACGCAGCTACAGATAGTCTGACAGGCCTTGTTCATCCGGCAGGCATCTGGCCCTTCAAAGAAGATGTTCGAGAAATGACGTTAAATGCCGATATTTATGAAATGACTATTACCCTGCTTATTTTCCCTGATGATGCTCCGAACCGCTGGGCACAGCAGGATGAAGAGCCAGAGCTAATGGATACATTTGAGAAATTTAACGAAAAAATTCGTGCCTGAGGAAATATTAATCTAGAGGGCTTTGCCCCTTGGTGCCCACTTTTATTTACATTCTAGACGCTATAGGATTTAGCACTGTATGAGATTAAGTATTTTACAGAATACACTGTAGCTCCGCCATGAGTTTTCCCATGTGTGGCAATAGCCCGGAGTAGTCATCGGTCAATTAGCATTGAGTCCATGGCTGCGTGAGCCGAGCTTTTGTTTGTACAGTGCTTCTAACTGCACGATCTCACGCTGAGTGATGTTGCTTGGTAGGGGCTGAAGCACGCTGTAGAGGAAGTGGCGGTAGCAGTCTGCATCCTGCTCTGCACGCAGGCGCAGCTCTTTATTGCCGCCATGGCCTGTCTGCGCATAGTTTCCCCAGCGCTGCCAAATGCCCTCCTTGCCGCAGGCAGAGCCAATATATTGCTTGCCGGTGTGCTGGTCGAGAATAAGGTAGATACCATTTACGGCGGAGAGATGATGCTTCCAATCATGGTTGGCTTCAGGGTTGGCAATAAGGCGCTGTAGATCGGCATAATCCAGCATGAAGTTTAACAGGCCTGGGAACGTGCCCAGATAGCCTGCGGGCAGAATTTCGATGATTTCTTTGGTTTGGCGTTGATACCACTGCCACCAGCTGCGCTCGCCACCACCCCAATCGATCACCACGCGGTTATCGAGATGTGCCAGCTCAGCCACCGGCTCAAGATCGTAGTAATACCGCTCATCGCGCATGCTATGGCCATTGACCTTGTAGGCACCGAAGAAGATGGAACGGCGGCGTTCGCCTCCAAGGAAGGATAAGATGTAATCGCAATCATGAAAGACCGGCCGACCCTGATAGCGTTGATATTCCAGCAGCTGATCGCGGTGTTTAAGCATGTCACGATATTCTGGTCGGCCATCCTTATGACGGATGATCTTCACACGCGCGTCATCAAAGCGATTGGTTTGGGTTTGAATAAGTTGTTTTAGGCTAAGCATAACACCCCCCGTTGGTTGAAACGGCACCAGCAAACGCTGGTGCCGGGGTGTTCAAAAGTCACACGAATATGACCGCGACGCCTTTGGCGCGAGCCTGTTGTATAACGCCGCCACCCCGACGTTGGCGTCGAGGTGACAGTTTGGTTACGGCAGATGTCACAACTGCCGATTCGTGTGAGGTTTTGAAGCCCCGTGGCGCATAAGCGCCATGGGAAGACTTTAGCTGGGAAGTGCTGGCAAGTGAAGTGATTAGTGGCAGATAAAACCAATGTATTACAATGCGCTGCACTATCAGGATTTTTGCAGGTCTTAAACAGCTTGACGCGGCCGACGCATTTCATATACGCAGAAGTGTCTGATGAACCACCCCTCAATCGCGGAGGGGAACCAATCGCTGGTGTGAGGTAGTCCAGTGTCAGACCGGTGGAATCGGAAGCGTGGTGATTCCTTAATACAACGTCAAGAGCCTTCCTTTGAGGAGGTCAGCCCAGTTGCCGACAAACAGCATTATCCCCCCTTAACCTTGCTGGTTGTCGGTATACGCATGCCTTTTTTCTATGACAATGCCGACTTCTGGCTCCTTCAATTCAGGAGTATTTATGGAAGCAAATTCAACCCTAAAGCTTGAAGTCAAGTTCACGCCTATCTCTGAACTCAAACCCTATGAATATAACGCCAAGGAGCACCCGCCTAAACAGGTGCAGAAACTTGCCAATTGTATTCTTAAGTTCGATTTTATTAACCCGATCATCATCGATGAAGACAAGGTTATTATGGCCGGTCATGGTCGCTATGAAGCAGCCAAATTGCTGGGTTTCACTCAGGTGCCGACAATCATGGTGGATCATCTCAACAAAGCTGAGGTGCACGCGTATCGTATGGCTGACAATCAGATGACGATGATGAGCGGCAACGATCCCGATCTGATCCGTGTTAATCTGGGCATGATTATCGAGATGGATCCCTCTTTTGAGCTTGAGATCATCGGCTTTGAGACCGCCGAAATTGATCTGATGCTTGATGGCCCGACCGAGCCTAAGCCCAACCCGGCCGATGCGGCGCCACCTGTAGAACTGCAGGCAGTTACGCAGCCGGGAGATATCTGGCAGCTGGGAGCGCACCGCCTCATCTGCGGTGATTCCACGAAGGCGGAAACCTATGCTGCCGTCATGCAGGATGAGAAGGCGCAGGCCGTCATTACTGATCCGCCTTATGCGGTCCCCATTGAAGGGCACGTGTGCGGTCTTGGTAAAATCAAGCATCGTGACTTTCTGATGGGTGGTGCTGGCACAACTCCTGAGCAATTCAATACCATACTACGTGACTTCATGACTCAGACGGTTGCTTACAGCGTTGATGGCTCGCTGCATTACATCTTCATGGATTGGCGGCACGTCTATAACGTGATCGATGTGGGGCAGCATCTCTACAGCGAACTCAAAAACATCTGCGTCTGGGCGAAACAGAATGGCGGCATGGGCGCCATGTATCGCTCGCAGCATGAGATGGTCGTGCTGTTCAAGAATGGCACCGCACCGCATATCAATACGATCCAACTTGGTAAGTATGGCCGCTACAGGACGAATGTCTGGTCTTACGCTGGCGTTAACAGCTTCGGCAAGCAGCAGGAGGATCTGAAGATGCACCCGACGGTAAAGCCGGTGGCGATGCTGGTGGATGCGATCAAGGATTGCACCCGCCGCAAACAGATTGTGCTGGATCCCTTCGGTGGTTCCGGCTCGACGCTGATCGCCTGCGAAGACTCAGGGCGCGTGGCACGCCTGATCGAGCTTGATCCGCTGTACTGTGACGTCATCATCCGCCGCTGGCAGCAGCATACCGGCGGTGAGGCGGTGCATGTGGCATCGGGCCTGACATTCAACCATAAAGCATCGCAATAGGGGGTTATTATGACCAAACGTACCAACCATAAATCTCCTGCACCAGCGCGCCTGCCCAATGGCAAGTTTGCACCGGGCCGTACCGGCAACCCGAAAGGGCGGCCACGCAAAGTGCACGGGCGTGAAATGCTGCCGCGCATCGAGGACTTGCACAACGTGCTTTCAACCGAAATGTTGAAGGAGCATGACTACAAACTGAATGGTGAGCAGAAAAGCCTGCCTTACATCGTACTGTTGCTTCGTCAGATGAAGATAGATGCACTGAAGGGCGACAAGGCAGCCAGAAAGCAACTGCTAGAGTGGTATAAGGAATACCTCGCGTCTAAGTTCGATGAAAAAATGAAATTCTTCGAGATAGCACGCGATGTCGAGCTTTTCAGCCACTGGCAGCTTCTCGAGCTTAACGAGAAAATGTAACCTTCCGGGGCCCGCCGCCAAAGCGGGCCCTTTTCTTCCCTGCTCCTCTCTATTCCACTCGACTTCCAGCGCACGGCAAGCATTGCTGTTGGCAGGAGGTGCCTATGGATGCAAAAGTGACTTCAAAGCTAGCAGCGCTCGAGCTTCTGACAATGGAAGAGCTCAAGCCGCAATGGCGTAAATATTTCGATCATGATCCGGTGCGATTCCAGCGTGACTATATGGTACGCCGGATCGCGTATCAGATTCAGGCGCAAGCTTATAGTGGTTTGCCTAAAACTGTTAAAAACAAACTTAAACGACTGGCGGAGGAGGGTCAGGAAACCGTGCGTGAGCAAGTGCAGGTTGTGCCTGGCACGCAGCTGATGCGCGAATACAAAGGTGAGCGTATCCATGTCGCGGTGCGAGAAGATGGGTTCGAGTTTAAGGGAAAGCGCTACAAGAGCCTGACGGCGATTGCGACCGAGTTGATGGGCAGCCGCACCTCCGGCCCAAAATTCTTTGGCCTGCTAAGAAGTGCTGATGAGCAATAAACCCATCCGCTGCGCCATTTATACCCGTAAATCGACCGAAGAGGGATTAGACAGGGAATTCAACTCACTGGAGGCCCAGCGCGAAGCCTGTGAGTCCTACGTCAAAAGCCAGATGCATGAGGGCTGGAAACTGATCCCCACAGCCTATGACGACGGCGGCTACACCGGCGGTAATATGGAACGTCCAGCACTGCAGGCGCTGATGGCAGATATCAAAGCCGGAAAGGTGGATGTCATCGTCGTCTATAAGGTTGATCGGCTCTCACGCTCGCTGAACGATTTTGCGCAGATGGTGAATGTGTTCGATGCCCATCAGGTGTCGTTCGTCTCCATCACGCAGCAATTTAACACGACGACATCCATGGGGCGGCTGACGCTCAACATCCTGCTCAGCTTTGCCCAATTCGAGCGTGAGGTGATTGGCGAGCGCGTACGCGATAAGGTCGCAGCCTCAAAGCAGAAGGGCATGTGGATGGGTGGGCACCCGCCGCTGGGCTACGATATTGATCATCGCAAGCTGGTGATAAATCCACAGGAGGCGCTGCTGGTGAATGAGATCTTCGAGCGCTATCTCGAAATGAAATCGGCTTACAAAGTGACAGAATTCCTGAATAGGCGTGGCGATACTAATAAGCGTTGGGTAAACCGTCACGGCGTGGAAAGTGGTGGCCAGCCGTTCCTGCATCAAGCCCTTTATAAAATTCTCAATAACCCGCTCTATATCGGCCGCATTACCCATAAAGATAAAACCTACGAAGGGCAGCATCAGGGGATCATCTCGGTGGAACTATGGGATCGGGTGCAAAATTCACTGAAGGCAGGAAAGCTGCAGCGCGAGCGGCGCTATGCAAAACATGGCGCGCTACTGATGGGCAAATGCTTCTCGCCTGCTGGGCATGGCTATACGCCAACCTATACTACTCGCGGGGCTGTACGCCATCGCTACTACATTGAAAAGAAAACCCAACATCGCATTAAGGCGGCAGAGCTTGAATCGCTGGTGAGGGATACGCTGCGCATTCTATCGCGCGAGCCGAAGCATTGGCAGGCCTGCTGGGCGGCAAATAGTAACCACATAATTAAGGAAGAAGCACAGCATCGCTGGGAAACGCTGTGGCTGGACTGGATTAACCTGCCCGACATAAAGCAACAACAAGTTGCACGGCAAATCTTCGAACGAATTACCATCAGCAAGGACCAACTGATGGTTCAGCTGAGCTATACCGGTATCAATACCGTGCTAAGCGAAATGGAATCAAAAGATATTTCTCATACGGAACACCCGGATATAAGTTATCTTCCGATATTGGTGCAGGGTGACGATTATCTGGAAATCACTATACCGGCGCGGGTTGCGCTTTGCGGGCGACGCCAGCTTGTGCTTGATGCAGAGGGGAAAGCGATTCGCACGTTCAAGCGGTCAAACTATAATCCCGTGCTGGTGAATGCGCTGGTGAAATCTTATCGCTGGAATCGGCAGCTGGATAGTGGGCAGATCACCATCACCGAGCTGGCGAAACAAGAGCGGAGGGATCGGACCTACATCTCGCGCATAATAAACCTCATGATGTTGGCGCCGGATATTATCTCCAGTATTCTGACTGGCACCCAGCCGGCAACCATGCAGCTGCAGCATTTGACGGCAAACCTCCCCATCGAGTGGCACAAGCAGAAGCAAGCGTTAAAGTTCTAGTAACAGACCAGTTCACCACCTGATTACTATCCTGTTCATAACCTGTTCCTGAACCTGATATCAGCCTGTTATGGACCTGTTCTGAGAAGAGCGAAATTTGGGAATAAGCAGCTCTAGCTCTCACTATGCATCAAGTTTCCTTAGAATTTTGGCCTGTTAAATTACCCAAAACAGGCCAGAGCGAATTTTTAGCCCCTGTTTTCAGAAACGTGACGACGAAAACTTCGCCACTGAGACATTTGCAGGGATTTGGGAAGATTTTTGAGGAAAACAGCGAAATCAGGGATTTCGGGCATGGCGGTGAATGCCGAAATAACGGCGGAAAGCGCGCCCGCTTCGGGTTCTCTCGCCGGAGATATGTTTGAACTTGGAAATGTTGGCTGGCCTGTCTGTCCGACTACCAGAACTATTGCCGGGAGATTCCAGAAGCCACGCAGGCCGTGGTTTTGCGGTTGGCTGCATAGTAGCCTTTTTATATCTGCATTCAAAGCACATTTTACTGCAAAAATCACAGAAAATGCTTTATTTTGTAGCGAGTTATGGTAAAATATCTATATGTTGATTAGCGCACCCACATTTCATTCCCTAAAAGCATCTGCTGCTTCGCGGCTGGGGAATTTATCTACCATGGTAGATAAAAATAGTGGCGCGGATATACATACCCAGATTAGTTTGGGGGCATGTGTGATAATAACCCAAATTCTAGTAACCCTAGACAGCGTAGACGAGTCAATCCTAACTTCTATGCTATACCAAGCTTAGTTGAGGCTAACCCTACTATATTCCACCTTAAGACTGACCGGATGGTCATAAAAAATAATCTCGACCTCCGTTGTCATGCGGATAGTGCTGAGCAAAAACAGGCAATACGCCAGCGATTACAGAATATAGGAAACATCCCGCAATCAGTACTCACCAACGAAAGAAACCGTGATGTCCGCACTGCCTTGCTCGATATTCAAACAAAGCCCAATTACGTTTACGTGGAAGGGGCGCAAACGCCCCGCTCTTTGCTCTACACCGCGCATTTGAAAGAGAAATATAGCGGGAATCATAACTACCTTAACTTCGACCTCGAGATTTATCTCAATGTCAGCCGATTCATTGCGTATCACGGCAGCAATATGGAATTCCTATTAGAGCGTCCGTTAGACTGGTTAGTGACAGGCTGTCGGCGGAATGAATTCCATTTGCGCCGTGCGACCTATGACAACTCGGACAACTACCTGAGCCGGGAGCAATACAACGCCAGCCACCGCTTCTTGGAGCCGATGGCTTGCTTTATGCATGCGGTGTTTGGTCATTTCTTTAGAGAAGTCGCACGGCATGCGAATGTTGATATACGCTCACGCAGCACCGCTGGGCGTAATTCCACTTACAGTGAGCCGGAAGAGGTGAATGAAGGGCTTACTTTTCCTTACTACACGGATGTAAGTGCGGCGCATGTGTTTGATGGCAATATGACCGTGAATATGGATGATTTGGTAGTCAATCCGCTGGAAGTCTATGTCGATTTTGCCTGTGATAACGCACTGCATGTGATGCAGCATGAAGTGAAGCCGATTTTCCAGCGTATGGCCAACGATATTTCTCAGACACGCTACCAAGCATTTGAGCATGCCAATCCTCTTATCGATTGGGAAGAGCGGGAGAAGAACTGCATTACGCTGAGATTCCCGCTGCATCTGGAGAGCCTAAACATGAAAGCCTATGCTAAGCAAAGCGACCGCATACGCTTTGAAATCACTCTGAATAGCAGTATTCGTGAAATTCAGGGGCAGGCTAATCCTGAGCTAACCCATACTGGTCGGTTCCTCAATCATCAGGAGGATTTTTGTCGGTATCACTGGCCGGAAAGCGTCTATGCGCTTCGTGGCATTATTCCGCTTATCAGTGAGGCAATGACAGATTTGATGGAGCGGTTTAGCCTTGTTATGGAAAACTACCGCTCCCTCAGAGCAGAAATAACCGGCAATCCAGCCGGGACGGTCAATGAACTTTTAACCCTGCATCGCGTCATTCATGCGCAGCGGAATTTTTCGCAGGAGCTGCGGGTACAGATAATTGAGGTATTGCTGGCAACAGGCAGCTACGAATTTGAGGCCAGTGATGTTAATCAAGGCGGCAGGTATCGTTCCGCCGTACTTGCGATTCAACGTGCAGGCGTCTGGCGCACTGTTCCCTATGCTGACCGCCGAAGCAGGCATAGCTACAGCCTTACGGAACCATACCAGCGCATGCGCGAACGCCTGAATCAATTGTGAAGGTTATAACCGCTTTACTTCCCCCGCATAGCTGGATGGCTCACGACAGTGCTTTAGGCACTGTTATATGCTCGCACCACGGCAGAAACAAACTGACCGGTATTTTTTCTCTCAGGGCGGCAGGTGACTGCAAATCTTCCCGTATAATCGCCTAAATGCAGAGTGCCAGAGGCTTCAATAAACGGCGGCTGCGAATTCTGTGTTTCTGCCCCGAGATATTCGAGGAATGGCTTCGCCCAGCTCATGCCGGTCATCATTAGAATATAACGCGGTTGAAAGGCGAGAATCTCTTCCCGCAGTATTGCAAGGCAGGTTCCGTGCTGTAGTTCACACATTTTCCACGGTGGATTACCTGTTGCGGCGGGGGCGAGTTTATACAGGTTGCTCCATGCCAGATACGAAGGCCAGTCTTCCGTTTGGGGCAGAGTGATGGCAAGTCCATCCAGCACACCCTTGCTCACACGCCAGAATGCTGAGCGGGCGGTGCTATATTCTCCCTTCTTCTGTTCGCCCCACTTATCCCGCACCCATTGCATAGAGCATGCGACAGGCGGTATATCGGCCTGTGCTTTTTGCCAGAGCGCACCGGAAGAAGACAGCTCCTGCAATTCCACAGACAGCCCCCACCCGTTCACTGCCCTTCCGATAACCATGAGGCCATGAGAATAACGTTGCCCTACACGGGCGGCGGCAACAGTATAATCAGGCCTGAAATCGCTTAAAAAGGCCTTTCCTAAGGCATCATATAGTACCGGGAAGCGGCTCATCGTTTGCTGGATTTTTTCGGGGGCGTGTTTTGATAGCCTTGCCAGTAATACTCTGCCGCCCAGAGGCCTTTGGTTTTAAGTTCGGGCAGAGTTTTGAGTTTGTCGATGACAGCCTGATAATCGTCAGTCTCAAATTTTGACCAAGCTTTCTGGGCGTATTCTCGCCAAAACTTCTTATCCTCTTTTGCTGCGGAACCCTCTGCCAAAGCATTCAGCAGGAGCCTGTCAATTGGTGGGTGAATGTGCTTTGCCTTCTCGTGATGACCTCCGCATATCAGGCTGGCTTTTAGGTAGACATTGATAAGTTTGGCGGCGGTTCCGTGAGAAATCACCTGTGGTTTTGCATCGCGATTCGCGGCGGCAATGATTTGCTTGCGCCATTCGCAGTGCTCATCATCAAAGCGGGCAGCGTCAGGCAACTTCTGCGGTTTCTCCAAGTATTCGCGTAGGGGTGTAGCCTCTATCCATTCCTTCGCCCGTTCAACGGAGAAGGCCTTGCCCCCTCTTACGCTGGCAGACCTGCCTGCTATCCACGCTGCGGAGCGATGCCGGTGTTCATGAATAGTATAGTCTTCAAACTTCATTTTATCGGCCATACCACCCCCCTATTATTTTATTACTGAGCATCCTTACCATAGCAGGGATAGCCTTGGTACTTCCATCATGATGTCCGGTTGGATGCGTCCTGACCTGCCCCGAATTTCTACCGTGCTAGATGCCTCTGTTATGTAAGAAGTTGACATATAAGTTCCCTAGCTTAAAGTTACCAGCGAAGCAGTAAAGTGAACTGCTTGGGGCTCAAAAACCTCTTAGAAATGGCGGCTATGTGACCGTTATCCACACCTCGACTTAGGTCGGGGTGGCAGTTTGGTGTATGCAATAGGGCGTAAGCCTAAAGACCACTGCGTACCTTCCATTTCTAGGTATTTTTGACACCCCGACGCTGTCCCTCCGGGGGCGGTGTCTTTGTTACTGCAACAAAGGGGTTAGGAATGAAATTTATCGGAATACTCTATGCTATGCCGCTGCTGGTATTGCTTGGATGCGCAAAAAACGAAGCTGTGCAACCATCAGCACCGCCTATGCCGCCGTCATCCACGGCTTCATCCATACTGGAAGCATATCCGACTACTAAACCGTGCAAGGATAATTTTGCGGACGGGTATCATGTCAGCGATATAAGGAAAATTGCTCAAAAGCTCTCCGCCATTCACCTTCTCAAAGATGACTTTGAAACAACTGAATCCTACCAACAGCGACTGAAATCTGACATGCGCAGGCAGGGGCTGAGTCCTGATAACACTTATTTGTTTTCAGTACGGATTGACCCAAAATTTGTCCGGTATAATGCCGATACGCAAGAGCTCACGGTAGAGGGTGATGCGGTTTCTAAAAATGCCTTTACGGATATTTTTCGTGTTTTAGGTGAGGGTTCAAAACTCATGAGTGCGGGTATTTATATCCCTCATGGGGGCGCGGGTGAGAATCTGGAACTTCCTTTAAGCATATCTGAACAAACCCTCCGCACCTATACGGGTCACAACGCTTTTGGTGTGGCAGAGAAAGTACGGGTCGTTCACCGTACACAGTATGGCATTTTCGAGCGCGAAGCCTGGAATGACAGCAGCCTTTTCGGCAGATACGTTCCCGCCTTTGAACTTACTATGCCACCGGAGCAAGCCCGAAAGGTAAAAGCCTCCGGGCAGGTTATCTTCTCTGTAATCCTAAAGCATCCCTACTACGCGGAAGGTATTGATTATGACGAAGCGACACTGGAACACCCGACAGAGCTTACTCAGTTCCTAAAATACCTGATTGGCGACATCCAATGCGCCGCGCTGGTAACGGACGGGAAAGTACTTGCAGTAACATCAACACAATGACGACTCGCCACTAAAGGAGAACCCATGAAACCAATCCTATTAGCACTAACGATTGCGGCGGGGTTGTTGGCTCCTGCCGCATCTCAGGCAGGAATCTGCCATGTGACACGCGATACTTATAGATTGGAGATATATGCGTTGTGCAGCCCCGATATTACGGAATCGGAAGCAGAGGATTTTGCAGATGATGCCTGCAAAAGGGATGAGTGTGAAGTGTGGATGTGGACGGTTGCAAAATATGTCCCCAAAGGAAAGAAGCTGACTCCTGACCAGAGAGCGAACGCCCGTTTTGTTCGTTTCCGCACGGGCATTTTTACGGAAGCCAATCCTCAATCTGTTTTTGAGGGGCAATGAATATGGACTGGTTAATATGGTGGTTGTTAGGAAGTATGGCGATAGGATTTTATGCTGCGTCTAAGGGTTATAGCGCAGCATGGTGGACACTTTTTTCCACAGTGCTTACTCCGATAGCCGGAATATGGATGCTTTACGACAAACCCCGCAAGGAACGAGCAGGATTCTGGGTTATTCCAGCTTTCATCGCCATTTGTCTGGCAAGCATTCCCATGCTGGGGGTGATTGGCATAACAGGCGGTGCTATCGGTAAAGCGCAGGAACGAAAGCTCAAAGAGCATAAGGCCGATATATTTGCTCAGATAAACAGCCTACGGCAGGCAGGTAACCCCATGGCTGCCTATGAGGTTGCTAACAATTATTATGCCGTGAAAGACCCGGATTTTAAGAAACTCTACGCGCTGGTGAAGGCGCAGTCCGACAAAGCCGAAGAGCAGGAACTTCTTGCAGAATTAAAAACGGTTCCGGCAAGCAATTTATACCTCAATCATTATAACTATGAACGGCTGGTTACCCTGCGCCCCGATAATGAGACTTATAAAAATAAGCTCAGATATTACGAGCAGAAACTTAAGGGCTCCTGATAAAAAAATCGGGGGCGAGTGCAGTCAATCACACAATCTCTATGGAAGGAATAGGATGCCATTTCCGACAAGCTATAAAATCGTGGGCGGAGGCTTTTCGTCCAGTGCAGTGTTCAGCAATCCGAAAGTCACGAAGAAGCTGGCGAAGGGTAAAATTGTCCGGGTGAAGAAAATCCAATGTGACAAAGGCAAGTATAGTTTTGTCTTTGAGGACAACTGGAGTCAGGAGGTCTTCTCCGATACCGTGCCACCCTTCTTTGAGAATCTCGATGAAATTAAAGAACTCGATGAGGAAAAGCGGCTCAACTTAATGAGCGCGGCAGGTTGGGGCATCGTGGGTGGCCTTGCAACAGGTGGTATCGGATTACTCGCAGGCGCACTTTTTGCGGGGCGGGGTAAGAGCATCACCTATGGGATACGCCTGAAAGATGGTTCTCATTTCATCTGTATCAGCTGCTCCAAGGATTATGCCAAACTGCGGGCAGATACGAATCGGTTTTGACGCTCTTTTTTCCTGATTGAAATTTGCTAGAGATTTCTACCACGGTAGATGATAATATATTGTTTAATAACTATATTATTCATGGTCAATCGTGTCTTTGCTGTGAACTTTGATAGCGAAGAAGAAGGTAAAAACAACATGGCGTACAACGAAGAAATCACACGGGGCGGATTCGATAAGAAACGCAAGCCCGCCAAAATCAACTACAACGAAGTCAACCCGCATAAAGGTCTGAGCAACAGGCTGCTCGACCCGAAAATACTGCCGAAGGTAGTGCGCGATGAAATGGAAAGAAATCGGCGGGCGCGGGCGATGGCGATTAAATTAGGCAATCTGGGACGGGAAGAAATAGACCGCCTTGCCGATGAAGCTGAAGCCATCATCAGGCGTGATTTACCACCGCACACAGAACCTTGGTAGGATTAAGCGGTGCGGTAGTACGTTGTGCGCGAGATATTTAGAGTACGGCATATCTGGCTAACACTCAGGCTGTGGTCTGCTTTTAGAGTATGCAACACTTCTACCTGTTTTTCCGTTAACGCCTTTGGCCTTCCGCCTTTTTTCCCTCTTGCTCTGGCAGCATTTAAGCCAGCCATGGTACGAGATTTCAGAATTTGAATCTCGAACTCTGAGAGGGCACCGAATATATGGAATATCAAACGCCCGCCCGGAGTTGTCGTGTTAATGTTCTCCTGCAAACTGATAAATCCTATGCCACGTTGTTCCAGACTGGTTATCACTTCAATCAATTGACGAAGCGACCTTGCCAATCGGTCTAACTTCCAAACAACCAAACAATCACCCTCTTGAAGCTTTTCTAATACTTGCTGCAATCCTTCCCGGTCTGCCTTTGTACCACTTGCAGTATCGCTAAATATCTCCTCGCACCCCGCCGCTTGCAGGGCATCGGTTTGGAGATGTAATTTCTGGTCTTCGGTACTTACGCGCTGGTAGCCCCGCATTTTACCTGTCATAAAAATATCCTTCTAAGTTGTTGTTACTAAAACAACTCTATGCCACTCACGGAGTTTGGCAACATCCTTTTTG
>WBZO01002627.1_pt1 | contig 22829 bp, 24 predicted proteins | sample 5204261 | NCBI WGS metagenome assembly WBZO01 (sample SAMN12412400, study PRJNA552823) | activated sludge metagenome | isolation source: activated sludge from anammox sidestream of wastewater treatment plant... | place: USA: North Carolina | collected 2017-09 | reverse complement strand
CCAGCAACGGCCCCGCGGCAGCAGTCAATAATCTCCGGCGCATCGTCAACCTTCGATCAGACAAGCTCCTTCGAAGGTAGCACGTCCGGCTCCATGCGACTCACCGCCACGCGGGACACCGCTCGCCGATGGCTGTTCGCGTCACAAGCATTTGCATGGCTACCAGCCGGCGGCGCTGCCGCGAATCGTGGCCGAAGCCGAGCGGCTGGCGCAGGCCGCACTGCCGGAGGGGCTGGCCGAACGCATCCACGCCTCGGGCGGCCCCACCTGGAACCGGCTGCCGGTGGAGGCGGTCCAGCATCTCGCGGGAGCCGCGGGGCCGGGCAGCCCGCTGGGGGAACTGCTGGCGGCGCTGGGCGCGGACACCGGGCGGCGGGTGCGCGAGCGGCTGGTCACGGGCCTGGCCGCGGGCAAGCACCCGAACGCGATTGCCCGCGCGCTGCGGGACGAAGCGGGGCTGGCCCTCTCCCGCGCGGAGACCATCGCCCGCACGGAGGTGCTGCGCGCGTACCGGGCGGCGTCGCTGGCCAGTTACCGGGCGAATCCCGGTGTGGTGCGCGCCTTCCGGCGGGTGGCCGGCAAGGACACGCGCGCGTGCATCCTGTGTCTGGCGCTGGACGGCCAGGAGCAGCCAACCGGCGAGCTGCTGGCCACGCACCCGCGCTGCCGGTGTGCGGTCGTGGCGGTGACGCGCGCGTGGGAGGAGTTGGGCTTTCCCTCCGAGGTCCAGAAGCTGGCGGACGGGGCCGAGGCGTCCCGGCCAGGCCAGACGCAGGAGCGGGGAGAAGCGTGGTTCCGCCGGCAGGGGTCGGAGACACAAAGGGCGATGCTGGGGCCGGGCGGGTTTGCGCTCTACCAGCAGGGCGCCCGCCTGCGCGACTTCGTGGCGGTGCAGGACTCCCCGGACTGGGGACCGACGCTCAGACGGAAGCGGCTCGGGGAGGTGGCGGCGGGGCTGCGGGCAGGGGATGTCGTGGGGTTTGCGCAAGGCTCTGGGAGCGGCGGAAGGCCGGGACATCTGATATCGCGAGCAGAGGTACCGGCATGGCTGGCGGACTCGGCGGTCAAGCACACGACGGTGCATGTTACCAGCCGCGCAGCTGCTGAAAGCCTTCGGCGCGAAGGGGTGCGGATCCCTCGGGACGACGAGGATGAGGCTGCGTTTGGACATGGGTTCTATACCTCCAACCGCGCGGACTACCAATACGGCGATACGGTGGTTGGGGTAGCTGTTCGGGTGCGCCGTCCGTTGATGATTGAGGATGCTGTGCTTGACGCTCACCTGGTTGATGACCTTCGTACTGCACATCCGGGACTCTCCACGGACCAGGCGATTCGTGCGGCGGGCTATGATGGGGTGGTGGTAAAATACTTTGGCGGCGAATTCTGGGTCATCGTGTTCGACGAAGCGCAGGTGCGCATCCTGGAGGAACCAGGTGACCGATAGCAAAGTGATGCCGGACTGGCAACGTTCTGCGCCTCCCGGCCAGGGAACCGCTTGTCGTGCTTGCATTCATTTCCGGCCGGACATCACCTGTGCCGCCTATCCCGAGCGCATTCCCATCATCATCGCCAGCGGCCAGGTCGACCATTGGGTGAAGCGTCCGGGTCAGGTAGGAGACGACGTCTTCGAACTGGCGATGACGGATGAACCATGGCGGTTCGGCCAGGCGGCGCGAATGCGGGCGCGGCTCGCGGCCCGCGCAGCGGAGCGATAGCGCTGCGTTCCCAAAGCTGCTTGCCGGCGAGCTTGACCCTACAGAACCCCTGCGGCATCGTGGCGTACGCGGGTCCGTGTGCCGCCCCACCCTGCGAGCCCGGACCGCCGGACCCTGCCATGCCGGCCGAGGTGATCTACTGCGGCGATAACGCCAAGGTGCTGCCGAAGCATGTCGCGGATGAGTCGGTCGATCTGGTGTACATCGACCCTCCGTTCAACACGGGCCGGAACTATGAGGTGTTCTGGGGCGAAGCGGCAGAGAAGCGTGCCTTTGCGGACCGTTTCGGCGACCCCCGCGCGTATGTGCGATGGATGGAGCCGCGCATTCGCGAGATGTACCGCGTGCTGAAACCCAGCGGCAGCTTCTACATCCACTGCGATGACCACGCGAGCCACTACCTCAAAGTGCTGCTCGATGATGTGTTCGGGGTTGCAGGGTTCCGCAATCACATCACCTGGAAGCGCGCCAGCGCGCATAGCGACGGCCGCCAGGGCGCGCGGCAGTTCGGGCGGGTCTGTGACACCATCCTGTTCTACAGCAAGGGCAGCGCGAACACCTGGAATACGCAGCATGGCGCGTACGATCAGACGTACATCAAGCGCGACTACCGTCGCGTCGACGCCGGCGGCCGGCGCTACCGGCTCGATAATATCCAGGGGCCAGGTGGGGCAGCCAAGGGCAACCCGTCCTATGAAGTCATGGGGGTCACACGGTACTGGCGGTACTCCAAAGAGCGCATGGAAGAACTGATTCACCAGGGGCGCATCGTGCAGACGCGCCCCGGCGCCGTGCCTCAATACAAGCGCTATCTCGACGAAATGCCAGGCGTGCCGCTGCAGGACCTGTGGGACGACCTGCCACCGATCAACAACCGCTCGAAGGAGTTGATCGGCTACCCCACGCAGAAGCCGGTGGCGCTACTTGAACGCATCATCAAAGCGAGCTCCAATCCGGGCGACGTCGTTCTGGACGCCTTCTGTGGGTGCGGCACGAGCTTAGAGGCGGCCGTGCGTACGGGCCGGCGGTGGATCGGCATCGATATGTCGCCCACCGCCTGCCGGGTGATGGCGCGGCGGCTGGAGGAGCGCTGCGGCCTGGTGGAGCGGCGGGACTTCCGGTTGGTGGACCTGCCGCGCACGCGGGAGGAACTGCGGACGATGCCGGCCTTGGAGTTTCAGAACTGGGCGGTCACCGCCCTCGGCGGGGTGCCCAACCGGGTGAAGGGCGCGGACTTCGGCATCGATGGCCGGCTGTACCTGGCTGATACCGCCAAGCCGCTATCGGAGCGGCGCGACCTGTTCGGCCATATCGGCGCGCACTGGTTCCCGATCCAGGTCAAGCAGAAGGAGAAGGCCGGGAGGCCGGACATCGATGCCTTCGAGACGGCGATGCGCCGGGACAAGCGCACGCGGGGCTACTTCGTGTCGTTTGACTACACGCGCGACGCGCACCAGGAGATGCGGCGGGCGCTGGGCGACGGGCTGGAGATCATCGCTGTCACGGTCGATGAGATCCTGGCCGATGAGGAGCAGGTGTACGGCACACCGCCAGCCGAGCTGAGCGTGGCGCAGCTGCGCAAACAGGCATTGCCGGAGCCGGTCGCGCCCGTCCCGCAGGCGGTGATCGAGCGGGCCGGCGGCGGTCAGGCAACCCGTGCGCGGCGGGTGGCCAGCGGCTAGGGACACGCTTCCGGCTCATGCCGGAGCATCAGAACGTACGTGCTCACCAAGAGAGCAATCATCAACCGGCCGCCCTGTGGGGCGGCGGTTTTGTTACCCACCACACCGCACCCGGCCGGGCAATGCCGGGGGAGTGAGGAGAGGACCGGACATGGCAGAGCAGGCAGGCACCAGCAGCAGCGCCCCGGCAGCAGAACCCCAGACGGCAGCGCACACCAACCCGGAGCCGGCGACTCCACCGCAGCAGGCCACGGCCGGACAGCAGGCAAGCGGCAGCCCCACGCCGGCGCCGAGCCGCGCCTTCAGCCAGGAGGAGGTCAACTCCTTTCTGGCCGCCGAGCGGCGCAAGTGGGCGGAGAGCGAAGAACTCAAGGGGCTGCGGGCCAAGGCCAAGCGTGCGGACGAACTGGAGGCAGCCCAGCTCACCGAGTCGGAGAAGCTGACCCGCCGCGCGACGGAAGCCGAGGCACGGGCAAGCGAGCTTGAGGCCCGCTACCGTGACGCCGCCATCCGGGCACGGTTTGCCACCTCCGCCCTGGCGGCGGGCATCCCGGCCGAGCGCATCGACGCCGCCTACAAGCTGGCGGACCTCGGCGGCGTCTCACTGGGTGAGGACGGCAACGTCACGGGTGTGGACGAGGCGGTGCAGGCCTTGCCGGAGTGGCTGCGGGCTGCGGCCGCACCGGCCACGCGACCGGCGCCGGACATCAGCGCCGGGGCAGGGGGGCACGGGACAGCCGCCATCGACCCGGCGGCGCGCGAAGCGGATATCCGCCGGCGCTTCCGGCTGTCGTAGCCGGAGGGAACAGGGCACAGGGGAGCGGCACGCGCAGGCGCGAGCACGAGCAGGAGCGGCACGCGAAGACGCGAAGCCGCGAAGACGAGTTGGGTGGGGACCATGACCAATACCAACTTCGCGTCTTGGCGCCTTCGCGTGAGGCTCCCCGGTCCCCACAAGGGGTCAGCAGGCCAGTAAGGAGCAGCACAAATGGCAGCGTTTGCAGGGACGGCGGCGGACATCCGGCCGCTGGGGCCGGAGCCGGTGACGAGCCCGGTAGGGACAATTGGCCCTTGGCCGCCACAGGACCCGCCTAACGAATCTAAAAGAAGTGGCGGGAGCGCATGGGAGTCGAACCCACCCACGACGGCGCGGGCCGCCGTGCAACGGTTTTGAAGACCGCGGAGACCACCGGGCCCCCTCCGCTCCCAGCCGAGCGTAACAGCCCGGATCTGGCAAGGACAAGCTAAGGATGAGGCGCAGCAGCCGGTGCCGCCGCAGCGCCCGCTTCACGACTACTGGACTCACCACGCTCCTGGTCGCTCAGATAGTGGTCCGCGCGGATGGCAGCGGTGACACCGTCACCCGTGCTGGTGGCCACCTGCCGTGCAGAGTCAACCCGTACATCGCCCGCCGCGAACAGCCCTGGCACCGCTGTCTCCATCCACCGGCTCACGGGGATGTGGCCGCCGGTATCGAGCTTCAACATCCCGCCAAGGAAGCCGGTGTTGGGGTGCTGTCCGATGAAGATGAACACTGCCCCTGCGGACAGCGCACGTCTCGCACCGGTCTTGACATTGCGGAGTTGGGCGCCGGTGACGCTGTCCTCACCCTCAATCGCCTCAACCACCGTGTCCCAGATGAAGGAGATCTTGGGTTCGGCGAAGGCGCGCTCCTGCAGGACCTTGCTAGCGCGCAGCGTGTCCCGCCGGTGCACGATGTATACGGCACGGGCATAGCGGGTGATGAACAGCCCCTCGTCCAGAGCTGCGTCACCCCCGCCCACGACGATCACGTCCTGTCCGCGGAAGAACGCGGCATCACAGGTGGCACAGTAGGAGACGCCGCGACCGGTGAGCCGGTCTTCGCCGGGGACGCCCAGGCGGTTGTAGTCGGCCCCGGCGGTGATGATGACAGCGCGGGCCGGCGCATCTCCAGCAGCGGTCCGCAGCCGAAAGCCTCCCGCCACCTGCTCCAGCGCGGTGACGTCGGCGTACGACGTTTCCAGGCCATACTTCTCTGCCTGGCGGAGCATGGCCTGTCCCAGGTCAAAGCCGTTGACGCCATCCGGGAATCCGGGATAGTTCTCGACCAGGCTGGTGAGCGCGATCTGTCCGCCGGTAACCTTGCGCTCCAGCAGTAGGGTTCGGCGGGTGGCACGCGCCGCATACAGGCCGGCCGCCAGACCGGCCGGCCCGCCACCGATGATCGCGATGTCGTACATAGCTGCCTCGAAACGCAAAGCAGAGACCCGGGCATCGGCCCCGGGTCCCTGCGATCGTGAGATTACACCGGGACGAGAAGGCTAGCCGAGCACAGCATCCAGCCGCTTCTTCAGGTCGCTCTTGGGCCGAAAGCCGACGATCTGCCCCTGCATCTCGCCACCCTTAAAGACCATCAGCGTGGGGATGCTGCGGATGCCGTAGCGGGAGGAGACACCGGGATTCTCGTCAGTGTTGAGCTTGTAGAAGCTGACCTTCCCCTCATACTCGCCGGCCAGCTCTTCCACGATTGGGGCCACCATCCGGCAGGGGCCACACCAGGGCGCCCAGAAGTCCACAAGTACCGGCGTGCCGGACTTGATTACATCGCTCTCGAAGCTCTGGTCGGTGACTTCCTTGACTTTCGCCATCTCGCCTTCTCCGCTTTGTGCTTGCCGCACCGGCGCCCGCCCGCGCGAATTGACGGCAGCTACCGGGTCCACTACCATCCTTCCATACCCCCCTAGGGTATGTCAAGGGCCGGCCGGCGCGCGGGCCGAAAGGGTAGGCGCCATGCAGCAGGAACAGACCGAGCTCACCGTCACGCGCCTCCGCCGGATCGAAGGGCAGGTGCGCGGGCTCCAGCGCATGATTGAGGAGCACCGCGAGTGTGAGGATGTGCTGACCCAATTGATGGCGATCCGCAGCGGGCTCGAGCAGGTGTCGCTGCTCCTGCTCAATGAGCATGTTGAACACTGCCTGCTCGGTGAGGCAGGTGTCAGTCAGGAGACGATGCAGGCCTTGCAGCAAACGTTGAGGATGTGGGCTCGGTTCGGCGCACCCGCCTCCCAGTTGCCGGATTAGTATGGCGGCTGCCCTACCGGCCGCTGTGCCTGATGGCGCCGACCACATCGCCCGCCACCGCATCGCGAGCCGCGCGCACGGCGTTGAAGATCGCATGTGCGTCGCTGCGTCCGTGCGCCACAATCGACACGCCCTCCACGCCCAGCAGCGGCGCGCCGCCGTATTCACGGTAGTCAACCCGGGCGCGGACGGTGCGGAATGCCGGGCGCAACACGGCCGCCGCCAGCTTGAACTGCAGCTTGCTGGTGAGCGCAACGCGCAGCTCCTCCAGGATGGACTCGGCTACTCCCTCTGCCATCTTGATCGCGACATTGCCAGTAAAGCCATCGGTGACGATGACATCGGCCATGCCACTGGGGATGTCCTTGCCTTCGATGTTGCCGGTGAAGTTCAGCCCTGGCAGATCCTTCAAGGCGCTGTGCGTCTCCTGGATCAAGCTGCTGCCCTTACTGGCCTCCTCCCCGATGGAGAGCAGCGCCACCCGCGGATTGCGCCAGCCGAGCGCACGCTGAGCATACGCCTGTCCCATGCGGGCAAACTGGACCAGGTATTGTGGCTTGGCCTCGGCATTTGCGCCGGCATCCAGGATCAGCACACGCCGGCCACCCAGGGCCGGGAACACCGCCGCCAGCGCCGGCCGCTCGATGCCGCGGATACGCCCCAACACCAGCACTGACGCGGCCATCATCGCACCGGTGTTGCCGGCCGAGACGAACGCCGCTGCCCGCCCCTCCTTGACCTCACGCAGCCCGACGTTGATACTCGCGCCTTTGCGACGGCGGACCGCCTCTGCGCCATGTTCGTCCATGGCGATCACGTCGTCGGCCGGCACGACGCTGACGCCTGCTGGTACATCGGTCAGCGCTGCCAGCACGCCCTGGATGGCGTCCGGCCGGCCGGTCAGTGCCACTTCGACCCCCAGACGCCGCGCCGCCGCCACCCCGCCCCGCACCACCTCCACGGGCGCATGATCTCCCCCCATCGCGTCCAGCGCGATCCGCATCGCGTTACTCCTTGATCAGCGCGAGCATGCGGCGGCTGTCCGCCGTGAACGGCGCGCGGTCGTAGTCACCCCAGATATCGGCCAGGTGCAGCCCTGCCGCCTGCACCAGCAGCGGCAGTTCGCCGGGAGCGATGAATCGCAGCGAGAACTCAGCGGACAGCCGCCGCACGACGCCGCCGGTCCCGATGACATCGATGAGATGCGTGACCGTCCGCACCTGCCGGGCGGCGTCGGCGACAAACGTGGTGAAATGCTGCACGCGCTCTCCACTCGGGCTCTCACCGCTCCACGCCAGTTCCAGCGGCCGCACGCCGGGCTCCCATGCTCCCCACTCACCGCCCAACGCCGGGAGATCGAGCACGATGCAGCCACGGGGCGCCAGGCACCCGGCCGCCAGCCGCAGCGCCTGCAGCTGTTGCTCCTGCTCCGTCAAGTGGAGGAAAGTGTCATGCGCGCAAATGACCAACCCGAATCGGCGGGCAAGCCGGTAATCAGTCATTCCGGCGCGTACCAGCTCAACGCTAGTGTGTGCTGCTTCGGCCCGCTGCCGGGCGATGGCAAGCATCGCTTCGGACTGGTCGATGCCGGTGACGGTGTACCCCATCATTGCCAGCGGCACCAGCAGCCGGCCGGTGCCCGTGCCCAGCTCGAGCACATCGCCGCCGCTTCGTTGCGCAAGGTCCGCGTACAGGTCGAGGTCGTCGCCGGCCTCCGGCGCCAGCAGGTCGTAGTAGGGGGCGAGAGCGGCATAGGGGTCGGTCACAGCTGGCGCCGGCTGCCGGATTGCGGCGGAGCGCTCCACGCGGGCAGCCGCCTTCATCTTCACCGGCCGCCCCTGCCTGGTCAACGCAGAACGGGAGCGTCGAGACCGACCGCTCCCGGCTGAACTGCGTCGCGGCGCCATCCCTCAGGCGACGTCGCGGCCAGGGGAAGACTCACCACTCATGGCGGCGGCACGGGGATCGGGGCGCGACAAGAGATCGTTGCGGCTGCGCACGGAACGGCCCGCGGATGGACGGGTTCGCTCCTGCCGAAACACGAACTCGCGCGTCCCCATGAACACTCGCGAACCATTGGTCAATCGCTTGGAGATGACAACCGCCAGATCATCGACCAGCAGCCTACCGGCGTCTTTGCCTTGTTCCAGCCGCACGCCGCCGTCCTCCGTGGGCGTCAGCTGCGCCCAGATCCCCTGAACGCCGAAGTCGATGTCCGCATCCGGTCCGCCGACGGTGAGTGATCGTTTGGGCCGCCGCTCCCCCTGCAACAGCCGCAGCCGCGCCGGGGCCAGCCACGCCGATGACTCGAGCCGCGCCGACTCATCGAAGCGAGGATTGCCGGCGAACAGACCGAGCACCTGGTCTCGCTTCAGCCAGCCCAGCACCCCGCCGGCCAGCAGCACCAACAGGCCCACTACCGGCAGCAGCGGAAAGCCGCCGCCGTCTGACGCACGGGGCGCGGGCGCGGCGACGGGAGCCGGCTCCGGCGCGGCCGTGGCCACCGCCACCGGCGGCGCGGTGGTCGCCACCGGCTGAGCTGTAGGCGGCGGCAGCGGCAGTTGCACGGCGACGCTGAAGCCGCCGACATTGTCGAAGTACTGCCCCGGGCAATCGTTGTACAACACCATCACCGGGCCAGGGCCGGTGAGCGGTGTCCGCGCCGTGACGCTGATGGCGGCGCCCTCGCCGGTGCGGGCGAGCAGCGCGCCGACGGGGGCGTTCTCTATGAACAGCTTGCAGTAGGTGCCGCCGGCCCCGGCCGGTCCCCAGTCCTGGCCCGGCTCCCAGCCGGCGGAACCAGTGGCCGTGAGAATCGCGGTCTCATCCGCACCGAGGGTGATGCCGGTATTGACCCAGCCTTCCTTGGTGGGATCCACCTGGATGGTAGCCGGTTGCGGACGCTGCGCCTCTACCGGGGCGAGCGCCAGCGCGGCCCCAAGTAACGCAACCATGCCAGCGACAGAACTCAAAGCGGCGCGTCGTTCGTACGTGTTCATGACAGCGGTATCATCGGCGCGCCGGCAGCGGGGTATGAGGGGCCGCGGCGATTCTGGGAACGCAACATGCACGAACCTGTAATGACACCTTTCCTGAGCCGGTGCTACACTCGGGAAACTCCATCGGCAGGGGCCCCTCGGAATACGGAGCAAGGCACATGACGATTCCGGCAGATGTCGAGCACTCCCCGCACGACCCGCCGCCCCCGTCACGCCAGCGTGGGGAGGCGGCCGTGCGCTGGACCATCATCGGCCTGCTGATGGTGATGGTCATCGGCCTGTCGTTCGGTCTGGGTTTCGGCACACGCGTCTTGCTGGACCGCGACTCTCCAACAGACGCCAAGTCGCCGGTCGGGGTGCTGCGCGAAGACGGCGCTCCTGACTTCCGGGTGCTCGACGACATCTACGCCGCTGTCAAGAACAACTACATCGACGGCGAGAACCTTGAGGCCGAGGTGCTGCGCACCGGCGCCATCAACGGCATGCTGAACGCTGTCGGCGATCCGCACCAGGTCTACCTGACCAAGACCCAGGCCGAGCTGGACGACACCGACCTGCGCGGACAGTTCGAGGGTATCGGCGCGACCGTGGATCAGAAAGGCGGCGAGATCGTCATCGTCCGCCCCTTTAAGGGCTCACCGGCCGAAGCCGGCGGCGTCAGAGCCGGCGACGTAATCCTGGCGATCAACGGCGAGTCCACCAAGGCCATGACCGACAAGGACGCGGTACGCAAGATCCGCGGCAAGAAGGGCACCGAGGTCAAGATCCGGGTGCGGCATACCGATGGCAAAGAGCAGGATCTGACCATCGTCCGCGATGAGATCAAGCTGCCCAGCGTCCAGTCAGACCGCGCCCAGGACGCCAACGGTACCCCCGTGGACGACCTCGCGTATGTGCGCATCGAGCAGTTCACGGCCCGCACCTCCGATGAGCTGAAGACCTACCTGCAGTCCATCGAGGGCAAGGGATACAAGGGGCTGATTCTCGACCTGCGCAATAACCCGGGCGGCCTGCTCAGCAGCGTGCAACAGGTTGGCTCCCAGTTCATGCGCGATCAGCCGCTGTTGATTGAGCAGTATCGGGGCGGCAAGGAAGAGGTGCTGCGCACCCGCGGCTCCGGCCTGGCGGCAGATCCGAACTTCAAGGTGGTGGTGCTGGTCAATCACAACAGCGCCAGCGCTTCGGAGATCCTGGCCGGCGCCTTCAAGGACAACAAGCGCGGCCTGGTTATCGGCGAAAGCACGCTCGGCAAGGGTACCGTCAACCGCTTCTACGACCTGTCCGACGGCGGCAAGGTGTATGTCACCGTTGGCCGGTGGCTGACGCCCAAGCGGGACCAGATTGAGGGTAAAGGCATCAAGCCCGACATCGAAGTGCGGGTGGGCGACAACGAGAACCCGCTCGACTACTTCAATTCGGTCATGTTCCGGGCGGTGGACCTGCTGCGCAACGGCAGCTAGGATCAGGTACATCACGCTGGCCCAACGAGGGAACGCGGTCAGGAGCGCCGCTTCCCTCGTTCGTTGTGGGGGCGCCCGTGGCCAAAGCAGCGACCAAGAGCAAACCCAAGGCAGAGCCGCCGCGCAACATCGCCGTCAACCGCAAGGCCGGCTTTGATTACGAGCTGCTCGACCGGTTTGAGGCCGGCATCGTCCTCACCGGCACCGAGATCAAGTCCATCCGTGAAGGAAAGGTGAATCTACGCGAGGCCTACGCCCGTTTCCAGCGGGGGGAGCTGTGGCTGCTGGGCTGTCATATCTCTCCGTACCAGCCGGGCAGCTACCAGAACCACGAGCCATCTCGCGACCGCAAGCTGCTGCTGCACAAGGACGAGATCGCCCAGCTGGCCGAGGCGCTCAACCAGAAGGGACTGACGATCATCCCCACCCGCATGTACTTCGTCCGCGGCATGGCCAAGGTGGAAATCGCGGTTGCCCGCGGCAAGAAGAAGTACGACAAACGTGCCGGCGAGGCCGAGCGCGACGCCAAACGCCAGATCGCCCGCGCGTTGCGCCGCGACCGTTAGTCGCGCGGGCCGGTGGCAGAGCCAGATCCGGAGAGCAGACCGGCGCCCCCACGTCATCCGGTGATGGGGGCGCCGGTCTGCCTTCCGGATCGGGCTAGCCTTAGTCTTCGGTCTCCTCATCGCCGCGTTCGCGGCCAACGACCGGTACCTCATCGGCGGCCACTGCTTCGCCCGCCTCCTCTTCCGCCACCCGCACGGTAACCGATACCACTACGACATCAGGGTCCGCCAGCACGGTGACGCCGGCCGGGACGCGCAGATCGCGCACATGGATAGACTGGGCAGCGCTGAGCAGGCCGGAGACATCGACATCAATGCGCGAGGGGATGTCCGCCGGCAGGCACTCGACTTCGAGCTGCTCCAGGTCCTGAATCACGACTGCACCGGCCGTATCGAGCACCGGCGCCTCGCCCGTCAGCACGAGCGGCACACCGACCTTCAGCTTCTCGCGCATCGACACCTGGAGGAAGTCCACGTGGAGCAGCTGCGAGTTGATGGGGCGGCGCTGCACATCGCGCACCAGCACCGCACGGGGTTCCTGTTCGCCATCAATGCTCACGCTGATCAGGGACGTGTGCCCGGCGCGGCGCAGGAGCAGACCTAGATCGTGAGTGTCAACCTCGATGGCGGTCGACAGCACGTTGTGACCGTAAATATTCGCGGGTGTGATGCCCGCGCGCCGCAACTGCGCAACCTTTTTGCCCGACACCGACCGCGGCCGGGCGATGAGCTTCAGTTCTGCCATGTTCGCGCGTTCCTCCTCGATTAGCCGATCCGCAGTAGCTTCAGCAGCCTGCGTCCCAGGACGATGCCGATACCAATGCCAGCGGCGGTCTTCCAATCAACCAGCGTCCGCACCTCACCCCGCACCCGTGGGGCGAGCAGCAGCACGGTGCGCACGTTTGCGAGCCGAACATCACGCCCGGCGATGGCGAACGCCTGCGAGTGCTCCACGTCCACGGCGGAACCGCCGGCCAGAGCCACCGACGACCGCCGAATCGCGACGGATTCCGCCGCCACGTGTTGCAGCGCCGAGGTCCGCACCTCGACATCGCCAGCCGTGACGGAGCGCACCGCCGCGGCCCGCACCCGAACCTCACCCGCGACGATGGTGGTGCCGTGTTCTTGGCGTTCCATCACCGCCCGCCCTTCTATCCGCCAGTACGCCCCAGGCAGGTCCGCCAGCGGCACGCTCGCCGCGGGGCTGCTGGGGCGATGTATCTCCGGCCGCGCGCAGGCGCGAACACCGGCCGGCAGGCCACGCAGTGGTGATACTCCGCATCACGGTAGCAACGGCACGCAGAAGCGGTCAAGCCGCCCAGTGCGGCCGGCTGGTACTCTGCTGGTATGCGTCTATCAGACTTCGATTATGCATTGCCACACGAGCTGATTGCCCAAACACCAGCGGAGCCACGCGACAGCGCCCGGCTGATGGTGATCAACCGGACGGCTGGTGACATCCGTCATCGTATCTTTCACGACATCACCGACGAGCTGCGGCCTGGCGACCTGCTCGTCATCAATGACACGCGGGTGCTGCAGGCGCGGCTCTACGGCCGGCTGGCAGACACCGGCGGACAGGTTGAAGTGCTGCTGCTGCGCGACACCGGCGGTGGCGTTTGGCAGGTGATGGCCCGCCCCGCCCGCCGCCTGCGTGCCGGTCGCATAGTCGTCTTTGCCGGCGCCGGTGAGCAGGTGGAGGCGCAGGTGGTAGAGCTGCTGGCGGGCGGTGAACGCTTGCTGTGCTTCCCCGCCGGCGTTGATCCGCAGCGCTTCGGCGCAACGCCACTGCCGCCGTATATCACTGCCGCCGGGACAGACAGCGAACGTTACCAAACCGTCTACGCCCGCGCGCCTGGTAGCGCCGCCGCGCCGACGGCCGGGCTGCACTTCACACCAGAGCTGCTGGAACGCATCCGCCAACGCGGCGTGGCTAGTACAGCCGTGACCCTGCACATCGGCGCCGGGACATTCCGGCCGGTGACGGTGGACGATCCGCGCCGGCACGAGATGCACGCCGAGTACTACGAGCTGACGCAGGAGGCCGCTGAGGCCATTAACCAGGCGCGGTCCCGCGGCGGCCGGATCGTTTGCGCGGGCACGACATCGGTGCGTGTGCTGGAACAGGTGGCCAGTGACGCCGATGGTGTGGAACTGCGGGCGGCTTCCGGCTGGACGCAAATCTTCATCTATCCTGGCTATCGCTTCCGGTTGGTGGACGCGCTGATTACAAACTTCCACCTGCCCCGTTCCACACTGTTGATGCTGGTGAGCGCCTTTGCCGGCCGCGAGCTGACGCTGCATGCATACGCCGAGGCCGTCGCGCAGCGCTACCGCTTCTTTTCATTTGGCGATGCGATGCTGATCACCTAACCGGCGCGTTGAGACGGGCGGCAATCCGGCGGCAACCCTCCGTCAGGTCGCACCCCTCGGCCACACCGCCGATTCGCAGATGCCGGTCCGACCCGAAGAAGTGACCGGGCACGACCTGGACACCATCCTGCTCGCGCAGCGATGTAGCGACTGCCCCGGAAGACAGACCCGCAGGCAGCTGCAGAAACGCCGTGATGCCCGTGTCCGGTGGCGTGAGCTCTGCCGCCCCCCAGTCCGTCGCAGCCAGCGCCGCGCGCAAGGCGGCGGCAGCGGCGCAGGCTCGGGCATCCAGTTCGGCCGCATGGCCCAGTGCGGAGGCCGCCAGATACAGCGTTGCCGGCGGGGCGTTGACACCGAGCAGGTCAAACACCGCTGCACCGCGATGCACCAAGTCAGGGGCGCCTGCTACCCAGCCGCAGCGCAACGCGCTCAGCCCCCAGCCCTTGGTCAGGCTGCCGATACTGAGCACCCGCTTGGACTGCGCGGCCCACGCCGGCGCGGCGCCGGCGCCGCGAAATGGCGCGAAGATCTCATCAACGACCAGAAAGGCGCCGGCCCGTTCGACCGCGGCGATCAGCGCTGCCCGCTCCGGCAGAGAAATGGAAGCGCCGGTGGGGTTGTGAGGATCGGTGATGGCCAGCACGCCGGCGCCGCTCTCCCGCAGTGCAGCAGTGACGTGCGCTGGGTCCAGCCGCCAGCCATCATCCTCCACCCGCGGCACGCGCACCGGCACGCCGCCCAGGAACTGCACCACCCGCTCCATCGCCCGATAGGCCGGCTGCTCCACCAATACCGCAGAGCCGCGCTCGACGAGGGCCGCCAGCGCCACGAACACACCTTCGCTGGCGCCCGAAACCGGCAGCAGCGCCGAGCCCAGCGCGCCGATGTACGGCAGCAGCCGCTCGGTGAACGCCTCCCGCGCCGCAGCCGGAGGTTCGAAGACACGCCGGCTGCTCAGATCAACGGCGAACGGCAGCGGCGCCGGCGCGGGCAGGCCGCTGACATGCATCGGGAACGGCGCGCCCGGGGCGACATGCTTGGCCCAGTGCATATACTCGAACGGACGAAAGGGCAGGGATGCGGCCATGGCGCAGACCTCGAACCGAACGCTATCAGAGAGCCGGGCGCACAGGCAAAGCAGCGGCCGGTCCTCCGGCAGCGGGGAGCCAGAGGACCGGCCGGGCCGGAACACCGGAGGGCGGCCAGAGCGCAGCCGGCGTTGATCGCCGCTCGTCGCTCCGTGCTACATGCGGGAGCGATCACCCGCAGCCAGCGCATCTTCGATCTCAAGGCGCAGGCGGCGAGGTACGGAGCGCGTCAGCCCCAGCTCGCGGGTGTAGCAGCGTAGGCAGATGTACCGGCCCGCTGCCAGGCCCAGGGCGACATCATCGGGTTCGGCTGGGTACTTGCACAGCCGGCAGACGGTTCTCTCAGTCATCATGGCCGGACTCCTTTCGGGCCACGCTGGTTGAGCAGCGGCGCCACGGCTATGACGCCGCCAGCATGCGATGGTCAACAAAGCCACGCCCACCGCAGCGCAGGCACACCATGCGCTTTTCCACCAGCCGGAACTGGTTCGGCACGTCGCGCTCCACCAGGCGCAGGCGCTTGCCGTTCCACTCCACCTCACCGAGTAGCCGGCCGCAGGCCAGACAGACGATGTCACCCCGTTCGCGCGCCATGCTGCCACTCCCGTCGTTCGGCGGTGGGGCACTCATGCTCCCCTACCTGCCGTAATTATCGGCGGGCAGGGTCACACCAATATATCCATCGGGTCCGGAAATCTCACAGCAGCATCACGGGCAGCCGAGCGCGGACCAAATCAGGGATGATCCGGGCGGCGCACCACACCGGGCCGCATCGCCCGCGGCAGGTGCGTGACGGAATGGCCGTAGCGTTCCAGCGTCAGCCGCACGAAGTTGGCCACTGCCGGCAGGTCCGCACCGTTACGGCGGCGAACCAGGCAGGTCGTGCGATTGATTTCCGGCAGCCCGGCGACCTGCAAGCGCACGAGCCTGCCATCTGCCAGTTCATCCTGCACGGCCTCGTTGGGCACCAGCGCCACGCCGTAGCCGGCCAGTGCCGCGGCCGTGACTGCCTCATGGCTGTCGAACTCCATCGCCACGCGCGGGTATGCGCCTGACTCCTCCAGCGCCGCCTCCACCAGCGTGCGAAATCGAGACGGCGCCTGGTAAAGAATCATGTCGAGCTCGGCGATCTCCTCCAAGGGCAGTGGCGCGGGCAACGTTGCGGCCACCTGCGGCGCGGCCACCAGCACCACCGGGTCATCAAACAGGGGGATGCAGTCCAGCCGGGGATGGGCGATGGGGGCACTGAGCAGGCCCACGTCGGCGTTGCCGTCAATCAGGCGGTCGAGCACACCATCGGTGCGGCCCGACCATACCTGAACCCGCACCAGCGGATAGCGGCGCCGGAACTCGGCGAGCAGGCTGGGGAGCGTGAACAGCCCAACCGTCGTCACCGCGGCCACCGACACTTGGCCGCGCTCCGGGTGCGACAGCGACAGCACGTCCAGCCGGGCGCGCTCCATCATCGCGGAGATCCGGCGGGCATGGCCATACACGACCTGACCGGCGGGCGTGGGTGTCACCCGCCGTCCTGCTCGTTCCAGCAGCGCCGCGCCAAATTCGGCCTCCAGCGATGCAACCTGGCGCGTGACCGCCGGCTGGCTGAGATTGAGCAGCTCACCGGCGCGGGTGAAGCTGCCCAGCTCGACCACCCGCGCAAAGGTCACCAATTGTTGCAGCAGCATGCCACACCTCATGCACATGAAGCATGGGCAGGATAGCAACAATGCATTGGAATAATCGAGGCACGCTCCGTAGGGTGGAAGAGAGTCCATGGCGTCCGCGCTGCCGCATGGCTTCAGCCGGCAGACGGCCCGCTCGAAATCGACACTGGAAATACCCGCACGTGCGGTTTCATCAGTCTAACAAGGGAGGGTAGGAAGCGATGCTTGAGGAGATCGTCTTCAAGATCGGCGGTGAGCAGGGACAAGGCCTCGACTCAACCGCAGACACCTTCGCCACGGTGATCAACCGGCTGGGCTACTGGGTGTACTACTACAAGACGTTCCAGTCCCGCATCAAGGGCGGTCACACCGATTTCACGATCCGTCTGGGGCGCGAGCGCGTGCTGGCTGCGGTACCGCGCGTCCATGTGCTGGCCGCAGTCGATCAGGAAAGCATCGACCTGCTCTCCGGCGAACTGGTGGAAAACGGCCTGCTGCTGGCCGATGCCCACTTCAAGCCGACCGCCCCGTCCGGCACCGACCTGATCGCCTTTGATATGACCGGCATCGCCCGCGAGCTGGGCAACCCCATCTACCGCGGCATGATCGCCATCGGCGCCTCCGCGGCGTTGCTCGGCATCCCGCTGGATGGCTTCAAGCAGTACGTCGCTGAGCGCTTCCGCCGTCGCAGTGAGGACATCGTCCAGGCTAACTGGTCGGCGCTGGAACGCGGCGCTGAGGAGGCAATGAAGCTGGCTGGCAGCCGCACCTTCCACATGGCGCCGCCGCCGGCCGAGGCAGGTGAGCGCATCCTCATCGCCGGCAACGAGGCCATGACGCTGGGCGCAATGGCGGCCGGCTGCCGCGCCGTATTCGCCTACCCCATCACTCCTGCCTCTGAGGTGCTGGAGACCGCGACCAAGTACTTCCCACGGATCGGCGGGCTCGCGGTGCAGATGGAAGACGAGCTATCGGCGCTGGCCGCCTGCGTCGGCGCGAACTTCGCCGGCGTGCGGGCGATGACCGCCACCTCCGGCCCGGGCATCTCCTTGATGCAGGAAAACCTGGGCTGGGCGGGCATCTGCGAGATCCCGGTAGTGGTCATAGACACGCAGCGCGGTGGTCCCAGTACCGGGATGCCGACAAAGGTGGAGCAGTCCGACCTGTTTGCCCTGACACTCGGCGGCCATGGTGAAGCGCCCCGCATCGTCCTCGCCCCCGGCACCATCGATCAGGCCTACGGCGACGCGGCGCTGGCCTTCAATCTGGCCGACAACTACCACTGTCCCGTGCTGATTGCTTCTGACCTGGGATTGGCGCACTGGAAGGCCTCGGTGCCGCCGTTCAAGGCAACGGACGTGCAGATTGACCGCGGCCCGCTGGCGAACACCGATGAACTGGTCAACCTTGGCCGCGACGTCTTCCAGCGCTACGCCCGTACCCCCAGCGGGGTTAGCCCGCGGTCGTTCCCCGGCCAACCACACGGTCAATACCTCGCCTCCGGCGCCGAGCACGGCCCCACCGGCAAGGTCACGGAGAATGCTGCCAACCGCCGGTACATGATGGACCGCCGCCTCAGCCGCCAGAGCGGCACGCTGATGCTGGGCGGCGAGCCGGTGGCGGGGGTGGAGTATCGCGGCGACGACAAGCCTGAGGTGCTGCTCATCTCCTACGGCTCCACCATCGGCGCCGTGTGGGAGGCCGCCACGCTCTTGCGGGCTGACGGCATGCGGGTTGGTGTGGCGCAGATCCGTGTCATTCAGCCGCTCCCCGTCCGCGATTTGCAGGCGCTGATTGACGGCGCCGGTCATACGTTTGTCATCGAACACAACGCGCTGGGCCAGCTCGCCTTCCTCATGCGCGGGCACGGCGTCCACGGCCGCGTCGGCTCGATCTTGAAATACGACGGTACCCTGTTCCTGGCTGATGAAGTCGCCGGCCGCATCAAGGATGCCCTGCTGAGCGAAGGCGCCACGGCCGCCGGCTAGCGCAAGACGCACATGACGGCGGGTACAACACCCGCAAGGGGAGAGCAATGACGACCCAACAACCGGCCTACAAAATCTCGGATTACCGAACCGACGAATCGTCGTGGTGGTGCCCGGGCTGCGGTGACTTCGGTGTACTGGCGGCACTACAGAAGGCGGTGATGGAACTGGCGATCGCGCCAGAGAACGTCGCCATCGTGGCGGGGATCGGCTGCTCCGGCAAGATCGGCAACTACATCAACTCGTATAACATCCACACCACCCACGGCCGCACCATGCCGGTTGCGCTTGGAGTAAAGCTGGCCAACCGCGAACTGACCGTCATCGCGGCCGGCGGCGATGGTGACGGCTACGCTATCGGCATGGGCCACTTCGTCCACGCCCTCCGCCGCAACCCCAACATCACCTACGTCGTGATGGACAACCAAATCTACGGCCTGACGAAGGGACAGGTCTCACCAACGTCGATGGAGGGATTCGAGACGCGCAGCACGCCCGCGGGCTCGATTGAGCATCCCATCCGTCCGCTGCAAATGGCCATCGCCACCGGCGCAACGTTTGTCGCGCAGGGTTTCTCCTCCAAGCAGAAGCAACTGGTGGAGATCTTCAAGCAGGCGATCACGCATCGAGGCTTCTCCCTGGTCAACACCATCAGCCCGTGCGTGACCTTCAACAAGGTCAACACCTACGACTATTTCAAGACCGAGCTGACCGACCTGGAAACCATCGCCGGCTATGACCCCACCAACCGGACCATGGCGATCGAGACGCTCATGGCGCACCATGAGCGCGTCACCGGGATCATCTATCGCAAGCCAGAGTCGGTGCCGTTTGAGGACCGGCTGCCCGGTTTCCGCGCCGATGGTCTCGCCACCCGGCCGCTGGAGCTGAACGAGCGCGAGTTCGACCAGATCGTCATGAGCTATCGATAGGCTTCCAGACCGGCGCTGGGATTTGGTACACTGGTGGCTGTGTAAACCCACGAGGGGAAAGGACGCCCGATGACGACCACGTCGGTGATCACCGTCTCTGATACCGCCGCTGAGAAGGCCAAGGCCGTTCTGGAGCAGCGCGGCAAGCCCGAGGGCGCCCTTCGCCTGTTCGTGGCGGGCGGCGGCTGCTCCGGTCCACGCTACGGCATGGCGCTGGCCGACAGCGCCGAGGCCGAGGACACCATTTTCACCCATGGCGGTGTCACGTTCCTGATTGACGCGGAATCCCTGCCGTACGTGCAGGGAGCCGAGATTGACTTCGTCGATGAGGAAGTCCGCTCCGGCTTCACCATTTTCAACCCGCTCCAGCAGCAGGGCGGCGGCGGTGGCTGCGGCGGCGGCTGCTCCTGCGGCTAACCGCCACGCTCCGGCTTCATCCACGGGCAGGCCAGCTGACGCCTGCCCGTTTCGCATTTCATCGGAGGCGCGCATGCCCGCCATCGCCGTGGACCTGTACTCGGACACACAGACCCGCCCCACTGCCGCCATGCGCCGCGCCATCGCCGATGCCGAAGTCGGCGATGAGCAGCGCGGCGAAGATCCGACCGTAAACCGGCTGCAAGAGCGGGTCGCCGAGCTGCTGGGAAAGGAGGCGGCGCTCTTCTTGCCGTCAGGGACAATGTGCAACGAGATCGCGCTCAAGGTGCACACCCGCCCCGGTGACGAAGTAGTGGCCGACCGCACCGCCCACGTCATCAACTATGAGGCCGGGGCGCCCGGGTTGATCTCGGGTGTGATGTTCTCGGCGGTGGACGGCGAGCGTGGGGTGTTTACCGCGGAACATGCGGCGGCGGCCATCCGGGCAGGCAGTCGTTACGACCCGCCAACCCGGCTGTTGTGGGTTGAGAACACCAGCAACCTGGGTGGGGGCACCGTGTGGCCGCTTGAGATCGTAACGCAGGTCTGCGCGGTGGCGCGGGGGCGCGGTATCGCCACCCATCTGGACGGCGCACGGCTGCTTAACGCGGTGGTGGCCTCCGGCGTCAGCGCCGCCGCCTTCGCCGCGCCGTTCGACTCAGCCTGGATCGACTTCACGAAAGGGCTGGGCGCGCCGGTGGGCGCCTGCCTGGCAGGATCGCGGGCCTTCATCGAGGAGGCATGGCGCTACAAGCAGGCGCTAGGAGGGGCGATGCGCCAGGCCGGGATCATCGCTGCCGCCGGCCTGTACGCGCTGGACTACCACGTGCAGCGGCTGGCCGATGACCACGTCAATGCCCGCCGCCTGGCTGAGGGGCTGGCAGTGCTGCCCGGCATCGATATCGACCCAGCCACCATCGAGACCAACCTCGTCTTCTTTGATGTGGCGCAGACCGGCATGGACGCCCAACAGTGGGTGGCGCGGCTGGGCGAGCACGGCGTACGGATGGGCGCCATGGGTCCGGCGCGCGTTCGGGCGGTGACGCACCTAGACGTGGACGCTGCCGGTATCGAGCAGGCGCTGGCCGCCGCCCGCGCCGTCCTGGCGCCTGCGCCCACGGGGGGCTAAGCCCGGAGCACCCACCGTCTCAGCGGCAACACCTGGCGGTCCCCTGTCGGACTTTGCCCTACACGCTTGGTCCTTTCTCCCTACAGACCGGAATCTGAGGGACCCCTACGGTAATTGTGCAATCGGGCACAAACTCGGAGGTAAGGACCACCATGGGATTCAACACATCCCGCCGCTCGTTCCTCGCCAAGCTGGGTATTGGCGTTGGCAGCATCGGTGCAGTGGCGGTGGCCTGCGGCAAGAGCGGCGACTCCTACAATGACCGCGCCGCCGACTATCAGAAGTTCAAGGATGAGCGCGCTGCGGCCGTAAGCGCCAATGGCAGCGCTGGCACCGGTAGCAGCGGTGGGCACGGTACAGCCCCGGTGGTCCAGGCCCAGGGTCACCTGGACTGGCGCGAGATGGACCGCATGCACAAGAAGGGCGTCGAGGACTTCGTCGCCAACGCCAGCAAGCCGTCGGGCAAGTACGGGGGCCAGCCACTCGACTTCAAGATGGAAGGTGACGTTAAGGTGTTCAACCTGAACGCCGTCGCCACCAAATGGGAGGTTCGCCCCGGAGAGACAAAGGACGTCTTTGCCTACAACGGTGTCCTGCCCGGGCCGGAGATCCGCGTCACCGAGGGCGAGAAGGTCCGCATCGTCTTCAAGAACGAGCTGCCGGAGAGCACTGCGATTCACTGGCACGGTCAGAAGGTGCCAAACAATCAAGACGGCGTGCCGTTCGTGACGCAGCCGGTGATTGAGCCCGGCGCCACCTATACCTACGAGTTCGTCGCCAACCCGTCCGGCTCACACATGTACCACTCGCACCACAACGCCATGGAGCAGGTGGGCAAGGGTCTGCTCGGCGCCTTTATCGTTGATCCGAAGGATAAGAGCAAGCATCCCAAGTACGACAAAGAGTACACCATGGTGCTGAACGACACGCTGCTGGGCTTCACGCTCAACGGGAAGTCGTTCCCGGCTACGCTACCGCTGACTGCCAAGCTCGGTGAGAAGGTGCTCGTTCGCTACATGAACGAGGGGCTGATGAACCACCCCATGCACCTGCACGGTATGCCGTTCCAGGTCGTCGCCAAAGACGGCTGGCTGTTGCCACAACCGTACATGGCCGATACGCTCGACGTCGCTCCCGGTGACCGCTTCGACGTGATCATCGACTGCGACGCGCCCGGCTTGTGGGCATTCCACTGCCACACCCTGTCCCATGCCGAGTCGCCGCAAGGCATGTTTGGCCTGGTCACCGTCTTGATTGTCGAAGACCCCAACAAGGCGTAGGCTACGAGTCTCATCGCCCTGCCTGCGTTCCAGACCCGCCACCGCTCCCGCGCACCCCGCCGGGAGCGGTGGCGGCATTTTCGGCCACGATCGGCGGGCGCTGCCGCAGCGAACTGTCAGGGTTTGCCCCGCGCCATGGAATATCGCGCCGCGATATGTTGAAATGAAGCAGGGTCGCCTGCGGGGAGAACACGATGGCAACGATCACCGGCCCGGCCGTCCCGATGCGCCCGCCTGTCGCGCGTGACGATCGCAGCTTCCCGTGGTATGTCGGGGCAGCGCTCGGCATCGCCGTGTTGGGCGGGTTCGTGCTGGCGCTGCTGCTGCCGCTGGCGGCCGTCCTGCAGTGGGACTGGGGAGTGCGCTGGCGGGCTCTGGCCCAGGCGCACGGCCACCTGCAAATCGGCGGCTGGCTGGGCCTGTTCATCGCGGGCATGGCGCTACGGTTGGCGCCCCGCTTTGCCGGGCGG
>WBZO01001770.1_pt2 | contig 22830 bp, 25 predicted proteins | sample 5204261 | NCBI WGS metagenome assembly WBZO01 (sample SAMN12412400, study PRJNA552823) | activated sludge metagenome | isolation source: activated sludge from anammox sidestream of wastewater treatment plant... | place: USA: North Carolina | collected 2017-09 | reverse complement strand
GCAAGATCATAAACGTGCCTATGACGGGGATAAAGGCCCTAATACCGGCGGAATGGGTACGTATAGCCCGCCGCCTGTGGTGACGGATGCTATTCGTAAGGAAGTGATGGAAAAAATAATAAACCCAACCATGGAGGCAATGAAAAAGGAAGGCTGCCCGTTTTCCGGTGTGTTGTTTGCAGGTTTGATGCTGACTAAGGACGGTGTAAAGCTTCTGGAATATAATGTGCGTTTTGGTGATCCGGAAACGCAAAGCCTGATGCTGCGTTTTGATGGTGATTTATTCAAATTATTACTTTCCTGCGCCAAAGGTGAAGTGAATGAAAAATTTATTTCTTTCTCGAAACAAGCGGCTGTTTGTGTGGTGATGGCGGCGAACGGTTATCCCGCCACGTATGAAAAAGGTAGTGTGATAAAAGGGCTGGATAAAGCCGGGGCATTTCCTAATGTAAAAATATTCCATGCCGGTACAGCAGAAAAAAATGGGGATATTATAAGTGCCGGCGGGCGGGTGCTTGGTGTTACGGCTCTTGGTGATACGATTAAAGAAGCACAGAAAAATGCTTATAAATCAGTTGATTTGATAGATTGGCAGGGTGGTTTTTGCCGGCGTGACATAGCGTGGCAGGCGGTGTGATAATAACAAAAATTGACAAAATTTTGCAAATATTGTAAAATTTTAATATGACTACATTAAATATATCGATTCCAGAATCAATGAAAGCTTATGTGGAAGCGCAGGCGGCAGAAGGCGATTTTACCACCAGCGAGTATATCCGTTATCTTATACGCGGCGATCAAGAGCGGAAAGCGGCAGAAAGGCGTATCCAGGTTGCCCAATATCTTGCTTTGTGTGAAGAGCAGATTGCAAGGGGTGAAGGGCTAAGCTACTCCAGGCAGCGAATTATAGAAAATGCTAAAAAAATTAAGCTATAATGAGCAAATCAGTAGATAAAATAAAGCTTATTATTTCACCAGAAGCCGATTACTCTTTGTCTATGATTTACGCGCATAGCTTGAACCAGTGGGGTAAAAAGCGTGCGGATGGGTATCTGGATGAATTGGAAAAATCGTTTGAGATGCTTTGTAACAAGCCTAATATAGGTCATAGGCATCCAGATATTTCTGGCATTTATAGTGTTTTTTTGGTAGGCAGGCACTGGATTGTTTATTATACGGAGAAAGAACAGCTTGTTATTATAGCTATTATTCACTCTTCTATGCAGATTAACGAGCAATTGGATAGATTGCTTACGAGATTAAAATGACCTATAAAATAACTACATTAGAAAACGGCTTGCGTGTTGCCAGTGAATTTTTAGCTGGGGTGGAGAGCGTTGCGGTGGCGATTACGGTCGGCACTGGGGCGCGCTACGAAAGTGAAGAAGAAAATGGTATTTCGCACCTTCTGGAACATATGGCGTTTAAAGGAACGAAAACCCGCAGCGCTCGCGATATAGCCGAAATATTTGATGCGATAGGCGGGCAGCTCAATGCCTATACCTCTATGGAGCTTACGGTTTATTATGCCAAGGTGCTTAAAAATGATGTGAATGTAGCGATCGACGTTCTTGCGGACATAATGCAGAACTCCGTTTTTTCAGAAGAAGAAATGGCAAGGGAAAAAGAGGTTATTATTCAGGAAATCGCCATGCATCGTGACACGCCCGATGACCTGATTGTTGATTATTTTGATTCCACAGTTTTTGCCGGGCAACCTCTTGGGCGTTCTATTCTTGGCGATGAAGCCAAGGTTTCTTCCTACTTGCGGGCGGATCTGGAGGTTTATATGCAGAAGCATTATTTGCCTGAGAATATGGCGATAACCGCTGCCGGGAATATTAAGCACGAAGATTTTGTCGCTCTAGTTAAGCAGTTCTTTTTATTTGGCAATTCAACAAAAAATACAGGCCTTGAAAAAGCGGTTTATGTCGGCGGTGACAATCGGATTAAAGGCGATTTCGAGCAGTTGCATTTGTTAGTCGGCCTTCCGGCAGTGTCGATGCATGATCCTGATTATTATGCCATTCAGATATATACTACTATTTTAGGCGGCGGTATGTCATCGCGCCTGTTTCAGGAAATACGTGAAAAACGTGGTTTGGCCTATACCATATATTCCATGGCGGCAGCCTATGAGGATGTTGGGATTATGAGTGTGTATGCGGCGGCGGCACCAGAAAAAGCTGGTGAACTTTCCGAGGTTATATGCGAGCAGATAATGCAGATGGCAGAAAATATCAGCGATATAGAAATAACCCGAGCTAAAAATCAGCAAAAGGCAGAGCTTCTTATGGCGCGTGAAAACCCGCAGACAGTGGCTTCATGGATCGGCAGGCATTTATTGCTGTTTGGTGAATACCGCCATGCTTCTTACATAACTGATAGAATTGATGAAGTAAGCAAAGATCAGCTACTAAATCTCGCAAAAAAGATAGCTGGTGGTAAGCTAACCATTACCGCCTTGGGCGATGTTTCAAAAGTTGCTGATTATAAAGAGCTGGAAAGAAAGCTTAAAGCGGCTTAGAGAAAAAACGCTCTAGAGCGTTTTAATTATGCCGCTATGCCTAATTACACCAGCTTATATTTCCGGCTATTATTGAAGCCGTATTCTGATTTTTCAGGTTTGTCAGGTTGCGTTTTATGTAAGAAAGGACAAGTGTCACTTGTTCGTCAGTGGCGCTGTTGTTTCTATAAAGATTGCGTTTCAAGCTTTCTTTGAATTCCGGCTCGTTTTCTATGCTGCTGCTATAAGCGTCTATCCGTCCGTAAAAAGCCTGCGCCATCTTTTTTATGCGCTTGCCAATTCCGGTATCACTTGCGCCCATTTCACGCAGACTTCTGTCCATATCAGAAAAAAATACTTCCCAGACCGCGCGCAGGAATTCCGGCTCGTCATCTTTAATATGTCTGGTAAGCAGGAACATATGCAGCACAATAATATCAAAGCGACCATCCAGCGTATCGGCAATTCCACATTCGTTATAGAAATAAGGGCTGCGCGCCTGCTCCACCAGATCTACATATGCGTTATGTGCCGGAAGCTGAAAAGGGTCGGGTGCGAATATTTTTTTTATAACAGAGCTTATCACGCTGCTTCACCCAGCATTTCTTTTTGCAGCTTTTCCATAGCCCGTGCCTCGATCTGGCGCACACGCTCACGGGAGATATTATATATCTGGCTTAAGTCTTCCAAAGTATCAGGATCATCCTTAAGGCGGCGGCGTTCAATAATATCACGCTCACGTTCACTTAATTTTGCCATGGCATTGCTAAGAAGCAGTCTTCTGCCTTTTAATTCTTCCTGCTGCACCATTATTGTTTCATGGCTTTCGGATGGTTCAACCAGAAAGTCTATTTTTTCCTCATCACCATCAGCGGAAACTGTGCTGTTTAAGTAAACATCATTGCCGGACATACGGCTATCCATATCCACCACATCTTCCTTGCTTACATCAAGGATGCGGGCAATATCGCCGACCTGTTCGTTGGTAAGCCCGCGTTCACCCATAGCCCCGATTTTGCTTTTTATTTTACGTAAGTTGAAAAACAGGCGTTTCTGCGCGGCGGATGTGCCGATTTTTACCAGTGACCATGAACGCAGTATATATTCCTGAATGGCAGCGCGAATCCACCACATAGCATAGGTAGAAAGACGGAAACCTTTTTCCGGCTCAAAACGCTTTACTGCCTGCATCATGCCGATATTACCCTCGGCGATAAGCTCGCCCATAGGCAGGCCATAACCGCGATAACGGAAAGCGATTTTAGCAACCAGGCGCAGATGGCTGGTAACAAGGCGGTGCGCGGCTTTTATGTCGCCATGCTCGCGCCAGCGCTTGGAAAGCTCGGCTTCTTCCTTGGCTTCCAACACAGGAAATTTAGCAATATCCTGCAAGTAACGGCGCAGACCATCCGGCGATGAAGGGCTTGCTGGAATTGGTAAAATAGCGTGAGTGGAAGCAGGCAGTTGAGCAGGCGCAGAAAGTTTATCGCTATCTGTTGTCATAATATATGAATTCTCCTAGGCGGACATTATATATTATTACGCCCTAAATTTCAAGGGCAAGTAGTATTAAACCCTACGCCAGTCAGTTGTGCCATCAGGACGATCTTCCAGAATAATCCCTTGTTCGGCAAGGATTTTTCTTATTTCATCGGCTCTTGCCCAGTTTTTGGATTTTTTGGCGGTGATGCGTTCATCTATAAGTGATTGAATTCCTGAATTATCCTCACCTGAGCCTTTGAACCATTCTTCGGGCGATTGCTGTAAAACACCAAGGAAATCTTGAGCATATTTTCTCAAATGATAGGCATACATGCTGGATACCCTTTTATCTTCAAAACCTATTGTTTGTTTTGCTAGCTGATTAAGCAATGCTATAAGGGATGGTGTATTTAAGTCATCTAGTAAAGCACTTACAATTTTATTTTCAGCGGCATTGCTATTTGTAGAAAAGATTTTTTCTAATTCTTTTTTGTCTATACTGGCGTCTAATTTTTCTATAGCTCTATACCAATAATTCAACATTTCTGTGGCGTCATGTAGCAACTTTTCATTCCAATCCAGTGGTTCGCTATAACGGGCGGAAAGCAGGGCAAATCGTATCACTTCGCCTTTTACGCCTTTATCCAGCACATCCTTTACGGTAGTGAAATTGCCTAGTGATTTACTCATTTTTTCACCATTTACGGTGAGGAAGCCGTTATGCACCCAGTATCTGGCAAAATGCGAACCCTTCGCTGAGCATCGGCTTTGGGCGATTTCATTTTCATGGTGCGGGAACATCAAATCCGCTCCGCCGCCGTGAATGTCAAAATCATCCCCCAGATATTTGCTGCTCATCGCTGAACATTCAATATGCCAGCCCGGCCTGCCAGCACCCCAAGGTGAGGCAAATACACTGCTTGCATCATCTTCGCTGTCGGCAGGTTTCCACAGCACAAAATCACCTGGATTTTCTTTATAGCTTTCCACTTCTATGCGTGCGCCTGCGATCAAGTCTTCCAGTTTACGGCCAGAAAGAGCGCCATATTCCCCGTAGCTTCCCACCCGAAACAGCACATGCCCCTGCGAAACATAAGCGTGCCCGCCTGCTATCAATTTTTCAATTATAGCCACCATTTCTTTGATATGGTCGGTGGCGTGCGGCTCTTTATTTGGAGATAAGCAATTAAGCGCTGCCATATCCTCATGAAACCAGCCCTCCACCCGCTTGGTCAGTGCTGAAATAGGCTCGCCATTCGCTTTGGCGGCGGCGTTTATTTTATCATCAACATCGGTGATATTGCGGACATAGGTGACATGGTTTTCACCATAAATATGGCGCAGCAGGCGGTATAAAACATCATATACCACTACCGAGCGGGCGTTGCCCAGATGCGGGCGGTCATAAACCGTAGGCCCGCACACATACATCCGCACGTTTTTTGCGTCAGCAGGTATGAAATCTTCTTTTTTACGGGTGAGGGTGTTGTGGAGTTTAAGCATTAGGATGTTTTTCTACCCATTCTTTGAGAACCGCATTTATGCGTGATTGCCAGCCTTTACCAAGTGAGCGAAAATAGCTTTCTACCTTCGGATCAAGGCGGATTGAGATATTATTAGCATGAACGGTACTTTTAGGACGACCGCGTTTTACGAGCTTTCCGCCCACATATAAATCGGCTCTTTCAAACATTTCATCTGTCCATTCGGGCAATTCATCATATTCTTCCGGTTGTATTACATGGGAATCAACTTTAGTTAAGTCGCTGCCTGAATCTTTTTTGTTCTTTTTCATTTGCTTTCCTCATGGAAAATATGTGGCGGGAATTTCCGCGCTGCACATAGCCAATAACCACCATTCTACCTTTTAACAAACCAAAACACATTATACGCTTTTCGCCATAATCCTTGCGCGTATCTTCTAACTCATAAATAGCACCAGAAAAAACCTCTATACTTTCTTCAAAATCGAGATTTCTTTCTTTGAGTGTAATTTCCTGCTTATTCCTATCATAAGTTATTTTCATATTTATTGTATATGCAAAAATTACATAGTCAAGCGTTTCTTAACCGTGTTTTCGCCAAGCAGCGGCAATAATTTCTTGAATTCAGGGCCATGCTCAAGGCCGGTTAAGGCTTTGCGAATAGGCATAAACAGCTCTTTGCCTTTGCGGGTGGTGGTTGGTTTAATGGCGGCAAGCCAAACGTCCCACGAATTGTCGTCATAGGGCGCGGCAGGAAGTAGATGTGCTGCGTCACGCAGGAAAGCCCTCTCATCATGGTTTAATTCTGCGCTCACATCACCATGCAGAATGTCCCACCAGAGTTTCGCTTCATTGATATTTTTCAGGTTTACTTTTACGGATTCCCAGAATTTTTCATCAGCAAAAGGAATAAGTGATTTTACCTCGCTGTAAGGCAGCTTATGCAATATTTTTTCGTTCAGTTTTTCCAGTTCAGAAAAATCATAATTAGCAGGTGCGCGCCCGAATTTGGAAAAATCAAAACTCTCAATCAGGGATTTTATATCTGTGAAAGCTTCAACCGGATCAGACGTGCCCATTTTAGCCAGCAGAGAATTAATCGCCATCGGCATTATGCCATTTTCCCGCAGGGTGCGTATATCATTGCCGCCAACACGTTTGGACATTTCGCCATCTTTGGTTTTCAGCAGCGCCAGATGCCCGAATTCCGGGAGTTTATAGCCCAAGGCTTCAAATATCTGCACCTGCACGGCGGTATTGGACACATGGTCTTCCCCGCGTACAATATGGGTAACAAAGGTCTGTCCATCATCAACTACTGAGGCGAAAGTATAAAGCGGAACATTATCTTCACGCACCAGCACAGGATCACTCATATGGGTGGCCTGAAATTTTACTTCACCACGCACCAGGTCGTGCCATGTTATGAGCTTATCTTCTAGCAAAAAGCGGTAATGCGGCCTGCGTCCTTCGGCTATATATTTTGCTTTCTGTTCTTCAGATAATTTAAGGCTTGCGCGGTTATAAATTGGTGGAAGCCCGCGGGATGCCTGCATTTTGCGCTGTACGTCGAGTTCTTCCTGAGTTTCGTAGCAGGGATATAGCCTGCCGGATTCGATTAATTTCTGTTTGGCAGATTCATATTCAGAAAATTTATCGGACTGTTTAAATAAACCATCCCATTTAAGCCCAAGCCACTCTAAATCTTCTTTCAGGGCGCTTTCATATTCGGCTTTGGAGCGTTCGCTATCAGTGTCATCAATCCTGAGCCAGAATTCGCCACCGGTTTTATGGGCGAACAGGAAATTAACAAGGGCGGTGCGGACATTGCCTAAATGAATATAACCGGTGGGTGAGGGTGCGAAACGAACTTTTATTTTCATATTATCATTCAATTAAGGTAAGGAATTTATTTTGGGCATCTTCAAAAATATCCGGTTCAAGAGGGCATATATACTTAATATTCCTTGCACGCCAGTCAAAAGATTTTAGCTGATCACATAAAATCACACCGGTAACCTTACCATTTGGAATTTCAACTTCGTAATCATACCCTTTTTTCTGGTTGGTAACCGGGCAAACTATACAGAGGCCATGACGATTATAAAGGGCGGGAGAAACCACAATGGCAGGGCGACGTTTAGCCTGTTCATGCCCTGAACTTGGGTCAAAATCAATCCATACTATATCGCCCCGCTTTGGAATGTAGCTCACAATTATGACCAATCATCTTTTATTATTTCTTTACCTACTGCTGTCCCACTCTCTATTTCAGGATGGAAATTTTCAGTATTTATATTGGCGCATAATTCTTCCAGTGTATAACGTCGGGATTTTTTTGCGGTAACCATTGGTTTTATAAACAAAACACCATCAGCTACACCGATATCAACAAGTGAATTTTCTTTAAAACCCAATTCATTGGCAAGAATCTTGGGAATACGAACCGCAAGGCTGTTTCCCCAGTTATTTATGTGAGTTTCCATATGCTTCCTTTAGTTCGATTCAAAACGGATATACAAAGTATATACTAAAATTAGGGTAAGAGCAATTTTTAATATAAATCGGTTATTTTGCTTTTTTTATATAAACATTGTCCAAATTACCAGAAAAAACCTTCTGCCATAAAGGACTTGTAGCAAAATATTCGGTGACACAGCTGCTTTCTTTCGGGATTATTGCAGCATCTATAGTATATTTCTCGAATATTTTCTGCCAGTTATCTGAACATTTAAGCATAGCTAAATAATCATCTATCACTTCCGGGCTATAGGCGGTTTCTGCTCTGCCATCTACGAATATGAGGGAATCATTGTTCAGGCCATAAGTTATATACCCACCCTGTGAATAATCATTAAGTACGTTAAGGCTGCCATAATTTTCTTTCAAATACCTGACTTCTTCAACAGGGTGGGAATCAGGAATTGTCAGATTCATTAGCGGTTTTGTCCCGCCGAGCAGGAGAAACAGGCTTGCCAATACAGAGAGTAAAAAGAGGGAAAGGCGAACTGATGCTTTCCCAAGATCTTTTTCATAATCATTGTTTTTGCTGATTATGGCATTCTGTATATTGGCAGGAAGTTTTGTAAGCAGGTGATCCAGACGTGTTGCGAGGATAGGCGCTGATAATATAGCGCCAATCGGGATATTCCTTTCATGCTGGAATGAGGAGATAACCCAGAATAATGATAGTATTTTTTCTGCCGGTGAGATTTTTTTATCAAAAGGATTGAAGGTAATAAAAAACAGGAAAAAATAAATGATATGTGGAATAAAATTCCAGCTAAACTGTAAAGGCTGCCACTCAGAAATAAAAGGCAGCATCGCACTGGATAAGGTTCTGTCGGTTGCGGTAAAAATGCCGATGCCAACAGGGTTTATAAGGGTAGAAACCAGACAAAGAATTGATACGCCGGTAAGCAGCTTTATATGGTAAAAATTGCGTTTTACAAAAGCTTCCAATGTATATGCACCGAGTATGGTAAATCCGACCAGAAAACCACCATGGCAATTTACCCAGAGAACCATCAAAAGCGGCAGCCAGAATAAAATTTTATGGTTTTTGGAAGTGGTTGCCTGATGAATAATTATATAAAATAAGATCGTCATGAGGAAGGTAACTTCATGCGGGCGGGGGGTAAGCATGTAGTTATAAGGTGTTATGCAGACGGCAAAGGTGAGGATAACAGCTACTGTCCGCGTGCCGCGTGCAAGCATGAACCAGATTGCCAGCGCCATGGTTACAGCATTAGTAAGCATGGTAACTATAAGCGGCAGGTATAGCCCAGATATTTGGTACAGATAATTATAAAAAATATCCCACAACCAGGAAATATTAAGCCAGCTATGGCTGCTACCCGCCATACTGAATGAAAATATATCATATTCAGGAATCTTGCCGAGGCTGCTTATGGCTTCGCCAGCCTTGATATGCCACCAGAAGTCAGTGTCAATTAGCATAAGCTGGGCTTTGGTGCTGTATATAAGCAGGGTAATTAAAAAGACTGCCAGAACCAGCGCAGGTGGGATAAATTTATACCACTTACTGTTTGCTACTTTATTATCTTTTATATTTTCCAGCACTAAATTATAAAACTGCCTGTGCCGCGGCAAGACGGGCTACAGGAACACGGTAAGGTGAGCAGGAAACATAGTTAAGCCCAACTTTCTGGCAGAAAGCTATTGAGGTTGGATCACCGCCATGCTCACCGCAGATGCCGAGTTTTAAATCACCTCTGGTTTTGCGCCCGCGTTCGGCGGCAAGGGCAATAAGTTCGCCAACACCTGATTGATCCAGTGATACAAACGGGTCTTGCTCCACAATTCCCTGCTTTTTATAAGCTTCGATGAAAGAGGCAGAATCATCGCGGGAAATGCCGAGGGTGGTTTGGGTCAGGTCATTAGTGCCGAAGCTAAAGAATTCAGCTGACTGGGCTATTTCAGAAGCACGAAGGGCAGCGCGCGGCAACTCGATCATAGTGCCAACCATATATTCTATTTTTACGCCTTTTTCCTTCATTACAGCTTCGGCGGTTCTGTCCACCAGTGCTTTTAATATTTCCAGTTCCTTAGGCATCATTACCAGGGGTATCATTATTTCCGGAATTACATTTTCCTTACCTTCTTTGATTATATTGGCGGCGGCCTCAAAAATGGCGCGTGCCTGCATCTCATAAATTTCCGGATAAGTAATACCAAGGCGGCAACCACGATGGCCAAGCATCGGGTTTTGTTCTTTAAGTTCATGAGCGCGGTGACGCACGATTTCCACGCTAACGCCGGCAGCGGAAGCTACTTGTTTAATATCTTCTTCGGTGTGCGGCAAAAATTCATGCAGAGGCGGATCAAGAAGGCGGATGGTTACTGGAAGTCCGCTCATAATCCTGAATAATTCTACAAAATCATTGCGCTGCATCGGAAGAAGCTTTGCCAGCGCATTTTTGCGTCCCTCCGCATTTTGTGCCACTATCATTTCGCGCATGGCAATAATACGCTCCGCATCAAAGAACATGTGTTCGGTACGGCATAAACCGATGCCTTCAGCACCAAAGCGGCGGGCTACTTCAGCATCAAGCGGTGTTTCAGCGTTGGTGCGGATTTTCAGTTTCCTGGTTTCATCCGCCCAACCCATAAGTTCATTGAAATCACCGGAAAGCTGAGGCTGCACGGTGGCGATTAGACCAAGCATCACTTCACCAGTGCCGCCGTTAATAGTGATAATATCACCTTCTTTTATAGTGTGGTTTCCGGATTTAAGTTCTTTCTTTGCATAATCAATGCGCAGGTCACCAGCACCGGAAACACATGGTTTGCCCATTCCGCGCGCTACTACCGCCGCATGGCTGGTCATACCGCCGCGGGCGGTGAGGATGCCTTGCGCTGCGTGCATTCCGTGAATATCCTCAGGTGAGGTTTCAATACGCACCAATATAACTTTTTCTTTGTGTTCAAGAGCCATAGCTTCCGCATCTTCAGCAGTAAACACCACTTTACCGGAGGCCGCTCCCGGTGAGGCAGGAAGACCAGTGGTAATGATGGTTTTCTTGGCTTTTGGGTCAAGGGTAGGGTGAAGTAGCTGGTCAAGGGAAAGCGGGTCAATACGCTTAATCGCTTCGGCTTTGGTAATAACTTTTTCCCGAACCATGTCCACGGCAATTTTAACTGCTGCCGCCGCTGTACGCTTGCCGTTTCTGGTTTGTAGCATCCAGAGTTTGTTATTCTGGATAGTAAATTCAATATCCTGCATATCGCGGTAATGCGCTTCCAGCTTGTCAAAAACTGTGGTGAGTTGCTTATACACATCAGGCATTACGGCTTTCATTTCATCAAGCGGTTGTGGTGTGCGGATACCGGCAACCACATCTTCACCCTGTGCGTTCACAAGGAATTCACCGTAATATTTATGTTCACCGGTTGACGGGTTACGGGTGAAAGCAACTCCGGTAGCACAGTCATTGCCCATATTGCCAAATACCATGGATTGAACAGTAACAGCTGTTCCCCAGCTTTCCGGTATATCATGCAGGCGGCGGTAGGTTATAGCGCGGGCATTCATCCATGAGTTAAATACCGCCTGAACTGCACCCCATAGCTGCGCATTCGCATCATCAGGGAATGGTTTGCCTAATTCTTCGGCGACTTTTTCTTTGTATTGTGCCACTAGATCTTTCAGGTCATCAGCGGTAAGTTCGGTGTCCAGCTCTATATCGCGGTCACGTTTTTTCTGTTCCAGCATTTCCTCAAAATGGTAATGGTCAACTTCCAGCACCACATCAGAATACATCTGGATGAAGCGGCGATAGCTGTCATAAGCAAAACGCTCATTGCCGGTTTTTTTTGCCAGGGCTTTTGCTGTAATATCATTCAACCCAAGGTTCAGAACGGTATCCATCATCCCCGGCATGGAAGCGCGTGCACCGGAGCGTACAGAAAGTAGCAGCGGATTTTCTGCATCACCGAATTTTGCGCCTACATCTTTTTCAATTTTAGCAAGGGCTTCGGAAACTTGCCTTTGCAAGTCGGCAGGCAGTTGCCTGCCGTTTGTGTAATAACCAACGCATACTTCGGTAGTGATAGTAAAGCCCGGAGGCACAGGAAGGCCAAGCGAACACATTTCCGCAAGGTTAGCACCTTTGCCGCCAAGCAGGTTTTTCATGCCGCCATTGCCGTCTGACGCTCCGCCAGCGAAACTATAAACTAATTTTTCAGCCATATCATTTTTCCGTTGTGCGTTAGTTTGTGCGTTCATAAATTATGTCCTGGTTTATCCCTCAATTTGTCCGAAATCGGCGATGCTATCCATAACCATTTTAAGGGAGGAAAGCAAGCAAAGCCTTGCATTACGCAGTTCTTTTTTCTCACAATTAACCATTATTTTTTCAAAGAAATTATCAAGCGGTTGCCGTAAATCAGCTAATTTTACCATAGCTTCGGCAAAATTATTGTTTAATTTCAATTTGTTAATTTCTAAATTTAATTTTTCTAGGATAAGTGCAAGATTTTTTTCTTCCGGCTGCTCCAAGGCTTCAAAAGGTAATTTTTGACTGCTATAGCTTGTTTTATCCTTTTTCTCTTCAGCGGCAACGATATTTGCCGCCCGCCTGTAAGCCGCCAGCAGATTTGCGCTATCACTTTCTTTTAAGAAATTCTGCAAGGCTTCGGCACGCATTTTTATCAGAAGCAGGTCGTCATCATTTTTATTTAAGACGGCGTTTATAACATCATGACGGATACCAGAATCCCTAAGCTGTACCTTTAAGCGTTCATGGAAGAAATCCAGCAAGGAGGCGGATAACTTCTCCAGCGCATCTTCGGGAATATCCTCATAAGCTATTTCGTTTACCGCCAGATATTTGCCTATTTTATGCTCAACGAAATCCGGAGAATTTAATTTTTCTTCGGTTTTCTTTACCAGTTTTTCGTGAGCCTTGTGCAGGGCTGCCACCCGTAACTGTTGCGGAGTAAATAAGGTTTTAAGGGGTATGCGCAGGTTGTTTTCCAAAATTATCCGAATTATCCCTAGAGCCGCCCTACGCAAAGCAAAAGGATCTTTACTGCCGGTAGGTTTTTCGTCGATGGCGAACATGGAAATAAGTGTGTCCAGCTTATCGGCCAGCGCCACGCAGATTGAAGCGGGAGAAGTTGGCACATTGTCACTTGCGCCCGCTGGTTTGTAATGATCCCTTATAGCATCGGCTACTGCTTGGTTTTCACCTTGTTGTAGCGCGTAATAACGCCCCATTATACCTTGTAATTCTGCAAATTCTCCGACCATACCTGTGACTAAGTCTGCTTTGCATAGAAAGGCGGCACGGGCAACTAACTGGTCATGACCCATGACCCATGACCCATGACTAGATATAGACGCTGCAATATTTTGGATTCTTTCCACCTTATCTGCAACCGTTCCCAGTTTTGCGTGGTAAGTTACGGTTTTAAGACCCTCTGCCCACTCGGATAAAGGTTTTTTCCGGTCAGTATCCCAGAAGAAGCGGGCATCGGCAAATCTTGCCCTAAGCACCCTTTCATTTCCTGAGATTATAGCTTTGCCACCATCTTCAGTTTGCATATTTGCGGTTATTATAAAATAGGGTGACAGCGAGCCGTCCTTATTCTGAAGCGCAAAATATTTCTGGTGTGAGCGCATTACCATTGTTAAAACTTCAGGCGGTAGATCCATGAATTTATCATCGATTTTCCCGACCAGTATTTGCGGATATTCCACCAGGCCAACCACTTCTTCAAGTAGTCCTATATCGGCTTTTGGCTTCAGGTTTCTGGTTTCGGCAGCAGAATTTACCTGTTTTTGGATGTTTGCTTTTCTCTTTTCCCTATCCGCAATTACGTAAGCTTTTTCCAGTGAAGCTTCATATTCTTCAGGGTTATTTATGGTAATTGCAGCAGGAGCAAGGAAACGATGACCATAAGTAACATTGCTTGCTTTGATTCCGGCAAATTCAATAGGCACAACCTTGCCGTCAAAAATACATAATATACTGTGCAGCGGGCGCACCCATATTTCTGAACCGGCTCCCCAGCGCATTGATTTTGGCCACGGAAATTTTGCCAGTATTTCTTCAATTATGGTTTTTAATATTTCAGCAGTAGGCTTGCCTTTTTGATGGGTGGTGGCAAAATATACGCCGTCGCGCTTTTCCAGCTGTTCCAAAGTCAGGTTGTTTTTTTTCAGGAAGCCGTTAAGTGCGGCTTCCGGCGCGTCAATTTTGGGGCCTTTTAACTCGGTGGTTATATCAGGCTGGATAGCAGGTAAATCTTTTATAATAACCGCGATACGGCGGGGCGTGACAAAACCTTTGCTGGTAGCGACAATCAAGTTTTTTTGCAGGGAGTTTTGTAAATGCGCAAGAGCATCGACCTGCATCCGTGCCGGAATTTCTTCAGAAAATAGTTCAAGTAAAAAATCAGCTGTGTTAGCCATAAGTTACTCCCAGAATCGTCACCCCGCATTTATTGCAGGGTCTGGCAACATAAGTACCGACAGAATATTTTGCTCCAGATCCCGCAACAAGTGCGGGATGACATAATAAAAGATCAGCCATTTTCTACCACGTTATTATTTTCGTCTAAAAGCAAAACTGTCGGCTTGTAATTTTTTGCCTCTTCCGGTGTCATTTGCGCATAGGCGATGATTATAACCAGATCATCAGGGTCAACCAGATGTGCGGCTGCACCATATACACCGATTTTCTTACTGCCTGCCGGCTCTTCTAAAGTATAGGTAGTGAAGCGTTCACCGTTATTTACGTTAAGAACATCTACCTGTTGTCCGGGCAGGATACCGGATTTTTCCAGTAGTTCTTTATCAATACCGATTGAACCGTTATAATGAAGTTCGCTATGGGTTACGCGGGCGCGGTGTAATTTGCTATAGAGCATGGTAAGCATCATGCGAAAAGCTCCTTTTTGGGTTTATTTGAGAATCTTATTTCGTCTTTTAGGGTAGTGACGCAACTACCGGCAATTAAAGTGCGCTCGCCAGCAAGAGTTATATCAAGGATTCCACGGGCGCGCGAGGCTTGCAATGCGTGGAATTTGTTTTTGCCCAATTTTTTAGCCCAATATGGCGCAAGGAAAGTATGAGCCGAGCCGGTTACCGGGTCTTCGACTATTCCTATAGCTGGAGCAAAAAAACGTGAGGCGAAATCAAAGCCCTCAACATCTTTTGCAGTGGTGACAATAATTCCACGTGTGTTCAGTTTTACCAGCTTTTTTAAATTTGGCTTCATTTCCAGCAATGTAGCAAAATCTTTTACTTCTACCAAAATATCATCACGGTTCTTTTCGCAGGCTATAATGTCAACACCAAGATGCGCAAGGGCGGGGTCAGGAGTTATGGCTTTTCCTGCAAGGGTTGGGAAATCAAGTTCTACAGAGTTTTTTAGAATTTTTGCCTTAAGCTCCCCGCTTAAGGTGTTGAAACTGATAACATCCCCGGTTTTTGCCTGACCTACCTGCGTAAGCACATGGGCGGCGGCAAGGGTGGCATGGCCGCAAAGGCTAACTTCCATGGTTGGGGTGAACCAGCGTAAGTCAAATTTAAGCGGTGCGGTTCTTACCACAAAGGCTGTTTCGGAAAGATTGGCACGGGCAGCAAGAAGCTGCATTCTTTTAGCATCAAAAAATTCCTCAAGAAGATATACCGCCGCGGGATTGCCGCGGAAAGCCACAGGAGTAAAAGTGTCTATTATCCAGAGATTGTTCATATATCCTATTCTTCTATCACTTCGTAATCCTCAATCGAGGGGTTGATAACACTTCTTTTGCAATGTTGCAGCTTGCCAAAGCGGCCATTTGCACGAATATCTGCAAGACGCTGCTTAGCATAAGCAGAATATCTAGGTTGAACTGATTGCGTAAATTTATCCAAATTAATAAACGCAGCAAAAAGAATATTTTCTGGTATTATGGGAAGTTGTGGGTTTAATGCTTCTTTAAGACTGTCTAGATCGCCGTTGGTTTTAGCCGTTTGCAATATAAGCGATAACTGTTCATCACCATATTGCTTCGACCATTTATGTGCAATATCGCTGTAGATAGTTTTTTCATCTGGTAATTTATCTTTTAGCTCCCAAGCAAGATCATGAACTAAAATCATATAATTACATTCATTAGAAGAATATCCTTCCTGATTATAAACTCCGTCAACAATATATGAGGCAGGATGATGTGCCAACCTGAAACGATTGGCTTCATTCCATGGATAAAATATTCGTACAGCATCTTCAGCCATCGCTAAACGTTGTAGCTCCGTATATTTTACATGTTTAGTAGATTCAGCCGCTTCAGGGACACGAGAAGCACTGCATTCTGGCTGTTTAATGGCAGCATCTACCAACCCTATTGGCGACACAAGCTTAAGGCAAGGCAAACCTCTTTCATCAACGCCTCCATAGGGGGCGCATCTACAAAGCACAAATAATCCCAGAAAAAGAACAGCTGTACGCGCCAAAGATTTTCGTGTCATACAACTTCCTTTTTTGCGTAAGATTCGCAGCAGCCTTTGGCGAGGGCGCGAACCCGCGCTATATAGGCAGCGCGTTCCGTTACCGAAATAACCCCGCGTGCATCAAGTAGGTTAAAGCGGTGCGATGCTTTTATGCATTGGTCATAAGCAGGTAGCGGCAAGTTCTTAGAAAGCAAAGATCCGCATTCTTTTTCTGCATCCTCAAACTGGCGAAGAAGCTGCTCAGTATCAGCATATTCAAGGTTGTAGGCTGAAAATTCCTGCTCATTTTGCAGGAACACATCGCCATATTTCACGCCAGCACCGTTAAAATCAAGGTCATAAACATTTTCTACGCCCTGAATATACATGGCAAGACGTTCCAGCCCGTAAGTTATCTCGCCGGAAACCGGTTTGCACTCGATTCCGCCGACTTGCTGGAAATAAGTAAATTGGGTAACTTCCATACCATCACACCATACTTCCCAGCCCAGCCCCCATGCGCCAAGTGTTGGGGATTCCCAGTCATCCTCAACAAAGCGTATATCATGCTTGAGCGGATCAATTCCCAGCATTTTCAGGCTTTCTAAGTATAATTCCTGAATGTTGGCAGGGGATGGTTTGAGTATCACCTGATATTGATAGTAATGCTGGAGGCGGTTAGGGTTTTCGCCATACCTGCCGTCTTTCGGGCGGCGGGAAGGCTGAACATATGCGGCTTTCCACGGTTTTTCACCAAGCGCACGCAGAGTGGTTGCCGGGTGAAATGTGCCTGCGCCTACCTCCATATCATAAGGCTGTAAAATCACACAGCCCTGTTTTGCCCAAAACTGGTGCAAATTCAAAATCATCTGTTGAAATGATAAAGTCACGTCATACCTTGGATAGAGTAAAAATAATAAGCAGGTTCTAAGCGGTTTTTAAGGTAGATTCAAGGTTTTTTACGCAGCTTTATGCCAAGCGCCTTGTTCATTTTGTTTGTAATAGGTCATTTCAAACCCTGAATCTTTGTATTTTTTCCATCTGTTGCGGGCAGATTCCAGGGGTTCTTTTTCTTTGCCGTCAAAAATATCTATAATTCTGGAAAATTGTTCTTTTTCTTCTACGCATATTCCGTTTGTTATCAGCAATATATTGGCTTTATTCAGGTTTTCCAGAACGGTAGAAATAAGTACCGGTTGTAATTCAGGATTTTTATCGGTGTGGCGGCCATGTGGGAGGAAGCTTCCTTCTTCGTAAATCCAGAGCAATTTGTCCAGATGTTCTGCATATGCTTCAGAACTGGTAACCACTAAAACTTTATAACCACCAGCCAAAGCCCTTTCCAGCAATTTGGGCAGGGCATGTTCCAAACTGGTGGTGGTGAGGTGATAAAAATTTATGCTTGGCAGCACGCCACCACCTTCATTTATGGAAGTGGAATTTTCCGTATTCATACCTGATTTTGGACTAAGATGCCTAAACCGCTATTCATAGTAATCGGCAATTAGTTGATTTAAGAGCCGTACACCGTAACCTGTTCCGCCTTTTGGTGTTATATCGCTATCTTTTTTGCTCCAGGCCACACCGGCAATGTCTAAATGCGCCCATGGCACATTGTTGACAAAGCGTTGCAGGAATTGAGCGGCGGTGATTGAGCCTGCCTCGCGGTCTTTGCCGATATTCTGCATGTCGGCGATATCAGAATTGATCTGTTTGTCATAAACTTCGGCAAGTGGCAGCCTCCAAACTTCTTCACCGGTTTTTTCTCCGGTTTTGAAAAGCTGTTCGGCAAGCTTGTCATCATTGGAAAAAAGGCCGGCACGGCTTGTGCCGAGGGCAACAATAATTGCGCCGGTAAGAGTAGCCAGATCAACGATGAATTTTGGTTTAAAATGTTTTTGTGTGTACCACAGCGCGTCAGCAAGAACCAGTCGGCCTTCAGCATCTGTATTAAGTACTTCGATGGTTTGTCCGGAATAGGAAGTAACCACATCACCCGGCCGCTGGGCATTGCCGCTTGGCATATTTTCTACCAGACCGACTACGCCTACCGCGTTTATTTTGGCTTTACGCCCTGCCAGTGCTTTCATAAGGCCAATAACTACACCGGCTCCGCCCATGTCCCATTTCATTTCTTCCATACCGCCGGCAGGTTTTATGCTGATCCCGCCAGTATCAAAAGTTACGCCCTTGCCAACGAAAGCCAGAGGTGCGGCTTTAGAGTTTTTACCAAGTCCGTTCCATTTCATCACAACAAGTTGGGATTCGATAGCCGAGCCCTGGCCAACACCAAGCAACGCGCCAAAGCCCAGCTTATACATTTCCTCTTCACCAAGGATTTCTACTTCTACACCGAGTTTTTCCAGAGTTTTGCATTGTTCGGCAAGTGTTTCTGGATTTATGATATTAGCAGGTTCGCTTACCAGGTTGCGGGTAAAAATTACTCCTTCGGCCAGTGCTTCCAATTCTGCATATGGCTTGGCAGCAGATTTGGAGTTGGTAAGAGCTACCGTAAGTTTTTCCAGAGTTGGTTTTTCATCAGCAGTTTTTTTGGTAAAATATTTGTCAAAATTATAGCGGCGCAAATTTGCCCCATGGGCAATTCGGGCGGCCGCTTCACCGCTGTTTATACCGGAGATTTTTAAGTCACCAAGAATAACGGTTGCTGATTTTGCGCGTAAATTATTTATAACAGGCACAATTCCGCCGCCGATATTTTCCAGAGCGGTGGTATCCAGCTTTTTAGCATTGCCGATGCCTGCAAGCACTAGCATGTCGGCTCTTGCGCCCTGTGCCAGATTGATACTTAAGTGTTTGCCTTTTTTTCCGGTAAAATTATTTGTTGAGATGGCTTTGGTAATCAGGCCATTTGCTTTTTTATCAATCTCCTGAGCTTCAGCAGGGAGTTTTTTATCTTCTCCGACTAGAAAAACAATAACATTATCTTTTGTTGTTGAAGTAAGTTCTGCAAAATTTATTTTCATGATATGAACCTTTATTCTGATAAGTAAGATTATTAGATGACTAAGCAAATTTATAGCTTATATTACAGAATCATCAAGTTATCTTAGAGGCTACACCCAAATAATGTATCGTTACAACAAATATATTATAAAGAATCTGGTTCACTCAACCTTGCTGATTACAGCAAGCCTTACCAGCATCGTGTGGCTTACCCAGGCTCTGCGCTTCGTGGAATTCATTGTTAACCAGGGCGTATCGATTACCGTGTTCCTGCATCTTACCTTGCTGCTCGTGCCGTCGCTGCTGCTGATGATTTTGCCGCCTGCTTTGTTTTGCGCGGTACTTTTTACCTACAATAAATTTACCGCGGAGAGTGAGTTGGTGGTTATGCAGGCGATGGGGCTAAGCCGCTGGAGCATTGCAAGGCCAGCTATAATAGTAGCGGCAATGGTGACAATAGTTACTTACGCCATTTCTTTTTATGTACAGCCGGTAAGCTATAAAGGATTTAAGGATATGCAGGCTTTCCTTCGGGATAGCTATGTTTCTTTGCTGGTACAAGAAGGAGTTTTCAGCAACCCGGTTGAAGGGCTTACGGTTTTTATCCGCGAGCGTGATGCTAATGGCAAGCTATACGGTATTTTAGTGCATGATAACAGGCAAGGGAATAAGTCGGTTACTATGATGGCAGAATCGGGCAGGCTTATGGACTCGCCGCAAGGCCCGCGTTTCCTGCTGGAAAATGGCAACAGACAAGAGATAAATGAAGGGCGGCTGTCATTTCTAAATTTTGAAACCTATACTCTGGATATAAGTTTTTATACCAACTCTATAACCCAGCGTAAATCAGATGTGCAGGAATTATTCCTGCCGGAATTATTAGGCTTTGCAGATGAATCTGGTTTAAAAGATAACGAAGTTATGAAACGGCGGGCGGAGGGGCATCAGCGCATTATCTGGCCGTTTTATAATATGAGCCTTACGCTGCTTGCAATAGTTGCAATAATTTCAGGGCAGTTTAACCGCCGTGGCCAGTGGCAGCGCATTGCCGTTGCTGTTGGGATAGCAACTATAATGGTTTTTTCGGCAGTTGGTGTTCGCGGGATGATGGCAAATATACCTGCGGCAATTCCGTTGGCATATACGATTTTACTATTGCCTATGCTGGTAATGATCTGGATTATTGGCGATCATATACCAGAAAAAAGGAAGATTTTATGAGGCTTCCCTGGACATTATCATATTATATCGGCAAGTATTTCTTCCTGTTCATAATGCTTGCGTTGTTTGGCCTGCTTTCAATAACCACATTGGTTGATGTGGTAGAGCTTATCCGCCGCACATCTGGGCGGGAAGGTGTGCCTTTTCATATTATAATTACTATGACTTTTCTTAAAGTCCCATATTTAGCCACTAAATTAATTCCGTATGCGGTATTGATTGGCAGTATGATGGCTCTTACCCGCCTGACTCGTACTCAGGAGTTGATTATTGCCCGTTCAGCCGGAGTTTCGGTATGGCAGTTCCTTTCTCCGGCTATGGTGGTGGTTTTTACGCTTGGGATTTTTGTGGTTGGGTTGCTTAATCCCTTCTCGGCGATACTTATGATGCGGAATGACCAGATAGAGGCAAAATATATATCAGGGCAGTCAAGCCAGCTTGCAGTTTCTTCGACCGGGTTGTGGTTAAGGCAGATAGAAGAAAACAGTTCCTCAAGCAGCAGTGAGCATATTATTTATGCTGCCCGTTTGTTGCAAAGCGATATGTCCTTTGACAAGGTTATTATTTTTTCTTTTGATAAGAATAAAAGATTTACAGAAAGGCTGGATGCCCAGCATGCTGTGCTGGAGAATAAAATCTTGCACCTTAGCAATGTTATACGATCTATACCGGGAAAGGCTTCAGAGCCGCTTAAAGCGTATGATCTTCCAACAAATCTTACTTTGGAGCATATCCAGGATAGTTTTGCTTCTCCGGAAACAATTTCATTCTGGCATCTGCCATATTTTATAAGCATATTAGAAAGTGCCGGGTTTTCTGCGCTAAAGCATAAAATGTATTTTTATAGCCTTCTTGCTAACCCATTTTTAATGATAGGTACGCTGCTTATTGCTGCTGTATTTTCTTTACGCCTGCCGCGTCGTGGGAAAATAGGCGTACTAATTGTAGCTGGGATTATAACAGGTTTTCTGATGCATTTTTTTACTGATATTATTTTCGCTTTAGGAGCAGCGGCAACAATTCCTGTAATGCTTGCGGCATGGACACCGGCTCTGGTATCAATTATGATAGGGGCATCACTGCTTTTGCACCTAGAAGATGGTTAGGAAATAGTTAATAAATTATTAGCAGAATATAGAGGTGGTCTATAATAATTAGTGTTTTTATTATAATAAAATTATTCGCTAGGGTTATAACAAGTAAGTTTTGTTTGTTCATACATAGAGTGATTTTATTTAAATATCAGGATATTAGTATTATTTATTTTGATATTTTTAGATAAAATGGAAAAAATATAAAAAAATACTTGCATATTTAAAAAATTATTAATATTTAGTTAACGTTTTTATTTTATAGACTGTCGGAAATATAGCAACTAACAGGATTTATCATGTCACATATTATTCCAGGTAATGGCTCTTCTGAATCTGCGGATTATGCTGCTTCTTTGCAGTGGATGTTAGGTAATAGGTTTTTAGAGGCTTACAGTTATAGTGGCAAATCAGTTAAATATGCTTTTAGCGATGATAAGGGGATGTTGCATCAATATTACCGTTTGCGTGAGATGATGTATAAAGTAAAGCATCCTGAAGATTCACGCCTTAATGAATATGGGCTAGGAGAAAATTTCCATGATAAAATAAGCCATGTTCTGGTGGCGAGTAAAGGTAACCTTTGCCTTGGCGGGTGCGGTCTGGTTATTCGTGAACCTGATGAAAACTGGTTGCTTCCGATGGAGAGTGCAGATTTTAATTTGCGTGAATCATTCCCGGAATTAGCACTTGATAAAGTAAGGCATGCAGAAGTATCAAGCTTTGCCGTGATGGAAGATTGCGGTGATGATAATATCTTAAATGGTCTTTGCGAGGCTATGTATAATAAAATTATCAATTCGGATATAAATTATGTCTTCGTAAAAGCTCCCTATCATATAGCTAAAAATTGGAAAAAAGTGGTTTCCAGCCTTGGTTTTAATGAAAGCAGGATAATTGAAGGTGATAAGCTTAATTCTATTCCGAAGCCGGAAGAAATTAAGTGGTATTTTGTTATTTCGGATTTTACTGTTCTGGGGAAAAATAATGATCATGCTGGCGGTAACGCGTTTACGGCAAAGTCAGTGCAAAGGCTGAATTAGGCTACCTTGAGAATGCCGCCGCTATTTCCAGATGTGAACTCCACACAAACTGGTCTACGGCAACTACCTGGTTGATTTTAAATCCAGAGTTTTT
>WBZO01002624.1_pt1 | contig 22855 bp, 21 predicted proteins | sample 5204261 | NCBI WGS metagenome assembly WBZO01 (sample SAMN12412400, study PRJNA552823) | activated sludge metagenome | isolation source: activated sludge from anammox sidestream of wastewater treatment plant... | place: USA: North Carolina | collected 2017-09 | reverse complement strand
CGGACCCCAATCAGCCATCTGCAATGTCCTGAGCCGGGTGGGATCGACTCCCATCCGGCGACCGGATCCCCCGCTCAGTTCCCGCCTTTCCCGTTTCCCGTCCTCACCACCGAGAACGCGACAACTGCGCCCAGCACCAGCAGCAGCTGGCGGGTCGTGGTCGGCTCGAACGGGTCGCGTGCCACCTTCAGTTCCAGGCGGCGCCGCGTCAGGGCATCGCGGTCATAGGCCTCGTCATAGCGCCGCACCATCGCATCCCGCAACTCCACCGCCGCCACGTCGTCGCTGAGGCCGAAGCCCAGTTGCGGGGGGAGCACCGGCAGCCGGTTGCCGGGGTCGACCGCCCAGTTGATCCCCTTCATGAGCAGGCTGCGGCCCTCGGCCGGTGGCCAGGCACCGATGATGACGAGCGTGGTGGCGAAGAGGAGCCTGTGGCCGATCCTGCCGACGGTCACGGGTGCACTCCAGGCGGCGCCGACATCACATTGGCGTCGCCGTCCCAGAGGAAGGTGCGCACGTGGTGCCGGCAGCAGGGGGGCACCTCGTCGCGCAGGAGCTTCAGCACGTGGGATGCCTTGCTCAGGAAGTCCTCGGTCGCCGCCACGATGAAGCGTCGAGGATGGCCGCTCCACTGCGTGAGGATGCGCGCGTCGATGACGGCCGCCTCCTCGAGCGACTCGGTCCGGAGCGGGTTGTCGCGGTTGTAGGCGTGGGCCGATGTCGGGGTCCGCAGGTGGATGACCGTGTCGTAGCGGGCAAGCTCCACCTCCCGGGTGGTCCCCACCGACGTGAACAGGTCCCCGTCGCCCCTCCAGTAGGCGGAGCCATCGATGGTGCCGCGGTCGCACAGGACGACCGCCGCGTTGTCGGCGTCGGCCGTCGACTCGAGTTCCCGCTGGACGTGGTAGATCGCGCGCTGGGCCGCCTGCTGGACGAGGTCGCGGTGATTGCGCGGGAAGCGGCCGCCGAAGATGATGCCGGCCGATTCCGGCAGCGTCCTGACGTGCTCGCAGAAGAACAGGCGTATCAACTCGAGCACTGCGGTCTTGCCGGCGCCCGGGCCACCGGTGAGGACCACGCGGCGAGGGGCGTGGCGCTCCACGCAGTCGCAGGGTTTCATGAGGTCTCCCGCTGCAAGTCTATCGAACGCGGGCATGCTAGAATCCGCGAAGTTTCCACGATGATCGACTCCCGGCTTTCCGGCGTCCTCGCGGGCCTGGCGCTGTGGTCGGCTGTGGCCGCGGCTGCGTGCAGCGGCGGCGCCAGCAGCGCGCCGACGACCCCCAGCACCACACCGTCCACCAGCACGCCCGCGACCGTGAGCGGATCGTGGTCGGGTACGGCCACCGATTCGTCGGGATCGGGGCTGATGTCATGGTCCATCACGCAGTCGGGGAGCGCCTTCTCCGGCACGCTGAGCCTCACCGACAACGGCACGGGCACGAAGGCGTCGGGTACGGTGTCGGGCACGCTGTCCGGGTCGAGCGTCTCCTTCGCGCTCGCGGTCCCGGCGGGCGGAGCGGACGGATCCTTCACCAGCTGTTCGGCCTCCGCCTCGGGCACCGGCAGCGTGTCGGGCGCGTCACTGAGCGGCAGCTACACGGGAACGAACTCGTGCACGGGCGCCATTTCGTCCGGCACCGTCACCCTGAGCCGGCAATGAGGGCCTTCGCGATCCTGGGCGTCCTGATCGCCGCGCTGGCCGGCGTCGCCCCGGCCTCCGCGCAGCAGCTCCCGCGTGTCGAGCCGCTGCTCGGGTTCGGCTCCGGGCCGTCGGGCGGCACCGGCAACAGCAGCGCCGATGCGTTCTTCGATGACTCGGCGCTGCAGGAGATCCGCTTCACCATCAACTCGAAGGACTGGCAGACGCTGAAGGACAACTACCTGTCCAACGAGTACTACCCGTGCGACTTCGAGTGGCGGGGGCAGAAGGTGCGGAACGTCGGCATCCGGTCGCGCGGGACCGGCAGCCGGAGCGGCGTCAAGCCCGGCCTGCGGGTGGACTTCGACCGGTACACCAGTGGCCAGCGGTTCCTCGGGCTGAAGTCGTTCGTGCTGCGCAACAACACGCAGGACATGACCCAGCTCCACGAGCGGCTCAGCATGCTGATCTTCCGCCGGATGGGTGCCGAGGCACCGCGGGAGACGCACGCGAAGATGTTCGTGAACGACGAGTACGTCGGGCTCTTCACGATCGTCGAGTCGGTGGACAAGGACTTCCTGCAGCGGAACCTGGGCGAGGACAGCGGTTACCTGTTCAAGTACGACTACCCGGTCGACGGCATCCCCTACTACTTCGAGGACAAGGGACCGGATCCGGCCGCGTACGTGCCGCTGCCCTTCAAGCCGGAGACCAACGAGACCAATCCGCGCCCGGAGTTCGTCGTGCAATGGGTGCAGGCGGCGAACCAGTCGTCGACGGCGGCGTTCCAGTCGGCCGTCGGAGAGTTCATCGATCTGCCGGCCCTCCTCCGCCATGTCGCCGTCGAGGTGTTCATCGGCGACTACGACGGCTTCATCGGCAACTACGGGGTCAACAATTTCTACGTCTACCGCTACAACAACCAGAAACGGTTCCAGATGATCCCCTGGGACAAGAGCGAAGCGTTCAAGGCGCCGGTCGACTCGTCGGTCTTCCACAACCTGACCGACGTGCCAGAGGAGCAGCGGAACCGTCTGGTCTCGCGCATGCTGTCCTATCCCGAGCTGTATGCGCTCTACCTCGACACCCTCGATGCCATCGCGACATCGGTGTCCGAGGGCGGGTGGCTGGAGCAGGAGATACAGCGGGAGTATGCGCAGGTGCGCGATGCGGCCCGCGCCGACACCCAGAAGCCGTACAGCAACGACGACTTCGAGAATGCCGTGCAGGGGTTGCTCGAGTTTGCGCGCGGTCGCAGCGCGCAGGTGCGCGCCCAGGTCGCGGCGGCACGCCGCTGACCGGCGCTTCCGCGCGCACGGGGCGCCGGGCACCTGACGCCTCTGCTACGCTGTCTTTCCTGATGCCTGGCGTACTGCCCGCCCCGGCGAGCACGATCATCCGCCTCGACGAGGCCGGCCGGGTGGCCACGTGGCCCGACTCGGCCAGCGCGATGTTCGCGCGGCTCCGCGGCCAGGTGGTGGGCCACCCGCTCTGCGACCTGCTCGACGAACGCCAGCACAGTGCCTGCGCGAACGTCATCCAGTACCTGGCCGGCGAGCCGCACGGTGTCGTGCACACCCTGGCGGTCACGGCCACGCGGCCCGGTGGCGCCACGTTCGCCGCCGAGTGCTCGATCTGGCGGGTGCCACCGCCGTCTCCCCGCGAGTCCGCGATGTTCGACGTCCTGGTCCGCGACCTCACGGAGCGGGACCGTACCGAGCACGAACTCCGCCGGGAGATCCGGGAACTCGGGCGGGTGTCCACGGCGCAGGCCCAGGCCCTCCAGGAGGCCCGCTCGCTCATCACCGACCTCACCGAGACCATTGACGAGGTGTTCTGGATTGCGGACGCGAGCATCACGCGCATGCTCTACATCAGCCCTGCCTACGAGCGGGTGTGGGGCCGCTCCTGCGCGTCGCTCTACGAGAAGCCGAAGTCGTTCATCGACGCGATCCACCCCGCCGACCGCGCGCGCGTGGTGGACGACCTCGTCGTCCAGCGCGACGGGCTGCCCTTCGATCACGAGTACCGCATCGAGAGGCCGGACGGTTCGGTGGCCTGGGTCTGGGACCGCGGGTACCCGGTCCGCAACGCCTACGGCCAGGTGACCCGCTACATCGGCGTGGCGCAGGACATCACGCTCCGCAAGGTGTCGGAGGCGGCCGCCCGCCGGCAGGACACGCTCGATGCCATCGGCCACATGACCGGTGGGCTGGCGCACGACTTCAACAACGTGCTCGGGGTGATCGTCGGGCACCTGGACCTCGCGGCGCTGGCGGTGGGGCCCGAGTCGCCCGCGAGCGACAGCCTTGCCCAGGCGCTGGATGCGGCAATGCGTGGCGAGCGGCTCGCCAGACGGCTGCTGGCACTGGCGCGGCAGCAACCGGCGGAGCGCCGTGAGCTGTGCCTGGCCGCATCGATCGAGGAGCTCCGTCCCCTGCTCGCCTACGTGGTCGGTCCCGCCAGCCAGGTCGACGTGGAAGTGGCGGCGAGGCCAGCGGTGAACGTCGACCCCGGAGAACTGGACGCGGCCCTCATCAACCTGGCGGTAAACGCGCGGGCCGCCATGCGCGACGGGGGGCGGCTCACCATCACGGTGGACGACGTGAGGCTGGGGCCGAGGAAGGCCGCCGAGTTCTCGCTGCCCGCCGGCCGCTATGCCTCACTGCTGGTCAGCGACACCGGCGTGGGCATGACGCCCGAGGTGCTCGAGCGCGTGGGCGAGCCGTTCTTCACCACGCGGCCCGGTCAGGAGGGCACCGGGCTGGGCGTCTCCATGGTCCACGCGTTCGTGCGCCAGTCGGGCGGGGCCATGCGCGTGGACAGCACCCCGGGCGTCGGCACGCGCTTCCGGCTGCTCCTGCCAGCCGCCTGACCGCGGGCTCTCGCGCGCCTGGCACGGCGCGTCAAGGCATAGACAAATAGGTGCGTGCGCCATCTGCTATAGTCGTCAGCTATGGAGTGGCTCAACTATCACCACCTGCTGTACTTCTGGACCGTGGTGCGCGAGGGGGGCGTGTCGCGTGCGGCGGAGAAGCTCCGCCTGGCGCAGCCGACCGTGAGCGCGCAGGTGAAGCTGCTCGAGGATTCGCTCGGGCACCCGCTGTTCGACCGGCAGGGGCGCCGCCTGGTGCTCACCGACACCGGCCGCATGGTCTACCGGTACGCCGACGAGATCTTCGGGATCGGCCGGGAGCTGCTCGAGACGCTGAAGGGGCGCACGCCGGGCCGGCCGCTGCAGCTCACGGTGGGTGTGGCCAACGCCGTGCCGAAGCTCATTGTCCACCGGCTGCTCCAACCCGCGCTGTCCTCCGACCAGACCATCCACCTCGAATGCCGCGAAGACAGCACGGAGGCGCTGATGGCCGACCTGGCCACCCACGAGGTGGACGTCGTCATCTCCGACGTGCCGCCACCGGCGCACATCCGCGTCAAGGTCTTCGGGCACCTGCTGGGGGAGTCCGACACCACGTTCTTTGCCGCCGGGCCGCTGGCCGCCCGGCTGCGCCGCCGCTTCCCGCATTCGCTGAACGACGCGCCGCTGCTGCTCCCCACCCGCACCACGGCCCTCCGGAGGGCGCTCGACCAGTGGTTCGAGGCCGAGGACCTCCACCCGCGCATCGTCGGCGAGTTCGACGACTCGGCATTGATGAAGGCGTTCGGCCAGGCCGGCACCGCGGCATTTCCGTCGCCCGCGGTCATCGAGCCCGAGATCGTACGGCAGTACAAGGTGCAGGCCGTAGGCCGCGTGAAGTCGGTCCGCGAGCGGTACTACGCGATCTCCGCGGAGCGTCGGCTCAAGCACCCCGGCGTGCTGGCCATCACCAACGCCGCCAGGACCGACCTCTTCGGCTGAGGCCATCGCAAGAGTTTTAGTCGATGGATAGCATCCTAACTATCTAGTCGACCGATACGGCTCCAGCCCATACATTGGTGCGGTCGCAAGGGAGTGCGATCGCATGGACCTCTTCTTTCCGTTCGCCGAGTACTGGTGGTTCTACGCGGGCTTCACCGCGTTCGTCCTGTTGCTGCTGGCCGTGGACCTCGGGGTGTTCCACCGCGAGGCGCACGTCGTGTCCTTCCGTGAGTCGCTCGGCTGGTCCGTGGTGTGGGTGGCGCTGGCGCTGGCCTTCAACTACGGCTTCCACCTGTATGCCGAGTACCGGTTCGGTGCCGAGGCGGGCCGCCAGCTCGGGCTCGAGTTCCTCGCCGGCTACATCGTCGAGAAGTCGCTCGCCGTCGACAACATCTTCGTCTTCGTGATGATCTTCGCCTACTTCGGCATCCCGCCGCTCTACCAGCACCGCGTGCTGTTCTACGGGATCATCGGCGCCCTGGTGTTCCGCGCGGCGTTCATCGCGGCCGGGGCGGCGCTGATGCAGTACCACGTCATCGTGCTGATCTTCGGCGCCTTCCTCATCCTGACCGGCGTGAAGATGCTCTGGGCGCCCGACCGGAAGGTGGAGCCCGAGAAGAACCCGGTGGTGCGGCTGCTGCGGCGCCTGGTGCCGATCACGAACACGCTGCACGGACAGCGCTTCTTCGTGCAGATCGACGGCCGGCGCCATGCGACGCCGCTGTTCGTGGCGCTCCTCATGCTCGAGATGAGCGACATCATCTTCGCGGTCGACTCCGTGCCGGCCATCTTCGCCGTCTCGCGCGAGCCGCTGATCGTATTCACGTCGAACGTCTTCGCCATCCTCGGCCTGCGGGCCATGTACTTCATGCTGGCCGGGGCGGTGGAACGCTTCCACCTGCTCAAGTACGGGCTGGCGCTGATCCTCGTGTTCGTCGGCCTGAAGATGGTGTGGCTGAACGACCTGTTCGACGGCAAGTTCCCGATCACCTGGTCGCTCGGCGTGATCGGCCTGCTGCTCGCGGCCAGCATCTCCGCCTCGCTCTGGTGGTCGAAGGGCCCCGCGCTCCCGGAGGCCGAGCTCCGGGCCTGACCCTCACCGGGCGACGGCGAGGTTCTCCCGGATCTGCCGGATCGGTTCGAGCGCGTAGCTGAGGAGCGATCGGCGGCCCACGATGACCGCCGCCCGTCCGGCCATGCCGGGTGCGAGCGGCGTGCGCGTACCGTCGGGACCGAGCCCGCCGGCACTCGCGTCGCCGGCGTCGAGGTCGGCGAAGGCGCGGAATGCCCCATCCTGCTCCGGGGAGGACGCCGGGCTCACCCACCGGACCGTGGCGTACCGCAGGCCATAGCGCTGGTAGGGGAAGGCGTCGTACATCAGCTTCACCGGCTGGCCCGGGCGCACCTGGGCCAGCCCGCGCTGGGGCAGCCGCAGTTCGGCGTGCAGCGGCGTGCCGGCGCAGATGACCTCCGCCAGCAGGTCGCTGTCGTGGACCACGGCGCCGCGGTTGCGCACGTGCAGCGTGAGCACCGTCCCGTCGCACGGCGCGGCGACCACGAAGATGTTGGCGCCGGGGCCGTCGCCCGTCACCGCGTCGCGGTCCAGCATGTCCCGCCGGACGCGGGCGCGATCCAGGTCTTCACGGACCGCCCGTTCCACCTCGATGAACGCGGCACGCCGGGCCGCCATATCGGCGGCCAGCGTCTCGAGGTTGCCGCTGGTGTCCGCGATCTCGCCCGAGAGCGCCTCGAGTTCGGAGGTGACCTGGTTCACGTCCAGCTGCGGCCGGCTCAGGTCGAGCGGGCTGATCAGCCCCTGCTCGAAGCTGCGCTGCTGCCGGTCGAGGACCTCCCGCGCCAGCCCGAGCCGCTCGGTGCGCAGGCTCCGCTGCCGTTCGAGGTCGCGCAGCCGCTGCTGCAGCCGTGCCCGCTCCTTCTCGTCGGCCGTGCGCTGCGTCTCGTACTTCATCCGCTCGTTCGCCAGCCGGGGCTCGCCGCTGCGGATCGTGGTGGCGAGAGCCTCCCGTTCCGCCGCCCGGTCGCCGACCAGGTCCGACGCGATGGAGAACAGCCGGTCACCGGCCTTCACGGCCTGCGCCTCCACGACGCCCACCTCGGTCACGGTGCCGTCGTGGAGCGTGCGCACCGGGTCGGCCGCCCGCACCGGGGTGAGGGCGAACGGCGCGTTCACCGTCTCCGGAACGTGCACGAAGACCAGCGCCAGCAGGCCCACCGCGAACAGCGTGAGCAGGATCAGCGACAGCGCGCGCGCGACGAGCGGCGGCGGCTCGGGGTCCAGGAACGGCGGCTCGTTCGGGTCGACGTAGGCGGCCGGCATCACGCCACCCCCAGCTGCTGGCTCGACAGGTAGTAGTAGAGCCCCTGCCGCTGCATCAGTTCATCGTGCGAGCCGTGCTCCACGAGGCGTCCCCGCTCGAGCACGAGGATCATGTCGGCGTTCCGCACCGTGCTGAGCCGGTGCGCGATGATGAACGACGTCCGTCCCTGGAGGAGCGTGTCAATGTTCTGCTTCACCATGCGCTCGGACTCGGTGTCCAGGGCGCTCGTGGCCTCGTCGAAGATCAGGACGGGCGGCTTGCCGTAGATCGCGCGGGCGATGGCGATGCGCTGGCGCTGGCCGCCCGACAGGGCCAGCCCCGTCTCGCCGATCCTGGTGTCGTAGCCGAACGGGAGCCGCTCGATGAAATCCTGCGCGCTGGCCACCTGCGCCGCCCACATCACGCGGTCCATGTCGGGCTCGTCCTCGCCGAACGCGATGTTGCGGGCGATGGTGTCGGCGAACAGGTAGTTCTCCTGCAGCACGAACCCGATCCGCCGCCGTAGCTCGCGGTAGTTCAGGGTCTTGAGATCCTGCCCGTCGTAGAGCACCGTGCCGTCGGTGGGTTCGAGCAGGCCCGCCATGCACTTGGCGAGCGTGGTCTTGCCCGAGCCGCTGCGTCCGACGATGGCCACCACCTTGCCGGACGGGACGTCCACGGTGATGTCCTCGAGCACCGGCGGTGCCTCGGGTCCGCCGTACCGGAACCCGAGCCCGCGGAAGGAAATGTGACCGTCCAGGGCGCGCACGGGACGCAGGCTGTCGCGACTGGTCCCCTGCTCCGGATCGTGCTCGAACACGTCGTTGAGCCGATTGAGCTGGACGATCGCCCGCTGCAGGCCGTCCCACAGCCCCAGCAGGCTGCGGAGCGGCGCGGTCGAGAGCGCGACCAGCGAGTTGAACGCCACGAGTCCGCCGATCGTCAGGCGTCCGGCCATCACCTCGAGCGCCCCCGCCCACAGGAACAGGCCAACGCCCATGAAGCTGATCGCCTCGATCGCCGCCTCGTAGGACATCACCTGGAAGTCGGCCTTGAAGAGCCTGCGGGCCACGCCCTGGAACTGGTCCAGCATGAGTGCCCGGAACTCGGGTTCGCCGCCGAGCGCCTTCACCGTCTCGATCCCCTTGATGGCATCGACCTGGTAGGACTGATACTTGCCGTACGCGTCCTCGAGCTTCTGGAAGGTCGGGCGCAGGAACCGCACCGACCAGGCCATCAGCAGCCCGTACGCCGGGGCGGTGGCCACGAACACCAGCCCCAGCCAGGGACTGTAGACGAACATCACGGTGACCGTGGCCACGAGCTGCACCGCGGCGGTCGCTCCGGCGATCCCGTTCTGCACCAGGTAGTCGCGCACCTGGCGCACCCCTTCGAGCCGCCGCTGGATGTCGCCCGTGCGGCGTGACGCGAAGTACGACAGCGGCAGCGCCAGCAGCCGCCGCATCAGGTAGTCCAGCGACGCGCTGTCGATGCGCACCGCCGCGAACGACAGCAGGTAGCGCTGCACGCCGAGGGCCACCACCATGAAGACGACGGTGATGCCCATGCCGGCCATCAGGACCTTCAGCAGCGACTCGTCCTGCTCCACCAGCACGCGGTCCACGATCACCTGCGTGAAGACCGGCAGCACCATCTGCAGCAGGCTGACGATCACGGCCAGTCCCAGCGCCTGGAACAGGATGCCGCGGAACGTCCGGACGAACGGCACCATCCACGCCACGATGGACGGCGCGAGCGGCGCCTGCTCGAAGGCCGGCGTGTAGTCGAACAGTGCCGCGTAGCCGGTCCACCGCTGCTCGAACTCCGCGCGCGGCACCGTCCGGAGCCCGAGCGCAGGGTCGGCGAGCTTCACGCGCGTGGGGCTGACGTCGTAGACCACCAGCCAGTGGTCCGCGTCCCAGTGCGCGATCGCCGGCATCGGCATCTTGTCCAGGTTGCGCGCCGAGGTCTTGATCGACCGCGACGACAGCCCGAGTTCCTCGGCCGCCCGGCAAATGGACCGCAGGCTGGTGCCGTCCTGGCCCGTGTTGACCAGTTGGCGGATCCGCGCGAGGCTCACTGCGCGGCCGAAGTGGCGGCAGATCATGGCCAGGCTGGCCGCACCGCAGTCCATCTCGTCGACCTGCCGCACGACCGGCATGCGGCGAATGCGTCGGCTGCGCTTGATGAAGTGCCCCTCGCTGGCGAAGGGCGTGTCCTCGCCGGCGTCGTCTCCCCGCACGTCCGCCTGGTCCTCGCCCACCTGCTGCGCGGTGGCCCCGGCCGGCAGCAGTTCCTCGTCCATGCCCTCGGGCACGGTGGCGTGATCGCGGTAGTCGTACTGCGCGATCCGCTCGGTCATCTGCGCGCGGAACTCCGGGATCGACTCGACCAGGCGCGTAAAGGTTTCCTCGCCGAGCGTCAGGAACGCACACGGCGACAGCGCTTCCGCACCGTGATCCCTCGAGGTGTGCCGGAACACCGAGACTTCCCCGAAGTACTCCCCACGCTCGCGCTGCGCCAGGTGCCGCCGCTGCCCCTTCTCGCTGGCGTAGAGGGCCACGCGCCCCGACTCCACGAGGTAGAGCGGGCCGGGCGGATCCCCGGGCCTGAAGATCGTCGCGCCCGCCTCGACGGTGACCGGGGTCAGGTCTGCCAGGATCATCCCGACCACGGCGTCGGCGGGCAGCTTCGAGAATGCCGGGAAGTTGCGGAAGAACCCCTGCAGCCGCCGGTGCTTCACCTGCAGCTCGAGGTAGGTGCGGATCTCCGGGTTGAGGTCCAGCAGCGCCTGGAACACCGACCGGTCCAGCCGCAGCGCCAGCACCTCGCTGCTCGCGCGCACGGTCGCCGGGTGCGGCCTGCCGTCGAGCAGCTCGATCTCGCCGAAGCTGTCGCCGGTCGTCAGCATGTTCAGCGGGATCTCGACGCCCCGCTCGCCCTGCTTCAGCACCCGTGCGCGGCCCGACACGATCACGTACATCGCATCGGTCGGTGCGCCCTCCTCGACGATCACCTTGCCGAACGGATAGGACGTGGCAACGAAGCTCCGCACGACCAGGGCACGGGAGCCCTCGGAGAGGAACTGGAGGATGGGGAGTTCGTCGAGGACGTTGCGATCGCTCACGGATTACACCCAGTTCTGCCAGTGGACGTGCAGCACGCGTGCGCGGTGCAGCACGGCATCGACGACCGCACGCTCGGCCAGCTGCCGCACCTCGGGATCATCGGCGGAGGGGAGGCGCTTGCCGCGCACCACAATCGCATGGAACGCATCGTCGGCGGCGATCGGGCCGAGCAGCTCTCCCGGCGGGGCGCTCAGGAGCAGCGGCCGGAGGTCCGGCGGGCTGTCCTCGAGGCGCAGTTCCTCGGTATGGACGCGGCGCCTGATGCGCTGCGCCAGCTGGCCGAGGGTGAGCCCGTCCTCGCGGCAGCAGAGGAGGGTTTCGCGCACCATGGACTCCTCGGGGAACGAGAGCCGCTCCATGTCGACCACCATCCAGTCGAGCCGGCTCGACTCGATCTGTGCCTGCAGCGCGTCGTGGGTGATGGCCGCGTCGCGCGTGGCCGCGAACACCGCCTCGAGCCGTGCCACTCCGGCCAGCCGCTCACCCAGGTCGTCGTCGGGGATGTCCTCCAGCAGGAAGCCGTGCGACGTGCGGAGCGCCTGCAGCGCCGCGGGCCCTGGTTGCGATACCAGCACGCCCCCCGCATCCTCGCGACCAGCCGCCACCGCCGCCAGGCCCGCCAGCGCCACGCCCATCTCGCGGAATCGGCCCGAGCAGATGCCCTCGGCCACCAGGTGCTCCCTGACCAGGTCGTCGTCGGGCGCATGCGCGTCCATGATGGCGTCGAGGTCGTTGCCCCAGCGTGCCAGGAGATCCTGCCGCGCGAAGTATGCGGACCAGGTCTCGATGGAGAGCCCCATGCGTTCCAGCCAGCGCTCGGTCTCCTCGGCCGTGATGAGTTCGTTGGCGTAGCGGAACGCGGCTGTCGCGGCGTCGACGACATCCTGGTCGGCCGGGTCATCCGACTCGTAGGAATGGGCCTCGCACGCGAGCCCATGCCGCAGGCGTGCCTCGAACGGCGCCCACGCACCACGCCACATGGCGGCGAGCATGACGTCGCGCCAGAGATAGTCCCGTTTGGCAACGGTGAACGCGCAGCGGTTCCACACGGACGGCAAGCAACCCCTGTCTGTCAGGTGATGGCGAGAGCCCTGGTGCCGGCGTCGCCGCAGTGCATGGTAGCCCTTCGGTCGAACGTGGCGGAAGGGGGGCGCAGCGATCGCTACGATGTCGCCCTGGTCGGTGACGCGGGCTGCAGCGCAATGGCGAGCAGTGTGACCCGCTCACCGTCGGCCAGCGGTTCACGTGCGTGCACCACGCCCTGTGTATGTGCCGCGATGGCGTCGCCGGGCATCAGTTCGAAGCGCTGCGCGCTGCCGTCCGGATGGTAGGCGACGAAGGCCGACGGCGTGCACCCCTCGGGCACCTGGTGTTCCAGGCAGACGAAGACGTTCACGTGCACCAGGGGGCTGTCGGTGTGCGGCCAGAAGTAGTCGCCGGTTTTCGAGTAGAAGACGTAGCGGGCGATGAACTGCGGCGCCAGGCGCTCACCCAGCGCCCGGCCGACCGCCCTCGCGAGCCGTGGGTCGACGGCCAGCCGGCGGCCCGAGAGGCCGGGGAGCGCCCCGCTCGCGTCGCGGTCGTCGCGGCTCTCGCGCCGCGCCTCGCGCACCAGCCGGAGCAGCCGGCGTCGATCGATCCAGGGCAGTGCCACGCGGGCGACGCTCGAGGCGTGCACGGAGGCAAAGACGCGCGTCACAGTCGTCCAGGCCACGCGCAGGATCGGGTCGGTGGGCGGCCTGCAGTCGAGCGCGATGATGCTTGGCGCGTATGAGAGGAGCGATCGCAGCGGGTCGAACTGGCCGGTCTCGTCGCGAGCCGACAGGTCGCGCGCGCGCAGCTCACGCGTGAGCCGGCGCTCGAGCCGCCGCCCGGCAGCCTTCCACTCACGCAGGTCGAGTGCCGGGCCTCCTCGCAGGATGCGGCGTACGCCCCGCGCAAGCCGTGGCCGGGGATCCAGCGAGCCCTTCAGTGCGTGCAGGTTGATGTCGTCGTCCGGCAGGGCGAGGCCGAGCACCGCCGACAGGCACAGGAGATCGAAGAGCGCCTGCTCTCCGCCTGAGAGGCGTGGGCGAACGTCCGAGACGACCGCTCGATAGCGCGCAGGAACGCGGATGCTCACGTTGGGGAAGTGAAAGACCGGCCCTGACGTGCAGGGCCGGGCCGGTCAGTGGGCTGCGGTCCCGGGGGGAAGACCGCAGGGATTGCTACTGCTGCGGACCGAGGCTCGCCGCGCCGCCCTTCACCTTGGCGGCCGCCGACTTCTTCACCTTCAGGTCCTTCACCTTGCTGCCAGACGTCGAGGCCTTCTTCTGAGCTGCCATCGTGGTGATCCCTCCAGAGGTAACGGTCCGCATCCTAGCACGGCCCGGTCGCGCGTTCGCGTGTCGCAAGTGGCGCCGTCGTGACGACGCGGGCGCGGCGAGCAATCTCGCGCAGCATGCCGCCGAAGATGAAGCCGTGCACCGGTACCAGCGAGTACCAGTAGAGCAGACCCCAGAGGCCCATCGGGTCGAAGACCGCGGTCTGGTGAATCGTCGTGCCCCCGCCAGGGGCGGGTACCGCCTCGAACTCGAGCCAGGCTCGGCCAGGCACCTTCATCTCCGCGGCGAGCCGCAGGCGGCGGCCGGGTTCGATGGCTTCCACGCGCCAGAAGTCCAGCGTGTCTCCCACATACAGAGTCTCCGGATGGCGCCGACCCCGACGCATCCCGACCCCGCCAAGCAGCAGGTCCGCCAAGCCGCGGAGCCTCCACATCCAGGTGCCGTAATACCACCCCGACGTGCCGCCGATCCGAGCGATCGGGCGGAACGCCTGTTCAGGCGGCATGTCCACGTGCATCGTACGTGCATCCACGAGGCGGGACCCGAACCGTGCGCTCACCAGTGGACGCGGCCCGCCGCCCGACTGCACGGCGTCCGACCAGCGGGTGAGCGCGAAGTCGCGGTCTTCGTTGCGAATGGCACGTGCAATCGATTCAGCCAGCCTCGCCGGCCGGATGGGGAAGACGTCGAGCGCCGACGGATCTTGCACCACCGACCGGTTGCGCAGCCCTTCGATCAGTTCGCGCCCGATGCGCGCATAGATCGGCGTGACGAGAGCGAGCCACAGGCTCGACAGGCGCGGTGTGAGCAGCGGCACCGAGATCATCGCGCGCCGAAGTCCGCGCTGCCTGGCGTATTCCCGCATCAGATCGCCATAACTCGCCCGGTCCGCCCCGCCCATTTCGAAGATGCGGTCCCCATTGTCCGGAAGGTCGAGCGCCGCCAGCAGGTACGCCAGTAAATCGTCGATCCCGATGGGTTGCGCGGCGGTGCCCACCCAGCGCGGGCAGATCATCACCGGCAGCCGCTCCACCAGCGCGCGGATCATCTCGAACGACAGGCTGCCCGAGCCGATCACGATGGACGCGCGGAACTCGACGACCGGCACGCCGCTCTCCCGCAGCGCTGCTCCCGTTTCCAGCCGGCTCTTCAGGTGCTTGCTCAGGTGTCCATCGTCATGCGCCAGTCCCCCGAGGTAGACGATGCGCCTGACACCGGCGCGGCGAGCCGCTTGTCCGAACGCCCTGGCGGCGGCGAGGTCCGCATCGCGGTAGTCGCCGTGCGCCCCCATCGAGTGCACGAGGTAATACGCGGTGTGGACCGACGACAGCGCACGGTCCAGCGTGGCCGGATCGAGGAGATCGCCGCCAACGATGTCGGTGGCCGCCGCCGCGCGGGCGCGAAGCACGTCGGGCCGACGGGCCAGGCAGCGGAGCGGTCGGCCCGTGGCCTCCAGGGCAGGAAGCAGGCGTCCGCCGATGTAGCCGGTAGCGCCGGTGAGCAGGATGGTGGTGCGGGTGTCCATGGGGCTTGGGGTAAGGACGCCGGCGGGCGGGTACAGGCCCCCGTGTGGCACGCGAGGCTTACGTCAACCGCACGGACTTTCGTGGAATGTCCCAGGCTGGGGGCATCGCCGGACCGCAGCGGGGACACCGTGCGGTTTACAGGCCGGATTTCGCGTGTGGAATATGGATGGGTCGGAGGCACGCGCGTTGCAGCCCGACCGGCCGACCGGGGAGGGTCGGCATGAAGCGACGCGAGTTCTGTGCGCACGCCTGTCAGGCGATGTCGCTGGTGGCGGTGGGAGCGGTGCTGCCCGGATGCAGCAGTGGCGGAAGCCCCACATCGCCGAGCGTGTCGAGTGGCGGAAACGGTTCCGCGCTGCCGACCGTGACCGGAGCGGTTTCCGGACGGGCGGTCACCGTGCCGCTGGCGGCCGGCTCGGCGCTGGCCGCGGTCGGTGGAACCGCGCTGGTGCAGTCGAGCATCGGGAACTTCCTCGTGGCGCGCATCTCGGAGCAGGCGTTCTCGGCCCTGACGGCGGTCTGTACCCACGAGGGCTGTACTGTCAGCAACGTGTCGGGGACCACGTTCATCTGCCCGTGCCACGGGTCGCGGTTCAGCACGAGCGGCGCGGTGCTGCAGAGTCCCGCCACGCGTGCGCTCACCGTGTTTGCGACGGCGTTCGCGAGCGAGACGTTGACCATTACGACCTGACCCGGGGGTGGTCGGGTGGGCCGGGTGTGGTCGCCGAGGCAGGACGGATAGCTGACAGTCCGACCTGCCCGCCCGGAGGACCCGCCCATCCGACCAGCCCGGGCAGCGGTAGCCCCTCCTGCCAGAGCTCTGCTGCACGACCCCCTGTCGATGCCCGTCGGGCTGCCGCTCCGCGGCCCTATAATGCCCGTTCGTCACTTGACCGTTTCCAGGACGGGAGACCCCTGATATGAAGCACGGACAGTACTGGTGGCCGCTCGCGGCCGTCGCCGTCGTCGCCCTCGGGATTGCCGGCGCGCAGCCGCAGGCGCAGGCGCAGCCGACACCCAACGCCAAGAACGACCTGCCGAACCCCTACAAGACCGTGGAGGGCTGGGCGAAGATGCCGGCCGGGCGGACCTGGGGATCGACCAGCTCCGTGGACATCGACAAGGACGGCGTGTCCGTGTGGGTGGGCGAGCGGTGCGGAACCAACTCGTGCCTCAACTCCACGCTCGACCCGGTGCTGAAGTTCGACGGGAACGGGAACCTGGTCAAGAGCTTCGGCTCGGGGCTCCTGGTCTTCCCGCACGGCATCACCGTGGACCGCGACGGCAACATCTGGATCGTCGACGGCAACGACAACGCGCCCAGGCCGGCCCGCGGTGCCGCGCCGGCGCCGGGGGCAACCCCGGCCCCGCTGCCGATGGGGCCGCCTCCGGGCGGCACCAAGGGGCACCAGGTGATCAAGTTCAGCCCGGAAGGGCAGGTGCTGCTGACAATCGGCAAGCCCGGCGGCGCGGCCGCGCCGGACTACTTCTTCCAGCCGAACGACGTGCTCGTGGCACCGAATGGCGACATCTTCATCGGTGAGGGGCACGGCGGCGGCAACTCGCGCATGTTCAAGTTCGACAAGACCGGCAAGCTCCTGAAGACCTGGGGCAAGCTCGGGTCGGCGACGGGGGAGTTCAACCAGCCCCACGCGCTGGCGATGGACTCGCAGGGGCGGCTCTTCGTGGCCGACCGGACGAACAACCGCGTGCAGGTCTTCGATCAGGACGGGAAGTTCCTGGCCGAGACCAAGGCCTTCGGCCGGCCGAGCGGCGTCTACATCGACCGGAACGACAACCTGTTCGTGGCCGACTCCGAGTCGCAGTCCACCAACGCGAGCGGGTACGGGTACAATCCCGGCGTCAAGCGCGGCATCCGCTTCGGCAGCGCGAAGACGCTGACGCCGGCCGGGTTCATTCCCGATCCCAAGGAAGGCGGCGCCACGAGCGCGGCCGAGGGTGTGGCCGTCGACAGCCGGGGCGTCGTGTACGGCGCCGAAGTCGGTCCGCGGGCGCTCAAGCGCTACGAGAAGCAGTAGGAGCAGGAGGACAGGTGATGAAGAAGGGTTATCTGGTGCTGGCCGTGGCTGCGTTTGCGGCGGTGGCAGCCACCAATATCGGGATGCATGCGAACGAGCCGGCGCCGATTCCGCCGGTGAACGACGCGCCGAACCCGTACAACATGGTGAGCGACTACTTCAAGCTGCCCGCGGGGCGGACGTGGGGCTCGACCAGCACGATCGACATCGACAAGGACGGCAAGTCGCTCTGGATCGCCGAGCGCTGCGGTGGGAACAGCTGCCTTGACACGGCCACCGGCCAGATCCGTGACATCCCGACCGTCATGAAGTTCGACGAGAACGGCAAGCTGGTCACGGCCTTCGGCAACGGCCTCCTCGTCTTTCCGCATGGCATGCACGTCGACCGCGACGGCAACGTGTGGGTGACCGACGGCCAGGACAACGCGCCGCGCCCGGCTCGCGGTGCGGCCCCCGCCGGCGGCGGCGCCGCTGCGGGTCGCGGTCCGGCCCCGACGCCAGGCCCGGCCGCTGGGGCCACCAAGGGCCACCAGGTGTTCAAGTTCAGCCCCGACGGCAAGGTGCTCCTGACCATCGGCAAGCCTGGCGGCTCGGTTGCCCCGGGTGAGTGCTGCTTCCAGCCGAACGACGTGATCACCTCGCCCGACGGCAAGTTCATCTTCGTCTCCGAAGGTCACGCCAGCACCGCGGGCTGGACGGCGAAGGTGCTGAAGTTCGACGCGAGCGGGAAGTTCGTGAAGGAGTTCGGCAAGTGGGGCAACGGCGACGGCGACTTCGACCAGCCGCACGCGCTCGCGTTCGACTCGAAGGGCCTGCTGTATGTCGGCGACCGCAACAACAACCGCATCCAGGTGTTCGACCAGGAGGGCAACTTCAAGGAGAAGTTCTACCAGTTCTCCCGCCCGAGCGGCATCTACATCGACAAGAACGACAACCTGTATGTGGCCGACTCCGAATCCGGATCCGTCTCGCAGAACCACCAGGACTGGAAGCGCGGCATCCGCATCGGCAGCCTGAAGGACAAGGACAAGAAGGTCACCGCCTTCATCCCGGACCCCGAAACCCGCATCCGTCCGGACTTCACGGGCACCAGCGCCGCCGAAGGCGTGGTGGTGGACGCGAAGGGCAACGTCTACGGCGCCGAGGTCGGTCCGCGGCGCGTCAGCAAGTACGTCAAGAAGTAAGGGACGCGACCGCGCGAGCGATCGCGGATTTTTTCCCCGGCCCGTGGAGAATTCCCGGGCCGGGTTTCTTTTTTCAACGACTTAGGGCCGTTTTTTTGCTGGCACGCCGCGTGCTCTATAGGGCGGCCAGAACCGTGGAAATCAGCCAGCCGGAGAAGCGCTCCTCCTAGGCGCACCAGGCACCCGGCTTGTTGGTTTCCACGTTTTTTGCTGTACGTCCTCCGGTCCGTTCCCCCGCCAGTCTTCCAGCCCGCTTCCTCCAGCCTCACCCGGCGTCGCGCTCACGATCGATCCCCGATCGCCGTTGCGGCACGGGCGTGGGCGGATGGCAGACCCGGTTCAGTGCGGCCCGCAGTTCGCCCGGATCGACCGGCTTCCTCACGAACGCCTGGGCCTGAAGGTCGCGCGCCTCACGGGCGGCGTCCAGGCTCCCCGAGACGACGACGACCGGAAGCCACGCCAGTGATCGATCGCGCAGCTGGGCGTGCCGGAATCGTCGCCCGCTCATCACCGGGAGGACGAGGTCCAGCACGATGGCGCAGGTCCGGGCCGTACTTCGCAGGTGGGTGAGCGCGCGCCTCCCGTCCCCCACTGCTGCCACCCGGTACCCGTCTGCCTCCAGCGTGAGCCGCAGCAGATCCTGCAGGTCGGGCTCATCCTCGACGATCAGGATTGAGCACCGATGGCCGGTCTCATGTGCACACATGCCCACATTCGCCCGTGCAAGACACGATCACTCGTCCTTCACCAGCTGCCCGACGGTGACGGCGAGTTCAGCGGGGTCGATCGGCTTGGTGACGTGGATCTGGTAACCGGCGGCCAGCGCCGCCTCGCGGTCGCTGGACCGGGCCAGTGCGCTGAACGCGGCGGCCGGAGTCGTGCGGCCTCGCACACTGTCGATGGCCCGGATCTCCCTGATCAGCTGCAGCCCATCCGTGCCGGGCATCCGCAGATCGCTCAGCAGTACGTCTGGCGGCGCACGAAGGAAGTGCTGCCTCGCCTCTTCAGCCGACACCGCGGTCTCCACCACGGCGCCGTACTGCTCGAGTGTCGACCGGGCGAACTCCAGCGACGCCCGGTCGTCGTCCACCACGAGGACGGAGATGCCCTGCAGGAGCGGAGGATGCGCGACCTCCGGCACGTCGGGGCTGGTGCTCCCCGGCCGGGCCCCAGGGAGCCGGACCTCGAAGGTCGCCCCCCGATCCGGCCCAGCGCTGTGGGCTGACACCGTGCCGCCGTGCATCTCGACCAGGTGGCGCACGATGCCGAGCCCGACGCCGATCCCGCCGAACGGGCGGGTGGTGCTGCTGTCGCCCTGGCGCAGCCGCTCGAACAGCAGTGGCGTCACGTCCGGCGCGAAGCCGATGCCGCTGTCGCGCACGACCAGCGACACGTCGTCGGCCACGCGCCGCAGCACGACCTGCACCACCCCTTCGGACGGCGTGAACTTGATGGCGTTCGAGACAAGATGCCAGGCCACCTGGCGGATGCGGTCGGGGTCGGCGGTGACGGCCTCGACCTCGCGATCGAGGTCGGACTGGAGCAACAGTCCTTTCGCCGCGGCCGCCGGCTCGAGGGCCTGCAGCACCTCGCCGACGATCGGCTGCAGGTGCGTGGGCCGCGTGGTCAGCTGCAGCCGTCCCGAGACGATGCGTGACACGTCGAGGAGATCCTCGATGAGTCGCGACTGGGCGAGGCCGGCCCGCTCGATGGCCTGGATGGCCCTCGCACCCTGCGCAGGGTCGAGCTTCCCGCTCGACAGGAGCCGAGACCAGCCGAGCACCGAGTTCAGGGGCGTGCGCAGCTCGTGCGAGAGCGTGGAGAGGAACTCATCGCGGATGCGTGCCGCGGCTTCCGCGCGGCGCGACTCGTCCTCCGCCCGGCGCAACAGCACTTCGTAGTGACCAGACAGGTCGTCAATCTGGGCGCGGACGCGCTGCGCCACCAGCACGCCGACGGTCACCCCCACTACGGCCAGCACCAGCGAGAGTGCGATGGAGCCCACGTGCTCGATCTGCCACACCATCAGCGCCGAGACGACGCCGATCGTCACGAAGGGGAGGATCACCAGGCGCCCGAGGCGTGTCCCGATGTCCGAACGCACGACCGTTCCCGTTGCAAGCCGGTCGCCCACGGACAGCTCACCCGTTCCCACGGCCGCGCATGGTCCGACTCTTGAACATGGATGGGCGATGGCGGACAGGGTGGTTCGCGTGGCGACGGTCGGTGATCTGCACTGCACGAGGAATGCGCAGGGGACGCTCCAGCCCCTCTTCGCGCGCATGGCGGAGCAGGCCGAGCTGCTGCTGCTGGCCGGCGACCTGACCGACTACGGCACGCCCGATGAGGCACGCGTGCTCGCGCGTGAGCTGCTGCCCCTGCGGATTCCGGCGGCGGCGGTCCTCGGCAACCACGACCTCGAGTCCGGGAAGGAGTCCGATGTGCGGCAGGTCCTGGCTGATGCCGGCGTCTCGGTGCTCGACGGCGACGCCGTCGAACTGGCCGGGGTCGGCATTGCGGGCGTGAAGGGCTTCGGGGGCGGCTTCGGCGCCCGTGCACTCGGCGCGTGGGGCGAACCGATCATCAAGCAGTTCGTGCACGAGGCCGTGAACGAGGCGTTGAAGCTCGAGGCGGCACTCGCGCGCCTGCGGACGCAGGCCCAGGTGGTGCTGCTGCACTACTCCCCGATTCAGCGCACCGTCGAGGGGGAGCCGCTGGAGATCTATCCGTTCGTCGGATCCAGCCGGCTCGAGGAGCCGATCGATCGCTTTCCCGTGACGCTGGTCGTGCACGGCCACGCGCATCGTGGCCAGCTCGAAGGGGCCACCAAGGGAGGTGTGCCGGTCTACAACGTGTCGATGCCGCTCCTGTCGCGGGCCTTCCCCGACCGGCCGGCGTTTCGCGTCTTCGAGGTGCCGCTCGGGCAGGGGCAGCCTGCGGAGCAGGACGCCCCCCTCACCGGCACGACGCCGCGCGGCCGACGGGCCACCGACGTTGTCGCCTCCTGATGAGCCATGGAAACCTCCACCGCCAGAGCCATCCACGATCCAGCGGCCGACTTCTACATCGACGCGCTGAGGAAGCTGCTCGAGACCGGCATCCCGTTCCTGGTCGGCGGTGCGTTCGCCTTCTCGCACTACTCGCACGTGCCCAGGGACACGAAGGACATCGACGTCTTCGTGAAGCCCGACGACTGCCCGCGGGTGCTCGAGGCGTTCTCGGCCATGGGCTACGACACGTTCGTGCCGTACCCGCACTGGCTCGGCAAGATCCATCGCGGCGAGCACTTCATGGACGTGATCTTCAGCTCGGGCAACGGTGTCGCACGGGTCGACGACCTGTGGTTCGACCATGCGCCCCGCGTGAACGTCCTCGGGCTCATCGTCCGGCTCTCGCCCGCCGAGGAGATGATCTGGTCGAAGGCGTTCATCCTGGAGCGCGAGCGGTACGACGGTGCCGACGTCGCACACCTGCTGCGTGAGACGGGGCCGTCCCTCGACTGGCCCCGGCTGCTGATGCGCTTCGGTGATCACTGGCGCGTCCTGCTCAGCCACCTGATCCTGTTCGGGTTCGTGTATCCCGACAAGCGGCAGAACGTGCCCGCCTGGGTGATGGAGGAACTGATCCGGCGGCTGGGGGTGAGCCGGCCGAACCTGCTGAACGATGTGTGCTACGGGACGCTGCTCTCGCGCGAGCAGTACCTGCACGACATCGAGCGGCTGAAGTATCACGACGGGAGGCAGGAACCGCACGGCTCGATGACAGAGGAGCAGGTGCGCATCTGGACCGAGGCGATCACGAAGGGCTGAGCTGAGGCGCGACGTCCGGCCAGGACAGCCGCGCGCGACCGCAGCGTCAGCGCAACAGCCGTCGGACAGCGCGCCGCGTCACCTCGGTGGTGACACCGAACACCAGGTGTGACGTGAACGACTGCAGGTGCGCACTGATCGGATAGCGCTGTGGTCTGGCCCACCCGATGACCGGCATCGCGATCTCGTCGGCAGCCACCCAGACGAGGGTACCGAATCCGGCGCCCGACCCCCGCGTGGCCCAGCTCGCCTGTTCGGCGACGACGCCGTAGGCGGCGCTCACGCCGGCCCCGAACGCGTAGTGCATCACCGGGGCGCCAATCCCGAGCTCCCGATCGGAGAGCGACCGTCCGAGCGTCTGGTGCGCCATGGCCTGGGCGGCATGCTCGTTCGCGTTGTCGCCCTCGCTCTTCTCCTGCCAGTCGCGCGCATCATGGCGCCCGCCAGGCGACCGTGGCTCGTATCCGTCCACGTAGCGGCTCCACAGGGCCTGGAACTCACTCATGAACCAGGTGCCCACGAGTCCGCCGACGAGCCCGGCCACGACGCCCTTCAGTGCGTTGGTATCGGGGGGCGTGCCGGTGCGCTCGGGGTTGCGTCCATCTCGCGTGTGCCGCGGGTCCATGCCGTGTGCACCTGCAACGCGGCCGCCACCATCCGGGGTCACTGCTGACGTTCGAGGACCCACGCCACGGATCCGACGAGCTTCTCCCAGAGTGGCCGGTGACGCCACGCATCGAGGGTGACCTCCCGGCTGCGGGCGATGTCGGCGTCGTGGTCCGCGATCAGCCGCGCCGCGACCTCGTCGTCGCGCACCGTCAGGTTCATCTCGTCGTTGTGCTCGAAGGACCGGTTGTCGAGGTTGGTGGTGCCGGTTGCCGACCACAGCCGGTCGACGACGAGCATCTTCACGTGGGTCATGCCGGGGTCGTACTCGTAGATCCGGATGCCGGCCTCGAGGAGCCGGCCCCACATCCGCCGGCTCGCCAGGCGCACCCACCGCTGGTCGGTGCCGGCACCGGGCACCAC
>WBZO01002621.1_pt1 | contig 22863 bp, 18 predicted proteins | sample 5204261 | NCBI WGS metagenome assembly WBZO01 (sample SAMN12412400, study PRJNA552823) | activated sludge metagenome | isolation source: activated sludge from anammox sidestream of wastewater treatment plant... | place: USA: North Carolina | collected 2017-09 | reverse complement strand
GCGATCGCCTGCAGGTAGCGCTGCTGGTTGGCGCCGCGCCCGCGCACGATGCCGCGCTTGGTGCGCACCGCGATGTCGTGGCTGTCGCCGGCGCGCTCCTGCAGCGTGTCCGCATCGGCTTCGGCCAACGCGAGGTTGACCTGCAGCGTGCCCAGCGTGGCGCCCTCGGTCGCCGCATACAGCTCGCGCAGCAGGCGTTCGGCGCGCTTGCCGGCCTCGGCGTCGCCCTCGATGCGGAACACGTTGCCGCGATGGGCGATGGCCACGCCCAGGCGCAGTTCGATCTGGCGCAGGTGCTCATCGAGCGGCCCGGCCAGGTTGGCCAGGCGCTCGCCGTCGGCGGGTTCGAGGGTGAAATCCCGTGGGGTCGGTGCGGTCATGGGCCGGCGAGCCTAGCGCGCGCGCCATCGGCGTACCAGCCACGGGAGCTCAGCTGGAAAATAATTCAACGTTCAATTAGTATTTGCGCATGGGCAACTCTCCGCAGCGCAGGCGCACGCCCCCAGCAACCCGCAAGCGGCGCCCGCCGGGGCGGCCTGCGGCCGACGGACCGGACCTGCGGCCGCGTGTGCTCGACGCGGCGCTGGCCTGCTACGCGCGCCACGGCATCGCGGGCACCTCACTGCGCGCGATCGCCAGTGAAGCCGGAGTGACGCCGGCGCTGCTGCATTACTACTTCGGTGACGCATTGCGGTTGCGCCAGGCGGTGGTCGACGAGCGGGTGTTGCCCGCGATCGCCGCGTTCCGCGCCCACCTCGCGCTCGAAGGCGAACCCGTGGCCCTGGCCACGAGGTTCGTCGACGGTGTTGCGGCCCTGGTGGCGGCACATCCGTGGCTGCCGGCACTGTGGGTGCGCGAGATCCTGTGTGAGGGTGGCGCGCTGCGCGACCTGCTGCGACAGTTCGTGTCGCCGGTACCGCAGGCGCTGGCTGCGGGATTCGCCGACGCGCAGCGCGAAGGCAGGCTCGACCCCGGACTGGATCCGCGCCTGCTGGTGGTGTCGCTGGTCGGGCTGACGCTGTTCACGGCCGCCAGTGCCCCGGTGTGGCGTGAGCTGTTGCGTGCCACCGACGTCGACGACGCGACCCTGCGCAGCCACACACTCGCCCTGCTTGGGCATGGCTTGGGAGTTGCCTGACATGAACCTGCACCGTTGGCACGATCGCCCGATGGCAGTCCTGCTCGCCGCGACCGCGCTCGCTGCCTGCGCAAAGTCGCCGCCGCAGATGCTCGGTACACTCGAGTTCGACCGCATCGGTCTGCCAGCGCCGGCGGCCGAGCGCATCATCGCGGTGGAGGTTCGCGAAGGCGAAGCGGTGGCAGCAGGGCAGATCTTGCTCCGGCTCGATCCGACCCGCGCCCAGGCGCAGCTCGCGGCGCTGCAGGCGCAGGCGCAGCGCGCGCGTGAGGTGCTGGCCGAGTTCGAAGCCGGGCCGCGCACCCAGGACATCGCGCTGGCGCGCGCCAACCTGGCCGCGGCCCGTGCCGAAGCGCGCCAGGCGCAGGCGTACTACGCGCGCCTGGCGCCGCTGCAGGACCGAAACTACGTCGCCGCCGCCGATCTCGACCGCGCGCGCGCCGCCGCGGACAAAGCCACGGGCAGGGCGCGCGCCGCGCAGGCGACCCTGGACGAGCGGCTAGCGGGTACGCGCGACGAGCAACTCGCGCAGGCCCGCGCCGCGCTCGCGGCCGCGGAAGCCGAGGTTGCCGCGCAACGGGCGCTGCTCGACAAGCTCACGCTGGTCGCGCCGCGCACGGCGCGCGTCGACAGCCTGCCATACCGGCTTGGCGACCAGGCGCCGGTCGGCGCCCCGCTCGCGCTCCTGCTGGCTGGCGAGGCGCCGTACGCACGCATCTACGTGCCGGCATCGCTGCGCGCTTCGCTGCGGGTTGGCGACGCGCTGCTGGTGCAGGTCGAAGGTCGCGACCAGCCGCTCGCAGGCAGGTTGCGCATGATCCGCAGCGAGCCGGTGTTCACGCCCTACTACGCCCTGACCGGCGACGACGTGGCGCGATTGAGCTACCTCGCGGAGGTCGCGCTCGGCGCTGACGCCGCGTCGCTGCCGGCCGGATTGCCGGTGCAGGCCATGCGCGGCGGCAGCACGCGATGAACGCCGACATCGCGATCCGTGCGCATGGCCTGACGCGGCGCTTCGGCAACCTGGTGGCGGTCGACCGGGTCGATCTGTCGGTGCCGCGGCGCCACGTCTATGGCTTCCTCGGTCCCAACGGTTCGGGCAAGTCGACGACCATCCGCATGTTATGCGGATTGCTGACACCGAGCGCCGGCAGCATCGAAGTGCTGGGTCTGGCAATCCCGGCACAGGCCGAGGCCTTGCGCCGGCGCATCGGCTACATGACCCAGAAGTTCTCGCTGTTCGATGATCTGACCGTGCGCGAGAACCTCGAATTCATCGCCGCGGTGCAGGCGCTGCCGCGCACCGCCGCGCGTCAGCGCATCGATGGGCTGGTCGATGAATACCGCTTTGCCGACCGCCAGCGGCAGCTGGCCGGCACACTCAGTGGCGGCCAAAAGCAACGCCTCGCGCTCGCTTGCGCAATCCTGCACCAACCCGAACTGCTGTTCCTCGACGAGCCCACCAGTGCGGTGGATCCGGAGTCGCGGCGCGACTTCTGGGAGAAACTCTTCGACCTGGCCGACCAGGGGACGACCCTGCTCGTGTCGACCCACTACATGGACGAGGCCGAGCGCTGCCATCGCATCGCGATCCTTGACCGTGGTGCGCTGGTGGCCGATGGCGCCCCGGCCGAACTGGCGGCGCGGCTGGCCGGCAGGACGCTGCTCGTGGACACGGCCGATCCGCGTCGTGCGCAGCAGGCCATCGTCGCTCAACCGGGCGTGGTCAGCGTCGCCCAGATCGGCACCGCGCTGCGTGTGCTGACCGCGGGCGGTGCCGAGGTGCAGGGCCGCATCAGCGAGGCACTGGCGCGCGCTGGCCAGCTGGCGCGAGTGGAACCGGTGCCGGCCAGCCTTGAGGACGTGTTCGTGGCGGCGACGCAACGCGATGCCGTGAACGCGGAGCCAGGCCGGTGAACCTGCGGCGCTTGTGGGCGGTTGCGCTCAAGGAGCTGCGCCAGCTGCGCCGCGACCGCATCACGCTGGCGATGATCGTGGCCGTGCCCGTCGTGCAGCTGGTGCTGTTTGGCTATGCGATCAACCTCAACCTGCGCGGCCTGGCCACTGGCGTCGCCGACGAGGCCAACACGACCGGATCACGCGCACTGGTCATGGACATGGTCGCCACCGGCGTGATCAAGCCGGTGGTGGCGGCGCGCAGCGCGCAGGAACTGGTGGACCTGCTGCGCCGTGGCGAGATCAGCGTCGGCATCGCGGTTCCGCCGGACTTCGAGCGTCGCAAGGCGGTCGGCGCCGAAGTGGCGCAGGTCATGGTGGACGGCAGTGATACGTCGGTGCAGGCTGCCGCGGCGCAACTGGCGCAGTTGCCACTCGGCACCTCGACCGGTACCGGGCCGGCGCCGCTGGCGAGCACCCCGGCGCCGCGACCGATTGCGGTCGTGTCGTTCTACAACCCCGAACGGCGCTCGGCGGTCAACATCGTGCCCGGCCTGATCGGCGTGATCCTGACCATGACGCTGGTGCTGTTCACCGCGGTTGCGATCGTGCGCGAACGCGAGCGCGGCAACATGGAGCTGCTGATCGCGACGCCGCTGTCGCGCACCGAACTCATGGTGGGCAAGGTACTGCCCTACGTCGCGATCGGCTTCGTGCAGACCAGTGTGATCCTGCTGCTCGGGGTGTGGTGGTTCGCGGTGCCGATCCGCGGCAGCGTGCTCGATGTGTACGCGAGCGCCGGGCTCCTGATTCTCGCCAACCTCACGCTCGGCCTGCTGATCTCCACGCGTGCGAAGTCGCAGTTCCAGGCGATGCAGATGACGTTCTTCCTGTTCCTGCCGTCGATCCTGTTGTCGGGCTTCATGTTCCCGTACGCGGGCATGCCACGAGCGGCGCAGCTGCTCGCCGAAGTCTTGCCGCTGACGCACTTCCTGCGCCTGGTGCGCGGCATCATGCTGCGTGGCGCGTCCGTGGCCGAGTTGTGGCCCGACGTGCTGGCTCTGACCGCGTTCAGTGTGATCGTGATGGGCGCGGCGATTGCGCGCTTCCACAAGCGACTGGATTGAGGTGCACCGGTTGCCGGGCGCGTTCGCGCACGCGGACACGGCGCCGTTGTCGCGGCGCCGTCGGTGGGGTTGTCCACGCGGTCGGCACGTCCCTGTGCCGTGGCGCGGGTCAGAAGTCGGGGCGCGGGGTGGACTGCACGCTGCGCGGGGCGCCGTCGTTGGTCTTCTGCCGGTACAGCTGGCCGCGTCCGGGTTGAGCATGCCCGGCACCTGCTGGTTGGACAGGTTGAATACGTCGGCATGTACCGTGAGGTGGTCGAGCCAGGCGGGCTGCCAGGCCACGTTCACCTTGAACGTGCAGGTCCAGGGCGAGGTGCCATGCGAGCCGCGTGGCGATGGCGCGCAGTCGGACGAGGGTGGCACGCAGTTGCGGCTGGATGGATCATTGCCCGATCCGGCCAGGCCACAGAAGTAATGGAACGAGCCGTTGTACCAGCCGCGGTCGGCGGTCGGGTACCCGCGAGCGCCTGCTGGAACAAGGCGACGAAGCGCTCGCCGGGCTGCTGGTCGTCCCCGACGCCGACCGCCAGCTCATCCGCAAGGTGCGCCTTGAGCGCGGGAAGCAGCGTCCGCCACGCGCCTGCCGCGAGCTGTTCCGCACCCTGAAGGCGCTGATGGCTGAGTCGGACGAGGGTGCTGAAGCCGCTGAATCCGACGATGCCGGAACGCAGATCCCGGACGCATCGATCGACGAGGACGATCACGCTTCGGCCTGAAAAACCTGGCGCAGCCTGGGGCTGATTCAACGCCCGGCCAAACCGTGACAGACTTCTCACTTTAAGTGTAGGATTCGCGCCACATCGCCTTTGGGGGGGGGCGCCATGCGCCGGATCTGCGTACTGCTTGCACTCATCGTTCCTGCGCTGGCCTCGGCGCAGTCGCCTCCCAACTTCCTCTGGCTCGATGACTTCGAGCTGTGTCCCTCGCCCCAGTCGTACCGGCCGGACCGCGACAGCGACGACTACGGCGACGACAACTACCGCTTCGTCGGCTGCGTCCAGCCGCCCGAGTTCTTCCCCGTCGCTCCCGGCGATTGCGACGATCTGGACCCCGGCATCAACCCATCCGCGGTCGAGCAGTGCAACGGCATCGACGAAGACTGTGACGGAATGGTCGACGAGAACGCTCTCGGAGCTGGCGCATCGTGCGACACCGGCCTTGTCGGCGCATGCAGCTTGGGCACCTTCCAGTGCCAAGGCGCATCCGGACTGGTCTGCGTCAGCGACACCCCCTCCTCGCCGGAAGTCTGCAACGGCATCGACGACAACTGCGACGGGCAAGTCGATGAAGGCAATCCCGGCGGAGGACAAACCTGCAACACCGGTCTTCCCGGCGCGTGCAGCATTGGCACAACGGTGTGTCAGGGCGGGGGGTTTGTCTGCGTGCCCGACAACCAACCCTGTCCATGACCACCGACTGACCCTCGGCCAAGCCCGCCCAGGCCGAGACCTACGGGCTGGGGGAGTGGCCGACAGCGTTCCAACCCTGGTCACCCAGACAGGCAAGCAGCGGGTCAAGAAGACCGTGCTGCGGCAAAACCATGCTGGATGCCGTGCGCAAAGCCGCGAACATGGTTCGCAACCTGGTTTCCAGGGGGTGATCTTCCTCCGCGGCTAGGCAGTGGACGCCAGGTCCGGTTCCTGGGCGGCGGCGTACTGCCCGAGGTGGCGCACCTGGAGCCGCAGGGTCTACACCTCCGCGGTCCCGTAGGAGCGCAGGGATTGGTGGTCTGCCCGACAGCTAGCCTGGACAACGCAATGCTGGTGGGCGCTTCCGGTACCCGGCCGGGCACCGCACTGGATCCGGGCGAGCGCGGACCGCACTACATGGGGAGTTTCAAGATCTCTCCAAGCCGACGGTAAGCGCCACCCAGGATCGCCCGCCGCGTCGGATGCCGTGGCTTGGCCAGCTTGGTGGACGCGCATTTGAATTCCCTGTATACGCTGGCCGTCCTGCGAACGAGGAGCCATGGCATGGGCCGAACCCCGACACTGGCATGCTTGCTCGCCGCCATGTCCGCACCATGCGCGATGGCCTTTGATGGCGAAGTGGATCCCGGCTTCGGCGGAGTCGGTCAGGTCGCAATCATCCGGCCCAGCGCACAGAGCGGCACCGGTTCCCGCCCGACGGGCGACTTGGCCATGCTGGCCGACGGGCGCTTTCTGTGGGCGGCGCCGCTCGACGACGGCAGCGTGTGGGTCGGGCGCATGCAGGCCAACGGCACGCCGGACAGCTTCGGCGGAAGTCCCGACGGACGCATCACCCTGCCGACCTGCGGGGTGCCGCGCAACGTGATGCTGCTGGCCGATGGCGATGCGGGTGCCATCGTCTGGGCTTCAAATTGCCTGGTCCGCGTGCGCGGTGATGGCAGTGTCGATGCCACATTCGGCACTGGCGCGATGCCGCCGGAGGGTTTCAGCGCGGCGGGCCTTGCGCGCGATGCGCTGGGGCGTTTCGTCCTCGCTGGCAAGGAAGGCCAGCAGCTTGCGATCTATCGCTTCAGTGCCGAGGGGTTGCCCGACGCAAGTTTCGGCATCGCCGGCCGTGTCGAGGTCGTCGTGCCGACCACCAATGGCACGGCAGACCTCAACGCGCTGGCCCTGCGCCCGGATCGACGCATTTTGGTCGGCGGCTCGCGCGGAAACACGTTCGGCCCCAACCTCATCGTGGCCCAGTACACGGAAGCCGGCGTGCCGGACTCCTCATGGAGTGGCGATGGCATTGTCGACATTCCGCCACCCGACGATTTCGACAGCCTGTATGCCACGGCCATGGCGCTGGATGCCGATGGCAGCCTGGTCGTGTCCGGCCTTGGGAGCACCGGCATCACGACCTGCTGCCGCATGCTGATGCGCCTGGACAGTGGCGGACAGGTCGATCCCGACTTTGGCCTGCGCCTGTTCACGCTGGGTGGCGTTTCCAGCATCTTTCCCTTCTTCGAACAGCGCGATGCGCTGGTGCTGCTGCCGAACCGGCGCATCCTGGTCGGTGCGAGCTCGTTTCCGAATGCCGCGCCGTTCACGAACCGCACGCGATTCACCCTGATCCGCACGTTCGCGGACGGATCGCTCGACATGGGCTTCGGCCATGATGGCTGGAACAGCTTCACCATCGCCGATCCCGAAAACGCGGGCCAGAGCGGTGATTACGACCAGATGCACGGCATGGCCTACACCGGCACGGGCATCGTGATGCTTGGGCGCACGTTCTTCGAGGACAACTCGACGGGCAATGACTACGTGACGATGGTGCGCGCGCGGTTCGATTTGATCTTCGACGACGCGTTCGAAGACTGGCGAATTGCAGCGCAGCGCACGCGCTGACGAACTCCGCGCCCTCTCAGGGCAGGGACTTGATCATGCCCAAGACTTCGGTGCCGCAGCCGCATACCCCGCTGGTCACACCTACGGGTCGAACCCGTCTGCGAAGATCACGTCCGATGTGATCCAGGCCGCTGCAGCAAAGATTTCCGAACTCATCCACGGATTGCCAATCGGTGTTTGGTACGCAGCGGCGGCAAGGTCCCAGACGTAAATATCACCAGGCTCGTCCGTGACCAGATACGCGCGCCTGTCGGAGCTGATCGCGAGACCGTCGATATCGGTCTCGCCGGCGGGATACGGTGTAATCAGATCCACGCTGGCATCTGTGTTGATGCGGACCAGTCCCGCGCCGTACGGGGTTGCAGCATCGTTGGTACAAAGGAAGTCGCCGGTTGCCGGGTCGACCGCAAGGCCGCCGCAATCAAGATCGCCATCGACGTAATCAATCAGGATCGTCGCCACCAGCGATACTGGATTGATTTCCCAGACACCCTCGTTCGCGATATTTTTTGTACCGTACAGATGGCCGTTGTGAAAGGCCAGACCGACCATCACCTGCGTAGCGCCGCCAGTGTCGGTGATCGTCCCCAGCACACTCGGAGTTCCGCCGACCGGCCACACTCCAAGCGTGCTTCCCGAAGTGAAGTACACCTGATTTTCCGCGGGATCGTATGCCGCGGCCCATAGCTGGAAACCGCTGAACTGGGGTGTCGCGCTGCCATCATCAACATTGATTCGATAGGCCGGGACGCCCGAATCGTCAACACCGACGAACAGCGGAGCGTCGCCCGCAGCGCCGCGGGACCACATTCGTCCCGGAACCGGAAAACCCGACAACCACCCGGCCTCGGCAGCCTGCGCGGCAGCCTGCTCGCGCAGGGTCTCCGGATCCGTGGCGGCGGCTCCAGGCACCGGAGCCAGCAGCAAGGCACCACCCAGCATCGCATGCATCATGATCATCAGCCTTCCTCCGTTGCGCATCATTCAAAGCAACAACCCGCAACCATCCGGCAATGAACCACGCCCGGGGAACAGACGATCACCCGCTGGCTGCCAGCTTCCCGGGCGCCGTGAGCATAGCACCATGCGATCCGTTGCATGACCGCGCCATCGTCAAGCGCCTCTAGGCGGAATCCAAGTCCGCCGGCGACATTGTCATCCACGACATCGCCGGCAAAAAAGCCGATCAAGGGCAAAGTCCTGGCCATCGGCACCGGCAAGATGCATGCTTGTTCCGCGGCGCCTTCGGCTTCGTCCATCTCCATCACGTGAGTACGGATGATGCGCATCGAGCAATCGCCGACACGGGAGGTGGTGTGCCATGTCAATGATTGCGCGAAGCCTGTTGGTCCTGTGTGCGCTGCTTGCCCATGCCGTGCATGCCATTGGAGAGACTCCAGCCCAGGCCCATGCGGAACTGCAAGTGAAAGGCAAGCTGGTCACGATCCATGTAAAGGATCGGGACCCCTTCGAACTGGCCCAGCGGCTGCAGGAACAGTCCTCGCTCCGGGTGGAAAACATGGAGGTTCTGAAAGGCACGCCCGCGATCGGCTTCCAGTTCGATGAGATACCGCTTCTGACGGTGCTGGATCTGCTGGCCGAGAATGCCGAGGTCTGGTTGCATTGCGAAGCAGGGCGTCGGTGCCGATTCGGCACGCGCGAAGAGAGGCGCCGGGGCAAGGCCGTGTACGAGGCGTGGAAGCAAGCGCTCCAGCAGGACTCGCCGGACCTGCGCAGCCGGGAGGAGGCATGGGTCGCCTTCCTGCGGCCACCCAAACAGGGGCCAGCGCAGTTGTATCTGGACGACTGGAACGAGTTGGTGATCGTGGCGCGGGCGCAGGGTGACAGCGAACGCGCAATCCGGTACCTCGGCCTCAAGGTCGAGCACGCCAAGCGCTTGCATGGAGAAAACAGCGGGCAATACGGTCTCGCGATTGCCGCGCAGGCGCGGGCCCGGTACGAAGCGAACAAGGATCCTTCGCTGCTGCAGGGGATGGAACGCGGACTGGCACTGGGCGAAGCCGAATTCGGCAAGGTGAGCGGTGCGTTGGCCGAAACGCAACTGGCACTCGCCGATACCTACACGGATTTGAGTCGCCGGGCGGAGGCCGAGGAGATGTATCGACGTGCGATCGAGGGCCTGGGCACACCCGAGCCGGATTCCCCGGAACTGCGCATCCTGGCGCCTGCTGTCTCCAAACTGGCCTTTCTTCTCGACAAGCAGGATCGCTGGGCCGAGGCAATTCCCCTGTATGAACGCAGCATCAGCCTGCATCACGCCAACTTTTCCGACAAGTCCTTGGCCGCCATGGATGGAGAGTTCCTGGGCGGTGCCTTGTACCAACTGGGCCGTTTTCCGGAAGCCACGCGGGCGTTCAAGGAGGTCGCCAAGATCCGTCCACTGAGGGATCAGCCGAAGCGGCAGTTGCAGGTCATGGAACTGCTTGGCGATGCGCTGTCCGAGACCGCGCCCGGCGATGCCCTGGAGCGGATGCGGGGTCGCGTTGCAGCCAACAAGGACAAGGCGCTGGAGATGGAAGGGTTTTCTTTCCTGATGGACTATTCACGCAGGCAGTTCAAGGAGGCGCCGCAATCCGAAGCCTGGCAGCGGACCTGTGCCGCATTCGGCGTGCTCCTCGCCAGCTCGGCCGATGGGTCGGGCGCGTACCCTGAGAAACGCAGGACCTTCGAAGCCGAGTGCCGGAGGAACGCCCGTGTACCCGCTCAGTCAGCGTAAGCCTTGATCGTGCTGTGGGTGACGCGGAATGCGCCGCTGAGGCCGGTCAGCTGGCGGATCGCCTTCAGGTCCCGGTCGAGCAGGGCCTTGCGTTCGACATCGCTCAGGCGGAAGCGCTTGATCACCGCCTGGGGATTCGCGGTGAATGGCTCGGCCGGCGCAGCGTCCGTGCCGAGGGCTTTCATCCACTTGACCAGGTTCGACATCGCCCCCCCCCTCCAGCGCTGATGCGATGGCTGTCCGGCGCCTGCGAGCAACCCGGATGCAGCCGTCCGCCACGCCAACACAGGACAGCGCTGTCGGCAGCGGTTCTGGATCGGCATTCGGCTGCGGGCGATCGGGGCGCGGGATGGGACAGGCCTGCCCACCGCGGCTATGCTGCGCCGAGCGCATGTGGCCGCGGGTCGGTCAGCGACGGTAGTGGCCAAAGCGGCGTAGGGCATCTTCATCGCGCCCGAGCCGGAACCGTCCTTGGCCTTCGTGGTGACCACGAGGCAACCGTCGAAATTCGGCTTCCGGGCGCTGGCCTGGGCCTTCTTGCGGGTGCCGGCACAGGCCTCGGCCGTGAGGGTTCGGCGATCACCGTCCAGGCGGCCTCACTGCCGCACTCGCGCTTCATGTCGACGAAGCAGCAATGCAGCTCAGCCGGTGCGCAGACACGATCGGGTGTGCCTGCGCCGGTGACTCGGCATCGGTATTGCTGCTCGGAGCGCATCATTGCAGTGGCGGGGCCTGTCCGTTTTTCCAGAGCTTCGGACTGAGGGCGCCGGCATTGTTGCGCAGGGGATTGCTGGCATGGTTGCGGAAGCGCCACGCCCACGGATCGAAGCCCTGAGGCGCCAGCCAGCCGAAGGGATCGACCGCGCCGACGCTGGCATCGCGATCCCAACTTCCCCCGACGAAGTTGAGTTCAAAGGTCGGGCGGAACGTCAGGTTGGTGTGCCGGATCACGCTCAGATGCAAATGCTCGCCGCTGGATGCCCCGGTCGTGCCGACCTGGCCGAGTACATCACCCGCCAGCACGAGATCGCCCGTGCGCACTGCGGTGTCGCTCATGTGCGCGTAGTAGGTGGTGAACTCCTCGGCGTAACGCCCGCTGCCGACCGAGTGGCGGACGAACACTTCGCGCTGATAAGGGTCCATGCGTGCGGGAGCGAACAGTGGCACGTGTCGCGGGATGGCCATGGTCACGCGGCCATCCGCGACCGCGATCACGTCGCGTGAACTGGTGACGTCGATGTCCATGGCTGGCTCGTCGACGCCGGAGTTGTCGTAGTTGCAGGTGGATGGGTTGGCGTCCGGATTGCCGATGCTGCGCTGGCGACCGCGATTGTCGATGGCGCAGGCATTGAATCCGTTGGTCGAGGTCTGGCCGAAATCCGCGACGTCCAGCGAAATGTTGTAGGGGTCGTGATTGAAGGACTGGGTATTGCCCACGCCGCTGTTGGTGCCGGTGTAGGGCCGCGAAAACACCGGCATGGCATCCGGCGATGCGGTGAACACGCAGTTGCTGCGGCCGGCAGCGTCATTGAAGGCCAGGTCGAATGGCGCAGTGCCGTTGCCCGGGCGCAGGGTGATGAAACCACCGCTGCAGGTGCCGATGACCCAGTTGAGGCCGCTCAGCGAATACTTGCCGGCGCGCTCGATGATCAGGTTGGGGTTGTCGTCGAGGAAAACCTGGCAGGGATCACTGCCGCTGCCCTGCGGAAGCAGGCCGAACGTGCCATTCGAACCGCGCACACTGCAATAGTTGCCCAGCTCGGCGGGCGGTTGCGTGATCGGCGTGGCGAGCGTCGAAGGGGCAACCCCATCGTAGTCGAAGTCCGCACTGAACAGGCGGTCAGTCACGAGGGCGCCGGCCACGGGCGCGATCGGGCCGGGTTCGTCGAGATTGCCATCGCCATCATGGTCGTAGACGAAGGAAGGAAAGCGATTGCGATTGACCAGGAACAGGAGATTGCCTCGGTAGGTCGTCGAATCCACCAGGGTCTCACCGACGCGTCGCCAGGGACTGCCTGATTGCGCCATTTCACTCACGGAAACTTCATACATGGACGTGAAGGTGATGCCATCGCCAGCGTAGGCCTGGGGGCCGGATTCCACCACGCTGCCATCGGCTTCAAAACGCATGCTGACGAAATCGGAGCTGCCATGGGTCGATGCATCCGTCTCCCTGTTTTCATGCGTGCCCAGTGCATAGAAGCTGCCGTCGTCACGCACGTGGATGCGCGTCAGGGTGCTGTCCCCGGTTTCCCGGATTCCACCGCCGAAGTTGGAGAAGCGGAAGCTGAGGCGTCCGGCATCCGCAAAGAGCGGATCGAACGTGCCATTCGCGCCGCGGATGGCCATGACGCAGGACGAATCACTGAATGTCGCGGCGAAGTCGAGATTGCATGCGGCCAACAGACGGTTTCGGCCGGCATCCCAGGCAAGGTCGGTGAGGCTCGGCGTGGATGCCAGTTGTGAGCTGTTCGCGACGATCAGGCGGCCTTGGTTGCCGAAGCCGGTAACATATCCACCACTTGAGGTGAAGCGTGCGAATCCGTAGGCGCGATCACCACTGGTATCGGTGATGATGCCGCCGGCGATGAGGTCGCCATTGGGCAAGGCAAGGATGCGTTTGCAGCTGTCGCTGCGGGTGCCGTTGACGCCGAAATCCACTTCGTCCCAGCCGTTTCCGGAGAAGCTGGTGTCGAGTTGCCCGCTGGCGGTGAAGCGCATGATCAGCATGTTGCTGGAAGCGCCGCGCTCGACCGAACCACAGGCGACGATCTTGTCGCCGATGGACAGGACATGCTCCAGGCGCGAATCGGTGCCAAGGAAACCGGCAACACTGGCCAGCGCGAGTTGGCCGTCGGAAGAGAAGCTGGTGTCTGCGGAACCGTTGGCTCGACGTCGCATCAGGAATCCACTGGTGACGGAGCCTGTGGTGGCGTAGCCGGCAATGATCGGGCGGTTGACATCATCCACGGCGAGGGAATTGCACACATCGAGATTGACGCCGCCGAGATCGAGTGCGATGCGCTGCGTGGCCTCCAGTTCCTGCGGCCCGGTAAAACTCATGTCGAGCAGGCGAGCATTGGCGATGTGCCGGGTCAGCGCGCAATCGAGATTGATACTGCCAGCCTCGCGCCAGTCGTTCAGGATCAGGATGCGGCCGGCACGATCGACTGCGATCGCATGGGCAGAGTTGTTCACCAGATGCTCACGGGTGATGTTCAGGAACACGCCGCTGGCCCGGTCCGGACCGAAGGTGTCCCAGGTTTCTCCACTTCCGGCTTGAGCCAGCGCTTGCCCGGCGGGAATCAGGGTCAGGGCCGCAGCCAGCATTCGGATACGCATGTGTGAGCTCCTCGTGGTCAGGACGCCGTGCCTGTGCCGCGCCGCTGGCGGGCGGTGTGGATCAAGCGGGTTCCGTCATGTCGTGCATGGATTGCAGTGGACCTGGACATCCGTGTTCCGGCCCATTCCAACCATCCTTGGCGTGTAAACCGTCGCGGTCCTTCCATTGTTTCGGTCCCCCTATCGAGCAGACACGGAAAGCGGCGGTGACAGGGGCCACGCCCGATGTCGATCCGACCCTGTGGCTGTGGCGGCATCGAAGCCAGGCAAGATCTGGAGGCGCACATGTCCAAACGTGATCGCATGCCGGCAGGCCTGGCTGCCAAAGCCCGCATCGACTAGGCCGAATTCGTTCGCCCGACGGCCGAGGCGCAGGCGGTTCGGAAGCGGCGTTCATTCAGCGATACGGGGAAACGCCCTGACGCCGGCCATGGCAAACTGATCCTGCCGTCCAGCCCGCCCTGCAAGCTGCCGAGGACCGGAAGCTGCACCGCGGGTGGGGACACGATCCGCGGGTCGGTCAGCGACGGCAGTGGCCAAAGCGGCGTTCTGGAGGGCGGATGGAAGTCACCGAGCTGATAGCGCAGGCCCGAGGGGGTGACGCGGATTGCGCGCAACGCCTGTTCGCGATGCTGTACGCCGACCTGCACCGGCTGGCCGCCGCGCAGCTGCGCGGCAATGCGGCGATGCATGCGACTTCGCTGGTACATGAGGCCTACCTGAAGCTGGCCAATCATGGTGCCATCGCGGCCAAGGACCGCGCCCACTATTTCGGCATCGCGGCACAGGCCATGCGCCAGATCGTCATCGACCATGTGCGCGCCCGTGCTGCGCTGCGACGCGGTGGCGACATCCAGTTCGAGCCGCTCTCGACCACCGCCATCGAGGCCGTGGTGGCCGGTCGCGACGAGGACGTCCTGGCCCTGGATGACGCCCTGGCCGCCCTGGCCGAGTTCGACGCACCGCTGGCGGCACTGGTCGAGATGCGCTTCTTCGCGGGCATGGAACTGGCCGAGATCGCGACCGTGCAGGATCGCTCGGAACGCACTCTCAAGCGCGACTGGCGCCGCGCACGCGCGTTTCTGCAACAACACATGGCGGAGGCGCGCGCATGACCATGACGGCCGAGCGCTGGCAGCGCATCTCCGGATGGTTTGATCGCCTGGTCGATCTTGATGCCGGCGCCCGCCAAGCGGAGTTGGAAGCATTGGCTGCAAGTGATGCGGAACTGGCGGGCCAGGTGGCCAAGCTCCTCGCTGCGGACGAGTCCGGCGAAGGATTGCTGGGCGACACGACGGGCGGCGTGGCGATCCTGCGCGCGGCAGCGGAAGGCGGGAGTGCCGTCGGGCAGTTGCTTGGTCCGTACCGCCTGCTGCAGCGGATCGGTGAGGGTGGCATGGGTGAGGTGTGGTCCGCCGAGCGCATCGACGGCAGTTACGAGCAGATGGTTGCGGTGAAGCTCCTGCGCGCCGGCATGGACACCGAGGCGATCCTGCGCCGCTTCCTGCTCGAACGGCGCATCCTGGCGCGGCTGCGCCATCCCAACATTGTGCGCCTGATCGACGCCGGCATGAGCGAAACAAGGCGACCTTACTACGTGATGGAGCACGTGGCTGGGCGAGCAATCACCGAGTACGCGACGCATCAACATTTGAACATCGGCGCCCGCGTCGCCCTGATGGTCAAGGTGGCCGATGCGGTCGCGCATGCGCATGCGCAACTCGTCGTGCATCGCGACCTCAAGCCGGGCAACGTGCTGGTCGATGCCGAGGGCGAGCCACGTGTGCTCGACTTCGGCATCGCCAAGCTGCTCGAAATCAGCGGCGAGCAGACCCGCACCGGCACGGCCATGCAGGCCATGTCGCCCGCCTATGCGGCGCCGGAGCAATTGCGTGGCGAGCCGATCGGCACCGCGACGGATGTGTATGCCCTCGGCCTGCTGCTGTTCGAACTCCTCGCCGGCAACCTTCCGCGCCAGCGCCGTTCGGTCAGCCTGGCCCAACTGGCGCTGGCTGCCGATACGGAGCAGAGCGAACGCCCGAGCGAGTCGATCACCGAAGGCGACGGCGCGCGGGTACGTGCCACCTATGGTGAAGCGGCCGATCCGCGCCAACTGGCGCGCAGCCTCGGCGGCGATCTCGATTTGATCGTGGTCACGGCACTGCAGCGCGATCCGGCCCGCCGCTATGCCACCGCCGCGGCGTTTGCGGATGACCTGCGCGCGTGGATCCAGGGTCGGCCGATTGCCGCCAGGGCAGATTCGGCCACCTACCGTCTGCGCAAGTTCGTGCGGCGGCATCGCATCGGCGTGGCCGCCGGCGTGCTGGTCGTGGCGTCCCTCATCGGCGGTCTCGGCGCGGCGTTGTGGCAGGCCAGGGTCGCCAAGGCCGAGGCGGCTCGAGCGGAACTGGAAAAATCCAATGCGCGGCGAGAGCTGGTCCGCACCGAGCGCATCAAGGACTTCCTCCTTGGCCTGTTCGGCGAGTCCGACCCGATCAGTCGTGCCAGCGTCCAGGCGCGTTCCCCGCGGGACCTGATCCGTGCCGGCCTTGCCAGCGTCGACAAGCAACTGGCGAACGAGCCGGAATTGCGCGCCCTGCTGCTCAAGGACCTGGGTGACATCCAGCGCAATCTCGGTGACCGGCAAGGTTCCGTGGCCACGCTGGAGCGCGCCTGGCAACTGCAGCGTCAGTTGGGTGGCGATGCCAGTGTCGCCAGTGCCGAGGCGATGGCCGCCTATGCGGTGGCACTGCATACCAATGCCGAGCACAAGAAGGCCGAACCGATCCTGCGTGAGGCATTGGCGCGTCTGCGCAGTGCGGGCCAAGGGGACAACCTGCCGGCAATCCTGGCCGAATCGACGTTGGCCGACATCGAGTTGATCAACGGCAACAATGACGAAGCACGACACCTGGCCAGCCATGGCGTGGAGGCCATGCGTGCGGCCTTCGGCGATCAGGATCCGCGCCTCGCCACGCAGCTGGCCGTGCTCGGCAAGATCCAGCAGGAATCCAGCAACTACGCCGACGCACTGCAGACCTACAACGAAGCTCTGCGCATCGTGGCCCTCAACAATGGCGAGGAGCACGTGCGCACGGCCGTGCTCCGTTCCTATTTGGGCGACATGCTGCGCTCGCAGCGCAAGTACGCCGAAGCGCAAACCCACTATGAGGCGGCCCTGCGCATCGAACGCGCGGCCCTGCCTGCGGACCATGCCATCCTGGCCGGAACCCTGCTGCGCCTGGGGGACCTGCAACGGCGCACGGCCGACTTCCCGGCGGCCGAGCAGAGCTTCGACGAGGCCCTGCGCATTCTTGGCGACAGGCCCAACGGTCAGCGCGCGCAGGTTTTGCAGACCTATGCAGCACTGGACCGGGCCGAAGGACACTTCGACGCTGCGGCGCGGCGCCTGCACGAATCCTTCGAGATGTTCCGTGCGGTCAGCGGTGACAGCATCTACACCTGGCTGACGGCCATGCTCGAAGTCCAGGCACTGACCTTGGCCGGGCATCTGGATCGGGCCGACGCGCGCGCCGCAGAAGCAGTCGCGGCCCTGCAGCGGGCTGCTCCGGATGATCCTTACAACTCAACCTTTGCGGCCGTCACCGTTGGCAGCTTGCGCCAGGCCCAGGGGCGCCACGCCGAAGCCGTCGCACAATATCGCATCGCCTTGGCAGGACTGGACCGCATCTACGGTCCGGATCACGTCGAGTCGGCCGAGGTCCGCTCCTCACTTGCCAAGAGCCTGCTCGCCGTCGATCCGGTCGGGAACCGGAACGAGGCGCGCGCACTGGCGACAGCCGCGTTTGCATTCCTGAGTACGACGGATGATTCGAACGCAAGTCCGATGCTGGGTCACGCCTACGCCGTGCGCAGCAGGCTGGCCTGGCTGGATGGAGACCGCCAGGGCGCACTGGCGGATATCGCTGAGGCCATCGCGCGCCTGAAACCCCCGGAGTACGCACCGCGACTGCGCGAGGCGCTGCAGTGGCAGCGCCAGATGCGCAATTGATCAGTCAAAGCCATCCTTGAAAAGGATGTCGTTCTGGTAGAGCACTTGCACGGCGCCGGTGTTCTCGTCGGGCGCGTCGTCGTACAGGTAGGCACCGATGGCAAGGTCATCACGGCCATCACCATTGAAATCGCCGACGGCCAGGTCATTGCCGAACTGGTCGTTCTCGTGCGGGCCTGCGATCTTCAGCGGAGCCAGCGGCAGGATCGGATAGGCGCTGGAGCTCAGCAAGCCTTCGGCATCGGTGCCGGAGTCGAACACCCACACCATGCCTGCCTTGTCGACGCCGTTGACGACAGCAAACGGCGCGGAAACCGCCAGGCTGTCCCCCGAGCAGTTCAGGCCCGTGCAAATCTTGTTGAGCCTGCCCGCGCGCAGCACAACTCCAAAGTTGCCATTGCCACTGATGACGCCAGGCAATGCCGGCGGTGTGATGAAGTCATTGTCGGCCGCGTCCAGGCCCGATGCGGTGCCATAGATCACGTGGACTGCACCCTTGTTGCCATCGGTGCCCCAAGCGCCAATGGCGAGGTCTGCATAGTTGGTTTCCAGGAAGCCGCGATCACCGAACTCGCCACTGGCCAACGCCCCGCCGAAATTGCGGGAGCTTGCGCAGTTGCCGCCAATGCCCAGGGTGCCAGGGCGCCAGATGCGTGAATTGGCCGTGGTCACGCCTCCGCCGCTGGTGCTTCCGTTCAGGACGACCACGGCGCCGCCGCGATCCGTGCCATTCGGGCAGGTGCCGTTGAGGATGCCGATGGCGAGATCGTCATCACCGTCCGCATCGAAATCACCGGCAGCCAGTGCCCAGCCGTAGTAGTCGTTGTCCCGTGGCGTGAAGGTCAGGCCATCGCTGTCGCGGTCGAAGATTTCTGCGCGGCTGCCATTGACGCCGAGGATTGAGCCGTAAACCACCGTGACCGCGCCGGCATTGGCCTGGCCATCGACGATCTGTCCGCGAATGCCGATGGCGAGGTCGTCGTAGCCATCGTCGTCGAAGTCACCGACGGCCAGGCTGTTGCCAAGGCTGGCTCCCGCCTGGGGCGCACCGGGATAGGCGCCCCCGGCGCTGATCGTCGACTGCACTTCCCATGTGCCACCCGCAGGCGGCCGATTCATGACGAAAACTGCGCCCGCGCTGGTCAAGCCACTGACGCTGCCATTTTGGTGGCCGACGGCGATTTCGTCGCGCCCATCCCCATCGAAATCACCCGCCGCCATGATGTAGCCGTGATTGGGCATCGTCACCGTTTCGACAAAGAACGGAATCAAGGGGTCGCTGCCCACCTCGAATGTCACTCCCAGGAGCACGCGCAAGCGAGTACCGCCCACTTCGGATACGGCCAGGTCATCAATGCCGTCGCCGTTGAAATCACCGGCGACGACGCCGCGGCCGAATCGTTGATTGCCAGGGTCGGCATAGGGGTTCTTCAACAGCAGGTTGTCAGTCGGCCCAACCCGGTTCTGCGCGAACGCGGTGGAAGTCGCGGCGCACAGGGCCAGTGCGGCGCAGGCCCATGCCAGCAGTGTCCGCACCTTGCGATTGGAATGCAGTGTTTTCATGTTGAACTCCTGAGTCCAAGGAGGATGAGGGTTGAAGGACTGGGAACAGCCAGGCGCAGCCGCAGGAGCTACGGGGTCGACGGGTAGCTGACGAGGTTGTCGCCGGCCTTGCTCCAGTCCTCGCCCTCGTTTGCCAGAACGATCGGTCCGCGCACGGTCCAGCCGATGCCATCTTTCGCCTCGATCAACAGAACGGCGGTGTCACCCAGCTGGTAACCGCCGCTCACGCGGACATCGCGCAACTTGCGCAGGCCTTGTACATGCAGCTTCTGCTTGCGCACGGCCATCGGGATTGGCTTGCCGTCGTACTCCTTGTCACGGAACAGGAACTGGTTGAGCTCGCCGCCGGAGCGCATGGCGGCATCCGGATCCTTGGCGTCGATGGCCTTGGCCAAGGCCTGGCTCTGGGCCACGAAGGCAGCACCGATCGTGCCGCCATCGGCGGGCAGGCGTGTGGCGGCGGTGGCCCAATCGGTACGCAGATCACCCATGGCGCTGTCGCGCAGACCCTTGGCGAACAGTTCCTCGACCAGGGTCTCGTTGGTCTTCGCGCGAATCGCCGCGAGTTCGGCGGCGGCGTAGCCCATGGTTTCGATGCGATAGCCGGAATCATGCTTGGCGTAGGGAATCTCCATCGCGCCCGAGCTGGAACCATCCTTGGCCTTCGTGGTGACCACGAGGCAACCGTCGAAACTCGGCTTCCGGGCGTTGGCCTGGGCCTTCTCGCGGATGCCGGCACAGGCCTCGGACGCGATGGGTTGGGCGCCCACTGTGCAGGTTGCCTCACCGCCGCACTCGCGCACCATGTCGAAGAAGTGGAAATGCAGCTCAGCCGGCGCGCCTTCGAAATTGACCAGCTTGCCGGCGGCATCGAAATCCCCTTTCGATGCTGCGGCCTGGAGGCTGCTGGCCAGTTGTTCGGGGGAACTGGCAGCGGAGCAGGCCTGCAGGCCGAGGACGGCCAGCGCAAGCGTGGACGCGATGGAACGGATGGTGAGAGAGGCGTGCTTGCTCATGGCGGCTGCGATCCAGGAAAGGTGAATGGGTGGCGTGCCTGGATTCACACGGCAAACGATGCCGCGCGGGGCCACGCGATGAGTGGCGCCGGTCCGGATCGTCAGGTGTACGGGCCTCTGGCCGTGCGTGGGCAGCGGCCCGTCGCGTGCTCCACCATCCCTCCTGGATCCATTCGATGCACGCGAACGCCAACGGCGATCTGGCCCATCTGGATCTGTCTCCCGACGAGCTTCAGCTTTGTCCTGAGCGATAGGATCGCGAGGGGAAGGACCCTTGAATGCGCAGGGCTCCTCCACGACACCAGTCTGTGTCCGTGCATACAATGGCGGGATCGCTTATCGCAACAACAACTCGATTCATGACAATGAAGCGACATCTACCGGAATCAGGTCGCACGCGAGAGGCCTTGTCAACCTGACCAACATTGCGGTCGCGGACAACACCACCACGGCGCCGGGGCTGCACGATCAGTTCCATGCCGGCAACGCGAGCCCGATTCGCACCACCGAATCAACGATCGAATCAAGCGTCCAATTTCCGTGGTGCCAAACCGGACGAGTCCATTGGCTGCCAACGGTCCCGGTCACTGCGGGACTCGGCGGCATGGGCAACCAGGGCCTTGCCGGTGCGGTAGGACCGTTGGCATGCCGCAGGCATAGAATTGATTGCCATTTGGCCAGGTGGAGACTGCCATGTCGAGATTGTGTTCGCTGCTGGTGTTCCCCTTGCTGTCAGCATGTTTGCCGGCGGGCGCCGCTTTTGCGCAATCGAAAATTGCCCACGGCGTACCGGACTCGACGCATGCGGCGGTGGGAACGGTCGTCTTCGCGCCGAACAGCACCTGCAGCGGCGTGCTGGTTGACCGCAAATGGGTACTCACGGCGGCCCATTGCGTGGAGAACCCCACGTTTCCGCCCACCCATTTTTTGGCCGGGTCAGACTACACAGCACCCACCCAGACCATCCCGGTAGCGCGTCACGTCATGGATCCCGCCTACGACCCGGACACTTTCGACCACGATTTCGCCCTGGTCCGCCTTGCACGATCAACGAGCGGACTGGGCCCCATGCCATTGCTGACCCCGGCAAACGACCACCTCCAGACCGGCGACACACTGACTTTGGTCGGTTACGGCACAACCGAAAGCGGTGGAAACACACACCGGCGGAGAGGGCAGGCAACGATTTCCCAGATGGATGCCACGCTGCTTATCACCGACGGCCCGGCACAGGCCTGCGGCGGCGACAGTGGCGGCCCTGCGCTGCGCGCGGTCGGTGGCGTGGAAGTGGTTGCCGGCATCATGTCATTCACCTACTCCACATGCGACGCACCCGGAGCATCCACCGAAACCGGGCACGGCCGGGTCAGTGCCGCCTACGACAGCTTCCTGCTACCGACCCTCTTGGACGTGGTGTTTGATGACGGTTTCGAGTGATCGTGCCTTCAATCACCGTCGCGGGCCGGGCAACTGCCGACGCGAACGCTGCTGTAGGTCATCTTCGTCCGCATGGTCGGACGTGCCGCTGAAGGTCATTTGGCCGTCAAGAGGGTCGGCATCGCGCTTTTCGCTCCAGCCGCTGCCGGTCGTCGTCATGCCCCGCTGGTTGCAAGTGACCTTGAATTCGGTTTCGGCAGCGCGCTAAACCTCAACGAGCACTTCCGCATGCTGTGGCTCGATGGCGTGTGCGAGAACGTCGAGCAACCACAACGCAAGCCGCGCCTGCATCGCACCCGCGCACCCACGTCTGCGCAGTTGACCCAGTTGGTCGGCACGATCGCGCATCGCGCATGCCGACACCTGGCGCGCAAAAGGTTGGCTCAAAGACGAGGACGAACCCGTGTTCCTGTCCGACAGCGCGGGTAGCGACGACGGCATGGACGGGCTGCGGATGAGTTCGATCACCTACCGTGTCGCAACCGGAAAGCACGCCGGACGCAAAGTGCTCACCTTGCAAACGCTGCCTGGTGACGAGGGTCCGCTGGAAGGTGGCGCCGGGCAGGTCGGCGGTTTCTCGCTGCATGCGGGCGTGGCGGCTGAGGCACACGAGAGCGACTGCGCTCTTCCACAAGCGCCTGGATGGAACGGGGCTGGTCCCGGACGCATCACCCACCCTCGCGTGACAGCGGTGGGTCCACAGCCGTGGAGGCAGCTCGTCCGGGATCAGGTGATCGGGTGTGGGCGGCGCCGTGCGTGGTCACACTGGCGGCACCGCGGCGCCGGCCGCCGCGCTGCGGTGATCCCGGGATGGTGGCTTACGCGGCTGACGTGGTTGCGTCCTCGCCGGACTTGACGCGGCCGCGCAAGGAGTTGGTCAGCGCCTCGGTGATCACGACATCGACAAAGCGGCCGATCAGCTGTGTCGGCGCGGCGAAGTTGACCGAGCGCATGTTCTCGGTCTTGCCGGTGAGCTCGTTGGGGTTCTTGCGGCTCGGGCCTTCGACAAGGATGCGCTGGGTGGTGCCGACCATGGCCGCGGAATAGCGCGCGGCGTTGGCGTTGAGCGCGGCTTGCAGGCGTTCCAGCCGCTCGTGCTTGACAGCCATGGGCGTGTCGTCGGCGAGGCTGGCTGCGGGCGTGCCCGGGCGTGGCGAGAAGATGAAGCTGAAGCTCTGGTCGAAGCCGACGTCGTCGATGAGCTTCATGGTCTTGTCGAAATCGGCGTCGGTCTCGCCCGGGAAGCCGACGATGAAATCGGATGAGATCGCG
>WBZO01002620.1_pt1 | contig 22870 bp, 23 predicted proteins | sample 5204261 | NCBI WGS metagenome assembly WBZO01 (sample SAMN12412400, study PRJNA552823) | activated sludge metagenome | isolation source: activated sludge from anammox sidestream of wastewater treatment plant... | place: USA: North Carolina | collected 2017-09 | reverse complement strand
GGCGCCTGTTTCCTGACGGAAATATTTTGAACAATAGAACAATCAGCTAACTACTATGTTAAACAATGAACAGCAACAATCAATGATGAAGAACAAAAAACGCCAAGGTTTTCGTGTCGCCGCCATTCAAATGGCTTCGGGGCCGAGCGTATCCGCGAATCTGGAGGAAGCTGCGCGCTTGGTTGAGGATGCGGCCTCGCAGGGAGCGGAACTGGTTGTATTGCCGGAGTATTTTTGTATCATGGGGATGAAGGATACCGATAAGCTGGCCGTCCGGGAGCAGCCCGGCGACGGACAAATCCAGAGGTTCCTCAGTGAAACGGCGAAACGTTTGGGAATATGGCTGGTGGGCGGCTCGGTGCCGCTGACGTCATCCGAGCCGGACAAAGTCTACAATAGCTGTTTGGTCTATGCGGACAATGGGGAGCAGGTCGCACGTTACGATAAGATTCATTTGTTTGGCTTGCAGCTCGGACATGAACACTATGCCGAGGAGAAAACGATCAAAGCGGGCCACAAAGTGGTGACTGTGGATTCTCCGTTTGGCCGCATTGGTTTGTCGATATGCTACGATTTGCGCTTTCCGGAATTATTCCGGCTGATGAATAATGTTGATATTATTCTGGCGCCCGCGGCGTTTACAGCGATCACCGGAAAAGCGCACTGGGAGGTGCTGGTGCGCGCCCGGGCGGTTGAGAATATGGCGTATGTAATCGCGCCGGGTCAGGGCGGTTATCATGTCAACGGGCGCGAGACCAACGGCGACAGTATGATTGTCGATCCCTGGGGCGTCGTGATGGCGCGCTTGCCGCGCGGTTCCGGGGCTGTGGTAGCGATGATCGATCCCGAATATCAAACCAGTTTGCGAACCAATTTGCCCGCATTGGATCACCGTACTTTGCAACCGTGTTAACTACCTGCGCGATTATTGGAATTGCTTAGAATGACAGCCGAATACACAGTAGAACCGAAGGATTTCCTGGCGATCGCCGATCGCTGCCTGTTATCGCCTTACGATATCGATGCGGCCGGATTGCAGCAGGTATTGGGGCAAATATTGACGCATAAAATCGACTATGCCGATCTGTATTTTCAGTACAGCCGCTCCGAAGGGTGGATGCTGGAGGAGGGTATTGTCAAGTCGGGCAGCTTCAATATCGAGCAAGGGGTGGGTGTTCGCGCCATCAGCGGGGAAAAAACCGGCTTTGCATATTCCGACGATATCAGCATGCCGGCATTGGTAGCGGCGGCTCAGGCCACGCGGGCCATAGCCAATCAAAGCGGTGCGCATCCGGTGCAGATGGCTAGGCGGAATGCATGGGATCGGCGGGTACAGCTTTATTTGCCGGAAGATCCGATAGCCAGCCTCAAAGATGCGGACAAAGTGGCTTTGCTGGAGCGGCTGGAACGTTATACCCGGCAGCTCGACCGGCGTGTGACCCAAGTGGTCGCGTCGCTTGCCGGTGAATATGAAGTCATTCTGGTGACACGCAGTGATGGGTTGCTTGCGGCTGATGTAAGGCCGCTGGTGCGTTTGTCGCTGCAAGTGATCGCGGAAGAAAATGGCCGCCGGGAACAGGGCATGGCCGGCGGTGGCGGGCGTTTCAGTTATGCTTATTTCACCGATAAAATTTTGCAGGATTATGCCCAGAAAGCTGTTCATCAAGCCACCGTCAATCTGGATGCGCGCCCGGCGCCGGCAGGCGCGATGACGGTGGTTTTGGGAAGCGGCTGGCCGGGCATATTGCTGCACGAAGCGATCGGACATGGACTGGAAGGCGACTTCAACCGCAAGGGCAGTTCGGCTTTTTCCGGACGCGTTGGCGAGCGTGTCGCGGCGCCGGGTGTTACGGTTGTCGACGACGGAACTATTCCGCGGCGGCGCGGGTCGTTAAACATCGACGACGAAGGTAATCCGACACAATGTACTGTGTTGATAGAAGATGGCATACTGCGAGGCTATCTGCAGGACAGCCTGAATGCCCGCTTGATGGATCTGCCGGTTACCGGTAACGGGCGGCGTGAATCCTTCGCGCATATTCCGATGCCGCGCATGACGAATACGTATATGTTGAACGGCGATAAAGATCCGGCGGAAATTATCGCGTCCGTGAAGCATGGTTTGTATGCGGCAAATTTTGGCGGCGGTCAGGTTGATATTACCAGCGGAAAATTTGTTTTTTCGGCTGCTGAAGCCTATATGATTGAAGATGGTAAAATCACCTATCCGGTTAAAGGGGCGACCCTGATCGGCAACGGGCCGGATGTGTTGACGCGGGTTTCTATGATCGGCAACGATATGCTGCTGGATCCGGGGGTCGGAACGTGCGGTAAAGAAGGACAAAGTGTGCCGGTGGGTGTCGGACAACCGACGCTGCGTATCGATGGCTTAACTGTCGGCGGAACGGGGATCTGACGGTGCGATGATAAATTTGAATATTTTTTAACTTGTTGAAATTGATATTGGGATGCAAAAAGCATGAGTGTGGAATTAACCGGTGCTGAAATTACCATCCGCTGTCTGCAGGAAGAAGGCGTGCAGTGTATTTTCGGCTATCCTGGCGGCGCGGTATTGTTTATTTATGATGAATTGTTCAAGCAGGATAAAGTCCGGCATATATTAGTGCGCCATGAGCAGGCTGCAATACATGCTGCGGATGGCTATGCGCGCTCCAGCAATAAAGTGGGGGTGGCGTTGGTGACCTCGGGACCGGGTGTAACCAATGCGGTGACAGGCATTGCCACGGCTTATATGGATTCCATTCCGATGGTGGTGATCAGCGGGCAAGTTCCTACCAGCGCCATTGGTCTCGATGCCTTTCAGGAAGTCGATACGGTCGGCATCACGCGGCCTTGCGTCAAACACAATTTTCTGGTCAAGGACGTGACCGAGCTGGCGCTGACCATTAAAAAAGCTTTTTATATTGCATCGACAGGACGCCCCGGTCCTGTATTGGTCGATATTCCGAAAGACGTCTCGCAACAGAAAACCAAGTTCGTGTATCCGGATAAGGTCAGCATGCGCTCCTATAATCCCGTGATCAAAGGGCATGCGCGGCAAATTAAAAAAGCCGCCGAATTGATTCTCAGCGCCAAGCGTCCGATGGTTTATGCCGGCGGCGGTGTGATTCTGAGCGATGCGGCGGCGCAACTGACCGAATTGACGCAAATGCTGAATTTTCCTTGCACCAACACGCTGATGGGGCTGGGCGGATATCCTGCGACCGATAGGCAATCGCTCGGTATGCTGGGCATGCACGGTACTTACGAAGCGAATATGGCGATGCAGTATTGCGATGTTCTAATAGCTGTTGGTGCTCGTTTTGACGATCGTGTGATCGGTAATCCGAAGCATTTTTTCAACGAAAACAGAAAGATCATTCATATCGACATTGATCCGTCGTCTATTTCAAAACGCGTCAAAGTGGATGTGCCGATTGTCGGTGATGTTCTGGATGTGTTGAAAGATCTGATCAAACTGCTCAAGGCCGAAAAGGAGAAACCGGATCAATCCGCATTGAAAGAATGGTGGAAGCAGATCGAGTTGTGGCGTGAGCGGGATTGTCTGAAATTTGACCGGAGCAGCAAAATTATCAAACCGCAGATGGTGATTGAGAAGCTGTTCAATGTTACTAAAGGCGATGCGTTTATTACTTCGGATGTCGGACAGCACCAAATGTGGGCCGCGCAGTTTTATAAGTTCGATAAACCGCGGCGCTGGATCAATTCCGGCGGATTGGGCACGATGGGATTTGGTATGCCTGCCGCCATGGGGGTGCAGCTTGCTAATCCGAAAGGGAAAGTGGCGTGTATTACCGGTGAGGCGAGTATTCAGATGTGCATACAGGAATTGTCAACCTGCAAGCAATACAAATTGCCGCTGAAAATCATTAACTTGAATAATCGCTATATGGGCATGGTCAGGCAGTGGCAGGAGTTCTTCCACGGTAACCGCTATGCGGAATCGTATATGAATGCGCTGCCCGATTTTGTCAAACTGGCCGAGAGCTACGGGCATGTCGGAATGAAGATTGAGAAACCGGAAGATGTCGAGGATGCATTAAAAGAAGCATTCAAACTGAAAGATCAACTGGTATTCATGGATTTTATTACCGATCAGACCGAAAACGTTTTCCCCATGGTGCCGGGTGGCAAAGGTCTTTCTGAAATGATTCTGGTGTAGAAAAATAAATGCGACATATTATTTCTTTATTGATGGAAAATGAGGCTGGAGCTTTGTCTCGCGTAGCAGGTCTGTTTTCGGCCCGTGGCTATAACATTGAATCATTGTCAGTAGCACCTACGGAAGATCCCACCTTGTCGCGTATGACGCTGGTCACGGTCGGTTCCGATGAAGTCGTGGAGCAAGTTACCAAACAATTGAATAAGCTGATCGAAGTGGTAAAAATCATCGATCTGAATGACGGTAATCACATCGAACGTGAGTTGATGCTGGTCAAAGTTCGCGCAGTCGGTCCGGATCGCGAAGAAATCAAACGGCTGGCTGAAATTTTCCGCGGCTCCATCATTGACGTAACGGATAAGTCCTTTACCATCGAGTTGACGGGTACAAGCTCGAAGCTGGATGCTTTTCTCGAAGCGATCGAACGCAGCGCGGTTTTGGAAACCGTCCGTACAGGCGCTTCCGGCATAGGGCGCGGAGAATGGATTTTGAAGGTATAATTCAAGTTGTTGAAAAATCCCGGTCTTGGGGCTGGTAATCCAGAGTAATCGATTCGTTTACATAGAATTTTCTCAATTGCCCGTCTGTTTCCATCCCATTTTTGTTTAAAAGGAAAATAATGAAAGTTTATTACGATAAAGATGCAGATCTATCCCTCATTAAAGGAAAGAAAGTAACCATATTGGGTTACGGCTCGCAAGGGCATGCGCATGCTAACAATTTGAGCGAATCCGGTGTGAAAGTGACAGTAGGACTGCGCAAAGGCGGGTTATCCTGGGGTAAAGCGGAAAAAGCCGGATTAAAGGTCTTGGAAGTTGCCGAAGCCGTTAAGGATGCCGATGTGGTTATGGTTCTGCTACCCGATGAACAAATTGGCGCGGTATATAAAAGGGAGATCGAACCCGGCTTGAAGAAGGGGGCGACCCTGGCGTTTGCCCATGGTTTCAGTGTGCATTATGGACAAGTGACACCGCGTGACGACTTGGATGTCATCATGATTGCGCCTAAAGGACCGGGTCATCTGGTGCGTTCGACCTACTTGCAAGGCGGTGGTGTGCCGTCGCTGATCGCCGTGCATCAGGATAAATCCGGCAAAGCGCGCGATCTGGCGCTTTCTTATGCGGCCGCTAACGGCGGTACCCGTGGCGGTGTGATCGAAACCAGTTTCCGCGAGGAAACCGAAACCGATTTGTTCGGCGAACAAGTCGTGCTGTGTGGCGGTTTAACCGCGTTGATTCAAGCAGGTTTTGAGACGCTGGTAGAAGCCGGTTATGCGCCGGAAATGGCATATTTCGAGTGTTTGCATGAAGTGAAATTGATTGTCGATCTGATTTATGAAGGCGGCATCGCTAATATGCGCTATTCAATTTCCAATAATGCGGAATATGGTGATGTGTCACGCGGGCCGCGCATTATTACTGATGAGACCCGCGCGGAAATGCGCAAAATTCTGCGTCAGATTCAAACCGGTGAATATGCGCGGGAATTCATTCTGGAAAATCAAGCCGGCGCACCGGTGCTGAAAGCAAGCCGCCGTATCGCATCCGAACATCAAATCGAGCAAGTGGGCGCCAAGTTGCGCGATATGATGCCATGGATCAAGAAAAATAAACTGGTTGATCAAGGGAAGAACTAAAGAATTACACGGTTCTTTATTATTCCGGTTTTGGTTTTTTTACCTTTCAAGTTTTTGTTGTAATTATTTTATGGCTCATTATCCTCACCCTATTATTGCCCGTGAAGGCTGGTTGCATATTGCAATTGCATTTACTGCCGCCATTGGTGCGACAGAATTTCTCGGCTGGCTTTGGGCGATTCCATTCTGGGTAATTGCGTTGTTTGTTTTGCAGTTCTTTCGTGACCCGCCGCGCGAAGTGCCGGCCGATCGCAATGCGATATTGGCGCCTGCGGATGGCAGAATTGTGGCGGTAGAAAAAACGCAAGACCCCTATCTGGATCGCGAAGCGCTCAAGATTAGCGTGTTTATGAATGTGTTTAATGTGCACTCCAACCGCAGTCCGGTTGACGGTGAAGTACGCAATAAGTGGTACTTTCCCGGTAAATTCATTAATGCGGACTTACCCAAGGCTTCGCTGGAAAATGAACGCAATGCGTTATGGATCAAAACGGATCAAGGTGCCGATGTGACTTGTGTCCAAGTGGCCGGTTTGATTGCCAAGCGGATACTTTGCCACGTGTCGCCGGGCGATCATTTGGCGCGCGGTCAGCGGTTCGGTTTTATCCGGTTCGGTTCGCGAGTGGATGTTTATTTGCCGCTGAATACTAAAGTGAATGTCAATATCGGTGACAAAGTGTCGGCGACACTGACTGTATTGGCGGAATTTCGCGAAGAAGCCAAAGCCGTGGCTTAATAAAAAGAGATACGGGTCTAATTTCTGTGCGCGCCTCACGCCGGTATCTCGGAAAACCATGTCTGCCGTTAATCGAGCCCTCTTGGAGGTTCTGTTTTAATTTTTTGTGTGATTTCCGTTATTCCTATTCTTTTATGAAACGCTCATGATGCCCGATTCTCAACCAGAACGTACCGTACTGAAGGCCCGGTTGCGGCGGCGCGGCATCTATTTGTTACCCAATTTATTTACTACGGCTGCACTGTTTGCCGGATTTTATGCCATTGTGCAGGCGATGAACGGAAACTTTGAATATTCGGCCATCGCCGTTTTTATTGCCATGGTGCTGGATGGACTCGATGGCAGAGTGGCGCGATTGACCGGTACGCAAAGCGAGTTTGGTGCGGAATACGACAGTTTGTCGGATATGGTTTCTTTTGGGGTCGCACCGGCATTGATCGTGTATGAATGGGCATTGAAGGAAATGGATCAATGGGGCTGGATCATTGCATTTATTTATTGCGCCTGCGCAGCCCTACGGCTGGCGCGTTTCAATACCAACATCGCAGTGGTCGATAAACGTTTCTTTCAAGGTTTACCCAGTCCGGCAGCGGCTGCATTGATCGCGGGGCTGGTTTGGGTGACGATCAATTTTCACATACAAGGAAGCGATATTAAGTGGCTGGCTTCTATTGTGACTTTATTCGCGGCATTAACGATGGTCAGCAACATTCCTTACTATAGCGGTAAGGAGTTTAATTTGCGCCGCCGCGTGCCGTTTTTTTCGGTCTTGTTAATCGTACTGTTCTTTTTTGTGTTGATTCCGAGTCACCCGCCGCTGGTATTGTTTATTTTGTTCGGAGCTTATGCTTTTTCCGGTTATGTGATTAAATTATGGCGTTTGGGCAGGGGTAAGAAAAGTAGCGAAAACCCCGGTACTTGAAGATTACCTATTGCATCGAAAGAAAAAACTATTTATATTCTCGCCCACCATGTTTGCTAAAAGTTATATCCATTCACTGCAGTTTGCCCCGGTTCCGATGACTCTAGCGGAACTGTTACTGCGCCTTGCGCGCTAAAATTTTCTTTCCCTACTCCCCTTTCTTCCCGATAAAATTCGCATGACGAATTTTATGATCCATTAAGGTTTTCTTCCTCAAGCGGAGAGCATAATGCAAAAGCATTTGATTATTTTTGATACGACGTTGCGTGACGGTGAACAAAGTCCCGGCGCATCCATGACAAAAGAAGAAAAGGTGCGCATCGCCTGGCAATTGGAGCGCATGGGTGTCGATGTCATCGAAGCCGGTTTTCCGGCAGCCTCCAACGGCGACTTTGAAGCTGTCAAGGCAGTCGCGGATTCGGTAAAAGACAGTATTGTGTGCGGGCTGGCGCGGGCGATCGAAGCGGATATTCAGCGTGCCGGAGAGGCATTGAAAGGCGCGCAATCGGCTCGTATTCATACGTTCATTGCAACATCGCCGATTCATATGAAGAAAAAACTGCGGATGTCGCCTGACCAGGTGATCGCGCAGGCGGTGAAAGCGGTGAAATGGGCGCGCCAGTACACCGATAACGTTGAATTTTCACCGGAAGACGCTGGCCGGTCGGAAATCGATTTTCTGTGCCAGATATTGGAAGCCGTCATTAACGCCGGCGCAACGACATTGAATATTCCGGATACGGTGGGTTACACCATGCCGGATCAATTCGGCAAGCTGATTCGAAATTTGCGCGAGCGCATTCCGAATTCCGATAAAGCGATTTTTTCGGTTCATTGCCATAATGACTTAGGACTGGCTGTCGCGAATTCACTGGCTGCCGTGATGAATGGCGCGCGCCAGGTGGAATGCACCATCAATGGCCTGGGAGAGCGCGCCGGCAACGCTTCGCTGGAGGAAGTCGTCATGGCGGTGCGCACCCGCCAGGATTATTTCCCGTGCGATACAAAAATCGATACCACGCATATCGTCTCGGTCAGCAAGCTGGTATCAGGGATTACCGGCTTTCCGGTGCAGCCCAATAAAGCGATTGTGGGCGCGAATGCTTTTGCGCATGAATCCGGCATTCACCAGGATGGTGTGCTAAAACATCGCGAGACCTACGAAATCATGCGCGCCGAGGATGTCGGCTGGGGCGCGAACAAACTTCTGCTGGGAAAACATTCCGGCCGTAACGCATTTCGTAACCGTCTGATGGAATTGGGAATTGAGCTGGAATCGGAAGAAATGCTCAACAACACGTTCATGCGTTTCAAGGAATTGGCGGATAAGAAACATGAAATCTTCGATGAGGATTTGCAAGCGCTGGTTTCCGATGAAGTGCTGGTGTTGCAGGAGCGTTACCGGCTCATATCGCTCACGGTGCATTGCGAAACCGGCGAGGTGCCGTATGCGCGTATCGTGATTTCCGATGACGGCAAGGAGATGCGCGCGGAATCCGAAGGCAGCGGGCCTGTAGACGCTACTTTCCGCGCGATTGAGAAGTTGCTGTCGAGCGGGGCCAAGCTGCAATTGTTTTCAGTGAACAATATTACCAGCGGAACCGATGCGCAAGGCGAAGTGACTGTGCGGTTGCAGAAATCCGACCGCATCGTTAACGGTCATGGTTCGGATACCGATATCGTCGTGGCTTCGGCGAAAGCTTATCTGAGCGCGTTGAATAAATTGCACAGCAAACTCGAGCGGGCGCACCCGCAGGTTTAAGCGGGAACTTGAAAGACAATCGTTGAATGGAAACGCAGGTGACATGAAGATGAAATATAAATTGATCGTGCTATTTTGTGTCACTGCCGTGTTGCTGAGTTTTCAGGCGCACGCATTCCAGTTTCAGGATGTGACCGGGAAAATTCACAAACTTTCGGATTACAAGGGACGCTGGGTGCTCGTCAATTTCTGGGCTACCTGGTGTCCGCCTTGTCTGAAAGAAATTCCCGATTTGATTGCGCTTTATGAGCAACGCCAGGATCTGGTGGTGATCGGCGTAGCGATGGATATCGACGATCCCAAAGTGGTGACGGATTTCGTGCAGTCAATGTCCATACCGTACCCGATCGTGTTAGGTAACCGCAAGATTGCTTCCCAGTTGGACGAGGTTTCGCTTCTGCCCAGTACGTATTTCTTTGATCCGGAAGGAAATCCGGCGGCTCGTCAGCAGGGTCTTATTTCGCGCGAGAGTATTGAACGGTTTCTTGAAACAAAATCGACTGACAACAAAGATGTCAGCCGGAAGCCCTGATCGATTACGCCGATTTTCCAGACGGAATAGGCTTCAGCTGGAAAAATCCGGCTATGAAGCCGTGTAGCGCCATGTCGTTTGCCATTTATTGAATATCAGTTGCGGATAAGCGGCTTCGCCCAGACTGCCGTTATAGCGTCCCAAAGCACGAAAATAATCGCCTTTCTCTTGATCCAAGTAATGACGCAAAATGGTGCAGCCGTAGCGCAGGTTAACGCGTAAGTGAAACAGATTGTGATCCTGATGACCGATGACGCCGACCCAGAAAGGCATAACTTGCATATAGCCGCGGGCGCCTGCGTGGGATACGGCATATTTCTTAAAGCCGCTCTCAACTTGAATAATGCTCAGCACGATTTGCGGATCCAATCCGGCGCGTGTTGCTTCATAAAAAACGGTTCGCAGAAATTCTTCCCGTTCTAATGAGTCGGGTATGTATTTTTCCAGGCGCCGGCTCATACTGACGAGCCAAGCGATGTTATCGGCAACGGCGGCATATTCGGTGTACGACACAGCCTGATCGCTGATGCCATGAAAGATGACGGTCTGTGTGCTGGCCGTCAACTGTTCATACTGGCTATTATTGGCGTGGCTGAAGCCGGACAAGAGCCCTAAGACTGAGAGATAGATTAGTTTATGCATAACTTGGCTGTGATCACTGAGAAAATTTCATCCATGGGAACCGTTTGTGCCGCTTGATCGTTCCGTCCCTGATATTCAACAATCGATTGCTTCAGTCCTCGTTCTCCGATAACAATCCGATGTGGAATACCGATTAATTCCATGTCGGCGAACATGACGCCGGGGCGCTCGTCGCGATCGTCCAAAAGCACCTCGATGCGGGCTTCGGTGAGTTGCCGGTAAAGTTTCTCCACCGCCTCTCTGACGAGCGTGCTTTTTTGCAATCCGATCGGCACGATCGCTAACTGAAAAGGCGCGATGGCATCCGGGAAAATGATGCCGTGCTCATCGTGATTTTGCTCGATGGCGGCCGCAACAATGCGCGAAATGCCGATGCCATAGCAACCCATTTCCATATTTCTAGTTTGACCTGTTTCGTCGAGATAGCTGGCTTTCATCATTTCCGAATATTTGGTGCGTAACTGGAAAATATGACCGACCTCGATTCCACGGCAAATTTCCAGTTTACCTTTGCCGTCCGGCGAGTCATCTCCTGAGACAACGTTACGGATATCAAAAACATGATCCGGCAGCTTGAGATCGCGGGCAAAATTCACCTGGGTCAAGTGAAAACCTTCTTCATTTGCGCCGCATACGAAATTACTCATGTTCATGACGGCTTGATCGGCAATCACGCAAGTTGGCAAACCGACGGGGCCGATGTACCCGGGGACTGTACCCGTTTCGCGTAGAATATCCTCTTCGCTGGCCATCTGAAAGGCCGATAAAAAGGGTATTTTTCTCACTTTTAGCTCGTTGAGCTGGTGATCACCGCGCAGCAGCAATAAGAATAATTGGTTATTGGCTTTGACTGCTAAGGTTTTGACAGTTTGTTGCACGGGGACTTGCAAAAAACCGGCAACCTCGGCGCAGGTTTTTTTACCGGGAGTAGCGATTTTTTGCATATCGCCATCCGGCGCGCTCCGCTCCTGAGGCGTGAACAGAGATTGCGCCAATTCGATATTGGCGGCGTAATCCGAATCAGGGCAGAATGCGATAGCGTCTTCGCCCGAGTCCGCCAGTACATGAAATTCATGCGAACCGCTGCCGCCGATGGCGCCGGTATCGGCCGCGACGGCACGGAATTTCAGCCCAAGCCGGGTGAAAATGCGGCTGTAGGTTTCATACATGCGCTGGTAGGTTTGCATCAAACTGTTTTCATCGGTATGGAAAGAATAAGCATCCTTCATGACGAATTCGCGCGCGCGCATGACACCGAAACGCGGCCGGATTTCGTCGCGGAATTTTGTTTGAATCTGATAGAAGTTCAGCGGTAACTGACGGTAACTTTTGATTTCCTTGCGTGCAATATCGGTGATGATTTCTTCGTGCGTGGGGCCGAAACAGAAATCGTGCTCATGACGATCCTTGATTTTTAACATTTGCGGCCCGAAAACTTCCCAGCGCCCAGTTTCTTGCCATAATTCGGCAGGATGAATAGCAGGCATAAGGACTTCGATGGCGCCGCTTTTATTCATTTCTTCACGCACGATGCTCTCAATTTTCCGTAATACCCGCAGACCTAACGGCATCCAGGTATATAATCCGCTGCCTAAACGCTTGATGAGCCCGGCGCGCAGCATGAGCTTGTGGCTGACAAGCTCCGCTTCGGCGGGGGCTTCCTTGAGGGTCGAAATAAAGAATTGCGAGACGCGCATGAAGTAATTCCATTAATAATAAAAATAATGGCAATTTTACCTTGAAATACTTGGTTAAGTGGGGATAAGTCCCTATATAAAGCAAACAGAATTTGATTTATTCAGACAGGTGGAAATTTTATAAGAGGTGGATTTTTATTCTATGGATACTTTCAATCTACAGAAAAGTGTGAAAAAATCCACCCATTTGATGGGTCAAATGAGTATTCCGTATGATTGACCGAAATGGATATCGCCCCAATGTTGGAATTATCCTCTTGAATTCAAAAAATGAGGTCTTCTGGGGCAAGCGTATTAAGCAGAATTCTTGGCAATTTCCGCAGGGTGGCATTAAGTCGGGAGAGAGTCCCGAGCAAGCTATGTATCGGGAATTAAGCGAAGAGATCGGATTGCGTCCAAATCATGTGGAAATTGTTGGGCGCACACGTGATTGGTTGCGTTATGAAGTTCCGGATCGCTGGATCCGGCGGGAATGGCGCGGAAATTACAAGGGGCAAAAACAAATTTGGTATTTGTTGCGTTTGATCGGGCGCGATAGTGATGTTTCATTACGCCGGAGTACGCATCCTGAATTTGATGCTTGGCGCTGGAATCAATACTGGGTTGAATTGGATTCGGTTGTCGAATTCAAGCGTAAAGTATATAAGCAAGCTCTGACCGAGTTGTCACGCTTGTTAAAAACAGATCCTTGTCAGAATATCGGGGTAGGTTACGACCAAAAGAATCTGATCAATGAGACCAAGGATATTATTCTGGTTGATCAACTGGAAGTAATGAGTAACTCAAAAGTTTGAAAAGTTTTAAGCTGCTCTGCAAATCGACAATGCGGGGTTGAATCACTCTGCTGCGTTTTTACAAATTCCCGTTTGTGGGTGTTTCATCAGGCGTAATCGGCTGCGCCATAACAGCCGTTTTTAATTTACTTAGGGAGAATACCGATGAAGATGCGTACACTGGTTGCGTCACTGTTATCGATTGGCACTCTTGTCACTTCGATGGCTGTTTCGGCCAATGAACCTATCCAGCCCATTAAAGCCGCTAAAGTAGCAAATGCTGATATGGTCGAACTGGGTAAGATGTTATTTTTTGATCCCCGCCTGTCAAAGTCAGGATTCATTTCTTGTAATTCTTGCCATAACTTAAGCATGGGTGGAACGGATAATATTCCAACTTCGATAGGTCATGCGTGGCAGCAAGGACCAATCAATGCGCCGACTGTATTGAATGCCAGCATGAATTTGGCGCAATTCTGGGATGGCCGTGCTAAGGATTTAAAAGAGCAAGCCGGCGGACCAATTGCAAATCCGGGCGAGATGGCTTCAACGCATAAAGCTGCCGTTGAAGTATTACAATCAATCCCGCAGTATCGCGCCCATTTCCAAAAAGCATTTGGCACGGATCAAGTTGATATTGACCGGGTGACCACGGCAATCGCTGCGTTTGAAGAAACCTTGGTAACCCCAGGTTCACGCTTCGATAAATGGCTGGAAGGCGACAAAAAAGCACTTACTCCCCAGGAAGTCGAAGGTTACGAATTATTCAAGAGCAGCGGTTGCTCGGGATGCCATAACGGTCCTGCTGTCGGAGGTGCGCTTTATCAAAAATTCGGCGTATATCACCCCTACAAAACAAATAGTAAGATAGAAGGTAGAAAAGCTGTAACCGGCAAAGATACCGATTTAAACGTTTTTAAAGTACCAACCTTGCGCAATATTGAATTGACTTATCCGTATTTTCATGACGGTGCAGTCACAACATTGGAAGATGCTGTTAAAACGATGGGTAAGCTTCAGTTAGATCGTGATTTTAATAAGAAGGAAATCGACAGCATCGTTGCTTTCTTAAAATCATTAACAGGTGAACAACCGGACTTTAAGTTGCCAATTCTACCGCCTTCCAACAATAATACGCCAAAGCCAGCGCCGTTCTAATATTTTTGATCGCTATAATGGAAATCAGCGATCTTGCTATTGAGACAAAGCGAGGAATTGAAATGCAGGCATTCGGATATTGCAACAATAAACCGGATGCCTGTAAAGCTTATAATTCTGGTGTATGCTAGTTTTGATGGCGTGAGAGATTGAGGCTGCGGGTTAATTTAATATGACGGTTCTGCTGCATAAGTGCAATCAAGTATGGATTTGCATTTAAAAATGAAGTAGAGTCACTAATCCAAGAACTAATAATTAGAATAGGGAGTTACCTATGGGTAACAAGGGCCAGTTATTACAGGATCCATTTTTAAATATATTGCGGAAAGAACATATTCCGGTATCGATCTATTTGGTGAATGGTATTAAATTGCAAGGACAAATTGATTCATTTGATCAGTATGTGGTGCTGCTAAAAAACTCGGTTACACAAATGGTTTACAAACATGCAATTTCCACTGTAGTACCAGCGAGGGCCGTTACTATTCCTATCGAAACGACGGATACACGTGATACCTGATGTTTCAATCGGGTATGGATAAATCAAGTGCCGCTGATGCAGCCATACTCGTTAGCGTTGATTTTGGCAGCAGTACCTATGCAGAAAGCCTGTATGAATTGCAACAACTCGCTATCAGCGCAAAACTTCAAGTTGCAGCAATTATAGAAGGAAAACGTTCGCGTCCGGATCCAACCACTTTCATCGGTAGTGGTAAGGTTGATGAGATTTCGCAACTGATTTCACAGCATAAAGCTTCTATCATCATCTTCAATCATGATTTATCCCCGGCGCAACAGCGTAATTTATCGTTGCGGTTAAATTGTAATGTCATAGATCGCACCAGCTTGATTCTGGATATTTTTGCGCAGCGTGCGAAGAGTCACGAAGGAAAATTACAGGTAGAGCTTGCTCAGCTTGAGCACTTGGCTACTCGCCTGGTGCGCGGCTGGACTCATCTTGAGAGACAAAAGGGTGGTATTGGTTTGCGCGGTCCGGGTGAAACCCAATTGGAAACAGATCGCCGCTTGATTAGGAAACGAGTTAAGTTACTCAAAGAGAGACTTGCAACGCTTCAGCGTCAGCGTACTATCCAAAGGCGTTCAAGGCAACGCACCAATGTGTTGTCGGTATCGATTGTTGGTTATACCAATGCCGGGAAATCAACTTTGTTTAATAAATTGACACGTGCGCAAACATACGCTGCCGATCAGCTGTTTGCCACATTGGATACTACGACGCGTAAATTATTTCTTGCCGAAGGCGTGTCGGTCGTCATTTCGGATACCGTGGGATTCATTCGCGAATTGCCCCATACGCTGGTTGCAGCATTTCGCGCGACACTGGAAGAAACTGTGCAAGCCGATGTGTTGCTTCATGTCGTTGACGCCAGTAATCCTAATCGTGACGAACAAATTGAAGAAGTGAATAAAATTCTAAAAGAGATTGGTGCTGACGATATCCCGCAGATTTTAATTTTGAATAAGATTGACCTGACCGACTTAGCGGCAGGCAGTAAAGGTTGCGTGCGTGATGAATATGATAGAATATCGCTCATTCGTTTAAGTGCTAAAACAGGGGAAGGGATAGAGTTTGTAAGGCAGGCATTGACAGAAGCAATGGTAGAGAAATCGAAGAAACTGAATGAAGAATCTACAGATATTCCGAAAATAATTGGTGATTGTGCTCCGGTATAGGAATTTTTTTGAACGAACAAGACAGGAATTATTATGGGATTAAATGATCCACAGTGGGGAAAAAATAAAGGCGAATCGGGTCCACCAGATCTGGATGATGTATTGCGTAATGTCAATAAGAAAATCAACAATATTTTCGGACAGAAAAAAGGCGGCGGAGGGGATGACGGATCTCAGAGCCAAGGCCCAAAGCCCAAAAGTGGCGGTAGCATTGTAATGATTCTTGGCGTGCTTGCGGTGGTATGGCTGGCAAGCGGATTTTATATTGTGGATGAAGGCCATAGAGGCGTAGTGTTGCGGTTCGGTCAATATGTCGATACGGCGCCGGCGGGCTTGCGCTGGCATATGCCTTATCCAATCGAGAAAGTAGAGTTGGTGAATGTCAGTCAAGTGCGCACAGTTGAAATTGGCTACCGCAACAATGTACGAAGCAAAGTTTTGCGGGAATCACTAATGTTGACTGATGATGAAAATATCATTGATATTCAGTTTGCCGTGCAATACATATTGAATAATCCGGAAAATTTCCTGTTTAAAAACAGAAATCCTGACGAAGCTGTTTTGCAAGCGGCGGAAACGGCCATCCGGCAGGTGATCGGTAAAAGTAAAATGGACTATGTGCTGTACGAAGGCCGCGAGCAAGTTGCAGCCAATGCAACGCAGTTGATGCAAAAGATTTTGGATCGCTATCAGATTGGTATTTTGATCAGCAGGGTGACGATGCAGAATGCGCAACCGCCCGAGCAAGTTCAGGCGGCGTTTGATGACGCGGTTAAGGCCGGGCAAGATAGAGAACGGCAAAAGAATGAAGGCCAGGCGTATGCGAATGATGTGATCCCGAGGGCTGTTGGTAATGCGGCACGCTTATCTCAAGAAGCTGAGGGTTATAAACAACGCGTGATCGCCAGTGCAGAAGGTGATGCCAACCGTTTCGAGAAAATTTTTGCTGAATATAGCAAGGCGCCCAAAGTTACACGGGAACGCTTGTATCTGGATATGATGCAGCAAGTGCTTTCCAATACCAGTAAGATTGTTGTCGATCAAAAGAATGGCAATAATTTGCTGTATTTACCACTGGATAAGCTGATTAACATGAGCGGATCGCCAGCGGCTTCACCAGTGACGGTGCAGCCCATGATGCAGGAAACAGCGCCTGAAAGCAGTGTACGGGCACGGGAATCATTTCGCAGTCGCGATCGGGAGGCAAGATAAATGAAAAGTTTTACATCGATATTTTCGGGTATTGCTATTGCAATTTTTTTCCTGGGAAGTTCAGCAATTTATATTGTTGATGAGCGGCAGCAAGCTATTCTGTTTCAATTGGGTGAAGTCATTGATGTTAAAACTGAACCTGGTTTGTATTTCAAGATTCCAATTGCTCAGAATGTGCGCTATTTTGAAAAACGCATTTTGACAATGAATACCGAAGAACCTGAACGATTCATTACTTCAGAGAAAAAGAACGTTTTGGTGGATTTGTTTGTGAAATGGCGCATCGTGGACGTAAAACAGTATTACATCAGTGTGCGTGGCGATGAATCTCTGGCGCAGACACGTTTGGCGCAAACGATTAATGCCAGTTTGCGCGATGAATTCGGTAATCGCACTGTACATGATGTCGTTTCGGGCGAGCGTGATGTCATTATGGAAATCATGCGCCAGAAAGCAGATAATGACGCTCGCGCGATCGGTGTGGAAGTCGTTGATGTGCGTTTGAAGCGCGTAGACCTGCCGCAGGAAGTGAGTGAATCGGTTTACAGACGGATGGAGGCTGAACGTAAGCGGGTTGCCAATGAATTGCGTTCAACCGGTGCTGCTGAGTCGGAAAAAATTCGCGCTGATGCGGATAGACAACGCGAAGTTATACTGGCGGAAGCTTACCGGGAAGCGCAAAAGGTAATGGGTGACGGTGATAGTCAAGCTGCTGCGATTTATTCGGCTGCCTTTCAAAAAGATTCGGAATTCTATGCTTTCTGGCGTAGTGTCGATGCCTATAAGCAGTCGTTCAAGAATAAGGGAGACATGATGGTGCTGGAGCCTACCTCCGAATTCTTCAAGTACCTGAAGAATCCTGCAGTCAGTAAATAATTGCAACGAATTAATGTAGGTGTATATGCGATCTCAGTATTGCATGATGTAAATAAGCTTATGTGATCTGCAAATTATTGTGAATATAAGAAGAGGTTCTGGGGATCGTTTATTTTTAATATGCGATTACATCAGAACCTCTTAATTTTTCTGCTATCTGTAGAAAATATAATGCTTGTCTGATTTAACCGGAGTTGTTTATATATGTGGGAAAATTTTCTTAGTGCCATTGCATTGATGTTAATTTTAGAGGGAATGTTACCTTTTTTATCTCCGCAAACATGGCGGGAGGCATTTAGAAGATTAACTGAGATTAACGATAGTCAGATACGCTTTATCGGCCTGACTTCGATGTTGGCCGGATTGCTGGTGCTTTTCATCGTTAGCTGACGCTTCTTATTTTTTCGTTGACGGCTTGTCAATCATGACTATGCATAATTGGTTACTTCCCGAGTTTGTTGAAGATGTCTTGCCTGCAGAAGCAATTCATATCGAAGGCATGCGCCGCAAAACGATGGATTTGTTGCGGTTACACGGCTATCAGCAAGTAATGCCGCCCCTATTGGAGTATGTGGAATCGTTGCTGACCGGCAGCGGCAGTGATATGGATCTGCATATGTTCAAGGTCATTGATCAATTGAGTGGCCGCATGATGGGATTGCGTGCCGATATGACGCCACAGGTGGCAAGAATTGATGCGCATCTGCTGAATTTTGACGGCATCACGCGCTTGTGTTACGCCAATAGCGTACTGCACTCGGTACCATCGGGAATCACTAAAACAAGAGAACCCTTGCAAGTGGGCGCGGAACTTTACGGCCATTCCGGCCTGGAAAGCGATCTGGAAATTCAGCGGCTTATGCTGCTGTGCCTGTCGGTCTCCGGGGTGAGTGAAGTGCATCTGGATCTTGGCCATGTCGCGGTTTTCCGCGGATTGATCAAAGGCGCGGGCATTTCGCACGAACTTGAAACCGAGCTTTATGCAGTTTTGCAGGCAAAAGATATCTCCACTCTGAAAGAGCTATGCGCCAAATTACAGCAACAAACGCGCGAAGCATTGCTGCTTTTGCCCGAACTTTATGGTGCTAAAAAAATATTGGCAGAAGCCGCCAGCCGATTACCTGATTATCCTGAGATTAAATCGGCGCTTAATGAACTGTGCAGGGCCGAAGAGGAACTAAAACCGGTCATCGATAAAATTGCATTCGATTTGGCTGATTTGCGCGGCTATCATTATCACACCGGAATGGTTTTTGCCGCATATGCGGACGGTTGTTCCAATGCGATCGCCTTGGGCGGGCGCTATGATGAAATCGGTAAAGCATTCGGCCGCGCGCGGCCGGCAACCGGTTTTAGCATGGACCTCAGGGAATTATCCAGAATGGCAAAACCCCCATCGTATCCGAAAGCGATTAGCGCGCCTTACGAAAAAAGAAATAAGGCACTGGAAAGTAAAATTGAGCAATTGCGCGAATCGGGGCAAATCGTTGTGATAGAGTTTCCCGGACAAAAGGGCAAGCCGCTGGATTGCGATCGGCAATTGGTGTTTCATGACGGGCAGTGGATTGTTAAAGAAATCTGATTTTTCAGCAACGAAATCTTTTAGAGCTTAAAGATATGACTAAAAATGTTGTCGTCATTGGCACACAATGGGGCGATGAAGGGAAAGGCAAGATCGTCGATTGGCTGACGGATCATGCGCAAGGTGTGGTGCGCTTTCAAGGCGGACATAACGCAGGCCATACGCTGGTTATAGGCAATAAGAAAACCGTATTGCATCTGATTCCTTCCGGCATTTTGCGCGATACGGTGATTTGTTATATCGGTAACGGTGTGGTGATTGCACCGGAAGCGTTGCTCAGTGAAATTGACATGCTGGAGCGCAATGATATCGATGTCAGCGGCCGGTTACGGATTAGCGAAGCCTGTCCGTTGATCCTACCCTATCACGCTGCGTTGGATAATGCGCGCGAGGCTGCAAGAGGCGCCGGAAAGATTGGCACTACCGGACGCGGCATCGGACCGGCTTACGAAGACAAAGTCGCGCGGCGCGCCATACGATTGCAGGATCTGTTTCATCGCGATCGCTTGGCGGCTAAATTGGGTGAGGTGCTGGATTATCACAATTTTGTGCTGAAGAATTATTTTCATGCACCGGTCATCGATTTTCAGAAAACCGTCGATGACGCATTGGCGCAAGCTGAAAGAATTAAACCGATGGTGGCCGATGTTCCGCGATTGTTGTTCGAAGCAAACAAAAAAGGCTGCAACTTATTGTTTGAAGGTGCGCAGGGTGCATTGCTCGATATCGATCATGGCACCTATCCTTACGTAACCTCCAGTAACTGCGTAGCCGGCGCCGCAGGTCCCGGCAGCGGAGTCGGACCGCAAATGCTGCACTATGTTTTAGGAATTACCAAAGCTTATACCACCCGGGTCGGATCGGGGCCGTTCCCAACCGAATTGGATGACGAAGTCGGCAAACATTTGGCTACACGCGGCCATGAATTTGGCTCAACAACCGGCAGACCGCGCCGCTGCGGCTGGTTTGACGCGGTTGCCATGAAGCGCTCGATCCAAATAAACGGCGTGACCGGATTGTGCATTACCAAGCTGGATGTATTGGATGGCGTGGAAAGCCTTAATCTTAGTGTCGGCTACAGACTGAGCGATGGCAGCAAGAGCGATATTCTGCCGGTCGGCGCCGACGATCTGGGTAATTGTGAACCGATCTATGAAGAGATGCCGGGATGGTCGGAGAATACCGCCGGAATCAAGGAATTCGCGCAACTGCCCAAAGCGGCGCAAAACTATCTGAAGCGTCTTGAAGAGGTTTGTGCAACACCGATTGACATGATCTCCACCGGGCCGGACAGAGAAGAGACGATTCTGTTGCGTCACCCGTTTAAATAATGCGGCGGATCTGCCCAGCTCAAACCGCGGTATTAGTGGCTTGAGTCCATCATGCGCCTTGACGATTTGATACAAGTTGTTCAGTGGGAAGAAGCCGAGTCCGCTTTGCGGGCGATCCGGACAGCAGTATTTATTCATGAGCAGCGTGTACCCGAGGTGATGGAATGGGACGAATTTGATGCAGTCAGTGTGCATCTGCTGGCGCATAATTCCGCCGGACAACCGGTAGGGACTGCGCGGCTGCTGCCGGACGGGCATATCGGACGTATGGCGGTGCTGAAAGAATGGCGCGGCCAAGGCTTCGGCAGCGCGCTGCTGCGCAAATCACTGCAAGAACTGACGCGGCAGCATCAGCAAAAAGCGCAGCTAAATGCACAAATTAGTGCGGTGCCGTTCTACGAGAAATTCGGTTTCCGGGTATTGGGGGAGGAATTCATGGAAGCGGGAATTGCGCATGTCAAAATGACTTTGCCATTGAAGTAACAGCGAATCCGGTTACTTGACTTCCGATTTTCCCCATTCATTGGCCAAGGTATCCGATGCTTGTTTCCAACGGTTGATTGCCTGCTCCGCTACAATTTTAGCTTGTTCCGATTTTTTTCGCGCCGCTTCGGCTGCGCGCTCGGCTTCAACCATCTTTTGCTTGGCTGAAGCCAGCTTTTTCTCGGCGAAAGCTGCATCTTTTGCTGCGGTATCAGCGCTTTGTTTAGCATCCATCATTTTCTCGTAAGCCACGCTGGCATTCTTCTGCAGCAATTCAATAGTATCGGCGCGCGCAGATGGCGTACTCAAAACAATCAGTAAGAACAAAATGAACAGAAAGTTTAGATTTGATTGCGTTGTTTTGAGGGTCATCATCATGGTCTTTGTGTGTTGAGAATTTTTTTGATCTGCCTAACGGTATTTTGGTTAAGGTAAAATCAGTATAGCAAAAAGCGGGCGCCGATGCTGATCGCCCGTGGTTGCCGGATTTCCCGCCATGCTAAAAGACAAGCGTGAAATACAATATTTTTGAGTTAATCGTTTTGATGAAAGGAATTGCAATGCCGCTGCTATCGTTGTTGAGAATGAGTGTTATCTTTGCTTTTAGTTTAGGATTGATCGCTTTTGCATTGCCGGTTATGGCTGGTTGTGAAGGCTGCTTGTGCCCGGGAGATCCTTGCAGGCTTTGTCCGTTACCCGCTATGGAAAATGACCCTCCCAAGCCGGACGAACCCGATTTGTGCGCCAGGATTAGACAAAAAGTGCCGCCGACTTCGGCTCAGCCCGGCTCCAACGAATATTTTCCCAACTTGGATAAGTCAGTGATGGTATGCGTCAATGAAGGAGGCGATGTTATCCGGAATAAACAGCGTAGCGCCGAATATCCAGCTCGGTTTTACTGTAAACCGCCACATCCGGTAAAAAAGGATTAGGGAAACGCTGATTAATTCGGCGAACGAGATGAAGCGCTAGGCGCACGGAACGCAGCGGCCAAGACATATCAACAAGATAGGCGAGGAAGTGAGTAGCGCGCAACGAATCGATTCACTCGTGCAGTCAATTAATCAGCGTTTCCTTAGCACGATGCAATCCCTTTCTTGATCGCATCCCATTGCATCTTCAGTGGATTGCCTTGCTGTTTTCGTTTTCCCCGGGTTGAATAATTTTCTCCTAACTGGGGGTGTCTATCCTGCAATCGGCCGGATCGTGCCGGCGGTTACTTGACGGTTATTTTCTTGGCAGCCGAGCCGTTAACTTTCGGAAGTATCAGTTCGAGTATACCGTCTTTATATTTCGCTTCCGTTTTCGCTTCATCAACTGCACTGTTCAACGTGAAGCTGCGATAACCGGATCCTTGATAACATTCGCGGCAAATCACGCGATCTCCTTCCTTTTCTTCCTTTTCTTTTTTTGCTTCGGCGCTGATGGAAACCCGGTTGCCGTCAACTTCGACTTTAATATCCTCTTTATTGACACCGGGGATTTCTGCACGGACGGTATAGGTTTTATCGTTTTCCTTCAGATCGATTTTGATCAAAGGCGCAATTTCCGGTTCATTGAAGTACGGGCGCAGTCCAAATGCTTTGAACCAGTCTTCCATGTTGATGAAAGGATCAAAGTGCGTCAAATCGCCGAATGATGGAGAATGCC
>WBZO01002619.1_pt1 | contig 22878 bp, 17 predicted proteins | sample 5204261 | NCBI WGS metagenome assembly WBZO01 (sample SAMN12412400, study PRJNA552823) | activated sludge metagenome | isolation source: activated sludge from anammox sidestream of wastewater treatment plant... | place: USA: North Carolina | collected 2017-09 | reverse complement strand
ATAATCAACCCTCGCCGGCGGGGGAAAATGAAAAGTCATTTAATATTAATATTTCAGTTTTCAATCATACCGGAATTACTTTTATTTATTAATTATACACTGCTCGAAATAGAGGCTGTATAATATCCCCCGCTGGCGGGGGAAGCATTTCAAATAGAGGAATCTTTCAATTGGGGGTGGAGTAATAAAATGATTTTTTTAAAATCATTGCTTGGCTTCTATCAGGAAAAATGGATAAATAGAAAAATGAACCGATAGCATTAATCCACTTCCTTTAGTTGAGACAATAAAGCGTTATTTTATATGAACACTTTAATTCTGCTTTAAATTTAGAATTGTATTCAATATTATAGGACCAGCCCGTTTAGGTTCTGAATATTTTAAGAAATTGATAAAGTTCCGATTCGGTTGACTTTTATTTTGATACAAACATCTTTAATTGTGACATCACCCTCCATTGTTGTCGTTGATTTATTATGCCAGTCAATTTCACCTTTTATTTTTTCTTTAATATTAGTAGGAATAATAGGATCTGCGATATTGGCTCTCACACATAATAAATCTTTCTTTGAGAAACTAACTACCTTATAAATTCTCTTTGAAATATCTTTTTGATTATTCAAGGGAATGGCATTCTCAATATTGATTCCTCTTTTTACTGCTTCTTGCTCCTCAATGGTGGGTACATATACAAGATCACCGGGTGAAAGAACGGTTTTTTCAAAACCTTCTTTATCTTCTGCAATTTCATCTCCCTTTACAATTTTTTCTATTGCTTTGTGGGTGGCGATAGACCTAAAGTCAGTTCGTTCTTTGGTAATCTTATTTTCGTACATCACAAAAAAAGCCATTGCGCCCTTGTCTGTTTCATAATACACTCCATTGAACATATCTTCAATATCAACAGTTCCATCCAAACGTGTAATTGATTTTATTTCCTTTCCAATTTTTATATTGCACTTTGCCTTTCTGTTTAGTTTGTCTATCCCTTCTGTACTAAACGCTTCTTTCGGATCGTTGTTATATTCGACTATGTGCTCCAAGAAAAGTTGATTTATGGCAGAAAGATGCTTGGTTTCTGAAATCTCTAATCCGGCTTTTCGAAGAATGTCCTTTTTGTCTGCTGATAAAGCATCATAAAAGTTTCTATTAACGTACGTGAAGTATGGAAAATCTTTATTCATTTTTTCAATCGTAAGTCCTTCCATATATTCTGCTTTAGTCAGCGCCATACGCTTTGTTTTGTATGGAACGAAGTGTGCAATTCTAATTTTTTGGAATTCATATCCCCCAATTTTATAGATGGTTTTATTTTGCATTTTGCCACTCTTATTTATTTTTCCAGTAGAGATTTTATGGCTATTCTTTTTCAGGAATTTCTCTATTTCTTTAATTAGCTCATCCTTTTCATCGATTGAAAAATTTGATTTGTTGACAATGTCGTCAATTATCAATCGGGCTTTTTTATCATAAACGTATGACGCTGTTTTTCTTTTTTCAATATCCAAATCAAGTTGCTTCTTCTCAATGTGAACTTTAAATGCATCGAAAACACCAACTTCTTTTATTTCCTTTATCCAGATAAACCCTAAAGGTTCTTTGAACATTGACTTTCTTACAGCCATCCATTTTGGATTTGACTGCTGCCACTTATATTCTTTCTTTATTTTTCCTTCTGTTTTTTTAAAATAAGCTGTCTTGTTTTTCGGTTGAGAAATGATCCTGTTATTCGTTTTAAAACTAACTATGATTTCTTCTAATTTATTTTTAGCGTGTAGTGTGAAGTTCTCCCAGGGAAGTTTAAAGTCCCTGATTTTCCCTTTAACGAGTGACCTTTTGATTACGCTAAGTTCTTCATTTGTATCTACTGCGTTTAAAGTATTAAGGTACCTGATGTGTTCCCTTGTTGTAGCTGCAATAATCAAAGCATCCAAAGCATGGTGCCTGTGGTCAATACGCTTTGTATTTAGTTTCTGATTTTCTTTTACATTGAAGTGTATTACCGGATTGCCATATTCATCATGATCATGAATTATGTATTCGCCCTTTTTGCCGGTGATTTCTTCTAAGCGTTCAAAGCGTGGAAGGATGATCTCTTTCCATATTCTGTTTAATCCCCAGTTGTTTCTCAGTTCGGCAGTGATACTCCCTCCTGTAAAAATAATTCCATTTTCACCTTTTGCAACCGGGGCCAATAATTCTGTAAGTTTTTTTCCAATATACCGTGTGTCATTGAGTTGCCGTTCTACAAAATCATCAGGCACTTCAGTTGCCAAAAGGTTTTTAAGTTTACCTCGTTGAAATTTAAAAGTTTCTTTACAGTATGATTCGTATTCCTGGTAGCTAAAGAGTGAATATTCCTGATCACCATATTTACATTTACCGTTACTGGAGCTGATAAAGTTGGCGGCCAGTTGTTTGCCTTTGGCTTTATTCACTCCCCACTCAGAAATGACTAAGTTATTGAAGCTGTCATTCTTCATCCTGGCACGGGGTATTATGTGTTCTATTTCGTATTGATTGATGTCAAATAATTTACTCAAAGGGATTAACTTACCAGTATAAGGTGATCTGCAATTTTGACTCAACCAAAGTGCGTACTTCTTGATTTCCTTTTCCGTGGGAATTTTTTCTTCTTTTACCTTTTTTGCCCAATCAATATCTGTTTTATTGGTTAAACTCCTCCAAATTCTGAATTTGTCAATATCTGCCGGGCTTTCGGGGTTGGGGTTTACTTCAAAATTAACATGTTCAATCTTTTCATCAATATTGTATTGATCAAAGCCATCATTCATTAGTTCATATAAAAGGTTTTTTATTCGCTGCTTTTCATCAAAGTTTTCCTTCTGTGCATCTGCTATTTTCTTACGTTCATCACTATTATTCTTAAGGTTTCTTCCTAACTCAATGTGAATTTCATCAATATTCCCATATCGTTTCCATACATCACGAACCAATAACATGGTTTCTCTGACAACCTGTTCTACTATCGGATTTCGCAAACTATTGTTGGGGATTACTTTTTGTATATACCTGCTGAAATCTTCAACAGAATTAATTTTTGAAATTTCTCTTTCTGAATGGATACCATAAACAACATACCCGGCAAACCAAGTAGGTAAACCATGAAAATCTTCTATTTTTTCTAATGACCGGTTTTCCAACTCCCATTTCCGTATTTTTTCCCTGGTGTCATTATCAATATTTTCATCAAATTCTCCATGGACGATTTTTTCAATTCTGTCTTTTGTTGCAGAGTTGAACTCATCTTTGATCCAATACTTCCCACTACGCATCACAGGCATCAACTTTTTAATAGCACAAGCAGAAAAAGAGCCATATTCTTTTTTAAGTTCGGGAAGTTTACAGAACAGTTCAATTGCCCGGTTTTTATTATCAATATCCGGCAATAGTTTAGAAAGGGCTGAAGAAATCCACTTCTCAGCTAACTTTTCATCAGATGACGTAATTGAATAATCAATATGCCACAATCTCAATAATTTATCATTGTCATTAAGAATTGAAGTGCCATCATATCCGGCTTTCCTAAATAGGGAATTGTAACGAGCTAATGTTTCATTTCCTTTAAGTGTATCCCGAATCCTGAATAAATTAATCCTATGGGAATGTTCACCATCCTTTTTTGCAATTACGATATCATTCTGCTCATGGCATTCTTTGATGAGCGTTAGTAATTCTTTTTCAGTAACGGATGCTTTTGAATTGAAAAGTTCAAAGAGTCTTTCATTTACCTTATCTGTTATGTATTGTTTACTAACATCTATATCTAATTTTATTTTACCATCAATTTTTTCTTCTTTCTTTAATATCCTGATATTATGAATATCCTGCCAAATCCTGAACTCCTGGAAAAGAGGTGATGATCGTGGAATGCATTTCAAACCGTACTGTTCTCCATCAATTCCTTTTCGTTTTTCATAGCGACATTCACTAATGGAATTCTTTTGTGATTTTAATTCCCGCTGGTAATAAATTATATCATTGCTAACAACGTGAAGCAAATCGTTGTTTTCAAATTCCATCAGCTTAGGCATATTGTTTTTTGCCTGAGTTGGATATAGAATTCCAGCTAATCTGGCTAATACATCTTTGTCTGTGTTTATTTTATTTAACTCTGGATTCAGTTCGCATTGCTTCTTCCATATAGCTTCCAGTTCTTGCTGATAGCGCCATCTGTAAACGGGATATTGGCGTGCTTTAAAATTTCGTTTTGCTTTATACGATTCTTTTATTTGTTCATAAAAGTATTCTCCTGGTGTCCGATAATTATTTATTTTCTCATCTAAAGCAGTTGTACATAATCCCCAATCATTTTCGGTTGGAGTTTTTGGTTGTAACTGTTCAAGCTTTCCTTTTTTTATCTTTTGTGTGATTAAGAATGTGAACTCTTTTCCCTCCCATTCAGGAGCTGTTTTTCGCTGAACCTCAAAATCAAGTACTTTTTTATCTGCTACTTTTACAGAAAACTTATACTTCCCATTTTTGTCTTTTTCTTCTGATATTTTGCTTATTTTTTCTACCGTTGTAATTGATACGAACTGTGTTTCATATTCCTTTTCGTTATTCGTTGATGCATCAATATTGTTTTTTATCTTTTCAAATTCCGCATATGTCAAAATAGTTGTATTCTCCTTTAGGTCCTTTCTACTACTTTTGAATCCTCTTCGCTGATTTAGTACATAAATAATTCGTACTAGCTCCTGTATAGTAATTCGCTTTTCAAGTGCTTTCTTGCGTAAATAGTAAACTAACCAATCTTCAGGAACAATACTTTTCCCTTGTTTGCTTTTAGTGCCTTCAATTGCTAATTCTCTTTCAAACTCAGCAATAGTCTCTGCAGAAAATGGCAGGTAATCACTTATTTTTAAAGAGTATCCATTTTCATTTATGTTACGTTTGAATTTACGTGATTCATCCAGAGGAAAATCATCATTTATCCATCCCAAAGATTTGAATACTTTTATTAATCTTGTTCTGCGAAGTTTATATCTGTGTTTAAGCCTCCGGGAACCTCTTTTTCCCCTTCTGAATGCAGCTTTAGTTTCAGCTTGAGCACCGCTTTCAAATTTTTGTAGGTAATCACCATCTGTTGGAATGATTCTGCTACCCATCCATTCTATTATACCCTCTTTCCCATAATCCAAATAATCTTTTGGAAGAGTGATTAAAGCTGCACCAACAGAATTGGTACCTATGTCTAACCCTAAAACTTTTTTTGTTTCCATAATCCTTTCTTTTATACATTTGCATTGAAGCAAATCACAATAAGGATTTTATTCCGTAGTGAGGCTTGCCTCAACAAGTTTTTGCCCTTGTACTTAACAGGGGCTTTTTTGTTTCAATTGATATTCTCTTTTTTTCTTGAATCCTTTAATTATTTACTCATAGCTTGGAACCAGATTACTATTGACCTCTTACATAAAACGTAAAGCTTTAAAAGGGTAGTGAGAGTTTCAATAAAAATAAATCATTTTTTAATATAGTCGGGCAATAACCAAATAAAAAGTCCCCGATCCTTTATTCGGCAATATTGCGATCAGGACCGGGGAGTTAAGTTTTAAAGCTTACTTGAAATGTTTTTTTTAATACCTGTAATGCTCCGGCTTGTAGGGCCCATCCTTGGGGATGTTGAGATAATCGGCCTGCTCCGGTGTCAGCTCATCCAGTTCCACACCGATCTTCCTTAAATGAAGCCGGGCCACTTTTTCATCGAGGTGCTTGGGCAGCACGTACACTTTGTTCTCGTAATTCTTATGATTTTTCCAGAGTTCTATCTGTGCCAGCGTCTGATTGGTGAATGAATTGCTCATTACAAAACTCGGATGGCCGGTAGCACAACCGAGATTTACCAGGCGCCCTTCTGCTAATAAAATAATTTCTTTCCCATCAATATTGTAAAGATCCACCTGGGGTTTGATGGTGTCTTTGGTGTGACCGTAATTATTATTGAGCCAGGCAACATCGATTTCAATATCGAAGTGGCCGATGTTGCAAACCACAGCTTTGTCTTTCATGCTGCGGAAATGCTTTTCGGTGATCAGGTCGCGGCAGCCGCTGGCCGTGACGATGATGTCCGCTTCTTTCACGGCATCCACCATTTTCTTTACTTCATATCCATCCATGGCTGCCTGCAGTGCGCAGATCGGATCTATCTCGGTTACAATCACACGGCATCCTGCCCCCCGAAGAGAAGCGGCAGACCCTTTACCCACATCACCATATCCGCCTACAACGGCAACTTTTCCTGCCAGCATCAGGTCGGTGGCACGGCGGATGGCATCCACCAGGCTTTCTTTACAACCGTATTTGTTATCGAATTTTGATTTGGTCACCGAATCATTCACATTGATGGCCGGCAAAGGGAGAGTGCCTTTTTCCATTCTTTCATACAGGCGGTGAACGCCGGTTGTCGTCTCTTCAGAAATTCCTTTTACATGTTGTACCAGTTCCGGGTATTTATCCAATACCATGTTGGTGAGGTCGCCACCATCATCGAGGATCATGTTCAGGGGACGGTCAGCGCTGCCAAAGAACAAGGTCTGCTCGATACACCAGTCAGCTTCTTCAACGGTTTCTCCTTTCCAGGCAAATACTCCGATGCCTGCTGCGGCAATGGCTGCTGCGGCATGGTCCTGGGTGGAGAAGATGTTGCATGAACTCCATTTCACTTCAGCGCCCAGTTCGATCAGTGTTTCTATCAACACAGCGGTCTGAATGGTCATGTGAAGACAGCCTGCTATCCTTGCCCCTTTCAATGGTTTGGAGGCGCCGTACTCTTTGCGGAGCGACATCAGCCCGGGCATCTCTGCTTCGGCAAGACGGATCTCCTTGCGGCCCCATTCAGCAAGGGACAGGTCTTTTACTTTATAAGGAAGTTTGAAATCTATTTTCAGTGAAGTTGCAGATGACATAAATGAATAGTATGGGTTTGATTAAAAAAAATGATGAACATACAAAGTTAAAGCGATTAGGTGAAACGGCTAATCGTTTTTGATAATATAGAATAAAAAGTAAGTAAATTCGTTAATCATGGAATAAACAACTATAGACAGATGCCAAAGCCCTCCAAAAGAGAAGAATTCACTACGCCGCTGAAACTGGATGTCAAAGACCTCTCCATTTTACGGCTGCTACAGCAGAATGCCAGGATCACCGTAAAAGAGATCTCCGACAAAGTACATCTCAGCACCACGCCCGTTTTTGAACGGATCAAATGGATGGAAGAGAAAGGAGTGATCAGGCAGTATGCAGCGCTGATAGACCATTCCAAAGTGAAAAAAGAACTGATGGTGATTTGTTATGTGGCGCTGAAACAGCATAGCAAGGCCGCCGGCACCAAATTCATAAAAGCGATCCATGAAATGGATGAAGTGATCGAATGTTTCAGCATCTCGGGAGAGTTTGATTTCATTATGAAGGTGGTTACGGAAAACATGAATACTTATTATGACTTTCATGTGAACCGCCTTGGTGAGATCGAAAACATCGGGAACGTACAAAGCGTATTTGTGATGGGTGTCGTCAAACAGACACTGGTCAGGATCTGAAACAGATGTGAATGTCCAACAGAAACTCCGCGTAAAGATTTTTATCATGATATCTTTGTAAAAGACCGGATGAAAAATTACCGGGCATTGATCATGAGAATTCACATTTATATTTTGCTGATCCCACTGATCTTATTTTCTTTCCTTGCTTCGGCACAAAGAAGACCTAAGCCGGACACTCTGCAATTACCGCTTATCTGTCCGTTTGAACATGGATATAAGCCGGCGCTTAAAGAAGCTTACAACTGGGATCCCTCCGATAAAAAAGTGGTGATGATCGGTAAAACAGATACGGTAGTGCGAAGCTGTAATAATGCCACCGTGGTTAAGGTGGAGCCTGCCGAAGAAGGGAGTTACGAGATCGTCATCAATGCCGGCGATTATTATTTCTGGTATCATGGCAATATAAAGCCTTCGGTAAAAATAGGGGAGAAGGTAAAAGCGGGGCAGGCATTGGGAATTTATTCGCCGGGGACGGAACTTGAATTCAGGATGTACAAGGATGAAGAGATGATGGATGCAGGTAAATTGTTGAATTGTGAAACAGTTGAAAGCTGAAATAAGATCCCCACTCACAATATTAGAGATTCACCCTCATATCTTTTTCTCCATTACATAGTCATTCATAAAAAATCCATTACCGATGTCGAAGTCGGCTTCGTAAAGAATGACGAATCCCAGTTTTTCATAAAAATCTTTTGCTTTATTGAAACGGTTCACCTGCAATTGCAGGGCTTTTGCATTTTGAGCTTTTATTTTATCTGTAATATAATTAATAATGAATTTTCCGACCCCTTTGCCTTGTTGAGAAAGCAGCACATAGATCTTATGCAGTTTGAAGACTTCCGGTCCGGTTTGCTGATAGGATGCAAAACCTACTGGTTCCTGGTCGTAGTATGCGATGATGAACTGTGCTCCTTCCTCCATTTGTTTCTTTAATGAAGGCTCACTGTACATCATATCGAGCATGTAATCTATCTGCTTATCAGAAAGAATGGCCGCATAAGTTTGCGGCCACACCCGGGAAGTCAATTCACGTATCAGTGCAATATCATTTACCGTTGCTTCTCTGATCTTAAGCATTTGGCGGAGGGGGCGTATGGTCTTTGAACATATGTCTTGATATACGCTGGTCTTTAAGGATCATCCTGCGGCATAATACCAGAGAGATGATGAATGAAACGATGGCTCCGCTTGCTATCAAAGTATTCCCTTCATTAGGATTAACAGCCTGCTGCTGACTCAGGAAAAGGAAGAAATCAAATGTACCATGGAATATTATGGCCCCTATGAGTCCGGTCAGCATCAATGAGATACTATTCTTCGGATTGAATTTTGCTTTTCCGACATAATAACCCATAATGATCCCGAATGTTGCATGAGCCGGCACGGTCAGAACAGCCCGGAGCATGATGACATTCATGTCCTGGTATTTCATCGCATACAGGATATTTTCAGTGGTGGCAAAGCCCATGCTTACAATCACCGCATACACGATGCCATCCAGAGGTTCGTTAAATGCTCTCAGATTATAACTGTAAAGCCGCAAGCCAAGGAATTTGCTGAATTCCTCGCTGAACCCCACTATCAGATAACAGAATAAGGCCAATCCCATTACGGAGCCGTCATTGACAGAGCCTAATGTATTTTCAAACCACATTGCAGGAAGAATGGAAATACATCCAAGAAAAAAGCTGATGACAAGATTCAGAATAGGTTCCTTGCTGTAAAGATCCCTGTAAAAGATGATCAGGCAGATAGCAATGCCGGGAGCAGCTCCCAGAATAACGTATTCCATGATTAAGGATTTAAATGGAAAGATAAAGAAATGATTTAATAAATGCTAACCGTTTCAGGATATAAAAAAAAACCGTCCTGAATGTGGCGGTTTTCTGCTGTTCTTTTAAAAATTACAGTTTTATTTTCTTCCTGAGATTGTTGTCAAGTTCATCCAGGAATTCTTCCGTATATAAATAGTGTTCACCATGATTCACTTTATTTCCGTGAATGCAGACGGCGAGGTCTTTGGTCATCTTTCCTGACTCTACCGTTTCCACGCAAACTGTTTCCAATGCATGGCTGAAATCAATTAAAGGCTGATTTTTGTCCAGCTTTCCTCGGAATGCAAGGCCCCGGGTCCATGCAAAAATAGAAGCGATCGGGTTGGTGGAAGTGGGGTTCCCTTTCTGATGCTCCCTGTAGTGCCTTGTCACAGTTCCGTGCGCAGCTTCTGCTTCCATCGTATTTCCATCGGGAGTTACCAGGGTAGAAGTCATTAATCCCAGGGATCCGAAGCCCTGTGCTACTGTGTCGCTTTGCACATCCCCATCATAGTTTTTACAGGCCCATACAAAATTACCATGCCATTTCAAGGCGCTTGCCACCATGTCATCAATCAGTCTGTGTTCGTAAGTGATACCGGCTGCTTCAAATTTTGTTTTGAATTCATTTTCATAGATCTCCTGGAATATGTCTTTGAAACGGCCGTCATATTTTTTAAGGATAGTGTTTTTTGTAGAGAAATATAAAGGCCATTTTTTCAGCAACGCCTGGTTGAAGCAGGCATGGGCAAATCCTCTGATGCTTTCATCGGTGTTGTACATAGCCAGCGCCACTCCATCGCCTTTGAAATTATACACTTCATGTTCCTGTACGGTTCCGTCTTCACCTTCAAAGCGGATGGTAAGTTTTCCTTTGCCTTTGGTCACGAAATCCGAAGCCCGGTATTGATCGCCGAATGCATGACGGCCAATGCAGATGGGAGCGGTCCAGTTAGGCACCAGCCTCGGCACATTATTACAAACGATCGGTTCCCTGAAAACGGTTCCGTCAAGGATGTTGCGGATGGTACCGTTGGGGCTTTTCCACATGTGTTTCAGGTTGAACTCTTTTACTCTTGCTTCGTCCGGGGTGATGGTGGCACACTTGATACCAACCCCGTATTCCCTGATCGCATGGGCTGCATCAATGGTCACCTGGTCGTCAGTAGCATCACGATGCTGGATGCTCAGGTCATAATATTTGATATCAATATCCAGGTAGGGGAGGATCAGCTTGTCTTTGATGAATTTCCAGATAATCCGGGTCATTTCATCTCCATCCAACTCAACTACCGGGTTGGCTACTTTGATTTTTTGAGGCATAGATCCTTTAATTTAAGATTTGAAATTTAAGAGTGTGCAAAGCTAAGGCTTTGCAGACAGTTCCGGGATATTTCGGCTTTTAAAATCATGGTTCTGGATTAATTTTTGATAATAGAGATTGACAAGTAAAGACAATTTCGTAACTTTTTTGAGGAGGAAATAATTGTGGATGCCATTACTCCTTTTTTCAGCTACCTGAAAAGATTCGGAGAAATTTCTGAACAGGAATTCCGTGAATATCTGTTGCCCATCATCAAAGTCAGAAAATTTTCAAAAAGAAATATCATTACCGAAGCAGGAAAAGTGGAGCACTATTTTAATTTCATTGTAAAAGGGCTTGTCAGGAAATTTTATAAACGCACCGGGGCAAAACAGGGAGAGGTCAGTACACAGATCTCTGTGGAGAATCATATTATTTTAAGCCAGGAATCTTTCCACAGCCGCCTTCCCTCTGAGTACACTATTGAAGCGCTGGAACCAACCCTGCTGGTTTCCATTCATCATGATGACCTTGAAAAAATGTATCTCCGTTCGCATAAGATGGAACATTTCGGACGCATGGTCATTACGTATGCCATGGTGGTCAAAGACCGCTGGCAAATGCAGCAGGTGAAAATGACTCCGAGGGAAAGGTTTATCAACTTTGTAACAAAGAATCCTGAACTGATGAGGCGTGTACCTCAGAAATATCTTGCATCATTTCTCAATATAAAGCCGGAAACATTCAGCAGGTTCAAACATATTCTCAGAACTCATTCAATAAGATCTAATACGAATTGACCCCTTATTATCACACATTCACTACCAATACCGGAATATTCAGTTCGTGGCGCACCGAGTTGATCGTTTCCCCATAGATCAGGTCTTTAAAACCTTTATGCCGGTGGCCTCCGATGATGAGCATCTCTGCTTCCGATTCTTTCACCAGCCGGACGATCTCCCTGATACGGTTGCCATATCCGAGTTTTGCTTCAGCCTGAAATCCGCGGTCTTTCAATTCCTGTGCATAGAACTCAAGATGTTCCTTGTCTTTTTGTGTTTCCATATCATCACTCTGCTTGCGGTATAGTTTAGCAGGTACACTTTCCACGATATGGATCAGTGTATAGCGGCTGCCCGTACTGCCTTGTCCGATGGCATGTGAAAGGAGGATCTTATCTTTTTCGCTGAAATCAAGAGCGATGGCTATCTTTTCATACTTGGGAATGGTGAGCGTCTGCAGCCCGGTAGCTTCATGGTGTAATCTCATAGACAAAGTGCGCCCCATGCGTTTAAATAAGGGATAGGCAAATGCTATCAGTAACAAAGCAATAAACAAAAAGCCGGAGATCAGTATTATTATTTTCCAGAACATATTACCTGAACCGATAAAATAATCGTAAGCTTCAATGGCCACCATGCGTATGTTGAGGTATGCCAGTATCAGTGAAACTGCCCATGCAAAGATCTTTGTTACCGGTCCGATGGCAAAATGGCCCATCGTTTTTTTATCGCTGACAAAATGAATGAGTGGAATAATGGCAAAGCTCAGTTGCATGCTGAGGATGACCTGGCTGAGCACGAGAAGATTGTCCACATCATTCTCTCCATTGATCAGAATGACGATCACTGCAGGGATGATGGCAATGACACGGGTGATCAGCCTTCGCATCCAGGGATTGATACGCAGGTGCAGGTATCCTTCCATCACTACCTGTCCTGCCAAAGTTCCTGTTACGGTGGAGCTCTGCCCCGCTGCAATCAGGGCAATGGCAAAAAGTATGGGCGCCAGTTTAGTTCCCAGGAATTGATCCAGCAGTTGATGCGCTTCTTTGATCTCAGCCACATCATGCCTGCCTGAAGAATGAAAGACAGCAGCGGCAAGTATCAGTATCGCCACATTCACCAGGAAGGCGAGATTCAATGCAATGGTACTGTCCCAGAAATTTAAACGCAGTGCTTTTCTGATCCCTTTATCATCCCTGTTGAATTTTCTGGTTTGCACCAGCGCCGAGTGGAGATAAAGGTTGTGTGGCATCACGGTGGCTCCGATAATGCCGATGCCAATATACAGAGCTGTGTTGTTCGGAATATTGGGAACGAATCCGGATGCTATTTCTCCGAAATTGATATTATGTCTGGCAAATAGAAGTTCTATAAAAAACGATAACCCGATAATGAAGATCAGGCTGATGATAAAGCCCTCCATTCTCCTGATGCCTAATCTTTGCAGGAGTAGCAGCAAAAAGGTATCAAGCACTGTGATTAATACGGCCCATAAAAGAGGAATGCCGGTAAGCAGTTGCAGCCCGATGGCCATTCCCAATACTTCGGCAAGGTCGCAGGCTGCTATGGCGATCTCTGCAAGAGCATAAAGTGTATAATTGATATAGGCGGGATAGGTTTCCCGGTTTGCCTGAGCCAGGTCTCTTCCACGGACCACGCCAAGACGCACCGATAAACTTTGCAGCAACAGTGCCATCAGGTTGCTCATGAGCAGCACCCATATCAGTTTATAACCGAACTGGCTTCCGCCCTGCAGGTCGGTGGCCCAGTTCCCCGGATCCATGTAGCCCACGCTGATCAGGTATGCCGGACCAAAAAAAGAGAAGATCCTTTTCCACATCGAAGGCTGCGGTATTGTGGTGTCAACACTTTCGTGAACATCACTCAGCGAAAGATCATGATGGCGCTTAGGCTCCATATTTTACAAATATTTTTTTGGCCAGCATGTCGCTGATGATAAAAGGATTTTGCTGGCGCAACTTGATCTCCAGGGAATGGTCGAAATCAAATTTCTTTTTCACTTCCACTCTTGTGCCGATGGCAATATTATTATGATCCATCAATTCCAGCATGGAAGAAGACTGATCGCTTACATTGCAAACCACGGCCGATTTATTAAGTGGCATTTCGGAAAGCGGTATCTGCTGATTTTTCAGTATCCTGCCCTGGCTGTCAGGAATAGGATCGCCATGAGGGTCAAAGCGGGGGAAGCCGAGAAACTCATCCAGCTTATCCACCAGTTTTTTATTGCTTACATGTTCCAGATCTTCGGCAACAGCATGTACCTCATCCCATGAGAATTTTAGTTTTTCGGAAAGAAAATATTCCCAAAGGCGATGACGGCGGATAATACTTAAAGCGATCTTTTTTCCTTCATTGGTCAGCCGGAATCCGCGGTAGGGCTGATAATGCACCAGCTTTTTCTGTTTCAGTTTCTTCATCATGTCCGTGATGGATGCCGGTTTTGTTTGAAGAACAGCGGCCAACCCGTTGGTGGTCACGTTTTTTTCTTCCTGCTGCAGATGGAAGATTGTTTTGATATAGTTCTCTTCACTGATTGAAAAATTCAACACGACTAAAAATAAGTTTAGGCAAATCTAAATTATGAAAAGTTGATTTCAAAGAGAAATCCTCAGATTCACAGGAAAAACTTAAATTCGGTTTTTATTTCATGTAATGCGGTCGCTAAGATCATATCTGCTCCTGCTGGTATCTATATGGTTATTGGCCGGGTGCAAGCAAAAGAAAAAGCCTTTATTGTCAGGGGAAGAACCGGTGGAAGTCAATGATTTCATTGATTTTTTCCCTGAGAAAAACCTGCCTTATGAATTTGCTGACTCTTCCCTTTTACAGAAAAGCCCGGATTCGTTGCGTATCAGCTATAAAGTGTTTTCAGAATTTGTACCTGATTCTGTTCTTAACAGGATATTTGGAAAAGGGATGAAGCCAAAATTTTATCCGATGGCAAAGATCACTGTTCCCAAAGCAGAAACCTATTTGTTTGTGAAAGCATTGAGTGGCGGAAAAAGCACAGGGCTACTGGCTGCTTTCGATAAAAAAAAATCTTTCATTGCCCTGACAACAATAATGCAACCGGACCAAAATTTTGCAACACAACAGACAGCGGGCATGGATAAAAAATTTTCGATCTTCAAGACCACCCGGAAAAAGAACTCCGATGGCAGTGTGAATGAGGGAAAGGACGTTTATATTCTTAACAGCAGCGCTAAAGATTTCATGTTGATTCTTACCAATCCTTTGGATGCAAAGCCGCCTGTGCTGATTAATCCGATAGATACTTTGCCCAGAAAACACAAGCTGTCTGCCGATTATACCGCCGGGAAAAATGACCTGGTTTCCATCCGTGATGGTAGTAAGCCGAACAGGATCATGTTCTTTATTCATTTTGAAAAGAATAATGGGGAGTGTACCGGCGAGTTGAAAGGTGAAGCCGTTTTAAGATCGCCTGCTGTTGCCGACTATCATTCCAACAGTAATCCCTGCTCATTGCAATTGACATTTACTCCAACTACGGTTTCGATCAAAGAATTGCAGGGCTGTGGTTCGTACAGAGGCGTTCACTGTGTGTTTGATGGAAAATATATCCGTAAAAAAGAAACTGTGAAGAAAAAGAAATAAGAAATGCCCTTATCCTTTACCGCCCTTCATTATTCAGCTCTGCTAAAAGAATAATTGCCAATTAAATTTTATCTTGCACCCCTTAGTGTAAAAAGTACATGATATGAACTTTTTGAATTTCAGGATCCCGTACCCGGTGGATGAACGTTATTCTAAAAAAGTGGCTTATTTCTCCATGGAGTACGCCATACATCAGCCACTGAAGATCTATAGCGGCGGCCTCGGATTTCTATCCGGCTCACATTTGCGCAGCGCTTATGAGCTGAAACAGAATCTTATCGGCATCGGCATCTTATGGAAGTACGGATATTATGATCAGGCAAGAAATCAGGACCAGACCCTGCAGGCAACCTGGATGGAAAAGAATTATTCTTTTCTGGAAGATACGGGAATCAAGTTCCAGGTGAATGTGCACGAGCATCCGGTTTGGGTGAAAGCTTACTACCTCAACCCTGAGACCTTCAAGACCGCTCCCCTGTTTTTATTAAGCACCGATCTTCCCGAAAATGATTACGTGTCACAAACCATTTGCCACCGTTTGTATGATGCCAATGTGGCTACCAAAGTGGCGCAATTCATGTTATTGGGAATCGGTGGCGCAAAACTGATCGAAGAGATCGGATTTGAGCCGGATCTTTATCATTTGAATGAAGCTCATGGGATCTCTTCCGCTTTTTATCTTTATCAGAAATACAATAAGAAGGTGGAGGAAGTGAGAAAGAGACTGGTCTTCACCACCCATACTCCGGAAGAAGCAGGCAATGAAAAACACGATATACATCTCTGTCATAAGATGAGTTATTTCTGCGGACTGAGTATTGACGAAGTGAAAGAGCTGACCGGAATGCCGGATGATATGTTCAACCATTCACTGGCAGCCTTGAGATTGGCCAGGCTTGCCAATGGGGTTTCTTTCCTGCACGGAAAAGTTTCCAATGTCATGTGGAGTAAATATGAGAACATTTGTCCTATTATTTCCATCACCAATGCACAGAACTGGAAGTATTGGGCGGATAAGCAGTTGTACCGTTTTATGGAAGAAGGGAACGACTGGGCCTTTGATGACCGTAAAAAATATTTGAAGAAAAGAACCTTTGAAATTGTTGCGGACCAGACCGGAAAATTGTTCGATCCTGATGTATTCACATTGATATGGTCACGGCGATTTGCCGGTTATAAAAGAGCAGGGCTCATCACCAATGATGAAGAGCGTTTTGAAGAACTGGTGAAAGATTTAAAACACCCTATCCAGATCATCTGGGCAGGTAAGCCATATCCGGTAGATCATCCTGCCATCAGCGAATTCAATCAATTGGTTTATCTGAGTAAGAAATATAAAAATGTGGCCGTGTTGATCGGCTACGAATTGACATTGTCCAGAAGGTTGAAACAGGCTGCCGACTGCTGGCTGAACAATCCGAGAGTGCCGAGAGAGGCATCGGGCACCAGCGGCATGACCGCTGCCATGAATGGCGCCGTGAATTTTTCTACCGATGACGGATGGATACCCGAGTTTATCAATCATGGCCATAATGGTTTTGTGGTACCCAACCCGGGATATGCCAAAATGAACGTACAGGAACAGGATGATTACGATCTCAACACCATTTATGATATTCTGAGAAAGGAGATTCTTCCTCTTTACTACGACAGTTATTACACCTGGAGGCAGGTGATGAAGAACGGTATGAGAGATGTGCGTTTTCAATTCGACAGCAACCGGATGGCTCATGAGTATTATGAACTTTTGTACAACAAATGATCATGAAAATTCCTGAGGCCGTTGATCTTTATTAAGCATTAAATTCTTTCGTCAGTTGCTCCATTGTTTTTCTTACAGGGAAAAAACTGATAAGCTTTTTGATCACTCCTTCCACTAATGCATCAGGGCAGGAAGCCCCGCTGGTCACCAGGATCTTTACCGGATCTTTTGAAGGAAGAAAGTTTTTGGTGATCAGTTCCTGTTTGATATGAAAATTATAATGACTGATCTCGGAATCCGAAATGATTTTCCCTTCATCCTTGATAAAATAAGCAGGCAATTTTTCCTCGCAGAGTTCTACGAGGTGTGAAGTGTTGGATGAATTGTAACCGCCGATAACGATGGCAAGGTCGGCCGGAGTCTGCAACATAGTTGAAACCGCAGTCTGGTTATCATTGGTGGCATAGCAAAGTGTATCGCGGGTGTCTGCAAAATGTTCTTCAACATTCAGTCCGTTCAATCCGTATTTCTTCATCATCACTCTTTTCAACAGGTCGGCTATGGCCTGGGTCTCACTGGCCAGCATAGTGGTTTGATTCACCACGCCGATACGTTCCAGATCCCTGGTGACATCAAAGTTTTCAGAATACCGCCCTTTGAATTCTTCATAAAACGATCCGGGATCTTTTTCTCCTGTTATGTATTTTGAAAGACTGATAGCCTGCTCCATATTCCTTACCACTACGGCAGGAGCATTTTTCGAAGCATGAGAAAGTGTGGCCTTTGTTTCTTCATGTTCCGGTTTGCCGTGAATGACGATACTGTAATTCTTTTTTGCAATGGCCTCACTGCGGTTCCATACCCTGGCAACAAAAGGGCAGGTGGTGTTATATTTTTCTGTTGGGATGCCCATATCCTTCAGCTTCTTTTCCATTTCAAGTGTGGAACCAAAGGCGGGAATAAGAACGATGTCATCCGGTTTCACTTCTTCAAAAGGGATCAGTTGTTTGCCATGAGTGTCCTGGAGGAACTTCACTCCGTTCTCACGAAGGTCGCCATTCACATGCGGGTTGTGAATCATCTCACTCAGAAAGAATATCCTTTTTCCCGGGTTGTTTTCAACGGTATGATAAGCGATCTCGATGGCATTTTCCACTCCATAGCAAAATCCGAAATGCCTTGCGAGATAGATCTGCACGGGGCCAAAATCGAGCAGGGTGGGACTAAAATCCCTGCCTTCCTGTAGGGCAGGTTTTTTCAGCCGGTCATCTTCTTTCCTTTTCTTTTTGATGGCAGAGATCAGTGGACTGCGGTATATGATCGGTACATCAAAACTTTTCATAATGAAGTAAGCAAAGTTACAAAGTTTGAAGGGGAAGTAATTTGAATAAGCAAGGTGAATCTCTTTTACAAGTGGTGCTACGCTTTATTGACTATTGTCAGGACTCAGAGTATAAATAATTTCTTCTTTATCCCGGATCGAATTTCTGACCGGCAAATGAATTCCTGCGATATTCAATAAGAGCTTACCGGTAAATAGGAGAAGAGACAGAAGGCTGCAATAAATAAGAAGATTTTTCGTTATACAGAATTATACCCTTACGAAAGTATTTTAAAAAATTATTCCAATACCTTTTAAAAACCATACGATGAACAGAAGAAAATTTTTTCAGAAAACCGGAGCCTTGTCCGTTGCCCTGGCAGGCCTTCCTCTCGCAAAAAGAGCAAAAAACGCAGACACCGCAAGAGACATATATATGACGGAACTGGATCGCAGTAAATCAGACCAGATAGGCTGTACCTTATATATGTATCATAAAGCGGTCATTGATTTTTCCAAAGCTACTGACACGGAAAAGGAATTGGATATTGTTGTTAATTATTATAAAGATCCTAAGGATATATTAAATGCGAAATCCTGTACCTACACTTTTAAGATAGCGGGAGTGGAAGCTTTTAAAGCAGATAATGACTATAAGATCATAAAGACTACCGGAAGAAGAATGAGAAAAGATGAGTACCCGTGGCCCAAAGAATTACCGCTGAATCCCCGGATACGCATCAAAATGTTCACCTCGGCCGCCTTGCTGGATAGCAACGGGAAACCATTCTCGGTCATGGCTTATAGTGATCCTTCTGATAATGACATGGATGATATTGATTGCTTCATCACCACAGCCTGTGTTACGGAAAGAGGACTTGCCGATGATTGTGATGAACTGACCACGCTTCGCAGATTCAGGGAAAGCTACATGCGCAACACCGTGCAGGGAAAAAAGCTGTTGAACGAATATGATTCTCTTGGCCCTGAAGTGGTATCCGGAATTTCAGAATGCGAGAACCGTTCAGCTATTTATGATTATATCTACAACTTCATGATCATTCCTGCCGTTGCTATGATCAAAGGCGGTGAGTATCAGCAAGCGGCTGATTGGTATGAAGGTTTCTCAAGACAACTCAGGAAGAATTATTGCTGACCTGCTCCCTTTTTGATTGTCGAGTTTCCCTTTTTAAATCCGGGTTTTTTAAGCATTAAAGTTTTTCGATCACCCGTTGCAGTTTGCTGCGCACTTCTGTGGCAACTTTTCCCAATTGATCATTTTCTATTGCCTGCATGGAAGCTACAGGATCTATGGCAGAGATTTCAATATGACCATCCTGAGTTTCCTGCATGATCACATTGCAGGGGAGCATGGTGCCTATATATTTTTCTGACTTTAAAGCTTCATAAGCAAAAGCCGGATTGCAGGCGCCCAGGATGACATAAGGCCTGAAATCCACATCAAGCTTTTTCTTCAGAGTGGCTTTTACATCTATTTCAGTAAGTATTCCGAAACCTTCTTCTTTCAGAGCTTCCGTTACTTTTTCTCTTGCATTATCCCAGTTGCCGTTTACTGTTTTTGAAAAGTAGTAAGACATGATGACTTTTTTTATATCATTAATAATTGCTGCGAAGTTCCGTGAAATATTTTGATAAGATAGTGACTTTAGTTACAAAGGGCCTTTGCTTTTGTCAAAGATTGATTCTCCATATAAAATAAAAAACCGCCTCAGAATGATTTCCTGAGACGGTTCGGTTTAATTAAGCTCTATATTAATCCAATCCTCCTCTGCGTGTGGGTGGTTGTACTGCAGGCCATTTACCGGGCTGGCCGTTAAACGGATTAGGAGGCAGCACTGATTTTTCACGGTTGAAGAACGAAGGATCTTCACTTGCCATGTAGGCAAGAGCAGCCGCAAGGATCGCATTTTGTTCTACGTCATCAAAAACGATCTTATCGTAGGTGTCCAGGTTGGTATGCCAGGTATTGCTGAAATAACCCCAGCTTAAACTTCCCAATGAGAAGCCGGGAGCGCCTACGGCTACAAAAGAGGCGTTGTCTGATCCGCCGCCGCTCGGAGAACCGGGGAAGGTGGTTTTGATATCTTTTTTGGATTCCAGCGGAGCCTCATAAAGCCATCTCTGGATGTATTCATAAGCGTTTAAGAATCCTTGTCCTGAAACGTTCTCTATTCTTCCGGTGCCATTGTCCTGGTTAAAGGAGGCTTGTAATCCTTTAACGATCTCGGGGTGATCCTCAGCAAAAGCCCTGGAGCCATTCAGCCCTTGTTCCTCACTTCCCCAATGGCCAACCAATATTGTCCTTTTCGGATTCGGATAATATAACTTAAGAAGTCTCATGGCTTCCATCATCGTTAAGGTTCCGGTTCCGTTATCGGTAGCGCCTGTGCCGCCATCCCATGAATCAAAGTGAGCAGATAATAATACATATTCATTTGGTTTTTCTGTTCCTTTGATCTCGCCGACCGTGTTGAAAGTAGGCTGAACTCCGGTTTCCCGGCTGTCTGTGCGGATATTCATTTTTACGTTGGAGCCGTCTTCTGCAAGCCGGTAAACCAACCCATAATCTTCAAGAGAAATATCTACGGTAGGAATAGCTTTGGTATAAGCAGAGAAAATTTTATCGGCTCCATATTCTTTACTCCAGTAACTGGTGAGAATACCTGCAGCGCCTGCTTTTTCCAGAGCTACCGGTAGTGTCCTTGTGTTATATCCTGTCTTGGAAACCCTTTTTGCCCATGCTCTTGTTAAAGAATCACGTTCTTTATTCATTTTCTCTCTTGACTTTTCCGTTCCATATTTTTCCCAATCAGCATCGGGGCGGCCCGTGGGCTGCATCATACTGATCATGACGAATTTCCCTTTTACGTTTGGCATCCATGCTGCAAAAGCTGCGCTGTCCGCAAGATCAGGGAGAATGATTACATCAGCGGTGATGGTCTTTCCTTTGGTGGAAGGGCACCATGCGAGTTGAGTACCGGCAAGAGTTTTTACCCAGGGAGCGATCATGTCAATATGGGAAACGCCACGTTCCCATCCTCGCCATTCGCCCCATTTTTCATTGCGGGCCTCTACACCCCATGACTTGTATTTGGCTACAGCCCAGTCATGCGCCTGTTGCATCTTGGGAGTGCCTACCAGCCTGGGACCGATCTTGTCCATCAGTTCATGGGCCAGTACTTTCAGTTGAGAATTGTTCATCTCCTCATCCACCATCTTCTGGATGACCGGATCCAGCTTTTTAGGCACGGGGGGGCCAAAGTTGAATTGGGCATTGCCTGCCGTGGCCAGGAAAAAGAAAAACAAAAATGAAATGAAAATCTTTTTCATAATGCAGTTTTTTTGGTTTTTAGTTGAGTTTCCAAGATACGACTTAATGAATGATAAGAACTAATTTTGTGAGGAACGGTTTTAAAGTTCTTTTATATGAAAGAAAAAGTATCTATAAAAAGAGTTTATGAAGCTCCGGAAAAATCAGATGGTTACAGAATACTGATAGACCGGCTGTGGCCCCGCGGACTCTCCAAGGAAAAAGCAAAGGTGGATCTCTGGCTGAAAGAGATAGCGCCATCAACCGAATTAAGAAAATGGTTCAATCACGATCCGGAGAAATGGCCGGTTTTTGAAAAAAAATATACAGCAGAGATCAAAAACAATAAAGCTTCTTTCGACATACTGAAAGCAAAGATCAAAGAAGGGAAAGTGACACTGGTCTATGGCGCAAAAGAAGAAAGATATAATGATGCCGTGGTGTTGCAAAAGTTATTATCGTAGCAGGAAGCATGTTCAGTTTTCCTCTATGGTCGGATATAATTTTATCTGAACTTGTACAGCACAATTGACGAATTTTATTTCGCACACATTTTTTTGTTTCTGCTATCTATCCTTTCAGATGTTCTGATGTTTTGGCAAAGGAAACAAAGAAATCGAGTGATGATGGGTTGCTCATGGCACCCCGGTTCGCAGCTTTTTCAACAGGCTTGCCCATCAGTATGCGCTTTACCGGAGCTTCCATCTTTTTGCCGCTGATAGTATAGGGCAGGTCAGGTGCTGCAATGATCTCATCGGGAACGTGACGGGGAGAGCAGTCTGCTTTTATTCTGTCGCGGATCACTTTTTTCAGATCCTCTGTCAATTCCTTCCCTTCCTGCATGGCAACAAACAAAGGCATGAAGTCGCCTCCCTGTGGTAATTCAATATCCACGACAAGACTGTCTTTCACTTCAGGTATCTTGTCAACTGCCCTGTAAATTTCTGCCGTACCGATGCGCACACCCTGGCGGTTCAGTGTGGTGTCCGATCTTCCCGTAATGACCACTCCACCTTCCGGTGTGATCCTTATCCAGTCACCATGGCGCCACACTCCGGGATAAAATTCAAAATAGCTTTCCCTGTATCTTTTAAAATCCGGATCATTCCAGAAATATACAGGCATGCAGGGCATGGCTTTGGTGATCACCATTTCGCCCACTTCGTTGATCAGCGGCTTTCCTTCTTCATCATAAGCATACATGGAACACCCCAGTGCCCGGCATTGTATCTCTCCTTCGTAAACAGGAGCCCACGGGTTTCCGCCCACCAGCGCAGTGCATATGTCAGTGCCGCCACTCATGGAGCAGAGCCATACATCTTTTTTAATTTCATCATAAACGTAATCGAATCCTTCGGGAGGCAGGGGAGCGCCGGTGGATCCTATGGAATGCAATGCTGAGAGATCAT
>WBZO01002618.1_pt1 | contig 22893 bp, 19 predicted proteins | sample 5204261 | NCBI WGS metagenome assembly WBZO01 (sample SAMN12412400, study PRJNA552823) | activated sludge metagenome | isolation source: activated sludge from anammox sidestream of wastewater treatment plant... | place: USA: North Carolina | collected 2017-09 | reverse complement strand
CTAAGGAACGTGTCGGAAATAACTTACGCATTTGGGCGGCGTCTTTTGGGCGCTGGCTGTGTTAGTGAAATAGTTACGTAGCTAAGGCTATGCGCCTATTTCACTGCCTTGCCAGTCCCCCAAAATACACTCGCCGAAATACCCAACTTATTTCCGGCACGTTCCTAAGGAAAAATCAAACCGAGCTGCTGCAAATGACCGTAAGGCCTTCGATAGCTTCGATGCCTGCTGCTTCTTCCATGCTGACTTTGGCAATATGCGCTTTGAGGCGGATCAGGGTTTCTTCAACTGCGCTCTTTCTGATTGCTACTTCCAAGCGGCCTTCCATCTGAAATTCCTGGCTGAGGATTTTCAACTCCAATTTTTTGACGGCATTCATCACATCGCTCATCAATGCATAATCAAAGCGCAGTTGAAAGTGCTCTTCAAGGGTTTGTTCTACTATTTCTGCCTGCTTCAGGGCCTCCATGGTGCTGGTTTTGTAGGCTGTGATGAGGCCTGAAGTGCCGAGCAGGGTACCGCCGAAGTAGCGTACGACCACCACGAAGACGTTCGTCAGCTGGAAGGAATCAATCTGCCCCAGGATGGGGCGCCCTGCCGTTCCGGAAGGCTCGCCGTCGTCATTTGCCCGGAAGTTGTTCTGGTCGAGGCCGAGGCGGTAGGCGTAGCAGTGGTGCCGGGCTTTAGGGTGTACTTTGCGCAATTCTTCCAGTCTGGCCTGGCAGTCTTTATCTGAGCTGACGGGGAAGGCATAGGCCAGGAATTTACTCCCCCTGTCGCGGTACTCTCCGACAGAAGGAGCTGCTATGGTTAGAAATGTATCTTTTGCAGGTTGCATGAGTCGAGGTCTGCCGGTGAGGCAGGTTTGGTGAAACATAACTTTCGGGCAGGGTGTCTTTTAAAGAGGCCAACCACTTCCTCTGAAAATTACCTCCTACCCTCATCAGTGCCGTTCGGGTTGTTTGCCCAGCGTCTTTAAAAAAGCCCCGACGCTGAGGGCAGGTCATCCACGATTCCCCACAAAGATTTAGTCAGGTCTGTTTTTTCTGAACCTTCCTTTAGAGCTTGTTTGCGATTTGGCCACTTGGCAAAAAACAGCCTTTTCTTGCCTACTTTTTACCTTTTTTCAACTCCGTAGGGATGCTACGCCACTTCAAAAAGCTAAAATCTGACAAAAAATTGCTCGTTCTCAGATGGGCTTGCAAAGTTATCAATTGGCCTGACTAACTTGGGCGCATGAAAAACCTGCTCATTTTATTCCTCCTTTTTATCAGCAAAGCTGCTGCAGCCCAGTACCTGGTGCACCCCGGCAGGAGTACAGCCATGGGCGGAGTATCCACCACCTTTCAGGATGCCAACAGCTTGTTTGGCAACCAGGCAGGACTGGCCTTTTTAAAAAAATTCGGAGCACTGGTCGTAGCCGGGCGGCACTTTGGCCTGCCTGAGCTTCAGACTGTGGCAGCGGGCGCCTGCCTGCCTGTCTCTTCGGGCAGTTTCGGCATCAGCGTGCAGTCTTTTGGCTTTGAAGATTTCCGACAGCAAAAGCTGGGGTTATCATACGCCCGCCTTTTCAGAAAAAACTTTTCGGCAGGAGTGCAGTTCGATTACATTCGCTTGAGGATCAGCGAATACGGCAGCAAAGGCGTACTGACCTTTGAGGCTGGCATCCAAGCCATGCTGGGGAAAAATCTGGTCTTCGGCACGCAGGTTTTCAGCCCTGCTCCTGTAGAGTGGGTCGGGGGCGAAAGCCTGCCGGTAATCCTGCGCACGGGTTTCTCCTGGCAGCCTAACGAAAAGGCTACTGTAGTCCTTGAAGCGGAAAAAGACATGGAGTTCCCCTTGCGTTTCATGGGTGGGTTTGAATACCAGATAGCGGATCCGCTGTGGCTTCGGGCGGGTTTTAGCTCCAACCCGGCAACTTTTCACACCGGGGTGGGCATACGCATCCACTCAAGCATCAGGGCTGACGTGGCTGGTGGATATCACCAGGTGCTGGGCTTCAGCCCTGGCGCCGCAGTGATTTACGAATAAGGGCTTGTTGGGGATTTGGCTGCCGGAGAAAAAAAGGCGCCTTTTTAGCCCGGAAAGCTCAATTTCAACAGCTTCTTAGTAGTTACTAAAATTTTAAAAATGATGGACTTAAGTTTAATGCGGGAAGAGTTTACACGGACGGGGCTGGATCTTGAAAACCTGAATCCCGACCCTTTTGGGCAGTTCGAGCGTTGGTTTAAAGAGACAGAGCAGGCAGGCTACCGCATGCCCAACACAATGACCCTTGCCACTGTCTCACCCAGTGCCCGGCCTTCCATGCGTCTGGTGCTGCTGAAATTCTTTGACAGCCAGGGTTTCGTCTTTTACACCAACTACGGCAGTCAGAAGGCTAGGGATATCGAACAAAACCCCTGGGTCGCCCTGCATTTTCCCTGGCATGACCTGGACCGGCAGGTGCGTATTACGGGCAAGGCAGAGAAAATCTCCACTGCTGAATCTATGAAATACTTCCTCACCCGGCCCAGAGGCAGCCAGCTCGGCGCCTGGGTATCCAACCAAAGCAGCGTCATTTCCTCACGCCAGGTGCTGATGTCGGAATTTGAGAAGCTAAAGCAGAAATTTGAAAACAAAGAAGTTCCCCTCCCCTCTTTCTGGGGTGGTTACCGGGTTGTGCCCGACAGCTTTGAGTTCTGGCAGGGCCGGGAAAGCCGTCTGCACGACCGCTTTCTTTATTCTCTGCAAGAAGGGGGTCGTTGGAAAATCGAGCGCTTAGCTCCCTGAGATTCCCTCCTCCCGTGGCACTCCCTGGGGAGCTGCTTCTGCTTTTGCAAACGGCCGGAAGACATCGGGAGGGCTACACAGGCCCCAGCGAATTTGGCGACAGCTATTGTACAAGCTGCCCCCTCCGGGTTTTTATAAAAGCTTGTTTGTGATTGGGTTACTTGGTCAAAAACGGCCCTTTTTCGTCCTGTTTTTACCTTTGGCGGCGGCGGCCAAATAACCATTCAGATAGGGGTATCTTATTCGTTGCTAAAGGTGGCGGTTTGACTTGTGAGGCAGGGTTGTTCTAAAAAAAATTGGGCAGCCCTGTGGCTGCCCAAATATTGTTTATTCATGGAATTGTATTAAGACCCCCGGTCAGTCCATTAAAATCATTTTCCGGGTTGAAGTAAAGTTTCCTGTTTCAAGGCGGTAGTACAGTACTCCGCTGGCGCTCAGGTCACTGCGCTTAAGCCTTATTTCATTGTAACCTTTTGCAAAATCATCACTGAGAGTTTTTACAATGCGGCCCGAAATATCGGTAAGCGTGAGGGTAGCTTGAGCCGCTTCACCCATAAAGAAGCCGATGATGGTTTCTTCAGCAAACGGGTTGGGCGTATTTTGATAAAGTTCGAATGCAGCAGTGGATTCGTCCTTTGTAAACTGCAAGGCGAGGTCCATTAATTCGAGATGTTCGTTGTAGGCTTCAGCCTCGGTAAATCGGGAGTTGAGCTTCAGTAGCTCGCTGAGCAGGCCGTCTGCCCGAGCTGTAAACGTCAGGCCGAAGACTTCACCATTGAGCAGGAGGCTGCTGCCGTTAAACTGGCTCCAGCTTGCTGTCAGTGCGCCTTGTTCCAGCAGGCGGCGGCCAAAGTTTTCTTCAGCAGCAACGCCAGGGACAATCTCGAGCAGCTCGAGCACTGCGGGGTCAAACTCCAGGGTAAACTGGAAACCCGAAGTCCTGGTATTTTTCACAGTAAAAGGAACGGTAAACGTTTCGCCTGCTTTCACCCTGCGGTTCTCTGCAGAGAACAACAGGCTGCCTCCTGTGCTGCGTGCTCCACCGGCTCCGGCCAACTGATTGGTCACTGCGCTACTATTCACGTCACCGATTTTTATGCCGATGAAATTCACATTCAATTCGCTGGCCGGCACGTTATTCATGTTGATAAGCTCGGGGAAAGTTGTTTGCCAGGGGTTGCCCGGGTTAGGGAAGACAAAGTCTTTCTTCACAAAACGCCAAGAGGTATTGTTCGGGAACTCCTCATTGATGAAGAGAATCAACTTGCGGATTTCAACCAGGTCAAAAGTTGTGACCGAGTTGGAGTGGTTGGCATCGGCAGCGATGATCTTGTAGGGTGACCCCAACGGCTGTATGCCGAGGATGTGCTTGCTGATGAGTACCAGGTCAAAGGTGGAAACTCCGTTCAGCGGGTTGACATCTTTAGATGGCACAATGGTGAAATCACCACCCTCCACAACGGACGGGAACTGATAGGAGCCATCCGGGCCGGTCATTGCCATGGTGGAATTGCTGCCACTGAGCGAAACCTGGACATCCTGGATGCCCTGGCTCGCCTCCGTCGTTATCGCCCCACCGAGTGCGATGAGCGGGTCTTCGTTGCAGAGACCCAAGTTGTCTTCCACTAAAACACTGGTTTGACAGTAATCCTTGTTTCCCGCTGCATCTGTCACCCAAATATTGACGAGAATAGATGAGTTAGCTTTGTCGCAGCCAAAGACGATACTCTTGTCATTCACATTTTGTGAGAAAGAGAACTGAAGATCACCCGGGCAATTGTCGAAGCTATTTTCATTCAGGTCGCTGGCCCAGACTTCTATCATCGGCGGGTCGGAGTCCATTAAGGTAACAATGAGGCCGTTTTTGCAGTAAGGCGTTGGCTTTTTGCAATCCTTTACCGTCACGGTGGTGCTGCACTCCGTCTGGTTGTTACAATGGTCTATGGCCTTGTATTTCACCTCGTAGGTTCCCGGTGCTGTATTTGGGAAAGGACCAAAACCATCCAGCCAGGAGTCCCCGAATTTAATTTTCGCAGTCACCTCGACATCTGCGCTGCAATCGCTGGTTTGAGGTGTTGGCAATTCTAGCGAAGCGCTACAGGTATTGTCTTCAATGCAAACATCCAGGAGTTCGCAACCACTGCTAAACACAGGTGCCACATTATCAATCACTTTAATCACCTGCTGGTGGGTGATGTAGCCGTCGGGCTGAGCGCCGTACAGCGGTGCATTCACATTGAAGTTTGTCGTATTCAAACCATCCTGGAAGGTGCGGTTGTTTTTCAGGCCATTTCCATTGAGGTCAAAATTAAGGACTGTCTCTGAGGATTCGACAATGTTCTGGTCTATTTCATCGCCTGTTGCACACCAGTTGATCACCGTCCAGGTGCGGAGGATTTTGTAGCAGGCGTCGGGTACGACGTTGAAAACCTCATCCTGGTAAGAAATAGCGACGAGTTCGCAGGTTTCATTAAAAACAGAAGGCTCGCCAAAGTCAGGCACGGTTGTTCCGCAGGTAACGGTGATATCTGCCGGGAACTCAATGACCCAATCAGAGACATGTTCTACGGTGATTACCTGGCTACAGGAAGAGGATTTATTGCCGGCATCGTCTTCAGCTCTCCAGCTACGGGTGATAGTTCCCTTCAGGCACTGGTCAAGTACCTCGCTGAAGTTGCGAATCACACTGACTTCACAATTATCCGAGAAGGAGGGTGTGCCAAAGAACTGGTCGAGGTATTCGCTCTTTTCTGCAGGCGTTAGCAATGCAGCCAATCCCGTTTCGATGCTGTCAGCGAAAAAGTCACAGGTAATGGTCTGCGGTGAAGGACAGGAAGCCAGAATCGGCGCCACTTTATCCTGCACGGTGACCTGCACCATGCAGTCGTTGTAATTTCCAAAGCAATCAAAAGCCCTGAATACCACTGTCACCGGGCTGTGGGTGATGTCAGCACAGCAGAACTGTACGGAGGAGCCAAAAACCAGGTCGTTGTGGCCGTTGTTGCAGGGGTCTTCCATCCTTCTGACCTCGAAGTGGTCGAGGCAGCAATTGTCGTGGGAGCCGTCGTCGAATGTTTCAGCAAACACTTCTGCGGTACCGTCAGAAGAAAGGTTGACGCTGGTAATTCCATCGCATACCGGTACAGGGGCAATGTCATCAACGACGGTGAGTACGACGGATTGGGAGGTAAAATTCCCACATTTGTCCAGCGCTGTAATGGTGATGGTATGTTCGCCAAGTGTCAGGCCAGGCGCTGGAATGACTCCATTGATGGCCTCGCCTACTGGCGTGAAGATATGCACCTCTGCCACACCCGAGCAGTCATCGGTAACGAGGGGTGCGGGGATGAAGCCGATAGCCCGGCAGGGATGCGCCTGAATATTCGCACTGATGGTCAAATTCTCTGCAACGACAACTGGAGGCACATTGTCCACCAGCATGATGATCTGGACGTTGTCCTCATCCACCTCACCCGGGTCCTGAATGCCGTTGTTGTTGACATCGTCAAAGCCCGAGGTGATGATTTCACCAGAGCACCAGTCGAGCACAGTCCAGGTGCGAATGATTTTGAAAACATGGGGAGCCCCCTGACAAATAGCAATCGTATCATCCTGGAACGTGTAGCTGTACTCACAGTGCAAGCCATCAAGGCCGGAGGGGGTTCCCGTATTTCCGAAGTGCGGGCAGTAGAAGGTAATATCGTTGGGGAAATTAACAAAGGTTGGCCTGCGGACGGTGATGATCTCGTCACAGGTTGCAGAAGCGTTTTCGTATTTATCAGTAGCAATCCAGGTGCGACGATACTTCACTTCATTGTCTTCGCAAACCTCGTTGTCAATGAGGACCAGGTCAACGATGCTCAGCTTGGGGTTCAGGTCGCAGTTATCAACGACATAGGGTTTAGGAACCGTGTGGATGTTTTGGCTGCAACCAATCACTCTGTCCTGGCAGCTAATGACGGGTGGTAATTTATCCTTGGCCACCAGTTGGCCCCAGCACTTATTGCCCGTATCGGGGTCGGTGACGGTGACGTGCCAGAGGGTGCCGATATGGTTGCAGGCCAATACGTTGCCCAGCGAGCCGCCATTGACGTCGAATATCTCCACGACATAATCGTCGTAGCAGCCATAAGGCCCTCCTTCCAGTATCATGTTTGCATTGATTACTGCTTCGCCGTTGGCATCCAGTGAAACCTGCACCAGGTCATTGCAGGTCAGGGTCGAAATGGGATTGGGATATTCGTTGACCGTAACAGTAAACGTGCAGGTAGAAGCATTGCCGAACTGGTCGGTTGCTTTATACTCAAAGGTGTAAGATCCATAGTAGAAAAAGTCGCCCGGAGCAAGGTTGGGAGGGCTTAGCTTTTCGACTACGGGGTTGGAGTCGCAGTTGTCAGTAGCCGTGACTGCAAAATCAACCACAGTTTCGCATGCTCCCGGGCTCAGGGTCATCACGATGTTAGAAGGGCAAGCGATCAGCGGTGCGTCGGTGTCGTCAATGGTGATAGTTTGAGAATAAAAATCATTGGCACAAATGGGACCATTATCTGAAGAGAAGGTAGCCACGGGGAAAGGCTTTAAGGCTGCTGCATTGGTGTTATATCCGTCCAGTGCGTTTATTCCGCTAAAAAACCAGTTGTCAAGTTCAAAGAAGGAGCCGTCGGGGCCGGTTTGATCCACTCTGTAAGCCCAGCCATCCATGTACTCCCAAGGTTGGCCGGTACCGCTTTGGTTGATATCACCAAAGACGTCAATGACGGTGCCGTGGCAAAAAAGCTCAATGGCATCATCTCCGTTGATCTGCGGCGCTACGCCGTTCACGTAGGTAGGAGGAAACCCGAAGAACGCCTCAAAAACGGTTGCTTCGGTGGCTACCCAAATGTGTGTACCCTGGGTTACGGCATCGGCAGGGAAGGTGAATTCCTGGCCATTGGTGCCGTTGCCGTTGTTGGCCGAGCCGAAGCCATAAGCGCTGAGATCGGGAATATCGGCTATTGCGTAAAACTCTACAGCTTTGGGCAGGCCTCCTGTTACCGGGCCGTCAATGACACCTGCGATCACGAGATTGCCACAGCCACTCACGCTGTTTGTCACCTGGTAGGTTCCCCTGTCACTGGCTGGGATATTTATTGCACCCGTGGATTTATTCAGTGCAAGGGTCGGGCCTCCCGAAACAACCACGTAGGAGTAAACGCCGTCGGTGCCGGTTGAGTGGCTCAAAACGGGGTTGCTGCCATTAGGGCAATACAGGGCTTTATCGTAGGAAAACTCCGCATCAGCGCCTTCGAGGATCGTCAGGTGCACCTGAGCTGAGGCACTTGGGCAAATTCCACCCCCTGCACTTTCAACGGTCCAGGTCAGCGTCACGATGCTTCCCACCTCCGAGGCGGCTGGGGTGTAAACGGCATTGGGGTCGGTGGTGCTGCTGAAAGTGCCTGCACCGCCCGACCAGGTGCCGGCTCCCGAAGCTGCCAGGGTAACTGCATCACCCTGGCAAACGAGCTGGTTCGGCCCTGCATCAGCCTCAGGAGAAGCAATTATGGTGAGAGTTTGCGTGCAAACCCCCGACTGAGGCGTTGCCGTGTAAGTTCCTATGGGCCAGGGGATAGGCGCAGTGGCATTGGTCGTAGTATTGTCCAATGCGTTCGTTCCGCTGAAAGTCCAGTTGCCAAGCACAAAAGTTGAGCCGTCGGGGCCGGTGTTGCTGACCCTATACGCCCAGCCATCCAGGTATTCCCAGGGCTTGCCCGTCCCGTCTTCACCTATCACGCCAAAGACGTCAATGAGATTATTATTGAAGAAAAGCCCGAAGGCATCGTCCCCATTGACGTTTACGGCATTACTGGTGTAATTGGGCGGAAAGCCAAAGTACGCCGTAAAGTTTGGAATTTCAGTAGCTACCCAGATGCGGGTTCCTGTCGTTACGCTAATGTTTGGAAAAGTAAAGGTACCCGAGGGGTTGGGAGAACCATTGTTAAAATTAGAGAACTTGTAAAGGCTCAAGTCTGGAATGTCAGCAAGGACATAAAATTCAATGGCTTTAGGTGTTCCACCTGTGAGGGGGCCATCCAGGACGCCTGTAATGACCATACCCCCCGGGCCTCCGCCTCCTGAAATGGTATTTGTCACCTCATAGGTACCAGGATCACTGGCAGCCAGGTCAATTGCGCCCGTAACTGCATTGAGCGAAAGCGTGGGGCCTCCAGATACTACTGTATAGGTGTAAATGCCGTCCACCCCCGTACTGTGGCTCAGCACAGGGTCAGATCCGTTTTGGCAGTAAGTATCAGCGTCGTAGGAAAATTCGGCGATGGGATTGCACGGAGCCTGTGCGTAGAGCTGCTCTGCAAAAAGAAGCAGGAGAAGAAATAGCCCCAACAATGTTTTTAAGCCTTTACAAAAAACCTTAGGTGTAAAGTTTCTACTTTTCATGAGATTACAATTTGTTAAATCGACAATACGCCTTTCAGGTGAGTTCTGCTCTAGCAAAAACGCACACGCTTTGCCTCAACAAGCAGACCCCGGTAGATGTCATCTTTAACTATTGACAGAAACGGTAAGTGGGACGAATTTAAGTACAAAAAGGGGGGAAACGACGGACAAAGATAATGGTATCTGTCTTAAAAAAGCGGAACTCAATGTAGAATTTAGTAAATACTTTTTGAAACGACCAGCTCATTCCTGCGTTTAGTCTGCTAAGTCTGCTGGAAATTTGCACCCAAAAGACCGGGTTTCCAAAGATTAATCAGCTTAACTCCATGATGATCAATAATTTAACTATCAACTTAATAAAATTTTATAAAAAAACTATAAAATATTTTATTTTTTTTGATTTGTATTTTACCTTTGCCATTGCGAATTTACAAAAGAGATCAGTTTTCAACTTTGCACAACGGATCTCATTGACATGACTGATACCCCTACTCCATTAGTTTGAGGCTGTCTCACAAATCAATCCGCCGCCTTTGGTGGCAAATAGGATTCTTCACAGAGGGGCGTTTGGCAGCTGCCGACCGCCAGACTTATGATACAGTCTCACTACTGGCACTTGTTAACTACGCATTTGAACACAACTTACTGCACACTACTGAACTTGATTTTTTACACTTGAAACACTTGATTTAACCACACTTTTAGTACAACTGACGCTTTTTAACCCACTTATCACTTCTTTTAAGTGGAATTGCCTGTAAAACTGATTGCACTCAACACACTTCTATCAATCGGCTTTCAAGATTCCTTTTTTAAGGAAAAAATCCGGCAGAGAATGCCGCTGAGATTTTATCTCAGGAGCCGATTGCGATTGCAGGCAGATTATAATCCACATCCCATTGGTCTTCAAAGAAATTGTACAGAACTACAAGCTGAAATGACTTGGATGTAGTCTCTTCTCTAACTATCGTGCCAGTTAGCAGGGTTGGAGAACAAAACTCTTCCAAAAATTCATTTCGATTAATGGCTATTAACAGTTTCTGTATGGGCATTTTGCCCCCTTAAGTCATTTGAAGACATTCTGTAATCCCTTTTTTTCATATTTTAAACCCATGAGCATGTATAGTAATACTACTCCTCACACTCTTAATCTGAAACACTATCCAGAAGCAGATTGCCAGAAAAAAGGTAAGCAATTAGACTTCATCTTCCCCTTGTTGCTGATCCTGATTGGCTGTGCCGGATTACTGGTAATGCTGCTGAAAAATTGAGGAAAATCAGGCTTTCACACTGTTATAACGGATCATAAAAATATTAAAAGTCTCTTCAGCCCGGCTGTAAGGGACTTTTTTTTAGGGAAGAGGAAGGGATTTGAGGGAAAACTCTGCAAACTTGCAGGGATACTCAATGGAAAGTCTAATTTTACGGGCGTTGACATTGACATTGACATTGACATTGACATTGACATTGACGTTGACGTTGACATTGACGTTGACGTTGACGTTGACGTTGGGAAGAGTAGGAGGATGGGTAGAGGGGAGGATGGAGTACCATTTTATTAACGGGGCTTTATGCTGTTGTTATTATGATTTGTTATGGAATATCACAATCTCAAGCGGAAGGCGGTACTTTATAAGGAAATATTGGCGAATACGCAGAGCTATCGTCAGGTTTGGCAGGAAAGTCTTAAGGGGGCGATCATTCGCTTTTTGGAGGATGTGGAAAAAAACCTGGAGCTGAACAGCCGGGTTGAAGTGCGCCACAATGTTGCCAATATGGAGGCTGTCGTGCTGACTTTGGGGGTAACTCCAAGCGGTATGTACCAGAAAATTGACCAGGGGGTGGACGTACCCTTGGTTAAACACAATGGCTCCTTGGTTTACCAGCAGTTGTTCAACGGCAAAATCATCGTCCTCATCCAGTATCCATTTATTGAAAATTACGGCCAGCCAAAGCAGCCTAAGACCGTGGCCATCTATCGGCCTCACGAATTGCAGGAGCCTTTCCTGATCCGCCACGTAGAAGATTTTCTCCAGGAAATAACGGCTTGGGAAGATTACGACGACGACGAACCCGCCAAGCGCATCGGGTTCGACCTGAACATCGGCACGCACAAACAAGAGTAAAAATTTCCTCGCTCCCAACACTAATCGGCTTCCAATTGTTTTTTCTTCCCGCAGGCTTGCCGGATAAGCACTGCTCATTTCCACTTTTCCCCGTAATTTTGTGCCTCTTTTTTCAAAACCTGCATTAGAGCTTGCTGGAGATTTGGTGCTTGAGCCGAGATGCTATTTTCATCAGGTTTTTACCTTTTTGAAGTGGCATAGCGGCGCTAGGATTTGAAAAAAAAGGAATACAGGACGAAAAAGGGCCGTTTGTGACCAAGCGACCCAATCACAAACAAGCTTTAACTGATAGCAAGGCAGAGAAAACTTCCTTTTCTAGGCTCCTGCTGCAAGGTAGGGTTATACGAGTTAGAAAGTAAGTATGGTAAAAATCGGACAGTTAGAACTCGGCGAATTCCCACTCCTGCTCGCCCCCATGGAGGATGTGAGCGATCCGCCCTTTCGCAGGTTGTGCAAGGAATACGGAGCGGATATGATGTACACCGAGTTTATCAGCGCAGATGGGTTGGTACACGAGGCGGACAAGAGTTTTAAAAAACTCGAAGTCTTTGACTATGAAAGGCCCATCGGCATCCAGTACTTCGGCGGCCAGTTGGAGAGCATGATCCAGGCAGCCCACATCGTGGAGCGTGCCGACCCCGACGTCATTGACATCAACTACGGTTGCCCGGTCAATAAAGTCGCTAACAGAATGGCCGGTGCCGGCTTGCTCAGGGACATTTCAAAAATGGTCGAGCTGACCGCAGCCGTTGTCAAAAGCACCCAAAAACCCGTCACCGTCAAGACCCGCCTCGGCTGGGATGAGACCTGCATCAACATCGTCGAAGTGGCTGAGCGCCTGCAGGATATCGGCATCCAAGCGCTGAGCATCCACGCCCGCACCCGCAAGCAAATGTACAAGGGAGAGGCCGACTGGAGCTGGATTGCAAGGGTCAAGGAAAATCCCCGCATGACCATCCCCATCTTTGGCAACGGCGACGTGGACAGCCCTCAACGGGCACTCGAATACCGCAACCGCTACGGCGTGGATGGCATCATGATCGGCAGGGCTGCCATCGGCTACCCCTGGATTTTCAGGGAGATCAAATACTTTTTTGAAACCGGCAAGCTGCCCGAATCTCCTACCACAACCGAGCGGGTAAATGCAGCCCGCCAACACCTGCTCCACTCCATCGAATGGAAAGGCGAAAAACTGGGCGTGCTGGAAATGCGGCGGCATTACACCAATTATTTCAGAGGCTTCCCCAATATTAAACCCTTCCGCAGCCGCCTGGTCACAGAATTTGACCCGGGTGTTCTGCTGGAAATTTTAGACAGCATAATGGAAGAATACGGAGCCGTGGAAGCCACTTTTTGATCCTCCCGGGGGTTGCTGTTAAATCACACAGGCGCCTGGCTGGAAGGCAGTGCCGCTTTAAAAAAGTATCAAAAACACCTCTGTCCAGGCAAGGAGAAGAAGAAAAATGAACTCTTTTTTTCCCGTGTTCTGTTCCTTAACTGCTATTTTTGAATTGCCTCTTAGAAACTGTTTGGATTTGGCTGCTGGAGATAAAAAGAATGGATTTTTTACCCAAAACGACGACTTTTTAGCCCGGTAAGCTCAGTTCAAACAGCTTCTTAACCTTTAATCGGCCATGTCAGTAATTTTCAACATACAACCACGTGAAAGAGAGCTCTTTGAGTTGATCAGCAAAGCAGCCCGACAAGTCGGCGTGCAGGCATGGGTCATTGGAGGCTTTGTCCGCGATCGCTTGCTGGACAGACCCTCTGAGGACATTGACATCGTCTGCTTAGGCGATGGGATCCAACTGGCTCACCAGTTTGCCTCCCTGCTCAGCCCCCAGCCCAAGGTGACTTTTTACAGCAATTTCGGAACGGCCATGCTCAGGCACCTTGGCATAGAAATAGAATTCGTCGGTGCCAGGAAGGAAAGCTACCGAGCCGACAGCCGCAAGCCCGCCGTCGAACAAGGTACGCTCGAAGACGACCAGCTCCGGCGGGATTTCACCATCAACTCATTGGCTGTCAGCCTGAATGAAGCCGACTTCGGCTCCATTATTGACCCCTTTGACGGGCTTAAACACTTAGAAGACAAGCTCATCAAAACGCCCACAGACCCCGGTAGAACTTTTTCTGACGACCCCCTGCGCATGATGCGGGGCATCCGCTTTGCTGCACAACTGGGCTTTAGCATCGAAGAGGAAACACTCCACGCCATTGCCAAAAATAGCAATCGCATCCACATTATTTCACAGGAGCGCATTACCGGCGAACTCGAAAAAATCCTGGCTTCCCCCTCGCCTTCAACGGGCTTCCATCTGCTCTTTAAAACAGGGTTGCTGAAGATTATCTTCCCAGAGGTGGCTGCCCTGGCAGGTGTGGAAACGCAAAACGGCATTTCACACAAGGATAACTTTTACCACACCCTGGAGGTGGTGGACAATCTTTCAAAGAAATCAAAAAACATCTGGCTGCGATGGGCTGCGGTGCTCCACGACATCGCTAAGCCACCAACAAAGCGCTTCGACCCGGCGGAAGGATGGACTTTTCACGGCCATGAGGCACTGGGGGCAGCCATGGTGCCCCGCATTTTTAAAAAACTGCGCCTGCCCCTGGACCAAAAGATGAAATTCGTGCAAAATATGGTGAGGTTGCACATGCGCCCTATCTCCCTGAACGGTGAAGGTATCTCGGACAGCGCCGTGCGCCGCCTGCTCTTCGAAGCTGGCGACGACATTGACGAGCTGATGATGTTGGCCGAAGCTGATATTACTTCTAAAAAAAGTGAAAAAAAGAGCCGCTTGCTGCAGAACTACATCAATCTGCGCCAAAGACTCAACGAAATCGAAGAGGCCGACCGCCTGCGCAACTGGCAGCCGCCGATAACAGGCAATGACATCATGACTACTTTCCAGATAACTCCCTCCAGAGAGGTGGGCATCATTAAAAATGCTATCCGCGAAGGTATCCTGGAAGGCGAAATCCCCAATAAGTTTGAGCAGGCCTACAAGTTCATGCTGGAAAAAGGCGCAGAGCTGGGTCTCTCGCCCGTCATCATTTTAACCGAATCAACCGCCGATAAGGAATAACTTTGCGTGCCAAACCCAAAATCCCTGTTGTTTTTTCCTGATCCTTATTTTTGAGAAGCTGTTTGGATTTGGCTCACCGGGCTAAATTCAAACAGTTTCTGGGAGGAGATCAAAAGTTTTCACTCAAAACAACCCCTGCCAAACCGTCATCAATCCTGATCTTATTTTCATGAAAACCCGCACTTTAAAAAAAGATAAAGTAAACGTCATCACGCTGGGCTGTTCTAAAAACCTGGTGGACAGCGAAAACATCATCACACAACTCAAGGCCAACGACTACCAGGTCGTTCACGACAGCCAGGACGAGGACGCCAGGGTCGTCATCATCAACACCTGTGGCTTTATTGACGTAGCAAAGCAGGAGAGCATTGACACCATCCTTGAGTACGCTAACCTGAAGGACGAGGGCTTCATTGACAAGCTCTACGTCACCGGTTGCCTCTCGCAGCGCTACCGGGAAGACCTGGAAAAGGAAATCCCCGAAGTGGATGCCTGGTTCGGGACGCTGGAGCTGCCCAACCTCCTCGCCCGCTTCAACGCCGACTACAAACACGACCTGATTGGTGAGCGGCTCATCACAACCCCACCCCACTACGCCTACCTGAAGATTTCGGAGGGCTGCAACCGCACCTGCGCCTTTTGTGCCATCCCCCTCATGCGAGGCAAACACGTGTCTAAACCCATTGAGCAACTGGTGCGGGAAGCCCAGGGCTTTGCCCGCCGAGGCGTAAAAGAGCTCATGCTCATCGCCCAGGAATTGACCTATTACGGACTGGACATTTATAAAAAAAGAGAACTGCCCCGCCTGCTGGAGGCCCTGTGCGAGGTGGACAGCATCGAATGGATCCGCCTACACTACACCTACCCCAGCAAATTCCCGCTGGAGCTTTTCGACGTAATCGCCCGGCAACCCAAAATTTGCAAATACCTGGACATCCCGCTGCAGCACGCCAGCAACGCCGTGCTGGAGCGCATGAAGCGGCAGATCACCCGGGAAGAGACCATCGAGCTGATAAAACTGGCCCGCGAACACATCCCCGGCCTCACCCTGCGAACGACCATGCTGGTGGGATTCCCCGGAGAGACTGAAGCCGATTTCGACGAACTCTGCGAGTTTATCCAGGCTATGGAGTTCGACCGGCTGGGTGTTTTTCAGTACTCGCACGAAGAGTCAACGGCAGCTTACGAGATGGAAGACGACGTGCCTCCGGAAATCAAGGCAGAACGGGCCAACCGGCTCATGGAAATCCAAAAGGAAATTTCCTTGAGGAAAAACCTGGCGAAGGTCAACCAGGTTTTCAAAGTGCTATTCGACCGCAAGGAAGGCGGCTATTTCGTGGGCCGAACGGAGGCCGACTCACCCGAAGTGGACAATGAGGTGTTGGTCAATGCAGAAAATCAGTATGTTCGCATCGGCGATTTTGCGCAGGTCAGGATTGCCGATGCCACAGAATTCGACCTTTTTGGAGAAGTGGTGCAGCAGCCTGCAATGACCAGCTCCATCTGAAACAACTAAGAGCTTGTTGCGATTTAGTCACTTGGCTAAAAAACGGTCCTTTTTGCCTGCTTTTTACCCTTTTTCAACTCCGTAGCGCTGCTACGCCACTTAAAAAAGCTAAAAATCTGACAAAAAAAATAGCTCGTTTTTAGATGCAGTTTGGATTGGCTGCCGGGGATAAAAAGGAGGAGTTTTTTGTCCAGAGCGAAGGAATGGCCTTCGCTATTGCTGAAAAGATTGTTGAAAATTTCCTTTGCTCCAGGCGGAAAAGACACTCCTTTAGCTCGGTAAGCTCCATTCAAAAAGCATTTCGGCTCCAACATCAAAACCCCAACAAGCTCTTATGAGACAGGCTCACCTTTTTAAGTAGTTACAAAAAAACTATTTGCCATGCCATCTACAGCCACCGATCCGTTTTACAGCAAAATTCAAAACCCTTTTCTACAGGCCGGCATCGTCCTGAGCGCCGTTCTGCTCATCAACATCGCTTTGGTATTTATGAAAACTGCCGGCGTGGAAATAGAGCAGCGCCTCCCCTGGACTATTGCAGCAACCTTCATCCTGTTTTTTTCAATCGGCAACTCGCTGGCCAGCCTCCTGGTCACTGACGACCTAAAATACTGGAGCCGCTCCATCGTCTGCTTTATTGCCGTGGCAATTCTGCTGAGCCTGATGGCCTACCTCTTTTCGTCCCTTGGTATGCGCGAAGCGGGCACCTTCCGCTGGATCTACCTTGTGCTGACAATCGGCTATCTGGTGTTTCTCTCCGTCGCCAATCTCCTAAAAATAGTAGTGGGCCTTGCCGAACGGGAGGAATGGAACCAGCCGAGAATCCGCAGGCGGAAAAGATGAGTTTTTCTCTACAGCACCCGGCAGACTCCCAGGGGAGCTTCTTTCGTTAGCGGGCACTTAGAGTATGTTGAGGATTTGGCCACTTGGCTGAAAACGGCTCTTTTTCGCCTGCCTTTTACCTTTTTTCAACTCCGGAGGAATGCTACGCTGCTTCAAAAAGCTAAAAAACCTGACAAAAAACAGCTCGTTTTCAGATGCTTTTTGGATTAGGCTGCCTGAGATAAAAAGGAGGAGTTTTTTGTCTAAAGCGAAGGAAATTTGAAAGGAATAGCTAAGATGCTCTTAACAGCTTCCATTGTCGGGAGGCGACATCTGGGAATCACTTAAAAAAATTACCTTTGCGCCTCACAAAACTTATGTGTTCGATGAAAAAGACCTCGTTTTTTATCCTGATTACTTCCCTTGTATTCACCTTCTCCTGTTCCAATGATTTTGACGTAGCTACCGACTGGAAAGATATACCTGTTGTTTACGGGCTTTTAAACGCTGACGACGCTGCCCACTACATCCGGGTAGAGAAAGCATTTCTCGATCCCAAGGCCAACGGACTTGAGTTAGCCCGCATCCCCGATTCCCTCTACTACAAAAATGTAACCGTTCAACTGGAGCGGATATCCAACGGCCAGGTCTTTCCGCTGGTAAAAGTGGATGGCAACCTGGAAGGATTGCCCCGGGAAGGCGGCGTTTTTGCAGAGGCTCCCAACTGGCTTTACAAGGTGAACAACTTCGATATTGATTTGAAAAAAGGCGAAAAAATCCTGCTGAGAATCCAGCGGGATGACGGCTTAGACGACGTGACCGCCCAAACCACAATTCTGGGCCCTTCCAAGCTAAAATCGCCCTCACCCATCGGTGGGGTTTTCCGGTTCGACTACAATCGGCCAACCAAAATCACCTGGGAAGCTGATGCGGCTGCCAAAATCTACGACGTAAAACTGCTGATACAATACTCGGAATTCGACCCGCAGCACCCCGACGATGTTCAAAAAAAGACCCTCGTGTGGAACTGGGCACAGGGTATCAGAAACCAGGAAAACCGCAGTAATCTGACCCTCGACAAATCGGGAATTGAGTTTTACCAATTGCTAAAAAACAACATTCCCGTCAATCCTAACCTCAAACGCATTTTCGAAGGCATTGACGTAGTGATCAACAGCGGCGGCGAGTCCCTGGAAAAATTCGTAAACGTCAGCCTGGCCAATACAGGCATCACCGGGTCGCAGGAGCTGCCCAGCTATACCAATCTTTCGGAAGGACGGGGTGTCTTTTCTTCCGTCAGCAACTTAGTCGTGGAGAAGCTCCTCCTCCACCCGATCACCTGGGATTCTCTCCAACACGGTTACCTGACAAAAAGCCTGAATTTCTTTTAGGACTTAGAGCTTGTTTGCGTTTTGGTGCTTGAGCAGAGATGCTGCTGGGGTTGGGCTTACCGGGCTAAAGAGGTGTCTTTTCCGCCCGGTAAGCCCAACCCCAACAGCATCTGAAAACGAGCAATTTTTCGGCAATTTTTCTCTTTTTTCCGTTGCGTAGCAGCGCTACGGAACTGAAAAAAGGGGGAAAAGTGGCGTAAAAGGGCCGTTTTTTAGCCAAGTGACCCAATCGCAAACAAGCTCTAAAGGCCTTTTTACTTTTTGCTTTTAAAAACAGATGGCAGCCCCGGGAAGCTGCAAAAGGATAGAAAAGAGCTCGCCTGCTCTCCTTCCTTTTATAAATCAGGGTTGCCTTGGAATCCATATTTTCAAATTTCACCCAAAAGTAACTCCTGCTAAACAGTCACAGGAAATGTAACGCACGGCCGGCAGTTACAACAAATTATTCAGGATCATGAAAAAACTGTTACTTCTCGCCACGCTGTTGGGTGGCATCTTTCTTTCCGCTACGGCCCAGGAGCCAGTCCACGACTCCATCAACGCGGTCATCCGCAAATACGGCCTGGAACAAAGCCAGGTCATGGACATTGCAAGCTGGCTCACCGACGTTTATGGACCCCGGCTCACCGGCTCGCCCATGCTCGACAAAGCTACCGAATGGACCGTCAACAAGCTCAAAAGCATGGGCTGTCAAAACGTACACCTCGACGAATGGGGGCCTTTCGGACGAGGCTGGGAGCTGAAGCACTTCGAAATGCATTGCGAAGCTCCCTCCTACTTCCCCGTGCTGGCCTACCCAAAGGCATGGTCGCCATCAACCAATGGAACGATCCGGGGCGAAGTAATCTACTTAGACGCCTCCAACGAGGAAGAACTGGCAAAATTCAAGGGGAAGCTGGCCGGCAAATTTGTCTTTATTGACACCCTGCGGGTGCTGAAGGAATGGGAAGAGCCGCTGGCCAAGCGCCTAACACCCGAGGAGCTGCTCGACATGGCCAATGCACCCGCCCCTACCAGGCGTCAAGGAGGATTCCAATGGGGAGGCAACAGCTTCTTCAGAACGCTGCGCAATTTTATAAATGAAGAAAAGCCGTTGGCTATCGTGGATCGGGGATACAAAGGCGACTTAGGAACCGTCTTCGTCGCTCAAGCCAGCGCCAAAGAAGGCCGCGCCCAGGATCCGGATGCAGAAGTTCTGCCGCAGGTCACCATGGCTGTCGAACACTATAACCAGGTATTCCGCCTCCTGAAAAAAGGCATCCCTGTGACCCTGAGCATGGAACTCGACGCCGCCTACACCAACCCCGACGGTATGGAACACAACATCATCGCCGAAATCCCCGGCACGGACCTCAAAGAGGAGGTGGTCATGTTCGGAGGGCACTTCGACTCCTGGCACGCCAGCACCGGTGCTACCGACAACGCCGCAGGCAGCGCCGTGATGATGGAAGCCGCCCGTATCCTCCTGGAAACCATTAAAGAAACGGGTATCCAACCGCGCCGCACCCTGCGAATCGCCCTGTGGACAGGAGAAGAACAGGGACTGCTCGGCTCCAGAGCCTACGCCAAAAAACACCTCGGAGAAGCTAACCGCCAGGGCGACATCCTGGAGCTGAAACCGGAACAGGAAAAAATCTCGGCATATTACAACCTGGACAACGGTACGGGTAGAATCCGGGGCGTTTATCTGCAGGGCAACGACCAGCTAAGCTCCATCTTTAGAGCCTGGCTCGATCCGTTCAAAGACCTGGGTGCTACAACCCTGACCCTGCAAAATACAGGCGGTACAGACCACCTGTCCTTCCACGCTGTCGGAATACCAGCTTTCCAGTTTATTCAGGACAACGTGGCCTACTGGTCGCGCACCCACCATAGCAGCATGGACAACTTCGACCACCTGGTAGAAGACGACCTGAAACAAGCCGCTACAATTATTGCCTCTTTCATCTGGCACACTTCTCAACGGGACGAAATGTTGCCCCGGCGGAAAATCGAGCTTGCCAAGCCAGAGGCTTCAGGCAGCAAAGAATGAGCGTCTGCTGCACATGTTTTCCCCGGAAATTACCCTCACAGTGATTTCTGGGGAATTTTTCATTTTAAAAATGACATACAGGTGTTTGTTTGGATGTACAATTTCCTATTTTTGCACCCCACTTGGAAAACTCCGCTCAAGTGCAGAGAAAAACAAGCTGGCTTTTTGAAAAAATGGGTCGTTAGCTCAGTTGGTTCAGAGCGCTGCCTTGACAGGGCAGAGGTCACTGGTTCGAGTCCAGTACGACCCACCTTCTGAAAGGATGTTGTGCGCAACTGCCAGGCAAGAGGTACTACCAGGGAATTGCAAAAAGGCCCTTACCAAAAGCAATACCTACCCAGCGGAATCTGGAAGCGAAATTCCGACCTCCTCCTCCCCCACCCTCTTCGCAGTTGCATCTATTTTGAAACGGGGGCGATTAGCTCAGTTGGTTCAGAGCGCACGCCTCACACGCGTGAGGTCACTGGTTCGAATCCAGTATCGCCCACTTGAAAGAGTGTGAAAGGTGTAGTGCCGGTTTTAACTCCCGGCAAGCCTTGCAGGATTGAAAAATTTCAACTCCACCAAAGCCAGGCTCCGCCTGCCAGAGAAAGGAGACGCTGAAATTTTCTCTCGCCCCTTTCACACAATTGAAATATTGCTTTTTTAAAGTTCGGGGCGTAGCTCAGCCCGGTAGAGTACACGTCTGGGGGGCGTGTGGTCGCAAGTTCAAATCTTGTCGCCCCGACATCTTTTTTGTTATCAACCTGACTTCCCGCAGCCGAAAGTCAGTTTTCAAAAAGAGCCTCTTGTGTCATTGAAGCCTTCCTACAACTCATAAATGCAAGAGGCTCTTCTGTTTATCCCACCCATCTTGAAATTCACCCTGATGGCAAACCCCATATGAGGGCGAATGCAGTCCCTGTACAATGCGCTCCCTTAGAGCATGTTGGAGATTGGACCTGGACTGGTCGAATACTTGCCTGACTTCCACCACTCCATCCTGCCTGCACCACCCGATACCCCTACCCGCTTGTAGTCCTCTTTCTCTGGCAAATGCAAACTTGAAAACCGGTTTTACATTCCCACCCGATGTGGATGGGTAGCACTGTCGCGGTGGTCCTTTCCTAACCATCCCCCCTGCTCCACTTGCTCTAATAACAGAATGTGGACTTTTTTCACAGCCTGCGTCAGTGTAAAAAACCGACCCATAAATGACACATTTGGTTTTTCCCAACACACGAGTCAGCGTTCAAAAAACCAAAAGAGCCATTATTTGCCAATGCAAGGACAGACAAACCGACATTAATAAGTAAATTTGAGGACTGAGAATTTCAAAGAATAAAATGAACGAATTGACAAAAGAAATTAAGGCAGACAAACAAGTAAAATCCAAACAGCGAGTTGCCGACCACGGTGAAGTATTTACTAACGAACGGGAAGTAAACGCTATGCTCGATTTAGTAAAGCACGAAACAGAACGCATTGATTCCCGTTTCTTAGAACCCGCTTGTGGTAACGGAAATTTTTTGGCGGAAGTGCTTCGCAGAAAACTCAATGTAGTTGACCAACGATACAGCAAAAGTCAAATTGAATGGGAACGCTATGCCGTGATTGCCGTTTCGAGCATTTACGGAATTGACATCCTGAAAGACAATGCACAGGAATGTAGAGAACGCCTTTTTAAAATCTTTGATGAACGCTACACTACCCTATTCAAAGACGAATGCAAAGACGAGTGCAGACGAAGCATAAAGTTTCTCTTAGGTAGAAATATACTATGGGGTGATGCCTTGGACTTCACTAATCCCGAAACCAAACAATCCATTATATTTTCAGAGTGGAGTACCGTTAATGGCTCTATGCTGAAACGCAGAGATTATATGTTTAAATTTTTGGTAGAGAAAACACATCAATTTTCATTGTTTAATGACGAAGGAAATGCGGCTGCTATAGATGAACCTGTAAAAGATTATCCGTTGGTGCATTTTTTAAAACTTGGCGAAGATGAATGAAAATGATGTTTCTAATAAAATAATTGGTGCCGCCATTGAGATGCATAAAACTTTGGGGCCTGGGCTTTTGGAGTCGGCTTATGAAGCTGCTTTAGCTTACGATTTGAGAGCATTGGGCTTAAAAGTAGAAACGCAGGTGTCTATGCCTATGATGTATAAAGAAGTAAAAATGGATGTAGGTTATAGACTTGATTTGTTGGTGGAGGATAAAGTGATTGTTGAAATTAAATCGGTTGAAACTCTTGCACCGGTTCATTTTGCACAAACACTTACTTATTTAAAATTGGCAGATAAAAAGCTGGCTTTATTGATTAATTTTAATACGAAACTATTGAAAGATGGAGTGCATAGAATTGTTAATAACCTATAGTGATTCCACGCAAAAAAACCTCTGCGTTCTCTGCGTGGAAAACTCTGCGTTCTCTGCGTGAAAATAAACCACGCAAAGCTCGCAAAGAAAAAACTCTGCGTTCTCTGCGTGAAAATAAACCACGCAAAGCTCGCAAAGGAAAAACTCTATGTTCTCTGCGTGAAAATAAACCACGCAAAGCTCGCAAAGGAAAAACTCTGCGTTCTTTGCGTGAAAATAAACCACGCAAAGCTCGCAAAGAAAAAACTTAGCGCTCTCTGCGTGAAATAAAACCACGCAAAGTTCGCAAAGGAAATCGCAAAGCTCGCAAAGGGAAAACTCTGCGTTCTCTGCGTGAAAATAAACCACGCAAAGCTCG
>WBZO01002615.1_pt1 | contig 22939 bp, 37 predicted proteins | sample 5204261 | NCBI WGS metagenome assembly WBZO01 (sample SAMN12412400, study PRJNA552823) | activated sludge metagenome | isolation source: activated sludge from anammox sidestream of wastewater treatment plant... | place: USA: North Carolina | collected 2017-09 | reverse complement strand
AGCTGATCACCCCCGTCGCCCTCGAAAAGGGCTCCAAGTTCGCCATCCGCGAAGGCGGTCTCACCGTCGGCGCCGGCGTTATCACCGATATTCTGGAATAGCATCTGACGATGTGGAGCGGCGGGGAGCTGCCGCCGGCAGCCCCGCCGCCCCGCCGATACGCGCTCCAGAGAGGAAAATATGGCAAAGCAGAAGATTCGTATTCGCCTGAAGGCTTACGACCACCGGGTTCTGGATCAATCGGCTCGCCGCATCGTCGAGACCGCCGAGCGCACAGGGGCGCGGGTAGTTGGACCTGTGCCGCTGCCCACCCGGCTTGAACGTTTCACTGTGCGCCGCTCGCCGTATATCGACAAGGACTCGCACGAGCATTTTGAAATCCGTACGCACAAGCGCCTGATTGACGTGCTGGATCCCGACAGCAAGACGATCGATACGCTGATGCGGCTCAACCTGCCGGCGGGTGTGGATATTGAGATCAAAATCTGAGGTAGGCGGCTCGATGCGCCTGCCGGAGCGGGGAGCCGCCTCGTGGGCGGCAGCCTGCTCTGGTTCGTGAGTGAAGTGGGGATGATGTCGGTCCAATGCGGCGCCGGCAGTCCCGTGGAGGCACCATGAAGGGCATCATTGGTAAAAAAGTGGGGATGACCCAGATTTTTGATGAAAACGGCACGGTCACTCCTGTCACCGTTATCCAGGCAGGACCCTGCTATGTGACCCAGATCCGCACAGCGGATCGCGACGGGTATATGGCTGTGCAGTTGGGCTTTGAAGAAACCAAGCAGCAGCGTCTCACCCGTGGTCAGCTCGGCCATCTGAAGCGTAACAATCTCCCCGCCCTGCGTTACCTGCGCGAGTTCCGGCTGCGCAACGGGGAGGCTGGCGTGGAAGAAGGGCAGAAGATCACGGTTAGCTATGCGTTCGCCGTCGGCGACCATGTCGATGTAGTCGGGACCAGCAAGGGTCGCGGCTTCGCCGGCACCGTCAAGCGGCACAAGTTCAACCGGCAGGCGAAGACGCACGGCGCCTCTGACCGCGAGCGCGCCCCCGGCTCAATCGGCGCCACCTCAACTCCCGGCCGCGTTATGAAGGGCCAGCGCATGGCCGGCCATATGGGCGACGAGCGGGTCACCGCCCAGAATCTGGAAGTCATGGTGGTGGACGACGAGCGTAATTTGTTGGCCGTTAAGGGTTCGGTCCCCGGTGCGAAGGGGGGTCTGGTCATAGTCAAGGCCGCCCGCCAGCGCAAGGGCCGCCGGTAAGGGCCTCCAGGAGCGATGACGATGAAGGTTCCGGTGAGGAATATGGCCGGGCAGCAGGTGGATACCATTGAGCTGCCGGCTGAGATTTTTGAAGCGAATATCAATGTCGATCTGATGCATCAGGCATATGTCCGCCAGATGGCGAACGCCCGCCTGGGCACGCATAAGGCCATGACGCGCAGTGAGGTCAACCGCACCAAGGCGAAATGGTACCGCCAGAAGGGCACCGGCCGCGCCCGGCACGGCAGCCGCAGCGCGCCGATCTTCGTCGGTGGCGGCAAGGCCCACGGCCCGCGCCCGCGTAAATATACCCAGGGCATGCCCCGCAAAATGCGCCGGGCGGCCCTGCGCAGCGCGCTGAGCGCCCTGGTCCGCGATGACCAGCTCGTGGTGGTGGATACCTTCACACTGGCTGAGCCGAAGACCAAAGTAGCCCGGCAGGTCCTGCGCAACCTGGCCGGTGACGCCAGCGCTCTGGTGCTGCTGCCCGGACGGGATGAAGCGGTGGAATATAGCATCCGCAATCTGAGCGATGCCGCCGTGCTGCACGCGAGCTATCTCAATATCCGCGATCTGTTCAGCCACGACAAGGTCATCATGCCGCTGGGTGCGCTGGATGTTATACGCTCGTATCTGGGCGCGCAGGAGGGTTGATCCATGGCAGGCATCCATCTTTACGATGTCATCATCCGCCCGGTCGTGACCGAGAAGTCCAATGCGCTGATCGATGAGCAGCGCCAGTACGCCTTCGAGGTCGATATGCGAGCCAACAAGATCCAGATCAAAGAGGCCGTCGAGGTGATCTTTGATGTGACCGTGGATAAAGTCGCGACGATGAATGTCCCGGCCAAACGCGGCCAGCGCGGGCGTCGAATCTACCAGCGTAAGCAGGCCTGGAAGAAGGCCATCGTGACCCTGGCGCCTGGACAGAGCATCCAACTGTTCAATGTGTAGCCTGTAAACAGGACGTGTAACGATGCCAGTCAAGACCTACAAGCCCACTTCCCCCAGCCGCCGCAATATGACCGGCAGCAGCTTCGAGGAAGTGACCCGGAGCCGGCCAGAGAAGTCGCTGCTGACCGATTTGCGCAAACGGGCTGGGCGCAACAATACCGGGCGCATCACGGTGCGCCATCGGGGCGGCGGGCATAAGCGCCGCTATCGCATTATTGACTTCCAGCGCAACAAGGTGGACTGCGGCGCCGAAGTCATCGCCATCGAGTACGACCCCAACCGTTCGGCTCGCATCGCCCTGCTGCAGTACGAAGACGGTGAAAAGCGTTACATCATCGCGCCGCTGGGCCTGCAGGTGGGCGACCGGCTGCATAACGGCCCCAAGGCCGAGGTTCGCACCGGCAACGCCCTGCCGCTGAAGAACATCCCGGTCGGCTCGCTCGTGCACAATATCGAGTTCCAGCCGGGCCGCGGCGGCCAGATCGCCCGCGCCGCGGGTACGTCGGCCCAGGTGCTGGCCAGGGAGAATCAGTTCGTCACCCTGCGTATGCCGAGCGGCGAGATGCGGCTGGTCAGCGCGGAGTGCATGGCGACGCTGGGCCAGGTCGGCAACACCGACCACGGCAATATCAAGCTGGGCAAGGCCGGTCGCAAGCGCTGGCTGGGCTGGCGCCCGTCGGTGCGTGGCACGGCCATGGACCCCAACAGCCACCCGCACGGCGGCGGCGAAGGCCGCTCCCCCATCGGGATGTCGGGTCCGAAGACGCCCTGGGGCAAGCCAGCTCATGGGGCCAAGACTCGCCGCAACAAGGCGACGAACAAGTACATTGTCCGTCGTCGCGGGAGCAAGCGTGGGTAGTTAAGGAGAAGCGTGTATGTCCCGTTCACTCAAGAAAGGGCCGTTCATCCAGCCAAAGCTGCTGCGGCGGATTGAAGAAATGAACGCCAAGGGTGACAAGCGCGTGATCCGCACCTGGAGCCGCGCCAGCACCATCTTTCCGCAGATGGTCGGTCACACTGTCGCCGTTCACGACGGCCGCCGGCATGTTCCGATCTACATCACTGAGAACATGGTGGGCCACAAACTGGGGGAATTCGCCCCGACCCGTAACTTCCGCGGGCATGAGGCTGAGAAGAAGAAGAAGAAGTAAAGGCGGTTTGCGATGCAAGTCAGAGCTGTCAGTAAACATTTGCCGATCTCGTCTCAAAAACTGCGGCTGGTGATCGACCAGGTCCGGGGGATGTACGCCAGCGAAGCCTCCGTCGTCCTGGCCCACATGCCGCACAAAGGTGCAGACCTGGCCCGTAAGACCCTTGAATCGGCGATTGCCAACGCTGAGAATAACTTCGAGCTGAGCCGCCAGGACCTGATCATCCGCACCATCGTGGCCGACGAAGGGGTCAGCCTGAAGCGTGTGAAAGCCGGCGCTCGCGGGCGGTATAAGCCGCGTGTGAAGCGGACGTCGCACCTGACCATCGTTCTCGAAGAGCGAGAGGGATAATCATCTATGGGCCGTAAAGTTCATCCTATCGGCTTCCGACTGAAGATCAACCGGGACTGGGACGCCCGCTGGTTCGCTGAGGGCAACCGGTACCGCGAGCTTCTGCAGGAAGACTTCGAAATTCGCCGCCGGATCCTGTCTGAGGGCGAGCGCTCCGCCATCTCCCGTGTGGAGATCGAGCGCTACCCCAACCAGATCGTGACCACGCTCTACACCGCCAAGCCGGGTATCGTGATCGGACGCAAAGGCGACAATGTCAAAATCCTCCGCCAGACCCTCGAGGAGCTGACCGGCAAGAAGGTCAAGATCGAGGTCGAGGAAGTGGATAAGCCCGATCTGGACGCCACCCTGGTGGCCCGCAATATCGCCGGCCAGTTGGAGCGCCGGATCAGCCACAGCCGCGCCCTCAAGCGCGCCGTCACCCAGGCTATGCGCCAGGGGGCGCAGGGTATCCGCGTGCAGGTCAGCGGGCGACTGGGCGGTTCAGAAATGGCCCGTCGGGAGTGGCAGGTCGATGGCCGCGTCCCGCGCAATACCCTGCGCGCCGATATTGACTTCGGCACCGCCGAGGCGCTGACCGGCTTCGGGCGTATCGGAGTGAAAGTGTGGATTTATAAGGGCGTGCAGCTCAGGGAAGAGCCTGAAGTTGCCGACGTGTACGTCAGCCAGTAAGCCAGCGCCCGGGCGCTGACCCTGTCTGAGTACGGTGGAGTGACGACTTATGTTGATGCCAAAGCGGGTGAAGTACCGCAAACAGATGCGCGGCCGGATGAAGGGTACCGAGCTGCGCGGCGCCAAGGTGCATTTTGGCGATTACGGCCTGCAGGTTGTCGAACCGGCCTGGATCACCAGCCGCCAGATCGAAGCCTGCCGCCGGACCATCGTGCGCCATATCCGCCGCCGTGGCAAGGTGTGGATCCGCGTCTTTCCCGATAAGCCGGTGACGGCCAAACCCGCCGAGACCCGTATGGGCAAAGGCAAGGGTTCGGTTGATCACTGGGTCGCCGTTGTCAAGCCGGGCCGTATCCTGTTCGAGATGGCCGGTGTCGATGAGGAAGTAGCCAAAGAAGCCCTGACCCTGGCCGCTTACAAGCTGCCGGTCAGGACCAGGTTCGTCAAGCGTACGGACCCGATCAGCGGCGAGGAGGTCTCGTGATGAAAGCCTCAGAGATTCGCCAGTTGAGCAATGATGAAATTCGCAGCAAGGTCGAAGACGCCAAGAGCGAGCTGTTCAACCTGCGCTTTCAGCGGGCCGCCGGCAGCCTGGAGAACTACAATCGCCTCCACGAACTGCGCCGCGATATCGCTCGCTACCTTACGGTCCTGCGCGAACGCGAGATCGCAGCCGCGATCGTCCAGCAGGAGGGAGAACAGAATGCCCAATAAGCGTCGGCGGCTGGTGGGCCGCGTGGTAAGCGACAAGATGGATAAAACAGTTGTTGTGGAAGTCACCACCACCAGACAGCATCCGCTGTATGGCAAGACGATCCGCATCAGCAAGAAATTCCTGGCTCACGACGAGAGCAATGCCATCCCGGTCGGCAGTATCGTCCGCATCGTGGAAAGCCGCCCGATCAGCAAGCGCAAGCGCTGGGCTGTGGAAGGCGTCATCATCCGCGTGAGCGAGGCTGAGGCCGAGGTAGCCGCGATAGAAGCCGAAGCTCCTGAAGCGCAGGCCGCCGCCGCGGAATTGCTCGCCGCTGAGGGCGACAAGGAGTAAGGCATCATGATTCAGCAGGAGACCCGGCTCAAAGTGGCCGACAACACCGGGGCACGCGAAATTCTGGTCATCCACATCACGGGCGGCTCGGTGCGCCGCAACGCCGAGATAGGCGATATCTTCATCGGGACGATCAAATCGGCTGCGCCGCAGGGGTCGGTCAAGAAGAGCGACATCGTCCGCGCCGTGATTGTGCGCACGGCCAAGGAATACCGCCGCAGCGATGGCTCGTATATCAAGTTCGACGATAACGCGGCCGTGATCCTGGACGGCGAAACCCAGAACCCCAAGGGCACGCGCATCTTCGGCCCGGTGGCGCGCGAGCTGCGTGACAAGGGCTTCATGAAAATCGTCTCGCTTGCCCCTGAGACATTGTAGGGGAGCTACAGAACCATGAACCGCATTAAAAAAGGCGATAAAGTAGAAGTCATCGCTGGCAAGGATATCGGGACGCGCGGCGAGGTGCTCCGTGTCCTCACAAAAGAGAACCGCGTGGTCGTGGCCCAGGTGAATATCGCCAAGAAGCACCAGCGACCCACCCAGGCCGGGCGTCAGCAGATCCAGCCCGGCATCATTGAGTTCGAAGCGCCGCTGCACCTGAGCAATGTGATGCTCGTTTGCACCCAGTGCGACAAGCGCACCCGCGTCGGCTTCCGCATCAACGAGGACGGCCAGAAGGTGCGCGTCTGCCGCAAGTGCGGGGCAGATATCGACTGAGCAGTGAGGTAATATCTATGGCTACAGCCGTTCCGCGTCTCAAACAGCGTTACCAGGACGAAGTTCGTCCGGCCATGATGAAGGAGTTCCAGTACTCCAGCGTCATGCAGATCCCGCGCATCAAGAAAGTCGTCGTCAATATCGGCGTGGGCGAGGCCCTGGATAACCCCAAGGCGCTCGAGCACGCGGTGGAAGACATGCGCGTCATCACCGGCCAGGCCCCGGTCATCACCAAGGCCCGCCGCAGCATCGCCACCTTCAAACTGCGCGAAGGGCGCTCCATCGGCGTCAAGGTGGACCTGCGCGGCGAGCGGATGTGGGCCATGCTGGACCGGCTGTTCAACGTGGCGATGCCCCGTATGCGCGACTTTCAGGGGGTGAACCCCGATGCGTTCGATGGCCGCGGCAATTACACGCTCGGCCTGCGCGAACAACTGATCTTCCCGGAGATTCAGTACGATAAGATCGACAAGCTGCGCGGCATGGAAATCACTATCGTCACCACCGCGCAAACCGACGAAGAAGGGCGCGCGCTCCTGCGTTTGCTGGGCATGCCCTTTGCATCCAACTAGTTGCTAACCACCCTGGCTGCGTGGCGTCCCTTTAGACACCCGCCAGGGCAGGAGGAGGTTATTATCTAGCTATGGCCAAGAAGTCCATCGTGGCACGCGAGAAGAACCGTAAGTACAAAGTGCGCGTCCGCAACCGCTGCCAGTACGTTGATCCAAGCTCCGGCAAGATTTGCGGTCGTCCTCGCGGGTATATACGCCGTTTTGGCCTGTGCCGTATTCACTTCCGTGAACAGGCGCTCAAGGGCAATATCCCCGGCGTCGTGAAGTCAAGCTGGTAGGAGCGACGAAGCTATGTACAGCGATCCAATCGCAGATATGCTCACGCGTATCCGGAACGGGCTTGTGGCAGGGCAGAGCAGCGTCCTGATCCCCACTTCCAAGCTCAAGATCGAGATTGCGCGCATCCTGAAAGAAGAAGGCTATATCGAAGACTATCAGGTGGGGGAAGAAGAACCGTTCCCCATGCTGAGTGTCACGCTCAAGTATTATGGCGATCGGCGCCACCGCCGCCCGGTCATCACCGGCCTGGAGCGCGTCAGCCGCCCTGGCCGGCGCGTGTACAGGGACCGCAGAAACCTGCCCTGGGTGCTCAGCGGCATGGGCATCGCCATTGTCTCGACTTCGCAGGGTCTGATGACCGCTGAGGACGCCCGTCGCAAGGGTATCGGCGGCGAAATCCTCTGTGAAGTCTGGTAAGGGGGAGGAGGGTATTCATTATGTCTCGCGTTGGTTTGAAGCCTATTCCTCTGCCTAAAGGCGTCCAGGTGACCGTTGACGGCCCTGACGTGACGGTTAAAGGCCCCCGGGGGACCCTGACACAGACCTTCCACCCTGATATTCAGATCGTGGAAGAAGAGGGCACGCTGCGGGTCAGCCGCCCGACCGATATGCGGCATCACCGCGCCCTGCACGGCCTGACCCGCGCCCTGCTCAACAACATGGTCGTCGGCGTCAGCACCGGGTTCCGTAAGGTTCTGGAGATCGAAGGCGTGGGGTACAGCGCCCAGATGAACGGCGCGAACCTGGTGATGAAGCTGGGATTCTCCCACGATGTGGTTGTAGAGCCGCCTGAAAATATGGCGTTCAACGTGGAAGAGCGCGGTCGCGTGGTGATCGTGGAAGGGATCGACAAGCAGGTTGTCGGTCAGGTCGCCGCTGAGATCCGCAGGTGGCGTCCGCCGGAGCCGTACAAGGGCAAGGGCGTCCGCTACCAGGGTGAAGTGGTGCGCCGCAAGGCCGGCAAAGCAGGGAAGGTTGGGAAGTAAGCCATGGCCAAGACAAGTCCAAAGCACACTGCGCGTATCCGCCGTCATCAGCGCGTGCGCGCGACTATCTCCGGCACGAGCGAGCGCCCGCGCCTGAACGTCTTCCGCAGCAGCGAGCACATCTATGCGCAGTTGATCGACGATGTAGCCGGGCATACGCTGGCCTCTGCGTCAACTATCGACGGCGAGCTGCGTAAGCAGGCCGCCGATCTGAACAAGACCGAGGCTGCCCGGCTGGTCGGCAAGGCGATCGCCGAGCGGGCCAGGAAGGCGGGCATCACCGCTGTCGTCTTCGACCGCGGCGGCTGGCGGTACCAGGGGCGGGTCAAGGCCCTGGCCGATGGCGCGCGTGAAGGTGGTCTGGAATTTTAGGGAGATAAACTATGACAGGAAAACCCAGTCGTGGACCCCGGCGCGAACGCCGCGAAGAAGAACACGATGAAATGGATGAGCGCGTGATCGATATCACCCGCGTGGCCAAAGTGGTCAAGGGTGGTCGTCACTTTGCGTTCCGCACAGTCGTCGTGGTAGGGGATAACAGAGGAAACGTGGGCATCGGCATCGGCAAGAGCCGCGGCGTGCCCGACGCCATCCGCAAAGGCTCAGAGCACGCCCGCCGCAACATGGGCGGCGTCGCCCTGACCGGGACGACCATCCCGCATGAGGTGGTCGGCGTGCACGGGGGGGCCAAAGTGCTGCTCCGCCCGGCTTCGCCCGGGACCGGCGTCATCGCCGGTGGCGGGGTGCGCGCCGTGCTGGAAGCGGTCGGCATCCGCGATATTCTGAGCAAGAGCCAGGGCAGCGCCAATGCGCTCAACGTGGCCTTCGCCACCCTGGACGCCCTGCAGCAGCTCAAGGATGTTAACGAGCTGGCGACCATGCGCGGCAAGTCTCCCGATGAGATACGCCCGTTCTGGCGTCGCAAGGAGAGCAAGCAGGCATGAGTCCCAAAGCCAAGACCAAAGCCCTCAAGGTGACCCTGATCAAGAGCGTCATCGGTTACAAGGAAAATCAAAAGCGTACTGTGCGCGCCCTGGGGCTGCGCCGGATGAATCAGAGCGTCATCCACCCTGATCGCCCGGAGATTCGCGGCATGATCAGGACGGTGGAGCATCTGGTAGCCGTTGAGGAAGTTGAGAGCAATGAAACTGCATGACCTGCGCCCCAACCCCGGGGCTAAAAAGAGCAAGACCCGTCCCGGCCGCGGTATCGCTGCCGGGCGCGGCAAGACCGCCGGGCGCGGCACTAAGGGTCAGCACGCTCGCAGCGGCGGGGTCAAGCCCCCCTACTTTGAAGGGGGTCAGCTCCCCCTCGTGCGGCGCCTGCCCTTCAAGCGCGGCTTCACCAATCTGTTCCGCATCGAGTATCAGGAAGTCAATGTCGGCCAGTTAGCCGCCCGCTTCGAGGACGGCGCCTCGATCACCCCGCAGACTCTGGCTTCGGTCGGGCTGATCCATGATCCCGAACAGCCGGTCGTCATCCTGGGCAACGGCGATGTGGACAAGAAGCTGAATGTCCAGGCCCACCGGTTCTCCAGGTCTGCCAGCGCCAAGATCGAGGCCGCCGGCGGTGGGATAAAAGCGCTTCCGCTGCTGATCACTGGCGCGCGAGTCACGATCAAGAAGCTCCGCAAGGAGCAGCTCGCCGCCCTGAAGGCCGGGCGCTAAGGGACACGGTGCGGTACACTTACCGCTTCGCACTGATCGGCGTGAGGGCGCTCCCGGGCGCCCTCCCCGCCGCCCACTATCCGAGACCAGGCTGAGGATACACCTATGATTGAGGCACTAAGGAATTCGTTCCGCCTGCCGGACCTGCGGAACAAACTGCTGTACACGCTGCTGATCCTGGTGATCTACCAGTTCGCGGCGCATGTTCCGGTGCCCGGCGTCAACCGGGCGGCCCTGCAGGCGCTGTTCAACAGCGAGGGCGCGGGGCTGGTGAACGTGCTGAATCTGCTGTCGGGCGGGGCGGTCCAGAACTTCAGCGTGATCGCCAACGGCGTGTATCCGTTCATCACCGCCCAGATTATCATTCAGCTCCTCACGCCCATCATTCCCCAGTTGGAAGCTATCCAGCGCGAACCGGGCGGCCAGGACAGGCTGAATCGCTACACCTACTATCTGGCTATTCCAATGGCCGCTTTGCAGGCCTGGGGACAGATCAACATCTTCACCAGCATGGTCGGCGGGGAACAGATTGTCCAGGGCTTCGGCAGGGACCCGCTGGTGACGCTTTCCACCATCATCACCATGACCGCCGGCACGATGTTCGCCATCTGGCTCGGCGACCTGATCACCGAGCAGGGTATCGGTCAGGGCCTGAGCGTGATCATCTTCGCCGGTATCGTGGCGAAAGTGCCCCATAACATCGGGCGTATGGTGGCGAACAGCCAGAACGCGCTCTTCAACGTTGTCGCTTTCGTCATCCTGACGGTGGTGACCATCCTGGTCATTGTCATCGTGCAGGAAGGTGTGCGGCGCATCCCGGTCCAGTACGGCAAGCGGGTGCGCGGGCGGAAAGTGTATGGCGGCGGCAGCACGCATATCCCGCTGCGCGTCAACACGGCAGGCATGATCCCGCTGATCTTCGCCCAGAGCTTCATGGCCTTCCCGGCGATCATCGTCAGCCTGTTCCCGCCCGGCGACTTTGGCGCCGCCATCCAGGCCACCTTTGGCAGCCAGCGGGGCTTCGCTTACTGGTCGCTCTACTTCATTCTGGTGGTGGGCTTCACCTACTTCTACACCGACGTCATGATCCAGAATCAGAAGCTGGCGGAAAATCTCCAGCGGCAGGGCGGGTTCATCCCCGGCATTCGCCCCGGCAAGCGCACCCAGGACTACATCACCCAGATTGTCCGGCGGATCACGCTGGTCGGCGCGCTCTTCCTGGGGATGGTGGCCGTGCTGCCCGGCATCGTGCAGGGTCTGAGCGGCCTGCTGTTCCCCGGCGAGGCGGCGACTGGCTTCGCCAGCAACCCGGCGCTGGTCATCAGCAGCGCTGGCCTGATCATCGTGGTCGGCGTTGTGATCGACACTATGCGCCAGCTTGAAGCGCAGCTTGTTATGCGTAACTACGACGCTTTCATGCGTTAGGACGCAGGAACCCGCGGGGGTAGGCGCCAGCCGCGCGCCTGCCCTCCGGACCCGTATGAGAGGGCGAAGGCTATGTACCTTATCATCATGGGTGTGCAGGGGGCCGGCAAAGGCACGCAGGCAGCCGTCCTCAAGGACCGCCTGAACATCCCGCACATCACCAGCGGCGGACTCTTCCGCGCGATGAAGGATCAGGACACGCCGCTGGCCCGCCAGGTTCAGCAGATCATGGCGCGCGGCGAGCTGGTGCCGGATGACGTCACCATCCAGATCGTGAGGGAGCGTATCACCCAGCCAGACGCGCGGGCCGGCTTCATCCTGGATGGTTTCCCCCGCACGCGCCCCCAGGCGGAGGCGCTCGACGCGCTGATGGCCGACCTGGGCAGCAAGCTGTCGGCGGTGGTGTACCTCCACATCAGCGATGAGGAAGCTATTGAGCGGATCAGCGGGCGCCTGCAGTGCGCGCTGGATGAGAAGCATATCTACCACCGCCAGCACAACCCGCCCCGGGTCGAAGGCGTCTGCGATATCGACGGCGGCCAGCTCTTCACCCGGGCCGACGACCAGCCGGATTCGGTGCGGAAGCGTATCGCCGACTTTCACGCCAAGACCAGGCCGCTGCTGGACTACTACCGGGAACAGGGCCTTCTGCTGGAGGTCAACGCGGAGAAAGCGATCGAGCAGGTGACTGAGGACGTGCTCGCCGCGCTCGGCGTGGCGGGAGCGTAAAGCGCCCGGTCAGGGAACCTCATGCGAACGGTTAACCTCAAAACTGCCGAACAGGTGGAGATCATGCGCGAGGCCGGGCGGATCAACGCCCGCGCCCACGCGGCGATGGCCGAGGCCATCCGCCCCGGCGTGAGCACCGCCGAGCTGGATGCTATCGCGGCGGATGTGCTCCGGCAGCACGGGGCGACGGCGGCCTTCCTGGGCTACCCGCCCGGCAGCCCGCACCCGTTCCCGGCGACGATCTGCGCCAGCGTCAATGATGAGCTGGTGCACGGCATCCCCTCCAGGGAGCGGCTGCTGAAGGACGGGGATATCATCAGCATCGACTGTGGGACGGTTTACCGCGGCTTCGTCGGCGATTCGGCCTGGACCTACGCGGTGGGGACGATCAAGCCCGCCGTGCAGCGCCTGCTGGATGTCACCGAGGAAGCCCTGTGGGTGGGCATCCGGGCCAGCCGCGCCGGCAAACTGACCAGCGACGTTGCTAAAGCCGTCCAGCAGTATGTCGAGAGTCACGGGTACAGCGTGGCCCGCGAGTACACCGGGCACGGCGTTGGCAGCCAGATGCACGAAGAGCCGCAGGTCCCCAACTGGTGGCCGCGCCGGGCGGCGGCATACGGCTGGCGGGCGACGCCGCTGACAGCGGGCATGACCTTCGCCCTGGAGCCGATGGTGATCGCCGGGCGGCCCGACCTGCGCGTGGCCGACGACCACTGGACGGTGGTCACCCGCGACGGATCGCTGTGCGCACACTTCGAGCACACGATCGCGGTGACCGATGGAGAGCCGTTAATCCTGACGGCGCTGTAGCCCGCACCCCCTCCTGAGCGCGGCGATGGAGCGGCGGTGAAGTGAAGTTTCAATCTGGACGCGGGCAACTTCTTCTGCTAGAATGTCGTTTCGCGTCTGCTTGTAAGGCAGAACTGACGAAGAACTGACAGGGTAACAAAATGAAAGTCACGGCATCAGTCAAGCGGCGCTGCCCTAAGTGCAAGGTGATCAAGCGCCACGGCCATGTTATGGTGATTTGCAGCAACCCCAAGCACAAGCAGCGTCAGGGTTAGGCGAGGGATAGAGACCCATGCGTATTCAAGGTGTTGACCTGCCCCGCGACAAGCGGATCATCATCAGCATCCAGTACCTGTACGGTATTGGTCCGACCCGGGCGCAGCAGATTATCGATGCCACCGGTGTGAACCCCGACACCCGCACGAAGGACCTGACCGAAGCTGAATCGGCGGCCCTGCGCCAGGAAATCGGCAAACTCCACATCGAAGCGGATCTGCGCCGCGAAGTGCAGATGAACATCAAGCGGCTGACCGAAATCGGCTGCTACCGGGGGACGCGCCACCGCCAGCATCTGCCGGTCCATGGCCAGCGTACCCGCACCAACGCCCGCACCCGGAAAGGCCCCAAGAAAACAGTGGCCGGACGCGGTCGGCGCCGCGGCATGAAGAAGAAGTAATCCCGGCGCACGCCAGAGGCCGTCGGGCCGTTGTCACGCCATTGGTGCGGCGCTCTGTGCTCACAGGTGTACCCTTCGACAGGGCGTGCTTATCCACGTCCTGTCGGTTTCGAAAGAGCCGGGCGTCATAAACCTGCAGGGGTGAAGTTCAGGAAGACAGGATGGAGTAAATGGGACGTTCGAGAAAGACTGCGCAGCGCGGTACACAGCGCAAGGCCCGGAAGAATATTCCCTACGGTCAGGCGCACATCCACGCCACCTTCAACAATACCATCGTGAGCATGTCCGACCAGCAGGGCAACGTGATTTCGTGGGCCAGCGCCGGCACGTCCGGCTTCAAAGGCTCCCGCAAGAGCACGCCCTACGCGGCCCGTCTGGCCGCCCAGCGGGCCAGCGAAGTGGCGCAGGAAAATGGTATGCAAGAGGTGGACATCGTGGTTAAAGGCCCCGGGCCTGGCCGCGAAGCGGCCATCCGGGCGATCCAGGCCAGCGGCATCAAGGTCCGTTCGATCAAGGACGTGACTCCGGTCCCGCATAACGGCTGCCGTCCGCCCAAGAAGCGCCGCGTCTGACGCTGGCGGTCGCGCTGTGCACCGGGGCCTGCTGCCCCGGCACAGCTAGCATCGGGCCAGCCCGCCTGAGCCGGCTGGTGACGTTACTCATCATCATTCAACCTTATCATCATCTGCGGAGGATGACGAACACATGGCACGTGAAAGCGGCCCCGTTTGTAAACTCTGCCGTCGCGAAGGTGAAAAGCTTTTCCTCAAAGGCTCCCGCTGCCTTTCACCGAAATGCTCCTTCGAACGGCGCGCATATCCCCCCGGTCAGCATGGTCGCGATGCGCAGTTCCGTCGTGGCCGCGCCTCTGACTACAACCGTCAGCTGCGTGAAAAGCAGAAGGCGCGTCGCATTTATGGCGTTATGGAGCGCCAGTTCCGCCGCTATTTCCGCGAAGCGCTGCGCCGCCCTGGCCTGACCGGCTCTAATCTGCTGTCTATCCTGGAATCCCGGCTGGATAACGCGGTGTTCCGGCTCGGCTTTGCCGAATCCCGCGCCCACGCCCGCCAGTTGGTCGCCCATGGCCACTTCACTGTGAATGGCCGCCGTACTAACGTCCCGTCGTTCCTCGTGAACAAGGGTGATGTGATCACCATTCGCGAGGGTAGCGCCAAACGGACCTATTTCCACGACCTGCGCCATATGCTGGAAAACCGCCCGCCTGTCCCCGAATGGCTGGATCTCAACGCCGCCGACCTGACAGGCACCGTTCTCCGCAGCCCGGAGCGCAGCGATATTGACCTGACGATCAACGATCAGTTGATCGTGGAGTACTACTCGCGCTAAAGGCATTGACGGGGGGAAGCCAATGCGCTCCCCGTCCCGGTCCAGGACTACCAACCTCAGCCTGAGCAGGAGGAGGACCTGTTGACGAGCAATACCAGTAGCAGCATGGTGCTGCCCAAGATTGAAGCCGACGCCAATACCCAGAATTACGGGCGCTTCATCATCAGCCCGCTGGAGGGTGGCTACGGTATAACGGTGGGGAATGCCCTGCGGCGTGTCCTGTTGTCGTCGCTGACCGGCGCCGCTATCACATCGGTGCGCGTGACTGATGTCCCGCATGAGTTCAGCGCCGTGCCCGGCCTGCGCGAGGACATGACGCAGATCATCCTGCGCCTCAAACAGGTCCGGCTCAAGCTGTACGACGCTGATTCAGCCCGCCTGACCCTGGAAGTGCGCGGCGCCGGCGTGGTGACCGCCGCCGATATCCTCTGCCCGTCGGAAGTGGAGATTATCAACCCCGATCTCTACCTCTTCACGGCGGACGGGGATGACACCCACCTGGACTTCGAATTCGTTGTCCAGTCCGGTCGCGGCTACAGCCCGATCGAGGACCGGGAGCGGCTGGCTATCGGCGAGCTGCCGGTGGACGCTATCTTCAGCCCGATCCGGCGCGTGAACTACGATGTCGAGCAGGCGCGCGTCGGCCAGCATACCAACTACAACAAGCTCATCCTCGACATCTGGACAGACGGCACCCTCCGCCCGGAAGAGGCGATGAGCCAGGCCGCGCAAATCCTGATGAATCACCTGCGGGTGATCGCCGGCGTCAGCCCGGAGACCTTCCTGGAGCCGGAGCCGGTCGAGGAGCAGGAAGAAAATACCCGGCCCGAGCTATACGACATGCCAATCGAGACGCTGGACCTCAGCGTGCGTGTCTTCAACTCGCTCAAGCGCACCGGCATCACCAATGTCGGCGAAGTGCTGGAAATGCTGGACCGCGGCCAGGATGCTATGCTGGCCATCCGCAATTTCGGCGAAAAGTCGCTCTCCGAGCTGAAGCAGAAGCTCAAGGAAAAGAACTACCCGGTTCACGATGACGACTAGGCCCTGGCCGGTTATCTTCCTGTCCCGGTTACGCATATCACATAAAGTAGGTAAGACGCGATGCGACACTGTGTAGCAGGCAAAAAGCTCAGCCGCACCACCGACCAGCGGAAGGCCCTGCGGCGTAATCTGATGAACGAACTGTTTCGCCACGAGCGGATCACGACCACCCGCGCCAAAGCAGAAGCCGTGCGCGGCGAGGCGGAGAAACTGATCACGATGGCCAAGCGCGGCCTGGCCCATCCGGAGCCGCAGCGCTCCGTGCATGCCCGCCGCATCGTCTACTCGCGGCTCAACAACCGCGAGTCGGTCGAGAAGCTCTTTGACGTCCTGGCTCCGCGTTACCAGGAGCGCCCCGGCGGCTACACCCGCGTGTTCAAGGTGGGCTACCGCAACGGCGACGCCGCTGAGATGGTGGTGCTGGAGCTGGTAGATCGCGAAGAAAAAGAAGAAAAGAAGGATAAGAAGAAGTAGCCCGGCGGCCCTCGCCGGCGGCGACTTCCTGGCCTGATCGCGATGCAGCGCTTTCGTGCCACCCTGGCCTATAATGGGACCGCTTACAGCGGCTTTCAACGGCAGGCCGGGGGGGCGCCCACCATCCAGGGGGCATTAGAGGCGGCGCTGCGGCAGATTACCGGGCAGGAGATCGCGGTCCTGGGGGCCGGACGCACCGATGCCGGCGTCCACGCCAGCGGGCAGGTTATCGCCTTCGACGTGGACTGGCGTCACCCGGCCAGCAGCCTGATGCTGGCCATGAATGCAAACTTACCAACCGACATCGCGCTGCAGGATATCGCCCCGGCGGCCCCGGACTTCCACCCCCGTTACAGCGCCCGGAGCCGGACGTATGTCTACCGCTTTTATCAGCGTCCCCTGCGCCAGCCTCTGTGGGATAACGCCATGTGGCATATCCATGTGGCTCTGGATGGCGACGTGATGCAGCGGGCGGCGGCGCTGCTGGTGGGGCAGCACGACTTCGCCACCTTCGGCGGGCCGATGTACCCCGGCGGGAGCACGATCCGGCGGGTGATGCGCTCGGAGCTGGCTTTTGCGGGCGAGCAGGGGGCGTACACCATTACGGCGGACGCTTTCCTGCAGCGGATGGTGCGCGCTATCATGGGCACGCTGGCAGCCGTGGGGCGCGGCGCGATGACGCTGGAAGCCTTCGAAGCGGCCTTCCGGGCCGCCGATCGGGGTCTGTCCGCCCCGCCCGCCCCGTCGCGCGGGCTGACGCTGGTCGCAGTGGATTATTGAAGCGGGCTGTGAGATGCCCTGCATCGAAGTGGAGTGGCAACAACATGCGTATAAACACCTATGTCACCAAGCCCGCCGAGGTAGAACGCGAATGGTGGGTGGTGGACGCCAAAGGCCAAACGCTGGGGCGTCTCGCCGCGCAGATCGCGCCGATCCTGAAGGGCAAGCATAAGCCGACCTACGCGCCCAACGTGGATACGGGCGATTTCGTGATCATCATCAACGCCGAGCGTATCCATGTCACCGGGACCAAGATGGAAGACAAGATGTATTATCGTCATTCGCTGTACCCCAGCGGCCTGAAGGAAATAGCCCTGCGCGATATGCTGAAGCGCCACCCGGAGCGCGCCCTTCAGCTCGCCGTGCGGGGGATGCTGCCCAAGAACGCCCTGGGGCGTAAGATGCTCAAGAAGCTCAAGGTCTACGCGGGCGAAGAGCACCCGCACCAGGCCCAGCAGCCCAAGAAGTTGGAACTGGAAGGGTGAAGGAAATAGAGTATGTCAACTCAGTATTATGAAGGCATCGGACGCCGTAAGACATCGACCGCCCGCGTGCGGATTTATCCCGGCGGCACCGGCAGCGTCATTATCAATGACAAGCCGGGCGAGGAATTCCTGCCCCGTTTCGGGGACCTGGCCCGCGCCCTGGCGCCTCTGCGCGCGCTCGGCCTGGACAACGCCTATAACGTCACCGTCCATGTCAGCGGCGGCGGCGTGACCGGCCAGGCGGACGCCATCTGCCTCGGCCTGGCCCGGGCGCTGGTCAAGATGAACCCCGACGTGCGCAGCACCCTGCGCAGCGAGGGCGACCTGCTCACCCGCGACCCGCGCGAAAAGGAACGCAAGAAGCCCGGCCTCAAGCGCGCGCGCAAGGCCCCGACCTACACCAAGCGTTAGGGATCGGCCCGGTCGCAGCGATTCGCTCGCCTACAGTCCGTTCGTTATGATAGGGACACGCCCACCTGGGCCGGTGCTCAGGTCCGTGTCCCTGTTTTCTGTCCCGCCCCGGGAGGTGAGATGGCGCCCGATTTTGCCGATCACGACTTCGACCCTGCTTTCGACGACCCGGCGGAGCCGCTGGAAGCCTACTGCGTGCGCTGCCGCGAGATGGTCGAGATGGAGGATCCGGAGCCGGTCTGGACGCGCAAGGGCGCGCCGGGGACGCGCGGCATCTGCCCCGTGTGCGGCGCGACTATCTTCCGCATGGGCCGGACCGAAGCCCACCACGCCCTCCGGCAGCCGCGCGCCATCCAGGTGGCCGGCGGTGTTCCGCACAGCCGCGGGGGGCGGCCGGCGCTGGCCGCCAGCGCCACGTTCGTCGCCTGCGCCCGGGTTGACGAAATTTTCGCCCACCGGCTGGCCGACGACCTCGGCCATATGGGCGTGCCGGCGTACCTCCCCCGCGCCACGGAAGAAGCGGTTCACTGGGCCGGCGGCGTCCATCCCGCGCTGGAGGACTGCACACGCCTGCTGGTCATCCTGACCGCCGCCGTGCTGGCCGAGCCGGCTGCCCGGCGGGCGTGGGAGTACTTCCGCGAGCACAAAAAGCGAATCGTCGTCGCGCAAAAGGAAGCCATCGCCCTCCCCGATGCGCTGCGGCGGGCGGCCCGGGTGGACTTCACCGGGGACTACCGGCCCGCCCTGCGCCAACTGGTGCAGGCCCTGGGGGAGTAGCCGCCGGATGGCGCCGCCTTTCGACCTGCTGCTGATACTCTCCGGCCCGCTGGCCGTAGGGGCGGTGACCGGAGCCTGGATCTCCGTCGGGCGGCTGTTTCTGACCCGCGCCGGCGGCCCGCGCCTGCCCCGGTCGCTGCCGTGGGTGCTCGCCGGGTTCATGGTCCTGGGCGCGCTGGTCGGGTTGATGGCGCAGCTCGTCACACTGACCGGCGGGCTGAAGGAGGGACTCCCCCCTTCGCCGGCTGAGGAGCACGTCGCCGCCGCCGTGACCGCCCTGCTGCTCAGCCCGGCCTGGTCCGGCTCGGCGGCGCTGGCGGCCCTCGGCACGCTTCTGCATTATGCGCTCGACGATCTCCTGATCCGGCTGCAGGTAGGCGATGCACGCGGGACGCTCTTTGAAGGGCTAGCGCTGGGCCTGCGAGGGGTGTGGCTGGTCGTCGGGCTGCTGGCGCTGGGCGCCGGCCTGACCGTGAGCTACAACAGCGTGATGGGGCATTTCCGCGCCACGATTGACCTGATCCTGATGCAGGCTGGCCTGCACCGGCTCTTGCTGAATGTGCTGGCTATGCTGCTGGCGCTGGTGACTCTGATCGTGCCCGTCCTGATGGAGCGCCAGCCGCCCCGTCCCGCCCCGCCCCCTCCCCAATAGAAAAGCGCCCGGCGGCATAAAGGCAGCCAGGCGCCTGAATACGCATCTTTCGGGCGAAATAGGCCGCAGCCCGGCGCCCGCGCCTCAGCCGAGTATGACCACCAGAGCCGCCGCCATATCGCCCTCGTGCGTCAGGCTGACTTCCCACTCGCGCAGACCGAGGGAGGCGGCCAGCCGCTCCGCCGGGCCGTGCAGACAGAGCAGGGGCCGCCGGAGATCGTCGTGCAGCACCTCTACATCCAGCCAGCCGATGTCGCCGATGCCGCAGCCGAGCGCCTTGGCCGCGGCTTCTTTGGCGGCGATACGGGCGGCCAGCCGCTGCGCCTGCCCGCCGCAAATTTCACGTTCGGCGGGCGTGAAGAAGCGCCGGTCGAAGCGCTCGCCAAAACGGGCGCGGGCGCGCTCCACGCGCGACACAGAGACCAGATCGAGGCCAACCCGGAGCATCCCGTTACGCCTCCGCGCTATCCGGCCCGGCCACGGCCAGGGCATACGCGCCCGGCTTCCAGTACGTCTCCGCCGCCCGCAGCAGGTCCTCCACCGTCAGGGCGTTGATCATCCCGGCGTAGGTGCGCAGATAATCCAGCCCCAGCTCGAAGCGCTCCATGCGCAGGATGGCTGTGGCGACGCCTTCGTTATTTTCCAACTGGAGGGGGAGTTGGCCGGTGAAGTTAGACTGGTTGTCGGCCAGGTCTTCGGCGCTGACCGGCTCGCTGGCGATGCGCTCCACCTCGTGCACAATGCTCTCGACAGCCCGCTCGACGTTGGCCGGGTTGACCCCCGCCGAGACCCGCCACGGGCCGGGGCCGGATTCGCCCTCGACCACGCTGTACGAATAGTAAGCCAGGCCCTGCTCCTCGCGGACGGTCTCGCCCAGCCGCCCCATCATGCCGAACAGGCCCAGCACGCTGTTGACCAGCCGGGCCGCGTGGAAGTCCGGGTCGCGGCGGGATGGGCCGGGCACGCCCAGCACAATATCGGACTGCGTCTTGCCCGGCACCGCCACATCCTCGCGCCGGACGCCTTTCAGCGGTGTGATGGGTGGCAGGGGTGGCTCCTCTGGCTGGGCCGGGTTGGTCCAGTCGCCGAGCGCCTTTTCCACTGTCTCGATGGCTTCTTCCGCCGGCACGGCGCCGACAATGGCGATGATCAGGCCGCGCGGGCCGAAATGATGGGCATGAAACGCGGCCAGCATGTCGCGGGTGAGGTCGGGCACGGTGTCCAGCGTGCCGTCGGCGGAGCGGGCATACGGGTGCCCGGCGGGATAAGCCAGCGCGCGGAACGCCTGCCCCGCCCGATAGCGGGTGTCGTGCATCCGGATTTGCAGGCCGGTGAGGAGCTGACCGCGGTAGCGCTCCACGTGGTCGGATGGGAAGGTCGGGAAGCGCAGCGCGTCCCCCAGGAGGTCGAGCAGGGTGGGCAGGTCCTCGGCCAGGCTTTTGCCGCCGAAGGCGCAGGCGTGCACGCCGGCGTCGAAATCCAGATCGGCGCCGAGGCTTTCCAGTGTCTCATGCAGCGTCTCGAAGTCGCGGTTATGCGTGCCATAAAGCAGCGTGCTGGCGGTGAACGAAGCCAGCCCGGCCTGCTGCGGCGCTTCGAAGAGCGCGCCCGCCGGCAGGGAGCCGGAAATCACGACCGACTGAGCGGCGAAGTTCTCCCGCGCCAGGACGACGATACCGTTCGGCAGGACGCGCCGGAGGACATCATCCGGGCCGGGGATGGGGTTGGCTGTCGTCATTGGGCTGCTCCTTCGTTTTCAGGGATATACCAGCCGACTGTGCGCCGCCGGGGATCAAGATACTGCTCCGCCGCCGCCCGGACATCGGCCACAGTGACGGCGCTCAGGTTCGCCACGTAATTCTCAAACCAGGTGTAGGAATCGAAGTTCTCGCAGAATGCCATCCAGAAGGACTGATCGCTGACGCTTTCCGTGCTGTAGGCGAACAGCGCCCGCGCCTGCTTGATCGCTTTGTGTAGCTCCGCCTCGCTGATATCTTCATTGCGGACCCGCTCCAGTTGCGCGTCCAGCACCGCCTGCGCTTCCTCCAGCGTGCGGCCCTCACGCACGACGACGTTGAACTCCATCAGATAGGGGTCTACCGTCGGGACCAGGCTGCAGCTAATGCCCGCCGCCAGCCCGGTCAGGATCAGCTCCCGGTACAGGCGGCTGGTCTTGTTGCCCACGGAGCCGCCGCCCATGCCGCTGGGGCCGGCCAGCACGCTCTCCAGCACGGCCAGCTTGAACCAGTCCGGATCGGCGGCGCGGGGAGCTTTGTAGGCGATCTTGAGGAAAGAGGTCTGGCCGGCGCGGCGGACCTCCACGCGCCGCTCGCCGCGCTGTTCCGGCTCCGGGCGCAGGACCGGCGGCGGCAGCTCGCCCGTCGGGATATCGCCGTACAATTCGATAATGCGCGCCAGCATCCGGTCCGGGTCAAAGTTGCCGACGGCCACGGCGATGGCGTTGTTGGGCATATAGTAACGGCGGTAGTGCCCGTACAGGTCGTCACGGGTCATCGTCTCCAGATCGGCCATGTCGCCGATAATCTCGTGGTGGTAGGGGTGCACCCGGAAAGCCGCGCCGGTGACCTCCTCGCCCAGCCAGAAGGTGGGGGAGTTCTCGTTGCCCTGCCGCTCGGAGATGATGACGGTGCGCTCGCTGGCTACTTCCTCCTCTTCAAAGAGGGCGTTGGTCATCCGGTCGGCCTCGATCTGGAGGGCCAGATCGATCCGATCGGCGGGCATCGTCTCGTAGTAGGCGGTGAAGTCGATGAAGGTATGGGCGTTCCAGTGGGCGCCTTCGCGGCTGATCACCTGATCGAGCACGCCGCCCGGCCAGGTGGGTGTGCCTTTGAACATCATATGCTCCACCCAGTGGGAGATGCCGGTCTGACCGGTGCGCTCATTGCGGCTGCCGACGCGATACAGCACGCGCCAGTTGATGATAGGCGTGTTGTACACCGGTTTGAGCAGCACCGTCAGGCCGTTATCCAGAATATGCTTGTGAACGGTTGAAGTCATCGAAAGTCCTCTTAACATTAGTAAAGGCGCGTTCGGACACAAAAATCAGGCGGGAACTGGGGAGATTATACCAGCAAGCGCGCGGCTCACCCGCAGACCGCCCGCAAAAGATTTGGAATCGGTTGAATCCACACCAGTAAAGGCGGATTTCCCCGGTATAATACTAAGGAGAACGTGGCTTCGCGACCGAATTGAAGGGAATGCCGCTGTGGAACGTGTTTACGAATGGGACCGGCTGAACAACGATCAGATCGCCCGGCTCAACCGCCTGCAAACGATCCTCCTGCTCCCGCTGGGGAACAGTCAGCAGCATGGCCCACACCTGCCGCAGGGCACGATCAGTTTCGTCGTGGAGCGTGTCGCGCAGGAAACGGCCAGCCTGCTGACTGTCACCGACCGCGAGCGGACGGTCGTGATCCTGCCCCGGCTGGCTTACGGCGCCGATCCGGTTGAGTTGCACTACACCGAACGTTACAAAGGTCCGGCCAGCCTGTCTCTCCGGGCCGGGGTGCTGGAGGCGCTGGTGACCGATATCGCCGAGGGCGCCGTCCGCAACGGCTTCCGCTACCTGTTCACGATCGGCTACCATGCCGGGCCGGCCCACTGCCGCGCCGTTCAGAGGGCGCTGGAGGCCGTCTCGCGCAGCTACCCCGCCCTGATCGCGGCGGACATC